>Ga0206125_10001608_pt1 | contig 25955 bp, 18 predicted proteins | sample Helgoland_Spring_4_FD_148598 | JGI IMG/M metagenome (GOLD analysis project Ga0206125, IMG submission 148598) | Pelagic subsurface seawater microbial communities from Kabeltonne, Helgoland, North Sea - Helgoland_Spring_Bloom_20160331_1 | ecosystem: Environmental > Aquatic > Marine > Epipelagic ... | reverse complement strand
TGTACCACCACTATTATTTATTGTACCACCATTATCTATTGTACCATCATTTTCATTATTTATTATACCACCATTTTGATTATTTATTTCACCACCATTTTCATTATTTATTGTACTATCATTTTCATTATTTATTGTACTATCATTTTGATTATTTATTATACCACCATTTTGATTAAATATTTCACCACCATTTTGATTATTTATTTCACCACCATTTTGATTATTTATTGTACCATCATTTTCATTATTTATTGTACCATCATTTTCATTATTTATTATACCACCATTTTGATTAAATATTTCACCACCATTTTGATTATTTATTTCACCACCATTATTATTTATTTCACCACCATTTTGATTATCTATTGTACCATCATTATTATTTATTGTACCATCATTTTCATTATTTATTATACCACCATTTTGATTATTTATTTCACCACCATTTTGATTATTTATTGTACCAGTATTATTTATTGTACCACCATTTTGATTATTTATTGTACCACCATTTTGATTATTTATTTCACCACCTAGTCTATTATTTATTGTACCACCATTATTATTTATTGTACCACCATTTTCATTATTTATTGTACCACCAAAATTACCTATTGCACCACTATTATCTATTGTACCATTATTAGTTATTGTACCTATATTTATAATTATTTCACCATCATTAGTTATTAAACCATCATTATTTATTATACCATTGCTTCCTATTTGACCATTATTATTTATTGTACCATTATTAGTTAATCTATTACCAGTATCAATGAATAATATTTCATCTTCATTTATGGTAAGTGTACAGTTACTTGGAAGGGTATAAGTTTCAATTAATTCCCAACGGTTATTCCCTGTATTAAATGTTGCTATATCTTGTAATGTTACTACACAAGTATCATTGTTATCGTTAACGGTAGAACTACGACTCAATACAGCTCTACGAGCAAAACGGTTCATTGTAAAGGAAACAGAATTAACCACACCTTTCATCCAAGCAGGTCTTTTTAACGCAGCAGAATTTCTAGCCGATGGCATCTTCTTATATACAATTAAATAATATTAAAAATTACTCATTAATATTATTAGTATCCACTATGAAAATAGTTAGCCCATTTTACATTATATTTAACACAAATAATTGGTTCTATAATTCAGATTTATCCTCTTTTTCATATAGTGATGATATAGTTACATTAAACACCGTGTATTTACAAGTACCATTAAAAAATGATTCATATTACAATGAAAAAATTAACAAACTTTTAAAAAGATTTATTACAGCATTATATGAAAATTTAAACAAAAATCTAACGAATGAACGAACAATATCTACAAATGCTTTTTCATTACTGGAAAATAAAATAAATCCTCATATTATATATTTAAAATCGTCTTATATAACACATAATACATTTTACTTTGAATTCGAATAATTAATTCATTACCCATCTGTTATAAAGTATTCTAAATTCATCTGCATAATAAAAACGATGGTCACTTGGAATGAAGCAACTAATGCCATCAATGTTGACGCATATGGCATAGTTCTCTCCCTAGATAACAGTCCTAACTGAATAAGCAATAATAAGAATGCCAATGTATTAAATGTTTTGTAATCGTTAGTGACGTTGCCTTTTTTAATATTACTTGCGTATTTAATGTTGATAGAGAGAATCCATATAACTATACCTAAAACACCTATTACTGGTAAAAATGGTAAAAACATGGACAATGAAACATTAACCTCTTTTGTTAAAGGAACAATTTGAAGCATCATATAAAAAAACATGCCAGCAACAACCGTACTATATCCTTGAATAGAAGCACTTGGTAAAAACATTGTTACTAAATAACCTGCTATAATTAACGCATAAGTAATATAACTTAAATATGTTACATTCGAAACTCCCGACATGTTAGGCATAGAAACCATAATTCTAACTATATTATACTAATAAAATAAAAATAAATATTTTTTATTAGCATATTTACCTTCTTTTACTTTTATTCTCATCAACATACGTCAAAATCACTGATGTCTCACAATCTTCTATATTATCCTTAAACCCTTTAAGCGATATGAATTCTGGCTTTTTATGACTATTTGTTTTGTAGTAAATATAAAGACCGTATTTACTTTTGCGAATTGAAATATCCGAATTAATCGTTCTTACCATATCTTTTGAAGTCTGTCCTAACATTGCAACTACATCATCCAATGTCAAATCCAATAGATCTTTTTCAATACGTGCCAAGGATTGTGTTGTTTTTCCCCACTGGGCATAATAACCGTATTTACCTTTTTTAATATAAACATCTTGGTCCTCATGTTTACCTAATGATTTCGTATGTTGCTCTTCCAATAGTTCCGACAATTTATATTCACCCTTCTCAATCTTTGTAACATCCAAATCCTTTTTCACATTCTTGAATTTTGTCGTTTCTCCATCATCTGATGTATATTTTATAACGGGTCCATATTTACCAATCATATACACGTGGTTATCGTCAATACGGTATTGCTTCTTTTCCTGAATACAGGGCGTCTTATCAATATCTTCAAGACACCCTTTACACAAATGATGCCAAACAAGTTCGTTCTTCGCAATTTTATCCAAATTATTCTCCATTGTTTTTGTATAATCATAATCAAAGAACTGGGCAAAATTGGCAAGTAGAAACTCAATCACCATAATTCCTACACTTTGGATCACCAATTTGTTTTTCTCATTTCCAAATTCACGCACATTATCAATCTCACTCATTTCTTCGCCTTCCAATTCATAATCGATACATTTCAACTTTTTCCCTTCCACATTATCTCTCTTGACATAACCACGTTCCTGGATTTTTTCAATGAGTGATGCGAATGTCGATGGACGACCAATTCCCTTTTCTTCCAAAATTTGAACTAGTTTCGCCTCCGTATAATGCGACTTCAACTCCTTCACAGTGACTTTTGCTACGATCTTTTTATAACCTTCTACACTTTTAAGTGTCCTCAAATAGGCATAAATGGCATTTTCCTTCTCATATCCAGCCACCACTTTCCATCCAGGAAAAACTGCTTGTTCCGTTGAATAACGATATTCCTTTTCCTGTGGTGCGGTAATAACAGCCGTAAGCGCATTGTATTTCGCTGCTGCCATACAACTCTCGGCCGTATTTCGCCAAATAAGAGCGTACATTTTTCGCTCTTTCGGACTAAAATCATTCACTAGTTCAGTGCGATTAATATCTGTTGGACGGATAGCTTCATGTGCCTCCTGTGCGTTATTATCCTTTTCGTCCTTCTTTTTCTTTTTGATTTTTTCACCCATCGTTTCTAGATCCGAACGCACATAGTCTTCACCCCATTTCTTCTCCACATAGGTTTTCGCTAATGACAGAAATTCTTTACTATATGTTTCACTGTCCGTTCTCATATAGGTAATGAAGCCATTCTCATAGAGTTTTTGGCATAGTGACATCGTTTCCTTTGGACTACATCGCATTTCAGTATTGGCTGTTTGCTGAATACGACTCGTAGTGAAAGGTTTAGGTGGATTTTTGGTAGTGTTTCGTACCTTACCACACGAATAGATATGCTTGTGTTCCACACTATCTTCCAAGAATTGCTCCATATCTTCGGTACCAATAAAATTGTGATTCAGGACAAAACCCAAGTTGTGTTGTGTGAAATAACCAGTAGTATTGTATACCATCTTACCAGGTGACTTATCAATCTCCTTTTGATTTTCATAAATAATCCGCAATGCTGGTGTCTGGCAACGTCCAGCCGACAATCCATTTTTACTGTTGCGCGAAATCTGACTCCAAAGAAGTGGTGACAATTTGAACCCTACAATAATATCGATAATCTGTCGCGCCTGCTGAGCATGAACAGTATCCATATTGATGGTAGTGGGTGCTAATACGGCACGCTGAATCGCCGTCTTCGTAACTTCGTGGAAAATAATTCGCTTCGTTGTAGAAACAGACAATTTGAAAAGTTGACAAATATGCCAGGCAATTGCCTCTCCTTCGCGATCATCATCCGTCGCTAGAATAACCTCATCACTTTTAGTAATCATTGCGCGGAGTTTTTGTATATGACTCGATTTACTCTCAATCATTTTAAATGTTGGCTTAAAATGATTATGTACATCCACATCTTTCAAACTTTGTAGAGTTGTTATGTGACCAAAAGACGCAACACATCTATAACCAGGTCCAAGAAATCCTTCGATTTTTTTACATTTTGCTGGTGACTCCACAATGACTAAACAATTTTTCGCTTGGACCATTATAGTCAGGTTTTGACTCTATTATTAATCTATATATATTATTATATCTTTAATATCTTTTTCAATTATTTAACATCTTAGACTTGTATGCCTGATACGATATTTTCTTACCATCCCTAGGTGCGTCCACAGGTTTAACACCCTTAGCACGGGCTTCTTTGCGTTTCATTTTCTCTTCCCTCTTCATAGCAGTATCAATATACATTTCTTTTAAGACTTTACCAATTTTATAAGATGCTTCATGCTGATCCAAATCTCCGCGTTCCACCTCTGCCAACACATTTACAAATTCAAGTAGGATATTTAAATCTAATTCATTTTTAACCATTTTATTGTAAATATCTGTGTAATGATTAAATAAAAATGAACATTTTGAGAGACAAAGTTTTTTAAAAAATTCCTTGTGTTGGCTACCAGGGTACTTTTTAGTCAATTGAATATATGTAGAGACATCAGCATAAATTGGAGAACTGTGTTTGAGATTGCGAATGCGTTCCGTTTGATCAACAACATCATTCGCTTTAATCATTTCTTGTAACTTTAATCGCTCATTTGGATTCATTGCCATAGTTTACTATTTATGAAATACTTATTTTCTCTTTATATATATAATTATGCCGGAGATTAATTTTAATAGTATTATTCCACCTGTGGAAACATATGGACACACGGGTAATCCTTATAAGTTTACATATGACTCCTTCCTAAATAATACAGCAAAACAAAATAGTTTGAATACTACACATGGAGGTGCTAAAAACAATACACCAAGCAAAAAAAGACTGATATATGGAGGAGATGCCGATTCGTTAATTACTATTCCACAGGCACCTACGCTAGGCGGAATACCTGCTGGACCAAATACGGGAAATCATTTAGCAAAAATAGCAAGTGAACTTTTGGTAAATGGCAAAGCTCAAAGTCAATATGATAGTTTAGTCGGACAAAAAGGCGGAACACTCAAATCAAAGCTCAAAGGTTTATTAAGAAGAAAAAAGAAAAAAAATACCAAACGTAATAATAGAAGGAAAAAATATAAAGGGAAAACATACAAAAAAAAATAAATAGTTAATGTAATACTATGAATGTATACGATATTACATTAACAATTATTATTTTATTAACATTTATTATTTTATTTATGGCTCCAATGCTAACCATAGGGATACAAAATATAAAAAAAAATTGGGTAAAATATAGATGTAATCCAATGGTTATGCCGTTTGCCGGATTTTTCGGTGAAAGCCCATCACAGACATTCAGTATCTGTATTAATTCAATGTTAAAAGATTTCATGAATATGTTGGTAATGCCGTTAGAACAAACCCTTAATGTTGTTGGAAGTTTAGGCGGTGATTTTACAACAGCAATTAATGATGTGCGAAAAATGATGGATACCATTCGCAATTTTATTACAGAAATAATTCAAACTATATTTGGCGTGTTATTAAATACATTGATAGAAATACAAAAACTCATTATTCGTGTAAATGATACAATGGGCAAATTTATGGGGGTTATGGCGTCACTTTTATTTATTATGGAAGGTTCCGTTGATGCTATGCAGGCTTCATGGGCGGGTCCTCCTGGTGAACTAGTTAGAGGGCTTTGCTTTGATCCTTCAACAAAACTCCGATTAAATAATGGAGGTTTGAGAGAAATGCGTGATATACAACTCGGTGATGTTTTGAAAAATGGTGATGTAGTTGAGGGAGTTATTCAATTGAAAAACACTGATCATGAAGGAAATATTAGAGAGAAATTCTACTGTTTCCCAAATGGTGGCGAAGATAAAAAACATATTTTTGTTACAGGATCTCATATGATATTTTTCAAAGATGAAGTAATTCCAGTGAAAGATCATCCAGCTGCCGTTTTTATAGATTCATATTCTTCCCCTGTTATTTATTGCTTGCGAACATCTACACAAAGAATTCCAATTGGTAACTATATCTTTTGGGATTGGGATGACGACGAAGTCGCCAAGAAATAATATGGATATAATACAATACTATTAGTCATTTTCATGGACAGGTTTAATAAACTCTATGAAAAACAAGGATTTCTAGACAAATATAATGGCTCTGTATTTACGATGATATTTATCATAACCGTATTCTTTGTTATATTTTCATATTTCTACGTTAAAAGACATATCGGTAAGATTAGAGCCAATTGGGCGAAAGATAGATGTTCTCCCGTAGTCATGCCATTTGCTGGATTTATTAATGCACCAAAGGGTAAAAGTAAATTTGATTTCACTGCCGAGAATTTTAATTATTGTTTAGCTGATATTGTAAAAGAATCGGTACACTTAGCTCTTCAACCATTTGAGGCTGTCGTAAATATAATTCATAAGGTATTTTCTGGATTAGGTGAAGCAATTAATGATATTCGCAAAATGTTCGATGTTATTAGAGATGGAGTTGAAGATGTTTCACGCTCTATTATGCAGCGTATTTTGCTTGTACTTATTCCATTTCAAAAATTAATTATTAAAGTAAAAGATACAATGGCTAAAAGTCAAGCAACAATGACAGCAGGTATGTTTACCGCGTTTGGTGCCTTCTACACACTTGTAAGCGTTTTGAATTTAATTTATAGTTTAATCATGGATATTTTAGCATGGATGACTGGAATGATTGTGGTATTTTTTGCTACATTAGATTTTGCTATGGCTGCCACTTATACAGCTGTGTATACCGCCGTGGCTGTACCAACTGGTATGATAGCATCTGCTATTCACGAAATTATGGGCATGACAGGATTATCACATTGTTTTAAGAAGGACACATTAATTCGTGGAGTTGATGGTACACTTTACACGATTGAAAATTTACCATTAGGAACTCAATTGCGAAGAGGTGGTAAAGTAACCGCTATATTTAAATTATCTGCCAAAAATCAAACAATGTATCATCTAGGAAATGTAGTTGTAAGTGGTACACATCAAGTTAAATACAATGATGATTGGATTTTTGTACAAAACCATCCACATGCTATTGAAATTCCAGAAAATGATTTCGAAGATGAATTTATTTATTGCTTAAACACAACAAATAAGATAGTTAATATTGGCGACTATACTTTCTTAGACTGGGACGAAATAACCGATGAAGTTTTAACTAAATTAAATTGTGATAAAAGACAGGATGTATATATTAAACATGAAAATGGGTTTCATCCAAAAACTATTATCGAATCAAGAAATTATGGTTTCATAGCTATGAAAGATTTAGAAGTAGGCGATGTTTTAAAACATGGAGAGAGAATAACAGGGGTAGTGAAAATATTACCCAATAAAGAGTTATACGATTATGGTATTTTTAAGGGAACATATAATTTAACTAATATTCAAAATTTAGGCGAAATTAAAAATAAAGGATTATGCGAGAACCTAGATGATGACTATAATAAACCCGAATGTTTTTGTCATATTTTGACAGACAAAGGCCATTTCTATATACAAGATACAAAACTTGATGATTACAACAAAAGCATAGATTTTTATTTATAATAGGATGTTAAAGACTTTTATAAATAAAAAATTATATACTAATTATATATAAATGGAATTAACTATTTTAGGATTCAAGATTAATCTTTTAAACGCTTTGATTTTCTTGGCATTAGGTTTTTTAATTGCCACAATGACCGTTGCCTCGTGCGCTAAGGTTTCTATTAAGGAAACTTTTGTTAACTTACACAATGCGGCCGTATTAGGTGTTAATAACAATGCCGAAATTATGGATTCGTGGACATCCAAAGCTCAGCAATACGCTGGAAACATCGGAAACGAAGATCACGTTAAGCACGGATCTAAATACAATGTTCCTGCCGAAAAGGAGAAATTATTTTATTTAGGTAAGAACGAATTCAAACCAGAGTGCTGTCCATCGACTTACTCTTCCTCCACTGGATGTGCTTGTGTTTCCGAGGAACAGATGTCTTACTTAAACCAACGTGGCGGAAACCGCACCTCGCAACCAACTGAGTTTTAAGTTTTTAATTACATAGTATTTAATAATATATAATAATTACTATGCGTATAGAATGTATGAATTACACCTTTGAACATTTAAAACGCCGATTTTAAATAAATATATTTGTAAATATATTTATAAATATATAAATATAATATGAAAATATTATGTTGCGGTGATAGTCATGCTGGCGTATTTAATTATTGTAATAGCAGACAAAATAATTTTGTGTTTGATGTACGTATTGTTGGTGGAGCCACAGCACAAGGTGCTGTTAATCCAAATAGCAAAACAGATGCCTTAAACATTTTTGAAAAAAAAATTAACTCTACTCGTGCCGATAAAATTCTTATAATGTTAGGTGAAGTTGATTGTGGATTTGTTATATGGGTTAGGTCTAAAAGATATAATATTAGTATAGATGAGCAAATAAATAATTCTGTTAATAATTTATTTACATTTGTAGATAATATAATAGCAACTAAAAATTATACTAATAAAGATATTATAATTTGTGGTTCAATTTTACCAACTATTAAAGATTCTACTGATAAAAGATTTTTGGGTGGTGCAAGGAGCGAGGTAGATGTTTCACAACTTGAAAGAACTAAAAAAACAATTGACTATAATAATTTGTTGAAAATAAATTGTCGTAAATATGGTTATAATTATATTGAAATAGTAAATGATATACTTGGAAAAGATGGTATAGTAAAAGATGAATTCTTAAATTCTAATTCTGCTGATCATCATTTAGACAACGAAAAAACATACAAATTATGGCTGTCTAAATTAAAAAATATATTATATTAAATATAATGCCTACCGTAAAAGTAGTGATTATAAATTATTCGCAGTTAAATACTATCTATCTCATTCCAAAATCAAGTAGAAACTTGTAAAATATTTGGTTGTTCAACAAGAAGTTTGATAAGATGAGTATATAAATAAATACAAATCTACTAATAATATTACACGAAAAAAAATAATATTATTCACATGGGCTATCAGTTAGCCATTAGAAAACTTTAAGGTTACGTCTTTCTCTCTTTACTATTGTTCCAATCCATGATGACGGTTTGTTCCTTCTTTCATATTTTCATAATATTTTTTTCCTGAGAAAAAAAGGAACATTAAAAACATCAAGTTAAAAATAGACAATTGACGCAGAACATAAAATGAAGCAACAGCAATCCCTAATTTTTTTTGTGAGTCACGGTCATAAAAAATAGCCATATCTGTACCTGCAACACCCATCATTATTTCAACAAAAAAATTTATATTTATATCACTTTTATATGGTATAACTGTTTATGTGTACATTGTAGCCAAGTATGTATTCATCTCCTTCTTGGAAACAAGCTTATCCACGTCGCGATTAGTGAGTGTATATGGGAACTCTACCTTTTCCAGCATACCCTTCTTAAAGAAGTCTGTCGTCGTATCTGTGAAGCGATACAAATTCATCTTTGTGAAAATGATTTCGAGACACCGCTTCAAATTGCGAACACCCTTTTCCTCGCCTGTAAAATTCTGGACAATATACGCAATCACCTCATCGCTGATGACCAACTCCTCATCGGTGAATTTAATCTGCTTTCGAATCGATGGCAACAGATGAATCTTTGCAATGGTCGCCTTCTCCTTAGCATCATAACCCTTTGTTTCGATCTTGTACATCCTGTCGCGCAAAATCGGATTAATCTTGCTTTCATCATTGTAACTGAAAATGAATAGGCATTTGCTGAGGTCAAACTTCACTTCTGAGAAATATTTATCACGGAATTCCGTATTCTGACTCGTGTCAATGAGATGGGTCAAAATACCGATAATTTCCTCACCCTTTGGCGTTTCACTCACCTTGTCTAGCTCATCGAAATAAATCACTGGATTCATACACTTACATTCCATCAGGATACTGACAATTTTTCCCCAAGAAGAACCTTCATACGTATAGCCATGTCCTTCCAAGAAACTACTGTCAGTTGAACCACCGAGAGCAATGAAACTGAATGGACGTTGAAGCACCTTGCTGATACCCTCCTTCACAAGTGTCGTCTTACCGGTACCAGGTGGACCCTTGATAGCAATCGCCGAACCAATCGCAGTGGGATTGGAAATCCACGTTCCAATCATCTGCATAATCTGCATCTTGGCATCATTGAGTCCATATACAGCATCATCGAGGATTTTTGTTGAAGTTTCCATAAATTCACCACACTTCTCTGGACCACTCGCTTCCAGCGACAGCTCGAAATTGCGATGAACATTGAATGGAATACTCATAAAGGCATCCACCCATTGCTTCATCTTGCTGTATTCACTACTACCCGGTTCAAGCTTCTGAAATGTAGTCATCTTTTTCAACGCAATTCCCTTAATATGCTCTGGAAGATCCATTTCCAATAGCTTGAAACGATAAGGCTTATCCACCTTTGTGTACTTGTTCGCGTCTTTCATCTTTTCAATGAATAGAGTCTGTTCGTTAAGAGGCAATTTGCTGAAATAGACGAGCTCATTGTTTTCACGACGAGTACTAAGAAGCGACTTAAATTCCTTCAAATTCTTCTTCTTGTCCTTTTTCTCCGACTTCCTTGTATACTTTTCTACGCGAGCCTTCTGATTCTTGGCAAATGTCTTCATCTCTGCGAAAACGGCCGAACCCTTTGTGGTTTCATCCTTTTCAAGAAGAGAAACTGCTGCCTCCAATTTTTCCAAAAGTGCCCTCTCCTTCTCAATGTCCACAATTGGCAATGGTTCTTCCTCCTGGGGGCAAGCCTCCACCCCCCCATTCTCTGCCTTGTATTTACGAGAACGTTTAATCTTTGACTTAACCGACCTTTCTTCCTCCTCTTCTGCTTCACTTGCCGGTTCATCCTCCTCGGATGAATCGGGTTCATAATCTTCATCATCACTGTCATCAGTACCAAACATATCATCATTAATTGTCAGTACAATGTTAATAGTTGCATGCTCTCCATCTTCATATTCAAGATCACTATCGTCATCTTCATCAACTGTTTCAAACTCTCCTTCGCTTTCCTCCGATGACGAGTCTTCAATGACGCGACGACGACCAACACGCCTTTTAATGGAGCGTTTTGAATGTGACTTAGATTTACTCCTACCCTTTTTAGCATCGGTCTCATCCATTTTTTCAGTAATCGCATCCATTTCCTTAATTTTATTCTTCAAATCCTTAGAGGGAAACATTTGATGAAGCATTTTCTTGAATGTGGTCTCATCGAAAACATCTTCATCACCAGACTCACCCTCAACAACAATTTCTACCTCATCCTCCTCAGAAGAAGATGAATCTCCAAGTGAAATTCGCTTCTTACGAAGAGTTTTGCGAGAACGGAGTTTATAACCTGCAATTTCTTGATCGCTAGACATCGTTGGAATGAATGTATGTTGTAGGTAGAAGAGATTCTTTTTTGATTTCAATTTTTATTAAAATTGAAGTATTATTAATCAATATCTATCTAAATAAATATTATCAATATATAGAAGGAAAGAATGCAAGGCCATTCCAAAATCATTGGTATCCAGTTTAGTATGTTGTCTCCTGAGGAAATCCTGAAATCCTCGGTGGCAGAAATTACATCTCGCGATACTTATGTTAATAATCGTCCTGTTATTAATGGACTTTTTGACCCTCGTATGGGTGTGTTAGAACCAGGTATTATTTGTCCAACGGATGGACTTAACTACATGAAGACCCCTGGATACTTTGGTCACATTAAGTTGGCACGTCCCGTTTATTATTATCAGTATTTGTCCTCTATTATTCGAATTCTTAGATCGACATGTTTCAAATGTAGCAAGCTTCTTATTTCAAAGGATAAATATGCTGCTTTGGTGAAAGATATGAATGAGGATGAGAAGTTCAACTACGTGTTTTCAATCGCAAGTAAGATTAAGCGATGTGGTGAGGCCATTGATGATGGGTGTGGCTGTATGCAGCCTAAAAAGATCCGTAAAGACGGATTGGCTACACTCTATGCTGAATGGGATAATCTTCCAGGAACAACTGATGCCGCTTCACGCAGTATTCGTCTGTCAAGTGAAATGGTACTCAAAATCTTTAAGCGTATTTCAGATGATGATATTCAGTTTATGGGATTTAGCCCAACTTTCTCCCGCCCTGAATGGATGATTTGTCAGGTACTCGCTGTCCCACCTCCTGCGGTGCGCCCTTCGGTTAAACACGATTCACAACAGCGCAGTGAAGATGATATTAGTCATATTTTGGTGAATATTATTAAAGCCAATAGTACACTTCAAGAGAAAATCAACGCTAACGCTAATGCTGGTGTCATTAATGATTGGACTACTGTTCTTCAATATTATGTTGCTACACAGATTGATAACAACATTCCTAATGTTGCTCAGGTTGCTCAGCGTTCAGGTCGTCCTCTAAAATCCATCAAGGAGCGTCTTAATGGTAAACAGGGACGTGTCCGTGGTAACTTGATGGGTAAGCGTGTCGATTTTAGTGCCCGTTCAGTTATTACCCCAGACCCCAACTTGTCTATTCGTGAATTGGGTGTACCACTTAAAATTGCCAAGAATATTACAAAGCCTGTTATTGTGAACGATATCAACAAGGATTTCTTGATGAAGCTTATCCAGAATGGACCGGATGTGTACCCAGGCGCCAAGATTTTGGAGAAGAAAAATGGTGATAACATTTCATTGCGTTACATGGATCGCAATTCTGTGGTTCTTGAAAATGGCGACACGGTTCATAGACACATGATGGATGGCGATGCTGTCCTTTTCAACCGTCAACCCACTCTTCACAGGATGAGTATGATGTGTCACATTGCCCGTGTTTTGAAACAGGGTGATACATTTCGTATGAATGTGGCTGATACTAAACCATACAATGCTGATTTTGATGGTGATGAGATGAATCTTCATATGCCTCAGAATGTGGAAGCGGAAATGGAGTTGAAGCATTTGGCAGCCGTTCCATACCAAATCATTAGTCCTGCTAATAACGGCTCTATTGTTGGTATTTTCCAGGACTCACTTTTGGGTGCTTTCCGTCTTACACGTGAGGATATTAACTTTACACCGCGTGATGCTATGAACTTGCTCATGCATTTTAAAGAAGTAAATGTAAACGAATTGGTTGGGAAAGATATCATTACCAATTTTGATATTCTATCGCAAATTATGCCACCTCTTACACTTAAATACAAGAACAAACTATTTGGAGATGAGGAAGATTATGCGACATCAAACAATGTACTTGACATTAAGAATGGTCAGATTTATCGTGGACAACTTGATAAGGGTATTTTCGGCAAAGGCACGAAGGGTCTCTTACAGCGAGTTGTCAATGACTTTGGAAATATGCGAGCCGCCAAATTCATTGATGATTTGCAGAACATTGTCACCAACTATATGCTCGGCAGTGGTTACAGTGTAGGTATCAGTGATCTTATTGCTAACAAGACTACTAGTGATGCCATTGTCGAAAAGATTACACAGAAGAAGCAGGATGTTGTTGACTTGCTTCATCAGACTCAGTTGGGTGTTTTTACTAATAAGACCGGCAAAAGTAATCACGAGCAGTTGGAGTCAGAAGTGAATGGTATCTTGAATGAGGCCGCCGCCGAATCGGGTAAAATTGGTCGCAAGAATTTGGAACAGGAAAACCGTTTCGTCATTATGGTGAATGCCGGATCCAAGGGATCGGACCTAAACATTTCGCAGATGATTTCTTGTCTAGGTCAGCAGAACGTAGATGGTAAGCGTATTCCTTATGGTTTTGATGATAGGACTCTTCCACATTTCAAAAAATATGACGATTCGCCAGGGGCTCGTGGTTTTGTGGAGAACAGTTTTATTGGCGGTTTGACCCCTGAGGAACTCTTCTTCCACGCTATGGGTGGTCGCGTGGGTCTTATTGACACGGCCGTAAAGACTTCGCAAACGGGTTACATTCAGCGTCGGTTGATTAAGGGTATGGAAGATTTCAAGATCGAATATGATATGACGGTTCGTAATCACCAAAACAAAATCGTTCAGTTTAGCTATGGAGGCGACAGTTTCGATACTGTGCGTGTTGAAAACCAGAACTTGCCACTTGTTGATATGTCCATTGAAGATATTTACGCTCATTTTGAAATGAACGTGAAGGGTGATATTATTTATACACCTGAGACATCTCGTCGTATTACTTCACAGAAGGATGAGTTGTCCAAAACATGTAAATACCATATTGACGAGATGATTAAAGCACAGCATGAAATTGTTCGCAATATTTTCAACTATAAACGAGGTTCGATGGTTCATATGCCTGTTGCTTTCACACATATCATTCAAAATATTCAGAATCAGCAAAATATTCAGAGTAACTCGTTGGTTGATATTACTCCACTCGAAGCTTTTAAGATGGTTGAGAATGTTATCAATAATGTCCTCTCAGTGTCAACATACTGTAAACCCAATGTACTCTTCACAGTAATGTATAATTTCTTCCTTTCACCCAAGGAAATTCTAATTAATAAGCGTTTCAACAAAAAGGCACTTCAAGTACTTCTTGACGCTATTGTCTTCCAATACAAGAAATCGATTGTTGCTCCTGGTGAAATGGTGGGTATGATTGCGGCTCAGTCTATTGGTGAACCAACCACACAGATGACATTGAATACGTTCCACTTTGCTGGGGTGGCTAGTAAATCTAACGTAACTCGTGGTGTTCCACGTGTAGAGGAGATTTTGTCCCTTACTGAAAATACCAAGAACCCATCAGCAACTATTTACTTGAAGGAAGAAGATAAATTCAATCGCGAGAAGGCACAGAACATTATGACAGTGGTTGAACATACAAAACTCCGTGATATTGTCATTTCTTGCGAAATCTGCTATGACCCCGATGAGATGACTACACTTATCGATGCTGACCGTGCTATAATCCAGCAATATAACGAATATGAATCGTTATTCGATGAATGTGTCGAGGAAGCCAAGTCAACAAAGGAGAAGTCAAAATGGGTACTCAGGTTTCAGTTTGACAAGATCTCAATGTTGGAGAAAAATATTACAATGGATGATGTTAATTTCGCAGTGAAGAACAGTTATTCAAACAGTGTTAGTTGTGTATATTCTGATTATAACTCTGACAACCTGATTTTCCGTATTCGTATGAATGAGGTGATCAAGAATAAGAAGGGCATCAAGCAGAATCCACTTGATCAGTCTGATGAAATTTACGTTCTCACAGGATTTCAGAAACAGCTTCTCGATAATATTATTTTGCGCGGTGTTAAGAATATTCACAGGGTACTTCTACGTAAGGAACCCCAGAGCGTTACGTATGAAGACGGTAAGTATGTTTCCAAGGACATGTGGGTATTGGATACAGTGGGTACAAATCTTATCGATATTTTGGGTTTGGATTACATTGATACCAATGAGACCGTCAGTAATAGCATCATTGAAATCTATAAGATTTTGGGTATCGAAGCCGCTCGCCAGGCCATCTACAATGAATTTTCGGAAGTTATTGAATCCGATGGCACATATATTAACAGTCACCATTTGGCGATGTTGGCCGATCGTATGACCTACTCTCACAAACCCATTTCGATTTTCCGCCACGGAATTAACAACGATAATATTGGTCCTATCGCCAAGGCATCTTTTGAAGAGACACCAGAGATGTTCTTGCGGGCTGCTCGTCACGCCGAATTGGATACTATGCGTGGTGTTTCATCGAATGTAATGTGTGGACAACAGGGATACTTTGGTACAGGTATTTGTAATGTCTTCTTGGACATCAAGGAGATGAGTACGTTGGCAGCCAAGGCACCACAACGTTCCAAGACAGAGGATAAGATTGCTAAGATGTTTGGTACGGTTGATAATCCAAACGATCCTTGTAGCGCATCCAATTTGACTCTTAATAACAATACTGCCAATATTCACACTGAACAATTGGGTGATGATGATGATGACTATGAGATTGATATGTAAATTTACAATTATACTATAAATTGTTAAAAGGTCTAAATTTATTTGAATTACATTTAAAAATTCAAATAAAAAGAAACATAAACATAATAATTCTTATTATAATTAAGTTAATCATTAAATAATGTCATCAGTTATAGGACCTTTTTTATAATCCAAAAAACCGTATGTTTATATTTTCCATAAGATAGCTGATTCATTGGATTATTATAAAAAAGATATGTACCACTTTTACGGTTTCGGTTTTGAGGGTTCTGATAAATCCCCCACATATTTATTTAAAAGTTCTGATAATCATTTTTTTATAAATGAAGATGAATGGAAATTGTTTATGGATATAATTTATAAATCAGTAAGAGTAGCGAATGTATTTCATAATATTTATCATCGACATAAATCAAAGAAACGCCGGAAATATGATGTATCTCTTGATTTAAATATGGAACCTCTGGAAACCCAATCACAACGTATGAAAATAAAGTTATATCACGAAAATATGAATTATGAATTCATCATTCAAGATTTGCTACGCATTATTAAGAATGCTCTATTAACAAATGATGATTTACATTTGGACTCTTTATTTCCCAAAAATCCTTATAATAATATTGAATTTACAAAAGAAAATATGTATAAATTATTTGTTACAATGAGAGAAAGAAATTATACTATTCCTGAAATATTTAACAAATTTATTAAATGTAATATGGATTTATCCTATTTTATGATAAAGAATGAGTGCTACCTTCGTAATCAGTGTATTGCCGATTATCATACACAGTTCAGCAAAAAAGAATTATTTGAAGAAGTTGTTTTAATGCTTAGAACAATTCGTGTTCAAAATATATATCTTCACATTGGATATTCAAAAGAAGAAGTATTAAAACAAATGACACCAATAATGACTTTGTATTGGCATTCTATCCACAATTTAAATATGGAAGAAAAAACATATTATCGTTCTTTATGTTTTTCAAAATTAGGTGATTTTATTAAAAACAATCAAACATTTGGTCGTGTTATTCGTTCAAGAAATACAAAAAGAGATAATGATAACGATGATAATAATGATGATGATAACGATGATAACGATGAGTTTATGATCAAAAATTATTTATCTGATGAAATTCCATATTATTTATCATCGATAGAATCTATTAGAAATTATATGAGAACAGGTCCAGTTGCCGCTTCTGAATTAAATGCGTATTTGGGTATAGGCGTAGATATGGACGAGGAAACAGACGAAGAATTATCAGATTTGGAATTAGTAGACTGACTACTTGGATAATGGTATAAATGTTGCCCGGAAGAACTACTACTACTGGATGTTCTTCTCATACTGGATGACGATATATGATGTACAGGACTTTGAACACGCACTTGCGAATGACTAGTTATATTATTACAATGGATTGTATCTGCTCTAAAATATGTTGGATTTCGGGTTGAAGCCTCTCGGTTGTTTGTTATAATTACGTTTTGTTGCTTCATTAATTGATTGTACTCATTCTTTGTTAATCTGTTATAACTGTTTCCTACAATAGGTCTTGGTAAAGCCAGTGGCGTATCATAAATGTTATTTTGGTTTGTCGAGATACTTTCATCATATATCTGATTCTGATACGCATGTCGCATTCTTTCTTTTGAATCAGAGGGACTAACACCTTTTCCACCTCTTATTCCCATTGCTATTTTAGATTTAAGGATAGTGGACTTTTTAAAATAGTTATAAATTACAATCATTACCAATGTTAATAAAATAAGTGCTCCTATTAATATTAAAAACAGCCATATATAATTTCTGTCATTTTCTGTTTCATCTTTTGTAACATTTAAGGTAGTGGTCGTTGTTGTGATTGTTGTCGTTGTTGTGGTTATCTCTAATATTATAAATGTATTCGAGTAAGTATATGTCTTTACATTTCCCGAAATAAGTTTAAGACGCACATTAGAATCAGGAAAATTAGAAACATTCCAATCAAAGGTTTCGTTATTCGTTAAACTATAAGGTACAACTTCGCCATAATCGATAGTTCCTTCTAAATTCATTGCGAATAATGAATTATTTGGTTCATTTGTTTCCCATTCGATACGTTGTAATTGAGTGGGGTAGAGAGAAGGAGAAATATCATTTTTAAAGGAAATACCTGGTACTAAAAATTCATCACTATACGTCTTGTCTTTTGTTACTAAATCAGTCAAAACTAATCGTTTTGGATTTTTCCAAAATGTTGTTAGATACCACGGGACTTGCCAATCATAATTCTGCGTAGATTCATCTATTATAATAGAAAGAAAACGATGTTCCTCATCAACGAGTGAAGACCACGTATTATTTATCTCTAATTCTAATTCTAAATTGCCATTTGTTGATGTATTCCAATTGATTGGGCATATTTCCCCTGCGCGACAAATAGATTCTACGGTAGGATGTAAAAACGCGCCATAAAATAAATAATGAACAAGTTGCCACATTATTTATTTATCAATCATCATTTTATTTTTCAATATATTCGCTAATTCTTATTGGCGGTTTACCCAAATGTGATGCAACTGTTAATAATCTTGTCAATAATGTTGGATTATCATAAATATCTATATAAATAGATTTTTTTGGATCAACAAGCAAATTGTAATGAGGTAATGTATTAATAATTGGTTTATAAACACGTATAATGTAGAAACGTCTCATATTTTTCTTTACAATATTGGCAAATGCCTTTTCATTGTTAAACGGTATTCTAAATTGTCCATAAAAAATTATAGGTATTCCAAAATAATCTGCTAACATCCATAAATCTAACATAGTGAAAGCATACTGATAAGATGTTATGTATTGTTCTAATGTAATTTTTCCGCCTCTAATAGAGCGAACCCACTGCTCCTTTCCTTCCTTATTAAGACAACTCAATACCTTATTTTCATCATACTCATTATATCTTTCTATTAAAATCTCCTTTAAGGTCTGGGCGCGCAGATCTTGAATCTCATGTACCTTACTTTTTTTACTTCTGCGTTTTTCATTTTCTAAGATAGTTAATATAATATCATAAGTACAAACAGTGTTGCGCTTTTCCTTAGATTTTGGGTTATAGTATAAAAAGAAAACAACGGATCAAGGAATTTATTTTCCCCTTCGGTCAAGGTTGTTCGCATTTTTATTCCACATTTTGTCTGTATTGCTAATTTATCCGAATATGGGAATGTTTTAATAGGCATTGCCGTATCATATGTGTTGAAGTGAACAAAGTTACTTCGGGTATGTGCTTTTAATCCTTGGAAAAAATCTTGGGTTATCATACTCTCGATTAGTAACATCTCATCGTCGTTTACTTGATAATTAACTTCCGAGAAAGATAAATATTTATTTGTTTCCAGCATAAATAACTGAATTCTCTGGAATCGTAAAAGTTCGTCTGCCAATCGTATATAGTAAAATTCCTCGTTATCAGAACCAGTCAACCCATTAGTTTTAGGATATTTATGTTCTTCAACATTTACATGATCAACAAACTCTATTATTCCTCTGAGAAGTTTTCGTAATTCTAATACAATCTTTTCAATAGAATCTTGATATGACCTTAACGAATCTTGATCTTCTTTTCTAATTGTGTTAACTATTGTGTCCTTAATAGAGATATTTCCTATTTTATTTAACTGAATACGAGATAAATTTCGGAAGTCATTAAAATATCTTTTCTCTCTTTGTAGAGCATTCATAAATCTAACTCGTTCTGTATCAAATCCTTGGTCACTAACCGATACCTTACTCGCTTGCTCATATGGTTTAACACTACAAACATCCAATGATACATCTTCATCTTCACCCTCTCTTAATTCCGCAGGGTTATCTAACATGACTAATTGATTTGTCTCGGTGATTATTCCTACTATTAAATTATCCTCAATAACCTTACATCTAGGAGCACATGGGATCTTTGTTGATTTGTTTGTTTTTCGTAAAAACTCAACAGTATCTTCATATCCCATTCTATTCTTCGTGTCTTTTCCGTCCATAAAAATAATAGGCATATCAGGCGTCACTTCGTAATTACTTGGATAACAAGGAATATATCCCTCGTCACCATCGGGATGTCGTATATGAACACCGATTGCTTTGCCATTATAATGAATTTCTAAAGCTGTAATTTCAATATTATGTCTTTCTAATATAGTTTTAATTTCATCCAAAGTCAAATTATCTTTATATGTATATTCCTTTGGCATACTATTTAATGGTTTACATGATTCATTCATAAATTTTCTTATCTTTGATAAAACTATTTTAATATTTGGTTTACCTAATAAATTCTGCTCACGGAATAGATAACGTTTTACTTCTCCTTCTATATTGTTATAAAGATAAACAGGTTCAAAGAAATCATTCTTCTTTACCAAAATAAGTGTTCGTTTTAAAGTATTATATCCTTTCTTAGCATAATGATTTGTTGGACAGATTACATTTACGTTGGAGGTTACATCATCCTCAGGTATCTCTAATATAACAAGGTTTATTCCAGAAGGAAATAAATCAGGATGGGGGCTAGTGATTATATCCCACAAATACTGATAATCAATCACACTATCATCACTTTGTAAAAATTTTTGAAAATTTTCATATGCGGCAATCAATCGTTCAAAATAATAAACTTGATGAACGTCACTTGTATCTAACTGTTTGTATAGAACACTATCAGAATAATCATCAATATCAATATCATCCACATTTCCTGGATAAAATTCTGTAACTAGATTACCGTTCTGGAAATTTGAAAAGTTATCGATCGATACTAATCCTGCTATGATTTCACGCATTTTTTTAATAGAAGGCGTCGCTTTCTCTCTTAATTGAAGTTTTAATAATCTTTCTTCTTCTTGTAATTCCCCCTTTGTTTTGTCTTTTCGGACATGTTTCTTTTTATTTTTAACTGCTTGTAATCTTTGTTCAACACGCTTTTTGATTTCATCATCGGTCGTATCAGAATAAGCAGTAGCTATACAACTTATAAATGATTGATTTGGACTTGACTCAACACCCATACGTAAAAGTGTGATAGCATCATCTTTTAATGATGTATCTAACTCACTAACTTGATATTGTTTGGCATCTTCTTGGAAAAAAAACTGGATCTCAATGGGTAAATATCCCATACGGCCTTGTTCCAATGGAAATTTATCATGACCTTTGATGTAATCCTTTTGCTGTGCCGAATACTCTCTCTTTGTTGGTATTGCTTTTTTTGGTGCTCCATCATGATCTTGTTTACATTTTGCTCTTCTTCGAATTTGTTCGTCTCCATCCCAGCTTTTATAACAACAAGGCATACATAACCCTTCCGGATGCTTATCGCCTGATATAAATCCTGGATAATGCGTAATATAATTTCCATCAGCATCAATAAAGTCGCTATACGCACGAGCACCCTTGGAAACAGCAAACTCATAAATTGTTTGTCCCTTTGGTACCTTTTTAGCATCTGGCGAAATTATAATGTCTTTTAATACTTTGTCACGTGGTTGCCATTCTTCACCTCCCTTTTTACCAGTTATTTTTATCTTAATTCGGTCATCCTCAACTTCTGTCGCTATTCCTCTAATTTCCTCTTCGCCATCCTTATAAAAAACAGGGTCATTAACACTAATAGGACCACGCTTACGTTTTTCTACCTCTTCATCAGTTAAACTTGTATTTTCAGTAAAAGACCAATAACGTGGACAAATATAATAATATGGTTTTTTTGGATCGGAACCGTATTTAATAGAGTGTGTATATGAACCTGGTTGCTCTCTATCAATGCGCTCTTTCTCTTCCTCTGTTAAAATAACTGGTTGACGACGCATATTAGACGCACACATACGTGAATATGCGTTGAACTTACCCTGTTTTTTCTTCAAAAAAAGTTTTTGATCACGGTCTTCCATACGCTTCGAGAAAGGATTCGGATTTGCTAATGGCATACCTGTAATATCAATACTTGTTACCTTATCTTCGTCACCTTCATTAGCACCTCCTATCATTACATTTTCTCCTCCTTCATCGTCTTCGTCTTCGTCTTCGTCTTCATAATCGCTTCCCATTAATAGAGCATCTAACATATCATCGTCTCCTTCATCATCAAATACTAATTCCTCTCCTTCTTCTATTACAGGTGTCTTATTTTCAGCAAAGGGTAATTCCGATGGAGTTAAGATTTCTGGTGCTACGATATCTTTTACAATAGCTTTACGTGTACATATAGCTTTTGTCTTATCACTATATAATCCTTGTCCCATTTCTACCAATGCTTTCAAAAAGATTGGCACCACTTCTAAGTATTTTATATTTTCTTCAATATCAATCGAAATATTTAAAACATTCTTGAATTTTTCTTTTTCAATAGATGTTCTAAATCCTGGATTGTCACGTATACGCAGTTTCATATTTTCAGACATACCTAGTTTAACCTCTTCCTCACCAATAAACTCTACATATTTTGCGTTTGCTTCTTCGTCTGTTAAATTAAAATTATCACTAATCATACTAATAACAGATTCTCTTAAATTCCCTTGATTTATAGCATTACGCATAAAAGCGTCGATAGCATCCATTTCATTGTAATTGGTAACTCTTTTAAATCTCATCTGAATTCCTCCCTCTTTTGCTAAGTTAGACTGACTAACATTAAATACGGATGAAACACAACTCATAATTGGTGTTAATGTAAATTTTTTATTGAAAACCGTTGTCATTGTATAATTCATGTTTTTCAATTCAGTATTTTCAAAACCATTAAATAAATCGAAATTTATACCACTGCGTTCGACGTATTTTTGTATCTGTTCTAAAACAGGATTCACTAAAATTCTAATTCGTTCAACGACTTCATCCAATTCAATAACTTCGTCAAATTCACATATAATTTGTACACTCCCATTTGGATATATAGAGCATACCATATTCTCGCAAATATAGATTCCCAATGCGTTTTTCCTAGCCACACTCTTAATTAAGTTCATAATCATTGACTTCGAGAGAAAAGGTATCTTATCACCAATAATAGTTTGTGATTCGGTAAAAAGACGCACCAAACTTTCTTGTTGGGTATTTGGATTAAATTTCACAAATGGATGTTCTCGTGTAGCATGAATGACCTTAAATAATATTTCAAGAGGCAAAACCATTTCTCTCTTCTGATTTAATAAAAAGTCTATGGATTTAATACCCGAATAAACCTTAGCGGTCTCTTCATTATCAGCAATTTCATGAAATAAGTCTACACTTTCGTAAGATTTCAAAACAGAAGTAGAGAGAAATTTCTTATTCTGAGCAATAAGTTTTTCACGTTTTTTCTCGTACTCAACTTTTGTAATTAAACCAACTTTCTCCAAAAATGGATAATAGACTTTAATTATATTAGTAGCTTGTGTACTTTTATCAAAGATATCATCAGCCATTACCATAAATATTTTATTTTCATTGAGGTCGCCTAAATCCATAAGTAAACTTCCACTCTGTGTAGAAACCATATTTTCAGCATATTTCAAGAGAAATGGATCCATATAGTTGGTCATTGGATCAGCAGGAAAATAGAATGGTAATCGTTTATGTCCAGTCGCCGCTATACCTATTGGGAATTTCATTAATTGCGGATGATCCAATCTCAACTCATACAAATCTGTTAATGTATAGACGGCTTTTTCATCCTTTACTGACTTTTTTTTTACATAGTTAGAGAGAAAAGCACTCAGTCGCTCGTGAGTAAGATCTAATGTCCCACCCTGTGTAATGACTTCAAAGACACGTTCTGGTGTAAACTCGACGCGTTTAATACCAAACAAATAAATCCCATCATAGGGAATATCTTGTTTCATGGCTAAAATTATTTTTCTTTTTAATGTGTCAATAGTGTCATCTATATAAATGGGTGGCAACCCCCCTAATTCTTTGCCTTGATGTTCTATAATATACTTAATACTCATTTGTATATTCTAGATATTATATTTATAAGCATCTTCCAAAAGAATAATTGTTTCTTTAATACTTATACAACTATCAGTAATACTCACTCCATACTGTAAATCCTCATAACTCGTAATTAAACTTTGTTTACCCTCATTGATATTCGATTCTATCATGACTCCAATAATGTTATCATTTCCATATTCAAATCGTTGACGAATTATTTCCTTCAACACCTTGTGTTGATTTTTATGATCTTTCATGGAATTACCATGGGAACAATCCACCATAACACGCTCCTTTTCAATAGATTTTACAATATGTTCGTAATAATTTGGACCGTTATTTCCACCACGCAATATAATATGCGTATCCTTGTTGCCCTTTGTGGTAAATATAGCGGGCTCGGCAGATTCAGTAATACCCATAAAACAATGTGGCATTGATGCTGATAATATTGCTTCCTTGGCCACCTGTATATTACCGCTGGTAGCATTTTTAAAACCTATTGGCATTGACATTCCAGAAACAAGCTGGCGATGTGTCTGGCTTTCAACTGTTCGTGCTCCAATAGCACCCCACGTAATTAAATCCGAAATATACTGCGGCGTAATAGTGTCCAAAAACTCACATCCACAAGGCAGACCCATTGTATTAATATGAAGTAGCAATTCGCGCGCCATTCGTAATCCTTTATTCACATTGAATGATCCATCTAAATCTGGATCATTAATTAAACCCTTCCATCCAACAGTGGTTCGTGGTTTTTCAAAATACACGCGCATCACTATTAAAATTTTATCCTTTACCTTTTGCGATATATCATATAATTCCTTGGCGTATGCTTTTGCTTCTTCTACATTATGAATGGAACACGGACCCACAATGTAAATCATGCGTTTATCTTCACCAGAAAGAATGGCACGCACTTCATTTCGCGATTTTTGAACAAAAGAGTTGACTTCACTTGTAATAGCTATTTCTTTGTAAATTTCACTTGGTAATATAAGAGTTTTGGATGACTCAATATTGATGTCTGTTTGAAATGTCGACATTTATAGTGCTATATCAATGATTTAAATATACGGTTTTAAATCATTATAAATTAAAATGAAATATAAAATGATTGTTGCTATGGATGAAAAAAACGGAATTGGGAAAGATAATAAAATACCTTGGCATTTTCGTGAAGATATGCGTTTTTTTGCAAGTGAAACTAAGGGTCTAGGTAATAATGCGGTAATTATGGGTAGAAAAACACACGAAAGTATTGGCAAGATTCTTCCTGGGCGTGAGAATATTGTTATTAGTCGGAGTCCTATGCCAGAATCATTGAAAGATAAAGAAAACATTCAATGGGTTGCGTCTCCTGAGGAAGCTGATATTTACTGTCAACTGCAAGAATTTGATGCGGTTTGGATTATTGGGGGTTCTTCTATTTATGAATATTATTCACAGAAAACGGCAATTATTGATGAAATTTTAGTTACTAATATTTGTGAGACATACGAATGTGATGCCTTTTTCCCAGCAAAAAACCTAGCTAAATTTCGAGCTTGTCGAGTATTAAAAGTATTACTGGTTGATAATGTCCAAATCTTCTTTATACAGTATTTAAAATCTTTACAATAAGTATAATAACTTATGTCAAGTGAAGAAGATTACTATTATGATAAATGTAATCGACACGAGGCACAAGCGCAGCAGGCACAAGCGCAGCAGGCACAAGCGCAGCAG
>Ga0206125_10001607_pt1 | contig 25961 bp, 18 predicted proteins | sample Helgoland_Spring_4_FD_148598 | JGI IMG/M metagenome (GOLD analysis project Ga0206125, IMG submission 148598) | Pelagic subsurface seawater microbial communities from Kabeltonne, Helgoland, North Sea - Helgoland_Spring_Bloom_20160331_1 | ecosystem: Environmental > Aquatic > Marine > Epipelagic ... | reverse complement strand
CCCCTACGGGACGCCATTTTTACAAGTTGCTTATGGATTAGCTTCTGCGGGAATAGCTCAGTGGTAGAGCACAACCTTGCCAAGGTTGGGGTCGCGAGTTCGAACCTCGTTTCCCGCTCCAATTAAAAAAACGCAAAACTTCGGTTTTGCGTTTTTTTTTGCCAAATATTTTTCAGGTTGTATTTTAATCCTTGAAATAAAAATGCTTTATATGCTGACTATAAAGTGTATTCCCCTCTATTTTTATGTGTGTTGACCGCGATACTGGCCCTGAGTTAGGGTGTTTGAACGCTAATTGAATTTATAGCAATCTTTACTTATCTGGTGGTTGATCATGCACAATAAAAAAGCTCTTATTGCATTGTTGATTGGCGCTGGGCTGGTCTTTGTTGTCAGTCGGATGTCGGTTGAGCCTCTGGCAGAGCGGGAGCTGTTAGAAGTGTCAGACTACAGTCCACAGCAGACGTTGTTGAGAGCGGCTGTGGGGGATATGGATTTTTATCGGCAATTGACTGTTGGTAGCAGTTTGGCTTTGCAGTTGGATGCTGATAACTCTGATGCTTTTGCCGAGGTGGTTGTTACCAAGGTTGTGCTGGAGGGGGAGGTTACTTCGATAAGGGGTATTGCTTTATCGCAAGACGCTAATGGCTCTATGCTTATGACCATAGGCGATAAATTTATTCATATTTTTTTGGCATTGGATAAGGGTATTTACGAGTTCTCTGGAAAAGACTTTCAGGGAGTCCTTGAACGCACCAAAGATATGCGCTTTGCAAACGATACTGCTCTTCGTGTAAACCAGTCGGTTGAGTTGACTGATCAACCTGTTCGGCGAGCAGTTGTGGTTCCGGTGAATAATCAATGAATAGATATCTTCTTAGTCTCTTTTTTCTATGCTGTTTTTCCGGTGCTGCAATAGCAGGTTCACCGGTGGCTATAGACTGCCCCTGCAATCTCTCAAGAATTAATTCCACCGCGGTGGTGATTGATTTCAATCTGGTTTTTACCCAGAACCTCAATCAATCAAGTTCTCTTGAACTCTATTTATATAGCCATGAGGGTCGCGATGCAGCCCTTAGCGACTACTATATAGTCGCTGCTGCAGGCCTTGAGCCGATTGCCTTTTCTCAGTCTCCTATCCCTTTTAATATTAAGCTGCCGTTTTATTTTACCGGTTTTGATTCAAGCTATTTGAGTTTGGTTCTGGTGGATGCCGATACCGGGGAAACGCTCGATTTGGTGCCACTCACTGCTCAGCCTGTATCTGCGTTGCCCGATGCTGGTTTCGTATATAGGTTTGGGGCCGGAGAGTTGTTTTTTGACCAGAAGCCGAGTTTTGAGGTTAGCGGTAGCGCCTATGAGTTCAATGCTGTAAATATTACTAATAGGTCAAATCCGCTGGGTTCTGATAATCTTTTTTTCGAGATCAGCGCCTCAGATTTAAGCTCTTACTATACTCTCGATCAGCAGAGTTTTACCCTGAACTATGATGCTCAGGGTAGGGCTGATATTAATCTACAGGCTGTTGCCAACAGTCTTTTGGATAGTCCTTTAAGTTATGCCCCAGAACATAAATATCTGCAGATAGGCATATACAGGGGTAGCCAGCTGTTGCTGTCTTACACGGTCGCTATGCTCGACAATTCAGCACTGCCTGATTACAGCCTTGAGTTGTCCGAGGTAGATACTCTGGTCGACAGCGATGGCGATACTGTTAGCAACTATGCGGAGCTGTTGAGAGGCACCGCGGCTGATATTCCTGAGTCTGGTGCCAATGCAAATATTGAAGCGGCCTTTTTATACGGTGATGCGGCTCTTGAATACTATGGATCTGAATCTGAAATTGAGGCTCAGCTCAGCCATTTACTCAGTGTTGCCAACAATGCCTATACAGATTCAGGACTTAATATAAGCCTGCAAAAGTCGGCTCTGATCTATATTGGTGACGATAGGGGTTTTACTAATAATGAATTGCTCGATCGCGTAGCAGACAGATTCTGGCCGTTTACTAATGTAAATGCGCTGCTGGCCCGCCAGCCGGATATTATTGTTCATCTCAGCACACTCTCCTTTGATGATAACAACGGTGGTATCGCGTGGGTTAATGGCCACTGGAATGATGGTGTTGTGGATTTTGAGGGTATGGCTGCCTTCGGTACCAATACAGCTGTGGTCGATCTCGATAATACCGCCATAACCCTGGTTCACGAAGTGGGTCATCTGATGGGGCTGGATCACTCCAGGCCGCAGGTTCAGGGTGCCCATTACAGCAGTTTTCCCTGGGCACTGGGCTATGGTGAAAATTCACAGTTCGTCACCATTATGAGCTACCCGGATTTTTATAACTTTGCTCCCCAGGTGGCGCTTTTCTCTTCGCCACAACTTTCTTGTACCCACAGTGGCAGCAGCTGTGGTCTTTCGCAGAATGATTTTATCAATGGTGCGGATGCGGTCTCGGCGCTGAAAAGTAGTGCCTACCAATGGTCTGCAGTTGCCAATGGCTTTGCTCCGGCACTGACATTAGTCGGGGACAATCCGCTGTTTCTTGATGCCGGAGGATCAGTTGTCAATTTAGGGGCCGCGGCATTTGATACTGAAGATGGTGATATTAGTGGCGCGATAAGCTTTACCCAGGTCGTCGATAGCGAGGATCCGGCGGTTGACTATCTGCAGGCCTATTCAGTTACCGATAGTGATAACAATAGGACAACGGTTACCCGTAAAGTGTCGCTGGTTGCTGATACGGACTTGGATGGTGTCTATAACCGATTTGATAGCGATGATGATAATGATGGTGTGCCCGATGCCAGTGATCAATTTCCTCAAAATAGTCTTTATAGTTCGGATTCCGATGCTGATGGTATCGCTGATGGCTGGGAGATTCTCTATAGTTTAGATGCCAATAATCCCGCCGATGCTGCCAGTGATCTGGATGTTGATGGTTTAACTGCACTGGAGGAATTTATTGGCGGGACTATTCCTATCGCCTCCCTTGATATTGACGGCAATGGGCAATTCGATGGCCTTACCGATGGCTTGCTTGTACTTCGCTATATGTTCGGTTTTAGCGGTGAGCAGCTGATCAACGGAACTGTGGCTGCAGACGCGCTCTATACCAGTGCCAGCGTTATTGAGGCGCGTATCGAAGGTCTCGGAGAGCGCATTGATATTGATGCTAATAACCAGCTCGATGCCCTCACTGATGGATTGTTGATTTTGCGCTATTTGCTAGATTTTCATGAGACTGCACTGATTGATAATGCGCTCTCCAATGATGCGTCCAGAGTAGAACCTGCGGCAATTGAGGCCTATCTGGAGGCCCTGAAAACCGGTAGTTGAGGCCGTTTGAGCAACGTCCGTCGGACGACTGAAATTTTTTTTGAGGGTCTTTCAGGCTTATTCGTTTTACAGGCAACCTAAAGATGCTTTCTTGTTATTCACGGTAGCAAGATGGGGAGAGCTAACGGACCCGCAAGGGTCCGTTTTTTTATGCCTGCTTAAATCCCAAAAAACTGCCTTATCTCATCTTCTTTTTCCAGCGCATCAGCTGTGCCCATGGCGATCAGTTCGCGACAAAATCCCGGTTCAAAGAGCAGGTAGCTGGCGGCACTTGAGCCGCCACCGCGCGCAGTGGCACCGGTTAAGCGGAGGAATAATCGCAATGATCTGGGCAGCTCGTGGAGGTACTTCTGGGCAATTTTATCTATGGATTCACTGGGTGAGATAGACAGCACCCCGACAGGGTTTAGATCGGTAATATTATTCTTTTCGCGCAGTGACTGGGGTAGTGCACTGGCCAGTCGATTGACGCTCTGCAGGGTTTCAAGGTCACTTTCCACGGCATCGATAAAAGCACTGTTAAACATATGCCCAACAATCTGCGCTGTGGAAGGTGAATGTTGCATCTCTGTTGATCGCTGGCTGTGGGTGGGGTTGTCGCTTACTCCGATAATCAATAATTGATTGGCGCCCATATGCAGTGCAGGGCTAATCGGTTTTAGCTGTCGAACAGCGCCATCGCCAAAGTAGTCAGTGCCGATCTGGACTGCCGGAAAGAGCCCGGGAATGGCTGTAGAAGCCATAAGGTGATCAATGCTGATAGGGATTTTTTCGCCGCGTCGTCGCGAGCGATTCCACACTGGTATCTGTTCCTGACCCTGAAAGAAAGTGACCGACTTGCCCGAGGCGTAACTCATTGCGGTAATGGCTATCGCCTGCAGTTCGCCGTTGTCTATAGCGGTATCCAGATAGTCGAACTTTACATAGTCCTCCATCATCTGCCGCAGGGGACTGTTGTCGAGTAGGGAGATGGGGCGACCTATGCCGTAGCCGCTGTGGACAAAGGAGGCGAGAATATGGAAGGTGTTTTTAATAACCCCAGTGGCATCGGTGCGGTAGACATCCGCTGGTGTCAGTTCATGCCAGATTCTCTCGAGCTTCTTGGTGCGCAGACGAAATGGCCCGGCTCTTCCCGCTATGGACAGGGCATTTATAGCCCCGGCTGAGGTGCCGCAGATAATTGGGAAGGGGTTGTAGACAGATCTTGGCAGAATGCTGGCAATGCCTTTTAAAACACCTACCTGATAGGCTGCTCTGGCGCCACCGCCGGTTAATACTAACGCTTTACTCATGCTTAATAGATTCCCATTGCCAGGCCGGCGGCCAGTGACTGTCCAAGTTCTTCAAAACTGAGGAGTAGTGGTGCTCTTTTTCTCTATCACAGGATTAAAGTGTCGCTATCCGTATGGGAACTTTAACAGCCCGACGGATATCTGCAAACAGGGATCCTGGATGTCTTATTTAATTATGCTCTCAGTGGGTATTTTCTCCGTTGCCTGGTGGCCCAGTCTACCCAGTCCTGGTTTGTGTATTGTTGTTCTGCTCTGTACTTTACCGCTATGGATCTTTGTCCGACTGAGGCTGCCGTTCTTTTTGCTGTTGGGAATACTCTGGGGTCTGTTTTCCGCGCAACTACTGATTAAGGATAGTCTGCCTGCAGCCTTCGATGGGCAAGAGTTTTTATTGACTGGAAGCATTGTTGGTTTGGTTGATAGCAATGCCAAGCGCAGTCGCTTTGCCTTTCGCGTCGATTCGGCGCAGTTATTTTCCGAGGATGCTCAGAGTTCTGTTCTTTCAGCCGAAAATATAGCGATTAAAAAAATATTAATCAGTTGGTATGGGCGCAATGATCTGCGCCCGGGGCAGCGCTGGCAGTTGGTGGCGCGGTTGCGCCAGCCGCGCGGATTTGTCAATCCACGGGCCTTTGATTATCAGCTCTGGCTGCATCAGCGGGCATACGCAGCCACAGGTTATGTACGTACCTCTTATCCGGTAAATAGGCTGCAAAAAAAGCCTTTTCTTAGTCTTGACTATCTTCTCACAGCACCTGCAATCCTATCCTCAGAGTTGCGCACCAGGCTTCGCGAAAGTATCGATAAAACAGATTTATCCGCTCGTGGTAGGGCGGTTATTTTGGCCTTAACTATTGGTGATAAACAGCGCCTTTCAAACTGGTGGAATGATCTGGCACGGATGGGCATCGTTCATCTGCTGGTGATTTCAGGCTTGCATATAGGGCTTATAGCGTTAATGGGTACGTTGATCGGCAGCGGTTTGGTACGTGTAATTATTCTTTTTGGGTATCTGCTGCACAGGGTCGGGCTCTGTTCCTCGATTAAAAGTATGCCCTGGATCGCACCTGTCTGTGGTTTATTGGCGGCATTTCTCTATAGCCTGCTGGCGGGTTTTTCCCTGCCTACCCAGAGGGCGCTGATTGCGGTGGTCGTGATTGTTGTCGCTAGACTCAGTTATAAAAAAATACCACCGTTGCTGTGCATGGCCTGGGCCTTACTGTTAATTGCAATCAGTCAGCCGCTGGCGGTATTAAGTGCCGGGTTCTGGCTTTCATTTACCGCCGTTGGGTTGTTGGTTTGGTGGTTTTCACCCTGGCAGTCAACACAGCGCAAATCTGCTTTTCCAGGTTCTGCCTGGCGGCGCACCGCATCAGCTCAGTTGGCCTTGCTGGTGGCTATGTCAGTGCCGCTGTTATTGTTTCTCGGCAAGGTCTCCTGGCTGGCACCGCTGGTTAATCTTGTGGCGATTCCCTGGGTATCATTTATTACTGTGCCGCTCTCATTATTGGGTGCTCTTGTACCCTCTAGCTCGCTCGCCGAAATTCTCTGGCAGTGGGCCGATGATTCTATAACTGCGCTCTGGTGGCTGTTGGATATTATTCCCGCGCAGTTGGGTTTTATCGTTTCTCCTATGGCTATCTCGTCGCTGCTGCTCGCTGCGCTGATATTGGCTGGATTGTCGCTAATACTGCCCAGGGGTATAGCGGCGCGATGGGTCGGCCTGGTGCCGTTGGTTGTGCTGGTGCTGTTTCGCCATGCGGATATTCCCCTGCGTATTACTATTCTGGATGTCGGGCAGGGGCTTGCGGTAACTGTTGAGACGCAAAACCATACGCTGGTGTACGACACAGCGGTTGAGTACAGCAAGCAGTTTAGCGCCGGCAGCGGCATTATTGCCCCCTATTTATGGCAGCGCGGCCGAGCTCGATTAGACACCACAATTATCAGCCATGAGGATGCCGACCACAGCGGCGGTTTTGCGTCGCTGCAAAAGGTACTTCCCAGTCAGCGTCTTTTACTGGGTCCAGCGGTTAACTATTCAGATCAGGTGGTTTTAGATGCACAGGTAAGCATCTGCAGCGCTGGGCAGAACTGGCAGTGGGATAATATTAAATTTCAAATTTTGGTGACGGACAGTCGCCCTGAACATGGCAATAACAGCTCCTGTGTACTGCTGATAAGTTTTCTAAATGCCGCAGGTCGACCGGTCAATATTTTGTTGCCCGGCGATATTGAGCGCGGTGGTGAATTGGCATTATTAGACATGGGTTTGCTCAATGATTCCGCGCTGGATTTACTGGTAGCACCACATCATGGCAGCAAGACTTCATCCACCGGTCCTTTTGTACAGCAGCTGGCGCCACAGCATGTGGTTTTTTCCGCGGGCTACCGCCATCATTTTGGCCACCCTCATCCCAGCGTTGAAGGCCGCTACCGGGCAGTTGGTGCCCTGCTGTGGAATACAGGGGAGCAGGGTGCAATAGTCTTTAGCTGGTTGCCCAATAGCGAGTTGCAGGTTTCAGCGGCACGTCATAGGCAGCGTCGCTGGTGGCGTTAGGGTTGTTGTGGTGGGATTTTCAGATTTTTCCTCGACGAGGATTGTGGTAAAGTGAAGCCGAATTTAATGGACTGACTGGAATTCAACGTGTATCAAATTTTCCTCTCTGGTGGCTGGCTGATGTGGCCACTGTTGATCTGCTCAATTATCGTTGTGGCGATCTCGATCGAGCGCTTTATCACCCTTAAGGCTGACCGTATTATTCCCAGTGGCATGCTCGCTCGGGTCTGGCAGCAGTTGCGCAATAAAGAACTGCAGGGCGAGCAGCTCAAAGATCTCCGCGATTCGTCACCTCTGGGTTATATCCTCGCTGCCGGTATCAGTAATTCCGGTCATGGACGGGATATTATGAAGGACAGCATAGAGGAAGCTGCCGGGCAGATTATTCATGAGCTGGAGCGCTTTCTCTCAATACTCAGCACTATCGCCAATATGGCGCCGCTAATCGGTCTGCTCGGTACTGTTCTGGGTATGATTCAGGTGTTTGCCGATATCATGTTGTTTGGTACCGGCAATGCTGCCGAGTTGGCCGGAGGTATTTCCCAGGCACTGATTACCACGGCTGCTGGTTTGACCATTGCGATACCGGCGATGATCTCCAATCGCTATTTTGAGCGCCATGTGGAATCTCTTGTAGTGCAACTCGAGGGGCAGGCGACCAAGCTTGTTGACGCTATGCACAGCGACCTGTTTAAGCAGCCCTAAACGGATGAAATTCCATCGCCGCCGCCGTGCTGATAACGGTATTAATTTAACACCGCTGATCGATGTGGTGTTTTTGCTATTGATTTTCTTTATGGTCACCACCACCTTTACCAAAGAGACCAGGTTGCTGATCGACTTGCCAGAGGCCGATGGCGAGGTTGCCGATAACAGTTCGGCACCTCTGGAATTGGTGATTGGCAAAGATGGCAGTTATGCGGTTAACGGACAAAATTTGATAAATCGCGATATCAAGACCATTATGGCGGCACTGAGGGATGCCTCGGGGGGCAATGCTGATATTCCGCTGGTGATTACCGCGGATGCAGAGGCCACTCATCAGGCAGTTATTACCGCGATGGATGCGGCGGGCAGGCTGGGATTTAGCCAGTTAAATATTGCTACGCAGCAAGCTGGCGAAGCATCGCCGGAAACGCTGTCAAAAACACAACCAGAAATAACAAAAGCGCCATCACAAGAGCCATAAGATTATGCCCAACCAAACCGTCGCCGACGGAGCAACAACTTACCTGAGATTATTAAAATATGTGCGTCGATACTGGTTAGCCTTTGTCGTCAGTGTATTTGGCTTGGTGTTGCACTCTTTTGCCGAGGTCGCCTTCGTTGATCTGCTCGGTTTTATCACCGATACCGTGGGTACCCTGACCAGCTCCTCTGCGGATGTGTCGGCGCAAAGTCTGCCGACCACTGGTCTTACTGCGGCACTGGCAAATACCTTTATGGGGGATCTGATGGTCGATCGCCCCTGGTTGGTTATTCCGATTTTTCTGGTGGCTATCAGTGTGCTTCGCGGCATTGGCTACCTGATTGGCAGCTACGGCCTCGCCTATGTTTCAAATTACCTGGTGCATGCGCTGCGCTCAGATCTTTTTGATAAATATCTGCAGTTGCCATTTTGTTTCTTTGATCGCTCTATGTCAGGGCATCTGGTGTCGGTGGTAACCTTTAATGTTCAGCAGGTCACTCAGGCCTGTACCAAAGCCTTAAAAACACTGCTCCAGCAGGGTAGTCTAGTCATTGGACTGCTCGGTTATCTGTTCTATGTAAACTGGAAACTGACGCTGTTCTTTATTGCTGTGATGCCGCTGATTGCGCTTCTGGTCTCTGTAGTCAGTAAGCGTTTTCGACTGATCAGCACGCGTATCCAATCGGCGATGGGCGATGTTACTCATGTTACTCAGGAGGCGGTTAACGGCTATCAGGAAGTGCGTATGTTTGGCGCTACTGACAATGAGCGTGAGCGCATGATGCTGGCCAGTCACAGTAATCGTCGCCAGAATATGAAGATGGCGATGACCGAGGGGGTTAGTAATCCTCTGGTGATGTTGTTGGTATCTCTGGCCTTTGGTGGCATTACCGGTTTTATGCTCAGCCCCTCGATCCTCGATACTATGAGCACGGGTAGTTTTATTACCTTCTTGGTCGCCTCCGGTATGTTGATTAAGCCGATCCGCCAGGTCACTGAAATTAACAGTGATATCCAGAAGGGTATTGCTGCTGCTGAATCTATCTTTGATATCCTCGACGCTGAGCCTGAGACTGATAATGGCGCTGTCGAGTTGGATTCGGTGCAGGGCGCTTTTGAATTTAAGGATATAAATTTTCAGTACAGCGCCGATGGCCGCATGATTTTGCAGGATATTAACTTCGCCGTTAAGCCAGGAGAGACCATTGCCCTGGTAGGTTCCTCTGGCAGTGGTAAGACTACATTGGTTAGTTTGATTGCGCGTTTTTACAATCATGGTCAGGGCAGTATTTTGCTCGATGGGGTGGACGTCAATGACTTTACCCTGCAAAACCTGCGCAGCCATATTGCCCAGGTGAGCCAGAATGTCACCCTGTTTAATGACAGTATTTTAAATAATATTGCCTATGGTGAGCTCTCCGGTCGCAGCTTGGCTGAAGTCAAAGCGGCGGCCACTATCGCCCATGCAGACCACTTTATCGAACAGCTTCCCGAGGGTTACCAGACTCATATTGGTGATGATGGCGTAATGCTATCCGGCGGTCAGCGCCAGCGTATTGCTATTGCCCGCGCGGTGTTAAAAAATGCTCCGGTACTTATTCTCGATGAGGCGACCTCGGCTTTGGATACAGATTCCGAGCGCCATATTCAGGCGGCACTGGAAGAGTTGATGAAATCCAGAACCACTTTTGTTATTGCCCACAGACTGAGTACGGTTGAGAAAGCCGACCGCATTTTGGTGATGGAGAAAGGCCGTATTGTTGAGCAGGGTAGTCATCATGAACTGCTCGAGCAGGCTGGTCGATACTCGCAGCTCTACCACAATCAGTTTAGCGAGCTGGAGGCGGGCTGATCTTGTCTCTGGAACAGGCCATTACCAGTGCATGGGATCGCAATAGCCGTTGGCTAGTCTTGCTAATTCCCGTTTCCTGGCTGTTCTCCGGGCTATCTGCCCTGAGAAGGCGCTATCTGCAGAATAAATATCAAGGCCGTGCCTACAGTGCGCCGGTGATTGTTGTCGGCAATATTTCAGTTGGCGGCAGCGGCAAAACCCCATTGATTATTGCCCTGGTAAAGGCGCTTAAACAGCGCGGTTATTCTCCGGGTGTTGTCAGTCGCGGTTACTCGGGCAATGCCAGCCAATACCCATTATCGGTCAGTCCAGCTACAGCGGTGACTGAAAGTGGTGATGAGCCGCTGTTAATTGCAACTCTGGCCGATTGCCCAGTGGTCGTCGATAGCAATCGCCCTGCAGCCGTAGACTATCTGCTTAACAATTTTAATTGCGATCTGGTGCTTAGTGATGATGGGCTGCAACACTATGCGCTGCACAGAGATATTGAGCTGATTGTTGTCGATGGTCAGCGTGGGTTGGGCAATGGTCGACGACTACCGGCAGGGCCACTTCGCGAAGGGCCTCAGCGCCTCGCACAGGGCGATCTGCTGGTGGTTAACGGTTCTCTGGAGGGCAAGGTTAGCTTGCCAGCTAATTCTGTTCAGCAGATGAATATTCGGCCAACGCTGTTGCGCCATCTGCAATCTGGCCGTCAGGAGTCCATCGACAATTGGTTGAGCTCTCAGGCTGGCACTGATCAGCAGGTTCATGCTGTGGCGGCGATTGGCAATCCCCAGCGCTTTGCTAATACGCTGTCTGCGTTGGGTCTATCGGTTATATTGCACAGCTTTGATGATCATCAGACTCTGGATATGAAGGATCTGAGCTTTGCTGATGATCTGCCGGTGATTGTGACAGCCAAAGATGCAGTAAAACTGTCTGGATTAGCTTTAGAGGAGCAGGGCGCAGGTGCTAATATCTGGGTTCTCGATATACAGGCGGAGTTCAGTTCAGCCCTGATAGATAAACTTATTACTAAATTGCAGATGCTCAAGGCATCCTGAGGTTAAACAATAGCACCATGGATTTTATCGTTATTATTCCCGCACGTTACGCATCAACCAGACTACCCGGCAAGCCTCTCCGCGATATTGCCGGAAAGACGATGATTCAGCGGGTCTGGGAGCAGGCGGGTAAAAGTGCTGCCAGTCGGGTGGTCATTGCCACCGATGATCCGCGTATCGAAAGTGCTGCCAGTGCCTTTGGTGCCGAGGTCTGTATGACCAATCCCGATCATCCCTCGGGCACCGATCGCCTTCAGGAAGTCGCCTCTATTCTCAAGCTTGGGGATGATCAGATTGTCGTCAATGTGCAGGGTGATGAGCCAATGATTCCGCCAGCGGTGATCAATCAGGTGGCCGCCAATCTGGCCGCCAACCCCGGTGCTGGCGTCGCTACACTGGCTGAGCCTATTGATAAGATTGCCGATCTGCTTAATCCCAATGTGGTTAAGCTGGTTGCTAATAAGCAGGGTATGGGTCTCTATTTTAGCCGTGCGCCGATTCCCTGGCCACGGGACAGCTTTAACCAGCTGGCCGTTGAGTTGCCTGAAGAACTGCCCGCCGAGTTTGATTTCCGTCGCCATATAGGTATTTACGCCTATCGCACATTGGAATTAAATCGCTTTATCACCTGGCCGGTAGCGCCTATTGAGGAGAGTGAAAAGCTCGAGCAGCTGCGTTTTATGTGGCACGGGGTATCTATTCATGTGGCCGATGCGCTGGAGAATGTGCCTGCGGGTATAGATACAGAAGAAGATCTCCAGGCCATTATTAATACAATATAAAACATATATTTATCAGATATTTAAGAGAAATATATAGAAATAACTTTAATTAATTTTAGGCTCTGCTATGAATGTGGTATCCGTTTTATTTGTCTGTCTTGGCAATATTTGTCGCTCACCTACAGCCCATGGTGTATTTCAGGGAATGGTAGATAGCAATGGCCTTGGCAATGCTATCAGGGTTGATTCGGCCGGAACTGGTGACTGGCATATTGGCCACTCACCAGATCAGCGCACCGCCGAAGTAGCCGCAGCCAAGGGCTATGATCTGAGTTCTTTGCGGGCCAGATTGGTCACCAGTGAGGACTTTGATAGTTTTGATTATATTATCGCTATGGATAGCGCCAATTTAAGCGACCTTAAAACCATGCAGCCCGCCGATTACACAGGCCATCTCGGACTTTTCCTGGATTTCTCGGTTCAGGACAGTCATACCCAAGTCCCTGATCCCTACTATGGTGGTGAGGATGGTTTTGAACTGGTATTTAATCTGGTTGAAGAAGCTTCCCAAGGGCTTTTACAGCATATTCAGGCCAATCATCAGTTAGGAGACCGTCACTTTTGAGCCTCAGAATCGAACAGCATATCTCCCTGCAGCCTTTTAATAGTCTGGCACTGCCAGCCTATGCAGAGTATTTCTGTTCGGTCACTGACAAACAGCAGCTGCTCGCCGCTCTCGACTATGCCAGAGAGCATCAGCTTGAGGTTACGCCATTGGGTGGCGGCAGCAATCTTGTGCTGGCTGGTGATCTATCTGGTTTGGTTATTTACCTGAATATCAAAGGTTTTAGTTATTCTGTTGCCGATGATTCCGTTGAGGTTACCTTTGCCGCCGGTGAGAGCTGGCATCAGGGGGTTTTAACCACCTTACAGCGCGGCTGGTACGGGTTGGAAAACCTCTCGCTGATTCCCGGCAATATGGGCGCTGCACCGATTCAGAATATTGGTGCCTATGGTGTCGAGTTGGCGGATCTGTTTGTCTCCCTGCGCGCAGTTGAGATCGCCACCGGTAAAACCTGTGAATTTGATAAGGCTGCCTGTCAGTTTGCCTACCGCGATAGCCTGTTTAAAAATGCCGCCCGCGATCGATATATTATTCTCGATATCAGTCTGCGCCTAAGCACCAATCCGGTGGTCAATATTAGCTATCCAGCTCTGCAGGCTGCTGTAGCAGAGGCGGGACTTGAAGCTGATCTATCGCCCGAAGCGGTTAGTCAGCTAGTCTGCCAGATTCGCCAGACAAAGCTTCCCGATCCAGCGGTTACCCCGAATGCCGGCAGCTTTTTTAAGAATCCCGTGATTGCAGATTCCGCTGTTGCTGAATTGCATAATCAATATCCCGAGATGCCGACTTATCCGCAGCCACAGCAGCTCAGCAAAATTCCCGCGGCCTGGTTAATTGATCAATGTGGCTTTAAGGGTGTCAGACGCGGTTCACTGGGTGTGCATAAGCATCAGGCACTGGTGTTGGTAAACTACCAGACTGATGGTGGCGGCACCGGAGAGCAGTTGCTGGCCCTTGCTGAAGAGCTGCGCGATGCTGTCTGGCAGCGCTTTGCTATTCGTTTGGAGATTGAGCCTCGAGTCTATGGTCAGGCAGAGCTAGCTGATGGATCTCTTTGATCACCAGGTGATTCCCCTGGCATTGACACCAGAGCGAGATAGCGCGATTAGCTTCTGGCCCAATTGGTTATCGGGTAAAGACGCAGACGATCTGCTACGCAAGTCTATAGAGACTATCGACTGGCGTGCAGACAGTATCAGGATTGTCGGTAAACAGATTCCGATACCGCGTTTACAGCAGTGGTTTGGCCAGCCGGGCACCAGCTATACCTATTCTAATATCTGTCTGCAGGCGGTTGGCTTTCCCGATTGGATAGATCTGATTCGTCACAATGTCGAGTCACAGACTGGCGCGGCGTTTAATCGCGCGCTGGTCAATTACTACCGCGACGGCTCGGACAGTGTTGACTGGCATGCGGACGATGAACCCGAGCTTGGTTCAGAGCCGATAATTGCCTCGCTAAGTCTCGGTGTTGAGCGGGTTTTTCAATTGCGCCACAGGCTGACCAAGCAGCGTATTTCAATCTCTCTGCCCCATGGTTCGCTACTGATGATGGGTGCGGGTATCCAGAACTACTGGCAGCATCGTATTGCCAAGGTTGCCAATCTTGAGGAGCCGCGAGTCAATTTTACATTTCGCTATATGAGCTGATCTAAATTAAACAGGGGAGAGTTGCAGGGTGAAGTTATCGAAATTTGGGGAAAACTTTTCCGGTCCGTCGGGTATTGTCGAATTGATGGACGATCTCGGCTCGGCGCTCAATGAAAACCCGGAAATGCTGTTTATGGGTGGTGGCAATCCCGGTCGCATCCCCGACGTTGAGCAGGTCTTTAAAGCGCGTCTGGAACAGGTTTTAGCGGATCCGGATCAACTTCACAGCCTGATGGGTGTCTATCAGTCACCCCAGGGAGATCGGGGTTTTCGCGAGCAGATTGCCGGGCTGCTCAAACAGCAGTTTGGTTGGAATCTCTCCGCGCGCAATATCGCTGTTTCAAATGGCAGTCAGTCAGCTTTTTTTGTGCTCTACAATATGTTCGCCGGCGATATGCCCGACGGCAGTCACAGGTCTATCCATCTACCCCTGGCGCCGGAATATATCGGCTATCGCGATATAGGTTTGACCGACAATTTATTTACCGCAACACGCCCGGAAATCGAGCTGCTTGAAGATAATCTATTTAAATACCATGTGGATTTTTCACGCTTAAATATTGGTCAGCAGACTGGTGCGCTCTGTGTTTCCAGGCCGACCAATCCAACCGGTAATGTGTTAACCGACAGTGAAATTGAGCATCTTGACAGTATTGCCGTGCAACAGGATATTCCGTTTATTCTCGATGGCGCCTATGGTCTGCCATTTCCCGGGATTATCTTTAATGATGCCAAGCCCCATTGGAGCGCCAATACCATTCTGGTATTAAGTCTCTCCAAGCTGGGTCTGCCCGGTGTGCGCACGGGGATTATTGTTGCCAGTGAAGAGATTATTCAGGCCTATACCAGGGTCAATACCATTGTCAGTTTGGCCTGTGGCAATTTGGGTCCGGCGCTGGCCACGGAGCTAGTTGCCAGTGGCGAGATACTCGACCTTAGCCGCGAGAAAATTGCGCCCTTTTATCGCCAGCGCGCTGAGCAGACGCTGGTTTGGTTGCGCAGGGCACTGGGTGATCTTCCATACCGTATTCACCGTCCAGAGGGAGCGATCTTTCTCTGGCTGTGGTTTGAAGGTCTGCCGATTACCAGTCAGGAACTCTACGAGCGACTCAAGGCGAGGGGCGTGTTAGTGGTTCCCGGACAAAATTTCTTCCCGGGCATTACGGATAACTGGCGGCATAAGCAGGAGTGTATTCGCGTATCCTATGCTCAGGATGCTGCAGTGGTAGAGGCTGGTGTAAAGATAATTGCCGAGGAAGTTGCCCGGGCTTACGCTGAATAAACGCTATTAAACCGTTCTAAACAGGCGAGTCTTCGATAAAGGTTTCCAGCGCATTGAGAAGCGCCCTGATCTTGTCGATTGATTCCTGATACTCGCGGTCTTCACGGGAGTCGGCAATAATGCCGCCGCCACCCCAGCAGTGCAATTGATCACCGTCGGCAATTACCGTGCGAATGGCGATATTGCTATCCATACGATTATTGGCGCTGATATAGCCAATACTGCCGCAGTAAACCGAGCGCCTGACTGGTTCCAGTTCTTCAATAATTTCCATAGCGCGCTTTTTTGGCGCACCGGTAATTGAGCCGCCGGGAAAACAGTCGCGAAGTAAATTCACCGGGCTAGAGTTCTTATCCAGCTTGCCGGTAACCGTGCTGACCAGATGGTGGACGTTGGCAAAGCTTTCCAATTCAAAAAGTTTTGGTACGGCGATAGAGCCGGCTTCGCAATTTTTACTCAGATCGTTGCGCAACAGATCGACAATCATCAGATTCTCGGCGCGATCTTTGCTGCTGTTAACCAGCTGCTCTGATAGCTGCTGATCCTCTTCCACCGTAGCGCCGCGTCTGGCGGTGCCCTTAATCGGCTTGGTCTCTACAAGATTGTCTACAGATTGAACAAAACGCTCAGGCGAGAGACACAGCAACGCTTGATTGGGCCATTGCCAAAAAGCCGAGTAGGGCGATGGCGCTTTTTCTCGCAAGCTTTTGTAGGCTGTCCAGAGATCGCCCTTGAAGCCTGCTGAGAAATGTTGGGTAAAGTTGGTCTGGTAGCAGTCGCCTGAGGCTATATAGTCTTTGATACAGCGAATTGACTGCTGGTACTGCTCTTGATCCAGTGTCGCTTGAAACTTGCCTGCAAGGGTAAATACGCGTTTATCTGTATCTGCCTGAGAATTATTTTTAAAGCGCCGAGAAATTTCTTCACGCAGTTCAACAGCACAGTTTCTATGAAAGATCAGCTGGCACTGTCTGGCACTGTGATCGATGATTAGCGCCCAGAGATAGCGGCCAATTCGCATATCGGGAAGATCGGTTACCGCTTCAGCGCGGTTCTCTATATCTATTAGACGACGGCCCAGATCGTAACCAAAGTAGCCGATTAAGCCGCCGACAAAAGGGTAGTTGGAGACAGCGTTATCGAAGGGTAATAGAGGCTGTAAAAGCTGTTGAGCCAGATCAAAAGGATCTCTGTCGCTGGTGGTTTTGCCATTGCTATCGGAGATTGTCGAGAGCGCTCCGCGGGTTTCTATCAGTGCGTCGGGGCTGGCGGAGATAATATCAAAGCGCCCCTGAGTGCTGCGCGGTTTGCCGCTGTCGAGCCAGATTGCATCGGGCAGGTCACGAACCGCTTCAAACAGCTGTTCACTGTCAGGCTGGTAGGGGATTTCTTGAATTTCAATACTCTGCATAGATGGCGAGCTTTTTATCCGGCAACAGCCTGCACTATAACAAAGGTCAACCAGGCCGCGGCATAGGCAAGAATACTGTAGCTGACAAATAGCTGTGTGGGTAGACGCCATGAGCCGGTCTCTTTGCGCAGCACGGCTAGGGTGGATACACATTGCAGGGCAATAGAGAAAAACACTAACAGGGCAAAGCCGGCGCCGACTGGCAGGCCGCTATTTTGAATATGTTCTGCCAGAGAGATAATATTTTCTTCGCCGCCTTCAATACCAAATAAGGTTCCCAGAGTGCCGACAAAAACTTCGCGGGCCAAAAATGAGGTAAGGATTGCCACGCCATATTTCCAGTCGAGACCGAAAGGCGCAAAAGCTGGTTCAATCCACTGGCCCATCGTTCCGAGCCAGGATTCACCCAGATCGGCTCCCTGATTGGGGAAGTAGCCGAGTAGCCAGATAACCACTGTCACCAGAAAGATTACCTTACCGGCTTTGGTGACAAAGTGTTTGCTGCGACTCCAGGCATTGCGCAGAAGTGGTCGCCAGGAGGGTAATCTGTAGGGCGGCATTTCGAGAACAAAAGGCAGGTCGCTCTGCATAGCCTTATTGGTTTTCGAAACCAGTGCGGTGACTAATAGTCCGCAGACAATCCCAAATACATAGATGCCAAACATTGCCAGACCCTGCCAGCCAATCAGACCGCCAAACATATTCGAGGCGGGGATAAAGGCGGCAATTAACAGGCTGTAAACCGGCAGTCGCGCTGAGCAGGGCATCAGTGGAATTGCCAGATAAGTAAGCCAGCGCTTGCGCGGCGAGTCGACGGTACGCGCGGCGTAAATACCGGGAATTGCACAGGCGACGCTGGAGAGCATAGGGATAAAGCTTTTGCCAGTCAGGCCGAATAGGCGCAGGGGTTTATGGCAAATAACTGCGGCTCGAGCTAGGTAGCCACTATCTTCGAGCATGCCGACAACTAGGGTCAGGACAAATATCTGCGGCACAAAGACCAAGAAAGCCCCTATGCCGCCAAAAAGTGCATCGGCGGTAAAGTCACTGACAACACCGGCGGGTAATAGCGGCAGAATAAATTCAGCCATTAGTTGCAGGGTGCCTTCGACGCCGTCCATCACCGGTGCCGCCCAGGTAAAGATGCTCTGGAAGAGCAGATACATAATAACGAGAAAGCTTAGACCGCCAAACCAGGAGTGGAGGAAAAATTCGTCGAGTTTGGTTTGGGCATTGATTAACAGGTCACCTTTGGGGCCAAAGTCAGTTGCAAGCTGCTGCGCCTGGCGATGGATTAAGGATTCATCGCTGGCGATAATATCGCTGCTGTAAGCACTTGGCAGCTGCTGATGATTGATCGCTCTATCCTGCAGCTGCTCAAGACCGCTGCCGGATTTAGCTGAAACGGCGATAACCGGAACGCCCAGTGCTTTTTCAAGCTTGGCAATATCCATGTTCATGCTGTGCTGTTCCAGCACATCAATCATATTGGCGGCAATAATCAGCGGTTTTTTATGTTCAGCACAGGCATTGATGACCTGCAGAGCAAAAATTAATCCTTTCTCAAGCCGAGTGACATCGACAACACAGACAACTGTACTGGTCTCCGGATCATTGAGTGCAGTGTAAAAAGCGTCTACGGCGACCTTTTCCTCACCAGAGATTGTCTGCAGAGAATAGGCGCCGGGGAAGTCGAGAAATTCATTGGAGGGGTGGGCTAGGCTTTTGCCGGCGTTGATATTTACTGTAATACCGGGAAAGTTGGCAACTTTCTGATTGAGGCCAGTAAGTCGGTTAAAAAGTAAACTTTTACCGGAATTGGGACTGCCAATAAGAATGGTTTTTGACATTAACTGTGCTTATTTGCCTGTGCCGACTTGAGTGCTGACTTGAGTGCCGACTTCGATCAACGAAGCGACGCTGTCATCGAGAGAGTAAACGCTGTTATTTACCCGGTAGAGTTTTGGTGCGCCAAGGCTGGGGGAGAGTACACAGGAGATCGACTCGCCGGGATGAAAGCCGAGTTCACTAAGGCGTGTTCTGTAGCTGCTCTCAAGGCTTGAGACAAAGCTCTGAACAGTGGCGGAGGTTCCCTGTTTAAGATCCCAAAGTGTCATTGGTTAATTAATCTCTTGGTTAGCTAGCATGCAATAGGCTAATTGTACGCCAGATTTGGCTAAATGTTAATAATATTGATTCTCATTCGCAAAAAAGGTTTAAAGCAAAACATTAATCGCAACCAGCCTGTTACGCGTACTAGAGCCTGTTAGATTGACGAAAAATAAAACAGTCGCTCTAAATCCGTTACAATGGCCGCCGTTTTAACCCTATAGCAAAAGCGTATTTATTAATGCCAGCAAAACAACAGTCTCCGACCGCACTCTACAATTACCCAAAATACTGGGCTGAATGTTTATTGCCTGCGCCATTTTTGCCCATGTCTCGCGATGAGATGGACCAACTTGGCTGGGATAGCTGCGATGTGATTCTGGTAACAGGGGATGCCTATGTGGATCACCCAAGTTTTGGTATGGCAGTGATAGGTCGTGTTCTGGAAGCTCAGGGTTACCGTGTGGGTATTCTCTCCCAGCCCGACTGGCGCGACCCTGAAAGTTTCAAAGCGCTGGGTAAGCCAAATCTCTATTTTGGTGTCACTGCCGGCAATATGGATTCAATGATTAACCGCTATACGGCGGATCGTCGTCAGCGCCATGACGATGCCTATACCGCTGATGATGTTGGCGGCAAGCGTCCGGATCGCGCGGTGACTGTCTACACTCAGAAGTGTCGTGAAGCCTATTCTGATGCGCCGGTAGTGGTCGGTGGTATTGAAGCCAGCCTGCGTCGTCTGGCGCATTATGATTATTGGTCGGAGTCGGTTAAGCGCTCGGTGTTAATTGATTCAACTGCGGATATTCTGCTCTATGGCAATGCCGAGCGGGCGATGATTGAACTTACTCATAGAATGTCCCGCGGTGAAACTATTCGCGATATTACCGATCTTCGCGGCAGTGCTTATCTGTGCAGAACGCTTCCGCAGGGTTGGCGTGAAATTGATTCCACTCAGGTCGATCAGCCTGGTCCGCTAACGAAGCCGAAGAATCCTTATGAGTCGTCAAAGACTGGTGATACAGATGATGCCAAGACGATTCGCATGCGTGCAGACAATCCGTCAACCTGTGCCACTGGTCAGGTCAATCTTGAGGATATTAGTCAGCAGCCACAGCCAGTGGCGATTGTTCCGGATACTCAGGCGATTAAGACTGATCCCAATAGCACTTATATACGCATGCCATCGTTTGATCAGGTGGTAAAAGATCCGGTTTTATATGCCCATGCCGATCGAATTTTTCATCGCGAAACCAATCCTGGCAATGCGCGTCCACTGGTGCAGAATCAGGGGCGCAATGATATCTGGGTCAACCCGCCGCCAATCCCCCTCGAGACTGATGAGCTGGATTGGGTATTTGACCAGCCCTATAAGCGCGTGCCTCATCCAACCTATGGTGAGAGCAAAATTCCCGCCTACGATATGATTCGTTTTTCGGTGAATATTATGCGCGGCTGTTTTGGCGGCTGTACCTTCTGTTCAATCACTGAGCATGAGGGGCGAATTATTCAGAGCCGTTCTGAGGAGTCGATCCTCAATGAAGTTGAAAAAATACGCGATATGACGCCGGGCTTTACCGGGGTTATCTCCGATCTTGGTGGTCCAACGGCCAATATGTATCGACTTAACTGCAAAGATAAAAAGATCGAAGAGACCTGTCGCCGACCCTCCTGTGTCTATCCGACAATCTGTGTCAATCTCGAAACTGACCATAAGCACACCACCCAGCTGTATCGCAAAACCCGCAATCTGCCCGGTGTAAAAAAGGTCGTGGTTGCCTCGGGGCTGCGCTATGACTTGGCAGTGCGTGATCCGGAATATGTTAAAGAGCTGGTGACCCACCATGTCGGCGGCTATCTAAAAATTGCCCCGGAGCATTCCGAGGATGGCCCGCTGAGCAAAATGATGAAGCCGGGCATGGGCAGTTACTATGAATTTAAGGAGATGTTCGAACGTTTCTCTAAAGAGGCGGGCAAAAAGCAGTATCTGATTCCGTACTTTATTTCGGCTCACCCGGGTTCAACCAATGAAGATATGATGAGTCTTGGGCTCTGGTTAAAAACCAATGGCTTCCGCGTTGATCAGGTGCAGAGTTTCTATCCGTCGCCAATGGCCTCGGCTACTACTATGTACTACACCGAGAAAAACCCCCTTAAACCGCTGGGTAAAAATAACAGCGAGAAGATCTTTAGCGCCAAGAGCCAGGAGCAGCGCACGCTGCACAAGGCATTTTTGCGTTATCACGATCCGGAGAACTGGCCAATACTGCGCAAGGCGCTGCGACGTATGGGTCGCTCAGATCTGATTGGTAGCGGCGATGGATTCTTGGTGCCGGGCGAGTCTCGTCGTGAAAAAGAAGTTATGCGTCGCGATTCGAAAAAGGCTAAACCGCAGTTGAAGGCTCAACCTAAGTCGTCCCGTTTAAAGCCTCGCAGACGCTAGCTTTAAGCGGGAAAAAGTCTTGAGATAAGGGCTGGCACTGCGGTTTCTACGCGCAGAATACGCGGCCCTATATGCACAGTTTCAAACCCTGCTGTATTTAATGATTCTACTTCGTAAGGAATAAAGCCACCCTCGGGCCCTATAGCCAGCGTTGCTGGTTGCTGTATATCAATTGGGCAGCGGGTCTCTGTTACTGGGTGCGCCAGCAGATTTTTTCTTCCTTTAATAATTTCCGGCAACTCATCTTCGACAAAGGGTTTAAACCGTTTGCGGATATGCAGCTCTGGCAGACTAGTGTCGCGCGCCTGCTCCAAGCCTAAAAGAAACTCTTCCTCTATAGCCTCAGGCTTTAAAAATGGTGTCTGCCAAAAGCTTTTTTCAACTCGGTAAGAGTTGATTAAGTAGATCTGTTTAACCCCCATGGCGGCAATGGTTTGTAGGCTGCGGCGCAGCATTTTCGGTCGTGGCATAGCCAGTATCAGAGTTAAGGGTATTGGTGGTGGGGCGGGGCTATCGAGAACGACCTCGAGCAATGCCTGTGATTTATTTAGCTCAAGAATCGTTGCGCGCCCCATTGCACCATTAAGCTCGCCAACTCGAATACTGTCGCCGACAGCGCAGCGCTGAACATTGACCAGCTGTTGCAACTGGCGGCCGCTGATACGTGCCTGGTTGCCGGTTAAATTATCGCTTTTTAGCAGTAGTAGGTTCATGGCGCGGATTGTAAGGTATAAATAGGCTTCCTGCTTACAAGAAGATACTGCTTATTATTGTTGCAGGCTTTAACTCTTTCTATTCTACTGCTGTTTTATCTTCTATAATTGCCGTAGCTTAAGTCTTGTAAGATAAGTCTTGTTAAGATAAGTCTCTTAACTTAGACGCCGTAACGAATGAAAACTCCCCTTGGTGAAATTGGATATCACGCTAGCCTCCTAAGCTTGAATTTCAGGTTCGACTCCTGAAGGGGAGACCATTAATTGATTATGGTCTCAGCTTTCCTTAAGTTCTTTTATTCTGTGGTTTATCCCTCTTAACGTATATTGACCCTTTGGTCGTTAATTCTCTATACAACTGGCTATATTCAATTCATAATCGAACAGGAATACAGTAGAACTATAAATTTAGTTGAGGAGTTAACACTACGATGTTAGATTATTTAAAGAAGAGCCTGGTAAATTCTTGCGCTGTTTTACTGATGTTTTCTGCCGGTGTTGTATCTGCCCAGAATCAATCGGTCAGTGCGGTTGTTTCACAAACGGAAATTCTTCCCGGAGAGACAACCTCTTTATCTATTACCTATAACGTCTCCGCCAGTTCTACCGATGGGTTGCTTACCGCCGGCCTGGGTTTGCGCCTTCACTATGACAGCACGGCAGTCTACTGTGACGAATCTATAATTTCTGATTTACTCGCTGATTCCAGTATCGGCATGCAGCTGATGAACGATACTGATGATAAAGACACTGATGCTTCGACTGATAAATATTTAAATACTGCCTGGGCCAATATTAATGGTGCATGGCCCTCTACTGCCTCATTGCCTGCGACTCTCTATACCCTAAACTGCACTGCTCTTAGTGGTTTTACCGGGACCACTCTAAAGTTTTCAACTAGCTCTACGGCCAGTGGCTATGACTTTATAGCTAGCGATATTGTTCTTACTGAGAGATTGCTTCCTACGGATACAACAGCTCCAGTGATTACTTTGCTTGGTGATGCCCAGGTAACTGTTGATCTAGATGGAACCTATTCTGATTCAGGTGCAGTGGCTGATACTGGTGAAACTATAATCCTTAGCGGTTTTGTTGATACCAGTACTGTAGGTACTTACACGCTGACTTACTCTGCTACAGATGATGCAGGTAACCAAGCGGATGCTGTGACTCGTACAGTGATTGTTGTGAATACCGACACTGGCGGCGGCACTGATGGTGGCACTGATGGTGGCACTGATGGTGGCACTGATGGTGGCACTGATCTAACGCTGGATACTGATGGTGACGGTATCCCCGATGTTCTGGAAAACGAAACCGGCCGTAATCCATTGATGACTGATTATATGGTTGCTGCGGGTGATAAGTTCAGCTGTGCGCTGGATGGCTCTGGTGTTTCATGCTGGGGTGATTCCTCTAATAACAAACTCTCTGTGCCAGCTCTTAGTAACCCAACCTATGTAGCTGTTGGCTTTGATCATGCCTGTGCGATCGATGACACTGGTGCGGTCTGCTGGGGTAATGGGCAGTATCAGAAGACAACGCCGGCAGTATTATCAAATCCAACCAAACTGGCCCTGGGCCGTTTAAACAGCTGCGCACTTGATGACACTGGTGTGGTTTGTTGGGGAATTAATACCAGTGGCCGTTCAACGCCACCGTTCCTAAGCAACCCGACCGACTTGAGTGTGGGCAGTGACCATGCCTGTGCAATTGATGATAGCGGCCTGGTATGTTGGGGCAAACTCTCCTTTAAGCGCGGTCAGTTACCCATTGATTTGGTGAGCCCATCTCAGGTCTCTGCCGGTTGGTACCACAGCTGTGTGCTGGATGATAATGGCGTGAGCTGCTGGGGCAGTAAAGCCAAGACCGGCACCAATGCGCCGCCAGCTCTAAGCAACCCAACAGTTGTTGCAACTGGTACTACATTTAGCTGCGCTATCGATGACACAGGTGTTGTCTGCTGGGGTAATAATGGTCAGAAGCAGTTGACTCGCGTCCCTGATCTATCCAACCCAACTCAGATAAGTCTGGGTACGGATCACGCCTGTGCGGTTGATGCCACTGGTGTTGTCTGCTGGGGTAGTACAGGTCGCGGTAAGTCATCGCCTCCTGTGGATATGTCAATAGTTACAGATAACGACAGCGATGGCATTGAGGACTGGGAAGAAGATATTCTCGGCACCAATAAGTATCTCGCTGACACCGATGGTGATGGCGTAGAAGACAGTATTGATGAAATGCCACTTGATGGTACTGAGTCGCTGGATAGCGATCGTGATGGCACCGGTAACAATGCCGATGCGGACGATGATAATGACGGTATTCCCGATGCCCTTGAGATCGAGACAGGCCGTGACCCGCTGGTAGTTGATTACGCAACTGGTGTAGGCGCCAAGTTTAGCTGTGGTATGGATGAAAGCGGTGTTCACTGTTGGGGTGATAGTGCAGATGGTAAGACCTCTGTCCCTGTTCTTAGCAACCCGACACAGCTTGCAGTTGGCTTCGAGCACGCCTGTGCCATTGATGACACTGGTGTGGTTTGTTGGGGTAAAGATAATGCTGGTAATACAGTAGCGCCGGCATTGAGTAACCCGGTTGTGGTCTCTGCTGGTCATTATCATAGCTGTGCCATTGATGACACAGGGATTGTTTGTTGGGGTGATACCAGCCATAAGCTGATGACGCGTATGCCTGAGTTTAGCTACCCAACTGAGGTTAGTGTTGGTGACGAACATGCCTGTGCAATTGATTCCAGTGGTGTGGTTTGTTGGGGTAAGAAATCCAATAAGCGCGGCCAGGTTCCAAGCGGCTTGGTTAACCCACGACATCTCTCTGCTGGCTTCCTGCACAGCTGTGTTATCGATGACAATGGCGTGAGCTGTTGGGGTAGCAGAGCCTCTACAGGAACAATTACTCCGCCGACGTTGAGCAATCCAACCTCTGTTGTAGCAGGTAAGACCTTTAGCTGTGCGATTGATGACAACGGAGTGACCTGTTGGGGTGCCAATGGGCGCAAGCAAAAGATAGTCCCAACCCTGTACAGCCCGGTTCAGTTGGATCTCGGTAACGACCATGCCTGTGCGGTCGATGCCACTGGCGTGGTTTGTTGGGGTGGCAACTCCTTAGGTAAGCGCGATGTGCCGACAAACCTCGAGTTTATTTTGGATAATGACAATGATGGTGTTGAGGATAAGGATGACCCGGCACCTCTCAACCCTGATGAATACCTGGATACAGATTCCGATGGCTTAGCAAACAATGTTGATCCAGATGATGATGGTGATGGCGTCGCAGATATATCCGACGCCTTTCCCCTCGACAGTGCTGAATATCTTGACAGTGACTCGGATGGCATTGGTAACGTAGCCGATCTTGATGATGATAATGACGGTGTTGAAGATTTACTAGATGCATTCCCATTTGATTCTACAGAGACAGTAGACTCAAATGGCGATGGATTTGGTGACAATGCATACCCGCCTAACCCTACCAACCCCAATGCAACTTCTTTTACTCTGTCTGCCCCCGGTGCCTCTTCTGTGTCTATGCAGGCGAGTGTCTACAACTGGGAAATTGGCCGTGCCGATAGTTTTGCTACCGATAACGGTGATGGCACCTGGACTTTGATTGTTGATCCCTCGTGGACATCACAGGTCGATTACAAATGGCGAGTTGATGATATTCAGGAGGACTTTTCAAGTGATTACCGAGCTGGGGAATGTTCT
>Ga0206125_10001605_pt1 | contig 25970 bp, 21 predicted proteins | sample Helgoland_Spring_4_FD_148598 | JGI IMG/M metagenome (GOLD analysis project Ga0206125, IMG submission 148598) | Pelagic subsurface seawater microbial communities from Kabeltonne, Helgoland, North Sea - Helgoland_Spring_Bloom_20160331_1 | ecosystem: Environmental > Aquatic > Marine > Epipelagic ... | reverse complement strand
CCAATGTAAGCCTTTACTAGAAATGAACTATACATATTGTTGTAACCAGTACATTTTCCTAACTATATTTTTGTGGTAAGTATTGTTATTAGAAGAACAAAAAAATAGTAACAATTTAAGATTTTAAACAATTCCGCATATTATAGATATGACCAAGTATAATTGAAATTGAGAATACAAACATTCCATATTCAAAAATTTCAGCGCGTTCTTCTAATAATATGGATATTACAAAACCTACAAAAGCGACATATAGAAAAATACTATTTCCTTCTGTGAATTTTCTATTAGTAGCTCTATATATAGAAATGAATGCTATTATAATAAATAGAAAAGCAATTATTGGATTACTCAAAAACCCAATTCCTAACGTAAGTAAAGTAGGTACTGCAAGACAATGAATTATGCAAAGAAAAGCACTTATAACTCCTAATTTATCTGCCCAATGTATTTTTTTGATTTCTATCATTTGTTTTTTGTTTGTATAACTTAATACGCATAAGCTCTTTCAACTGGCCAATCATCCTCAAAACGGTCTTCTTCTAAATTAATAGATGTAAGTTCTGACTCTGATAATAGACAAGCATTGAGTTCTTTTCTAATTTGTGGTTCGTCCAAATTTTGACCTATAAAAACAATTTCATTTTTTCGGTCTCCAAAGGCAACGTCCCAGTCACTTTCAATATGTGCTTGGTTTTCTACAAAAGCCATCTGCTGGATGCGTTTTTCAAAAGGCATACTACTCCACCAAACACCAGCGCTGTCTGAGCGAAGTGAGCCACCAGCTTGACCCCAAATTAAAGCTTGGTCTGGTCTTGATGCCAACCAAAACAGTCCTTTACTTCTTAGTATGTTTTGAGGAAATTGGTGTTGTGTATAATTCCAAAAACGTTCTGGATGAAATGGTCTCTTAGTTCTAAAAACGAAAGAACCAATACCATATTCCTCAGTTTCTGGTGTGTGCTCGCTCTTTTTTAATTCTTCAATCCAACCAGCACTTTCTTCAGCTTCTTCAAAATTGAATAAACCGGTATTAAGAATCTCCTTTGGATTAACTTTACTAAAAGACGACTCAATAATTTTTGCACCAGGATTTAGCTTATGTATTACTGATTTTAAGATCCCTAAATGTTCTTTAGAAACTAAATCGGTTTTGTTTAAAACAATAACATTACAAAACTCTATCTGGTCAGTTATGAGATTAACTATTGTTCTAAAATCATTTTCTATATCAGAAAGTTTGCGGTCAATTAACCGTTCTGGGCTACCAAAATCCTTAAAAAAGTTGAAAGCGTCAACAACTGTTACCATAGTATCAACATAACTAAACCTAGATAAATCAATATTGTTTTCTTCATCGATAAAAGAAAAGGTTTGTGCAACAGGTATAGGCTCACTGATTCCTGTACTTTCGATGAGTAAATAATCGAAACGATTTTCCTTGGAAAGTCGTTCAACTTCTATCATTAAATCCTCACGTAATGTACAGCAGATGCATCCATTGCTCATTTCTACAAGGGTTTCTTCGGTACGCGATAGTACATTTTCATTTTTTACTAAATCCGCATCGATATTGACTTCACTCATATCATTCACAATAACGGCAACTTTTAAGCCCTCCTTATTATGCAAAATATGGTTGAGTAATGTTGTTTTTCCTGCGCCTAAAAAACCGCTTAAAACTGTTACGGGAAGTTTGTTTATGTTATTCATTATTTCTTAAAATAGTTTTGTTAATGCAACAAAGTTGCGAAACTAAAAAATAAAATTTGTAATTGCAACATAGTTGCATTAATTTTGTGTTTATGGGAATTGTCAGAAAAACTAAAGGGGTAAATTTAGTACTCCAAATTTTTGAAGATAAGAAGGAAGCTAAATCAGTAGTGAATCTTATAGAACTTTTAAAGGATAAGATGAATAAAACTACTGTGTATCGTATTTTAGATAGACTTGAACTGGATGGTACTATTCATTCTTTTAACGGAAAGGATGGATTAAAATGGTATGCTAAATGTGAGGGATGCTCTGCTAATCATCATTTAGACAAGCATCCACATTTTCAATGTACAGAATGCGATAAGGTTGAGTGTTTATCTGTAGAAATTAAAATTCCTACCATAAAAAATCATAAAGTGGATTCTACAAACATTCTCTTAATGGGACAATGTGAAGATTGTTCTGTTTGAGTATTGGTTACAACGAATGTATAAACACAATTGTCTTTATATGCATAATGTTTATTCTTACAAATTTAGTGGAATTTTATCGAATAAAAGTGATTCGAGCTACGAGCTGATTAATTATTTATTCAACCATATCTCTTTCTAGTTTTCCAAAATTATCTTTGGGTTTGAGCCATGGATTTTTATTCAAAATAAAGTACTTTTTCTCCTTTTTTTCTGTTGTCAGAGGAACTTGTATAATTTTATTTATGGGCAAACTAATAAAAATTATTCCCTAAAATAAAATTTATTTTAGGGAATAATGCCGTGGAGCCAAGGAGAGTGAAGTCACACTATTTTGGGGAGGATTTGGATGTTATTAGCTAAAGCTTAAATATAAATTTCTAAAAATAGAACTTACACTAACGCTGTGCTTACTGTTCGGGCTTTTTAGTTATTTAATTATTTATCAATTTAACCCTTACTATTAATTTAGTAGGGGTTTTTTCTTTAAAAAAATACCCTTGCAGAATTAGCTACAAGGGCATTTGTTGTAGAATTGTCAAAAGTTTAGTTTCCTATGTTTTCGGTTCTTAATAGTGTAAAAATTTGAGTATTTTCTCCAGAGGTTTTGTACAAACTAACTTGTCCAGTTTCTGGTAAAGAATATTAATTTTTAACATCTAGGGAATCCCTAAGGGCATTACCCACCAACATGAAAGCGGTTACTAAACTCATAATTGCTAGACCTGGAATAATTGCCAGATAAGGCTTACCCAAAACAATATAGCTGTAATGATCTTTAATTATGCCTCCCCAGCTAGGCATTGGAGGTTGGGCTCCAATGCCCAAAAAGCTTAGCCCACTCTCTATAAGGATTGCCCCTGCAAAATTTGCAGCGCTAATGATAATAACTGGCGCCATAATATTGGGTAGTATGTGTTTTGTGATAATTCTATAATCTGTAAAACCCAGTGCTCTGGCAGCTGTCACATATTGCTTTTGTTTTACACTCATTACCTGTCCTCTAACTACTCTTGCAACCTCAACCCACATGGTGAGCCCTACGGCTATAAAAACTTGCCAAAAACCTTTTCCAAGAGCCAATGTAATGGCAATAACCAACAAAAGAGTTGGAATAGACCATGTTACATTGATAATCCACATTATTATAGCATCTGCCTTCCCACCAAAATAACCAGCAATAGCTCCCAATGAAATACCAATTAGTAAGGATATAAAAACTGCTACAAAACCAATTGCCAAAGAAATACGTATACCAATTAACATTCTACTGAGTAGATCCCTCCCGTATTTATCTGTGCCTAACAAAAAGGTTTGTTCTTTAATATACCTGGCTGGAATCTGGTTGGATTGTGTAAGATTTGGAAACTGATCTAGCAGAAATTCTTTTGTCAGTCCAGAACCATCCTCAGTATATTGTGAGATAGAAATACCATTTTCTAAAATACTGTAACTACTTATTGGTATTTCTGTAGTCGCGTTTTTACTGCCAAAGAAAAAAGTGTACAGATTATTTTTAGGGGGCACCCCAGCAGGTAACACAAGCATGGTAACATTAAATCCTGGTGCCTTGGAATGAATAGACAAGTGCATTTGATTTGCATTTTCACTATTATCTGGCGCCAAAGCATAGGCGAAAGTTGCCACTAGTACAGCTAATGTTAAGAAAGCAACACTTAGCATTCCCCAAAAGTTTTTACAAAACTTTTGAAAGGCTAATTGTGATAATGATGTGGCTTTTTTCACAAAGTAAATGTAGCAAAACTTAGACAATTTTAAGTAAAAAAAACCTGCTACAATCTTCAGATAATAGCAGGTTTTGGTAATGGTTCTAAATTTTTAATTTTTCAGTTTTAAGGTATTTCCATTTTTTATACTGGCTTGTTTTAAATCTTGCAAAACACTAATTGCCTCCTCAACGTATACATCTTTGGTTAAATTTTTATGCCATCTTTTACGTTTCTCAACCAAAGTAGTGTCTTCTCGCATCAAAACCAGCTCATCAGCCAGTGAGCGATACCTTAATTTGTTATCATAGGTATCTAAAGAGTCAAATTTCTTCACAGCCTCCTTATTTTCATCTATCTGCTTGCTGTAGGCAGTTAGATTAAGTGTCACATCCATTTGGTCACGACGCGCTTTGATATACATTGCATTTTGTTCGATAAGCTTTAATTGATTGTTTTGAGCAATGCGCAATTTACTTTTATCTACAGTTGCCTGATAGTCAATATAACCCTCCCAAAGTTTATAGGTAGCTGGAGTAATTTTATCATAAGGCAATGGATTGTCATAATCTCGCTCTCCAACATCAAAATAACTGTACCGATCTGGCATCACAACATCACTTTTAACGCCTTCTAACTGCGTAGAGCCCCCGTTTACTCTATAAAACTTTTGTGTGGTTAACTTCAATGCACCCATGTCACCTTGATCATTTTTACGCAACCATCTGTTTAAATCTACTACATTTTGAACCGTACCCTTTCCGTAAGTTTGCTTGCTTCCAATTATAATAGCTCTTTTGTAATCTTGCATGGCAGCAGCCAAAATCTCTGAGGCAGATGCAGAAAGCTCGTTTACTAAAATAACAAGAGGGCCCTCCCACACAATGGCAGGGTCTTGATCTTCTAAAACATCTTTTGAGCCGTCACTACTTGCAACTTGTACAACTGGACCCTTTTTAATGAAAAGACCTGCAATATCTACTGCCGTTCTAAGTGAACCTCCTCCATTGTTTCTTAAATCTAGCACCAAGCCTTCTATTCCCTCTTTCTTGAGACTGAGGATTTCTTCTTTAATATCTGTAGCTGCATTACGCTCCTTATAGTTTTGCATGTTAAAATAAAATGCAGGCAAATTAATGAGGCCATAGGTGTTATCTTGCTTGGTAATTATGGTAGATTTTGCATAGGTTTCTTCCAACTCTACGACATCACGTGTAATTGTTTCTTCTCGTATTGATCCATCTACTCCCTTTACCGTTAGTATTACCTTTGAGCCCTTGGGCCCTTTAATTAATTTTACAGCATCATCAATTCTCATCCCAACGATACTTACCGGCTCCTGTTCATCTTCTTGTCTAACTTTCAATAATACATCTCCTACCTCTATATGTTCGCCACGCCAAGCAGGACCGCCACTAATAACCTCCATTACGTTTATATAGTCTTTCTTTTTTTGAAGTCTAGCACCTACACCTTCGAGTTTTCCTGACATACGCTGATCGAAACGATCTTTGTCTGGAGGCGCCATATAGTTGGTATGTGGGTCAAACTGTTCTACAACTGTGGTTAAGAAAATTGCAAAATAATCTTTGCGTTGCAAATCATCTGTAAAATCATAATACTCCTCTAAGTTTGTTTGGGTTGAAGCCCTTGATTTTTCTTCTAATTCTTTATCTGTAAAATCCTCATTTACACTGGCAATATACTTTTTTGACTCTTTAAGAGCAGCAGCCTTTCTTTTAGCTGCGGTTTGTTTTTCTTCTAAAAAATCATAGTAGGTGGAGATGGTAGAAAATTTTAATTGTTTTCTCCAACGCTCCTGCAACTGCTTTTTGGTTGTAGCATAACTTGAGGCATCATAATCCACATTGATGATTTCATCTTTTGAATAATCAAAAGCACTACTAAGTGCATTTTGATATAGTGTTTTTGACTCTTCCATACGCAGCACCAGACGGTTGTAAACCAAATTAAAAAAAGACAAATCTTTCATTTTTAATTGATCATCAATCTGTAATTTGTACTGTTCAAATTCTTGGATATCTTGCGCTAAAAAATAACGTTTGATGGGGTCTACCCCATCAATAAACTTAGTATATACAGCCATAGAAAACGCATCGTCCATACTTGGGGATGCATAATGCCATTTTTCAAGAACATAGGTTACCAGATCAATTAAAAGTTTGTCTTTTTCTGGATTATCAAAGCTTTTGGTGGTAAAGCTGCAAGATGCCGCCGCTACAAAAACTGCCAACAAGAGTACTTTAAAATTCTTTTTCATCAATTGCATATACTGTCTATTTAAGTAAGTATAAAAATATATAAAAAACCATGCCAAGCCTCTTTATAATTCCTATTTTTTTGTTAATTGATGGCTAAAAATTGTTATTTTTCTCAATGCCTATACATACAATTAATAACTGTATTTTTGTAACAGAAACAAAGCACCAATGAACGCAAAAAAACCATTAATTTTAGTCACTAATGACGATGGCATTACGGCCCCAGGAATTAGAGCACTCATTGAAATAGCAACTACTTTTGGAGATGTTGTTGTGGTAGCACCGGACGCGCCCCAAAGTGCAATGGGCCATGCTATAACCATTAACGACACTATATATTGTAATAGTATAATAATTGATAAAGATGCTCCTCAAAAAGAATATAGCTGCAGCGGTACTCCTGTTGATTGCGTGAAAATTGCTATCAATGAATTACTAGACAGAAAACCAGACATGTGCCTAAGTGGTGTAAACCATGGCAGTAATTCTTCAATCAATGTGATATATAGCGGTACAATGAGCGCAGCTGTTGAGGCTGGAACTGTAGGGATTCCATCTATTGGGTTTTCTTTACTAGACTACTCCTTAGAGGCAGATTTTGAACCTGCAAAAAAATACATCAAACTAATGATTGAAAAATGTCTTACTCAAGGACTCCCCTCAGGAGTTGTCCTTAATGTAAACATCCCAAAGCTACCTAAAGAGAAAATTAAGGGCATAAAAGTGTGCAGACAAGCAGATGCCTATTGGCAAGAAAAATTTGACAAAAGAACAAGCCCTCTAGGCAAAGATTATTACTGGCTAACAGGAGCCTTTATCAACAAAGACAAAGGTGAAGATACAGATGAATGGGCACTTTCCAATGGATACGTATCTGTGGTACCCGTTCAATTTGATTTAACTGCTCACCACGCCATAAAAGACATTAATACCTGGGATTTATAGATGAAAAAACAACTAACAATAGGCTTTCTAACGGGGATCATTGCAAATGCTGTGGGAGTAGCTATATGGATAGCTGTTATATCCTTTATAAAAGGAACAAGCTTCTCAGAGGTTTTTAATTTTTATATACAAACTGGAGACACATGGGCAGTACTTACTTTAGGCGCTTTACCAAACCTGGCATTGTTTTTTGGTTTTTTAAAGTTTGATAAAGAGTATAGGGCTAGAGGTGTTGTAATAGCTACATTTTTGACAGCCATTACAGCATATATATTATATTTTAACTAATTTTTGTTTCTGAAAACCTAGAACGATACACCATATGAAGTATTATATCATTGCAGGAGAGGCCTCAGGAGATTTACACGGTGCAAATCTGATCAAATCAATAAAGGGTAAAGACTCAGAAGCTAGTTTTAGGTTTTGGGGCGGAGATTTAATGCAACAACAAACCAAAGGTCTTGTAAAACACTACAGAGATCTTGCTTTTATGGGGTTTATTGAAGTTCTTTTTAACCTAAGAACTATTTTTAAAAACATATCTATTTGTAAAAAAGATATAACGAGCTTCCAACCAGATGTGATAATTTTTATTGACTACCCTGGATTTAATTTGCGTATTGCCAAATGGGCAAAGAGAGAAGGTTTTAAAACACATTATTATATTTCTCCTCAAATATGGGCCTGGAAAGAAGGAAGAATCAAAGACATCAAAACAGATGTGGATGCCATGTACGTTATTCTTCCCTTTGAAAAAGATTTCTACCAAGACAAACATAATTTTCCTGTACATTTTGTTGGACATCCCCTTATTGATGCAATTAGCAATAGAGAAAAAATAACCACAGAGGCATTTGCCGCTGTTCATGGGTTAGACCAAAGACCTATTATTGCACTGCTGCCAGGAAGCAGAAAGCAAGAGATATCAAAAATGCTGCGAATAATGCTCTCTATTACAAAAGACTTTGAAAACTACCAATTTGTAATAGCGGGAGCCCCTAGTCAGCAGGCGTCATTTTATGCGCCTTTTGTAAACAACCAAAATGTACATCTATTGTTAAACAAAACCTATGATTTACTAGCTGTATCTCATGCGGCGCTTGTAACTTCTGGAACAGCTACCCTAGAAACAGCACTCTTTAAAGTGCCACAAGTTGTTTGCTACAAAGGAAACGCGATATCTGTAGCTATAGCAAGGCAGGTTGTTAAGCTTAAATATATTTCTCTGGTGAATCTTATTTTAGATAAAGAAGTGGTTACAGAGCTCATACAGAGAGATTTTAACACCCAACGTTTGTCCAAAGAACTCAATAAAATCCTAGACAAGAACACTAGAGCTTCGTTGCTTAAATCTTACGGGGTCTTAGAGCAAAAACTTGGAGGAATTGGCGCAAGTGACACCACAGGGCAGTTAATAGTTGACGCGGTAAGGTAAAAGTTACAATCTTCATTAAAAGCAAATTTGCGCAACCCAAAACAAAGCGGTTTAAAAAAATATAGTATTTTTAGGACAGCTCCCGTTGCTATAGGTCATTGTTACCTATAGTTTGAAACATTCCAACGTATTTATAATTTTAACAGCCATAGCGCTAGCTATGGGAATTACCATTGGTTTTTTTAAGGCCTATTGCCTGCCGGTATTACTGCCGGTGGTTTGTTTGCTACTAGTGTTACTAACTGTTTTTTGGTACACAAATAAAAATAGCTTTTATAACACCCCATGTTTTGGGGTCATACTGTGTCTTTTTTTTATAGCTGTTGGGTGTTATCGCTATCAAAATACACAAATACATTTAGGGCGTTTTATTGACAGTATATCACCCAGGCGTATTATAGCAGATGGAAGTAATTACAAAAGTTATGTAGATCGCTGGAGAAAAACATGCAATGAAAAAAAATTCCTTTTCATAGCACCTATGAAAAGGGAGCTTTTATATGGCAATAAGCATTACTTTGATTTAAAGGTACCTTTAAAATTCTTTTGATAGATTTCCCACTGTTCTCTGGTAGTAATTTCCTTGTATATATCTGTGACAATCATTTTTAAAAACACCTCTAGTTCTTGAGGGGTGTGGTACCCTACTATAGATTGTATTAGTGTACCATCACTCTCAAAAAATGTCAAACTAGGATACCCTTGAAGCTTTAAGGCATCTGCAAAAAAATGAGTAGCATTTCTACCTGGTTTACCCGCTCTGTAATTTGGGTTTGTGTAGGTGAACCCTTTGTATGTAATAGGATCCTTGCCTTCTGCATTAAACTTGACAGGGTAGAAATATTTATTTATATAAGCAATCACGTCTGGATTGCTAAACGTCTTTTTATCTAGGAGTTTACAAGGGCCACACCAAATGGTGTAAACATCCATAAATATTTTCTTGGGTGTTTGCTTCTGTGCAAGCAGCGCTTGGTCCATAGACATCCAAGCTATTTCTTGAGCTTCAAGGGTTGCTGTAGAGATTAAAAAAACGAGAAATAAAATTACTTTTTTCATTGGGTATGGTAAACAAAAAACGTTCCATAAATGGAACGTTTTTTATAAAAGTTAATTGTATTATTAACGAATTCCATGCATTTTTTTCAAAAGCATTTTATTAAGCATAAGCATTACAATCCCTGCAGATATTGGTATTAAGGTAAATATCATAAAGAAATAAGAAAGTCCCTTTTCTTCAAGAATTGGATCCATGTAGCTTCCTGTAATTCCTGCAGCAGTATTTGCAATAAAATTGGCAATAAACCAAACTCCAAACATCAAACCAATAAGCTTTGCTGGCGCGAGCTTGCTCACGTAAGACAGACCTACTGGAGAAATACACAACTCACCAAGAGTGTGCAATAAATAAGCCAAAATTAAGAAAATCATACTCACAGAAGCGGTTTTTGCCCCAAGAGGAATCTCCAAAGAACCATAAGCTAATACACCAAATCCAAGACCAAGTAATATCAATCCAAGAGCAAACTTCACAGGTCCGGTAGGATTTAATTTACTTGCCCATATTTTTGAAAATAAGGGTGCAAAAGCAATGATAAAGAAAGAATTTAAAATTCCAAACCAAGAAGCCGGCACCTCTGAGGACTCAGACACCCATTCTCGTTGTAACATCCAAATTACAATTCCCCAAATAATAACAAAACTAGTACCTAACAAAATATTGGATAATGAGTACTTTGAAAACGTTTGTTTAAATAACATAGAAAGTACCCATGTTATAATAATCATAGGAATGATAGTTAACAGGGTGTTGAATATCTTAAAGGTAGCCGCACCATCTCCCGTGAGTACACGGTCTGTATAGTCATTAGCAAAAATTGTCATAGACCCTCCTGCTTGTTCAAAAGCCCACCAAAAGAAAATAGTAAAAAATGCTAAAACACCAATTACTACCAATCTATCTTTGGTTACTTTAGCGCTATCAACATCGTTTGGAAGCGGGGAAGCAACAACCTCTTTTACTTGATTTGAATTCTCAATATTCTTTGAAGTTAATCCAATGTCGCCAAAAATAGTTTGAGCAAAATAGAATTGTAGCATTCCAAAAAGCATAAAAATACCTGCTAGACCAAAACCATAGTGCCAACCAATTTTCTCACCAATATAACCGCAGAGTAAAATTCCTAAAAAGGCACCAGCGTTAATACCCATGTAAAAAATGGTGTAACCTGCGTCTTTTTGATCACCGTCCCCCTTATATAATTGCCCTACCATAGACGAAATATTTGGCTTAAATAAACCATTTCCAACTATTAGTAAACCAAGACCTAAATAGAAAAATGGGGCTGCAAACCCCTCAAGGGCCATTGAACCGTGTCCTAGCGTCATTAGCAAGGCTCCTAAAATAATTGCATTACGGTACCCCATAATTTTATCTGCAATTAATCCTCCAAAAATTGGGGTGATATAAACCAGACCCGTGTACCATGCATAAAGAACCAAGGCCTCAGAGCGATCCCAACCCCAACCCTCATCGAGGACTGAAGATATTAAAAAAAGCACTAGTAGTGCCCGCATACCATAGTAAGAAAAACGCTCCCACATTTCTGTGAAAAACAAAACAAACAAGCCCGAAGGATGTCCAAGCACTGTTTTCTGGTTCGCTTCTGAACCCCCAAATTTAAATTCCATATTAGTTATTATTAGTTATTGATTATTAATTATAAGTTGTTTTTTATAAAATTAGTCATTTTGGTGTATAAATGTAGGCGCGTGTTACCTCCATAAATACCGTGATTTTTGTCTGGATAAATAGCCCAATCAAACTGCTTGTTGGCCTGCACAAGTGCCTCTACCAAACGCGTTGTATTTTGCACATGTACATTGTCATCTGCACTACCATGGACAAGTAAAAACTTTCCTTTTAAGCCGTCTACATGATACATGGGTGAATTGGTATCATACCCACTAGGATTTTCTTGAGGAGTGGTCATGTACCGCTCTGTATAAATGGTATCATAAAACCTCCAACTACTCACAGGAGCCACTGCAATTGCCATAGAGAAGGTCTCTGGGCCTTGAAACAAGCAGTTACTGGACATAAACCCGCCATAACTCCAACCCCAAATACCAATTCTATTAGCATCTATATAAGGTAGGGCACCCAATTTATTTGCAGCAGTTATTTGATCCTCTACTTCATATTTTCCAAGCTCTAATTGGGTTACTTTCTTAAAATCTCTTCCCTTTAAACCAGTTCCTCTCCCATCTATACACACAACAATATACCCCTGTTGGGCTAGCATCTGGTGCCAATAATCATTACTTCCGTTCCATTTATTGACTACATTTTGAGAGCCAGGACCTGAGTATTGATACATAAAAAGGGGATATTTTTTGGAAGGGTCAAAATCCAAAGGTTTAATGGTGTACATGTTTAAATCATTCCCATTTATGGAGATAGTAGAAAATTCTTTTTCAGACATTTTATATCCTGCCACTTTAACAGCTAGATCTGTATTGTCTTTAATTTGTTTAATAATCGCTCCAGTCTTTGTGTTATTTAACGTGAAAATACTTGGGGTGGTTGCGCTTTGAAATGTGTTTATATAATAGGAATAATCTGCGCTGAAGGCAGCTCTATTTGTGCCTATGGAAACAGATAACTCTTTTTTGTTTTTACCCTTTATATTAACGCTATACACACCTCGGTTGATACTACCGTTTTCTGTGCTTTGGTAAAAAACGGTATTCTTTTGTGGATCATACCCGTAATAGTTTGTAACCTCCCATGGGCCTTTGGTAATTTGGTTTTTAAGAACTCCACTTTTATTAAAATGGTAGATATGGTTCCAACCATCACGTTCGCTTGTCCAAATAAAACTATTGTCTTTAAAAAAAGTTAAGTTATCTGTTACATCAACATAGGCGTCATCTTTTTCTTGTAACACCAGTGAGGTTGCATTTTTACTTGTATCAACAAATATAAGGTCTATGGTGTTTTGTTTTCTGTTTGTGGTCTGTACACTAAGCACGTTGGCATCGTGAGTCCATTTAATTCTTGGAATATAGTGGCTATTGTAACCAGATAAATCTACATTACTTGTTTTTTGATTCTCAAGATCATACACGTGAAGTGAAACTTGTGCATTGGGGTCTCCAGCTTTAGGATATTTAAAAACTTGTTGGCTTGGGTATAAATCTGTTCCGTATACATCCATAGAAAAACGCGGCACCTGGGCTTCATCAAACTTGATATATCCTATTTTTGATCCGTCCTTATTCCACTCAAAGGCTCTTACAAAAGCAAACTCCTCCTCATACACCCAGTCTGTAATTCCATTAATAATACTATTTTTAAGACCATCTTTAGTGATTTGGGTTGTAACTCCGGTGCTTAGATTTTTAATAAAAATGTTATTATTATATCCATAGGCCACTTTGGTTCCGGCTGGGTTTAATAATGGCTCTTGTATTTTATTTTCTGAAACAAGAATCATTTTTTTAGTTATCACATCATACACATAATAAGTTCCTAGGGAGGAGCGTCTATAAATTTGCTGTAAATCTGTTGCCAGTAAAACTTTAGTTTCATCTTCACTAAGGGTGTATGTTAAAAAGTAATTTGCCTGCTTTACTTGAGATGAACTTACAATGGTGTTTACTTTTTCTCCACTTAAATAATCATACACATCTACAGAAGATTCTCTAGAGCGCCTATTGTAATTTAGTACTGCGTATTGTTTACCACTTTTCAATGAACGCAATTCATCTAGCCCTTGGGTTCTAAAAGCACCGCCCCATATTTCTTCAAGATTAATTTGTTTTTGTTGTCCAGTTGCAACACTAAAACTTATGATAAAAAGAAGCAAAAAACCTAGGCGCATTGTGATGTTTGATATGTTAATATTATACTAACACAAGTTTAACAAAATTATATGAAACTAGACCCTTTTTTGGAGTTAAAAACAAGGATGCAGAGGCACTATTAAAAAAAGTGGCCTACTAAAAAAAAATTAATTCAAGATACGTTGATTTAAAGCAACATTATATGCTTTGTAGTATCTTTGGTATTTAAAACTAAAATGTATGTCGAATCCAATTTCAGGATTTTCAAAACTTTCTAAGACTCAAAAGATAGCGTGGCTTAGCAAATACTATTTAAAGGAAAACTTACAAGCAACACAGGTGCTACAAAGGTATTGGAACTCAGACACTGCGTTACAAAAGCTACATGACGATTTTATAGAAAATACAGTGTCTAATTATTATCTGCCCTTGGGTATTGCCCCAAATTTTTTGGTGAATAATGACCTTTATGCAATCCCCATGGTTATCGAAGAAAGTTCTGTGGTAGCTGCTGCAAGTAATGCCGCAAAATTTTGGCTTGATAAGGGTGGGTTTACTACCAACGTAATTAGTACCACCAAAAACGGACAGGTTCATCTTAATTTCTTTGGTAACACCAGAGACATGACTGCTTTTTTTGGTGTTATAAAACCTATACTAATAGCTAGTATTTCACAGATTGAAAAAAACATGAAAAAACGTGGAGGTGGGCTGCTTGACATACAACTCATAGACAGCACAAATTCCTTAAAAGGATTCTATCAACTACATTGCACTTTTGAAACTCTAGATGCCATGGGCGCCAACTTTATAAATACCTGTCTAGAAAAATTTGCGCAAACCATTGAAGGAGAATCCAAAAAATTCAAAGCTTTTATATCATCACAAACCTATCCAGAGGTTGTGATGAGTATTTTATCCAATTATACTCCAGAATGTGTGGTTAGAGCCTCCGTGTCTTGCCATGTAGATCTATTGACACAAAAAGACATGGAAGGCCTTGTTTTTGCTCAAAAGATAGTTAGAGCGATAGCCATTGCAAAAGCCACTCCAAGAAGAGCTGTTACTCACAATAAAGGAATCATGAACGGTATTGACGCCGTTATACTAGCAACTGGTAACGATTTTAGAGCAGTAGAGGCCGCTGTGCATGCCTATGCTAGCAAAGATGGCCAATACAGTAGCCTAACACATGGGAGTGTAGAAAATGATATTTTTACCATGTGGATTGAAATTCCACTTGCACTTGGTACCGTTGGAGGGCTTACATCCTTACATCCCTTAGTAGGTTTTGCCTTTGATCTTTTACAAAAACCAAATGCTACAAAACTAATGCAGCTGGTAGCTGTAGCTGGCTTGGCACAAAACTTTGCAGCGCTTCGCTCTTTGGTAACTACCGGAATCCAGAAAGGACATATGAAAATGCATTTAATGAATATTTTAAATGGGATTCAAGCTACAGATACAGAAAAAGCAAGCGCAGTAGATCATTTTACAGCAAACCAAATATCTCATAGTGCCGTTATTTCTTTTGTAGAACAACTAAGAGCATAAAGTGAGTAGGCAAACTACATATAAAAGTAATGGCAAACTCCTAATTACAGGAGAGTATGTTGTTTTGGACGGAGCAACTGCCCTGGCCATACCCACCAAGTTTGGACAATCTCTCACTATTACAGATAATAATACGCAGACCCTTCACTGGATTAGTAGAGATCATACAGGTAACACTTGGTTTGAAACTCATATAGATCTCGCAACCCTTACAAGTAGTAATACATCAAAAATAGCCATCACACTGTGTACTATTTTGCAAACTGCCAGAGGGTACAATTCCCTATTTTTAAAACAAAGCAAGGGGGTAACCGCGATAACACAATTAGATTTCCCGAGAGAATGGGGGCTAGGAACTTCCTCTACTCTTATAAATAATATAGCGCAGTGGGCGCAAATAGATGCCTTTACCCTTTTAAAAGAAAGTTTTGGAGGTAGTGGGTATGATATTGCTTCAGCCCAGCACAATACCCCTATATTTTATTCCTTAAAAGATGAAAAACCAAAGGTGCAACCCTGCATGCTTACTTGGAGCTTTACAAAGCATTTATTTTTTATACATCTGAATCAAAAACAAGACAGCAAGAAAGCAATAACTACTTACAAGAAAATAGAGAAAGACCCAAGGATACTTGAGGCCATTACAGATTTAAGCAAAAAAGCGCTTGTTTGTTATACTCTGCAAGAGCTGGAAAGAATTCTAAATGCACATGAAAATAAAATAGCTTCACTGCTGGGGCAAGCTACTGTAAAGGATTTATTATTTCCAGACTACCCAAAGACTATTAAAAGTCTTGGCGCCTGGGGAGGAGACTTCGTCTTGGCCACAGGAAATAAACAAGACATGGATTATTTTAAAAACAAAGGGTACAGCACTATCATTGCTTTTGATGACATGATTGCATAAAAAAGTCTAAGGAGCAAAACACCTTGTGAACATTAAAATAGTGCATAAAAAAAACGCAACCCTAAAGTTGCGCTTTTTTGTAGTTATATGTTTATTTTGCTTAAGCCGTTTTCTTAACTGCTAAAGAGTATACAACAAGTCCGAATCCAATTTTGTTAATTGCATCAGCGATGTTGTACAATACTTGCATGTCAAGTTCCATACCAAAGAATAAACCTGCATCACCATACCATCCTGCTGTTCCTGCCATATAACCAATTGGGTAAATTGCCCAACCAACTAGTACGAACCAACAAAGTATTTTGTGCGCATGTAATACATCTCCACCAGCTTCTTTCGCTAGTTTTGCAGCTCCACCTAACCATATTTCGTAAACGATTACAAAATAAGCTAAACCAGATATTGTTCCCCAAACTACAGCGTCGTAACCAGATTCTCCCATGTATCCTGTAACAAGCATTATCACAGAAAGGAATATCAAGCGCCACATTAGAGACTTTTTGGCTCCAGCTACTTTTAAAATTAAGTAGAACTCAACGCACATTAGTGGAACAGTTAAGATCCAATCCACATATCTAAATGCTGTAATGTTCATCACATCTCCAGCCATAGCTGCGTCACGCATGTACATGTAGTGCACTGCCGCAATAAAAGTAATTAAACCAGATACTAGAACAGAGGTTCTCCATTTTTTGTCAAATTGATTTAATGATAAGAAAAAGAAAGCAGAAGCTGCCATCATTGCCATACATCCTATAAAGAATGTGAAATTCACTGGGCTATTTACATCCCCCAAGATAAGTAAAGTAGAATTTGTCATTTTTTTTCAGTTTTGTTAATATTGTTTAAGGTATAAATTAAATGAAAATAAACACAATAACCAAAGACTTTTCAATTAATTTAACAATATTAAATAAATAATCTTATTAATTTGATAAATTTACTGCATGAATATTAGCAATATCTTGATTACAACAACTTTCTTCTGTCTATGGCTCACCAGTCAAATTGCAGAGAGTGTGCAATACAGCATTGCATTCTTTTTTATTTTTACACTCGGCATTTTACATGGATCTAATGACCTATCTATTGTAAGTAAAATAAAGAAAGTAGCTACCTTAAAAAGACTAGGCCTATTTTTATCTGGATATATACTGGTAGTGGTTATTGCGGCGCTTGTATTTTTTGTGGCTCCAAAAGTTGCGCTGTTGTTTTTCATATTATTTAGCGGATATCATTTTGGAGAACAACACTTTCATAACATTGTAAAAAAAAATTCTATCTACAGAGGCTTCCTATTTATTAGTTATGGCCTGGTTGTACTGTTTTTAATACTTGCCTTAAACATATCTGAGGTGTCCCTTATAATACAGGATATCATTGGCCACACTTTTGACATCAGTGTCTATTACTACAGCTTACTTGCTTGCTTTATTGTCTTTGCACTGCTAGGAGTCAAATACTATCTAGATCAAACCTTTAGCCTTAAAACAATAGTATACGAGCTTTTCTTATTGCTAGTGTTTTTTATTGTCTTTAGTAGCTCAAATCTCATATGGAGTTTTGCGATTTATTTTATACTATGGCATAGTATTCCTTCTATTGTAGAGCAATTAGACTACTTGTACAAGGAGATTTCTTGGAAATCCTTTTTAAAATATATCAAAAAATCATTTGTGGTATGGCTCATTTCTATTTTGGGTATTGGCAGCTTATTGTATTTTTTTAAAGACGACAAGCAAATTTTTTTACCTATTATTTTTTCTTTTTTAGGAGCAATAACCTTTGCGCATTCTTTTGTGATTTCAAAAATGTTCAAAAAAAATCCGTCTACTTTTAAAAAGCAAACGGATTCAAAATAATATTTAAGTCCTTTTAGAAGAAATTAGCTCTGTTGTCTTCAATCTCTGCAGCGTTTTTAAGTGCTTGATACACTTTAGTATTTACCGCCGGTGTAGCGGCACTATTTAATTGCTTTGCAAAAGAAGCGTAATTCTCTAATGCAGGCGCATTATTAACAGCCGTTACACGCACTTTAAACACCCCTTTTTCTCCAGCAATTAAACGAGTTGTTTCTCCTGCAGCTTTCGCAAATGCTGCCCCTACCACCTCAGGTTCTGCGCCAGCGCCTGGTATAGTTGGTGCGGCCAAAGTAATGGCAGATGCATTTTGGACAGATACACCTTGGCTAGATGCTACAGCGTCTAAATCATCCCCCGCAGAGATGCCAGCTATAATTTTTTTTGCTTTTAAGGTATTTCTAAGTTTTGGCATTACCAGAGCAGATGCCTCGGCAATACTCATAAGACCTTTTGGACTCCTTCTTGTAAGTTGTACAACAACATACCCATCAAGGATATTAAAACGTTTTACATCTCCTATAGAGGCATCTTCTCCAAAAGCCCAGTTTACGATACTGCGGTTATTTCCTACCCCAGGGATAGTAGCATCCAGGGCTCCAATTTTATTTACTGGCTTTACAGCAAGCTCTTGGTCTTTTGCAATTTGGGAGAAATCTCCTTTTAGTGCAGCCAATTCAAATCTAGATGCATTTGCAAACACTTCATTAAGTGTTTTTTCTGAAGCTTCTATTTCTTTGGAAATAGTTGCGAACTTCATTGCTTTTTGTTTGTTTCTTTGCTCTTGAACCTCAACAACATGAAAACCAAACTCAGTTTCAACAACACCAAGAGTTCCTGATTTATTATCAAAAATAAAGTCGTTGAAATCTTTTGTCATTTTTCCTGGTCCAACATATCCTAAATCTCCTCCCTTGTCACTATTTGATTTATCATCAGATAATGTTTTTGCAATAGCCTCAAATTTATTTTTATTTCTTTTTAAAACCCTTGCAATACTATCTGCCATAGACTTAGCATCCTCTTTACTACGCGTGATGGCATCCGAGGCTCTAAAAGATCCCTGGTATCTGATTAGTATATGTCTTGATTGTACAGAGTCTGGCATTTGTGTTATGCCTATTACTTTTGAAATATTATTGTTGTCTCCAAGGGTATATGGGCCATAAATACCATTTAAAGACGTTGCAAAAAGATCTTCTGCAATTGCCTGTGGAATATCACTTTTAAAGAAATACCTGTCCTGGAAAGGAACATCGCTGTTATCATTTATAAAATTTTGATAGTCTTGAGTGTTTTCTAACCCTTTTAAAACCTCAGTAGCATTTATATTTGAATTATACACTTCACGATCTTTTAAAAGACTTGTAATAGCCGTTTCTGCATCGGCAATATCTGTATCTGAAGGTGCTTCAGAAAAAGACACGAACTGCAAATCAACCTGAGGTGATTGCTCATAATCTGCAGCATTTTTTCTTATATAAGCTTCAATTTCAGAATCTGTAACAGAAACATCTGCATCTGGTATAGATGTGTATGGCACATACACATATTGCATATTAATTTTATTATTCTGATAACGATACTCTTGCTCACCCTCGGTGAGGGTACTTTTCATACCTGCTTTAATCATGTTGTAATAGGTAGTCTGAAGGGCGCTGCTTTTTAAATTATTTTCATAATCCAACCACTGCTGATATGCTGTTGGATTACTTGCCTTGACAGTTGCTATATATTCTTGTACCTTTTGAGTAGAGTAAATTCCGTCGGTATCTTGAAAGGTTGGATTTGATGCTAAACCCACTCTTAGAGACTCTTCTAATTGCTCTTTTTGGGCAGCAAGCCCCAATGCATCATATTGTTGTTGTTGCAAGACATTGCGCAGTTCACGATCCCAAACTAGGTTCATAGCTTGAGCTGTGGTTCCGTTTTCTCCCAAATTACGTTGTGTTAGCTCTACTTGCTTCATGAAAATATCACGGGTAAGAGATTCACCATTTATGGTAGCTACTGTAGTCAGTGATTTTTCTGAAGAAAACCCACCATTGCGTATTACATCAGCCAAGATGAATGAAAATAATGCTAACGCTATAATTATAATAAGAAAAACTCCTCTTTTTCTAATGCTATTTAATATTGCCATCTGTCATTTTTAATTTAAGAACGCTTTAGATGTAGCGTTCGCATTAATTTAGTGGGCGAAAATACCATTTTCCCTGCACTAATAAAATAGTTTTGGTGAAAACTTACAGCAAAAAGGGATATGAAATTTTAAAGAGAAACAACTCGCAGAGAATCAGTATTGATTTAGTAGAACATTGGCTAGGTATCTGGATTGCAAATTTTAATAGAGACCAGGTCAATTTTGGTGTTAGAAACCTCTATGATTTCTATCTGGTAATTATCTATGACAACGGTTTCTTCCGCTTGAGGTATACCTTGTGTAAAACTAACAATCATACCACCAAGGGTCTCATAATGCTCTTGCTCTGGTAGAGAAAGCTTATAATTTTCATTTAGATAATCAACTTCAAGACGGGCAGAAAACCTGTAGTAGTCTTGTTCTATAACCTCTTCTATAAGGGCGGTATTATCATGCTCGTCTTCAATCTCTCCAAAGAGCTCTTCAATGATATCCTCAACGGTAATAACCCCGCTAGTACCGCCATACTCATCTACCACTACAGCAATACTTTTATGTTTTTTACTCAAGATATTTAGCACATCTTTTGCCAACATGGTTTCTGGAACAAATACCACAGGTATAAGTATATCCTGAATGTTGAGGGGTCTTTTAAAGAGTTCGAAAGAATGTACATAACCCACCACATCGTCAATATTACCCTTATATATTATTATTTTAGAGAGTCCCGTTTCAGTAAAAAGAAGGCTTAACTCATCAACAGCAGTGGTGATATCTACCGCCACTATCTCGGTTCTTGGTATCATGACCTCGCGAGATTTTATGTCTGAAAAATCTAGTGCATTTTGAAATATTTGAATTTCAGAATCCACCTCATCTTCTGTCTCAATGGCCTGCATTTGTTCACTGATGTAATTTCCCAATTCAATTTTACTAAAACTAAGCCTAACTTTATCTCCATCTGTTTTAAAAATATATTTCAAAACTAGGTCTGAGATCCATAAAATAAATTCAGAAACAAAGGAGAAAACAAGATAAAAAAAGTAGGCAGGAACAGCGAAAAATTTCACTAGATCATTGGCATATATCTGAAAGAACACCTTTGGCAAAAACTCTGCAGTGAGCAAAATCACAAGGGTAGAAACAATGGTCTGTATTAAAAGTTTAGCAGGAACCACTATGGGAATAAACTGCATCAACAAATCGCCCATAAAAAATCCATACACAACCAAAGCAATGTTATTACCAATGAGCATCGTGGCAATAAACTTGGAGGGCCTTTTGGTTATTTTTTTTAAAATCCCCGCTAAAAAATTCTGTTGTTTTTTTTCAATCTCAATATAAATCTTGTTGGAAGAAACGTAAGCAAGCTCCATCCCAGAAAAAAAAGCCGAGCACAAAAGGGCCAATACAATAATGATAAATTGATATTCCAATAAAAGGTACTAATTGGTTAACTACCATACAAATATAGTAAATGATCTGTAGCTTTATACAACACAAACACCCATAAAGTAATACTTAACTGGGCAAAAATAGCTTTGCTATTTTTTATGTTGATCCTTTTTGCGCTGCTGGGTCATTTTTCTAAACTTTCTTTTAAAGAAAAACATAAACACGGCCAAAATAGCAAAAAAGATAAACATATAAGCCTTTCCTCTGTTGGCTTCCCAATGGGTTGTTACCAGGTAAATAGAAAAAGCAGCCATTACAATATATGCGTATTCGAAAAGTTGGTAGATTTTATTTTGCATCTTCTTGGTTTTGTTGTGGTTCTATAAGTTGTACTCCCGTATTTTTTCTTGATATAAACGCTGTAAAATCCTGGCTCGAATCAAATCGAGAGCCATCATTGTAGGAGCCATCTTTAAATTTTATTTGATAAGGCTGATCTGTAAATACCCATTGTTTTACTTGATGCCAATACAATTGATCTGCCTTTAAAACTAAACTATCACTTGTAATTAATACCACATTTTTGCGCAAATCTATTATACCTGTTTTGCCGTACCTTATTGCATAATCTGAGGTAACTGTGCTTTTCTTTCCATCTTCCCAAAAATGAACCTCAACCCCTTGGGGGAACTCCTGATAGGGAAAGTCATAATTAGAATAATCTAACAAACTTTTAGATATAAGATTAGAAACTACTTTCCCACTATCTGTATACTTTAGGTTGATTTGATTGCCAATGGCCAGGGGCTGGTCATCCCTGATGGAAAATTTTTGTTTGTCTTTATAATTAGCATCACACGCAAAAAGCGTGACAACCACAACAAGGGACATCACGCTTTGAATGCTATATGATTTTATGCTCATATTATAAATTTGGTACTCTTACACTACCCCCAACCCAACAGTTAAGAGTAATTATTTTTCCAGCCATACCGGCAGAGAAAATATCTGTTTTTTGCGGCGCACGAGCTCTGTAGCTATTGGCTGCAGCTCTTGCATTTGAGGCAATAGAAGGGTCTACTCTTGCAGCTCTATCTGCATACTGGGCAGCTTTCCAATTCACAGCTCTTTTTTCAAAGGGGGTACCCCCACAATTACTTGAACTTTTTGCAATCATTGCAGCAATTTTAAGGTAAGATCTACCATCATTTGGCTTTATATCTAACACCTTGTTGTAAAAGGTTCTAGCGGCGTTATATCTGCCTGTTTTGCGTTTTTCTTCTGCAATTTTGTAATAAATTCTTGCTTGCTTGTTTGGATCTGTTTGCATTTTTGCAGACTGCTCATAGTACACTAATGCCTTTGTTGCATTTCCGCTCTGCGCCTGGAGTTGTCCTAGGTACATTTTTGTATCTGCACTTGGCTCTAATCTATCGAGTTGCTCCACTAATTTAATAAAAAGAGGATCTTTTGTACAGTCTTTTCCTGACAAACGTCCTGCTGCATTTCTAATCCAAGAAATATCATCCTTCATGGCCTCAAAATCTTTGTTGTACAAAATAACAAGGTTAGGGCAATCTGCAACGTTTCCTAGCTTTGTATCAACACTACCCTTTACTTTACCAAAAATACGTAGGTTCTTTTCATAGGCTATCAATCTTTTTTTCTCTTTACTTGACATAGCTTGTCCTGCAGCTTCTTTATCAATAAGAGTTGTGAGGAGTTTTGCCAATTTTCCTTCTTCAACCTCCATTTTATTTTTTATTACATCATACAGGTCAAAAACTTCTTGCAAGTCTTTCTCTCCATTACTGTATAGATCTTTTGCTAAAGAAAAATAAGTATACAAAGCCTTTGGACTTTTGAAATTTACTTGATCTTTTTTAAATGCCGCATCAAAATAAGAAAATTGCTCTTGTTTTGTACCAATACCTTTGTCAAAACGTACTTGAGCTAATTTACTCAAGATTGCACCTTCTTTCGTTTTATTAGGATAGTACTGCATCCTTAACTGGTAGGATCTTTCTAAGTCAGAAATTTTGGCAGTATCTCCCTTGGTGATAAAGTCTCCAAACATTTTGGCAGCATATTGGTACACGGCCATGGTCGTTTGTGGGCAGTTTGTTATCACGTTATCATAGTGCTTGTAGGCCTCTTGATAATTCTTTGCTTTTGCTGGTTCTGTGAACAGGGACACCATTGCTATACACTCTTGCGCATCCTGAGCAAGTGCTGAGGTTGTTACTAAAGCAAGTGCAAGTGTAATTCCAGTAAAAAATGTTTTTGTTTTCATTTCAGTAATCTTCTTGTGTTAATCTAAATATCTTTTATCAAACCATCTATCGTTAAAGGATAGACTTATAAATGTGTTAAAAAAGTTTTCTTGTATCAAACCAAAGTCTGTAGTCCCCCTTTTCCCAAACTCAAAACCGATGTTTACATTAGAGAACAATCTTCCAACAGGAATACCAACTCCAAAAGATATGCCAAACTCGTTGATGTCTTGACCATTTAGGTTTATTCCTGTTTCTTCAAAACGTATTCCGGCTCTGTAAACAATTCGTTTGTAGTAACTTGTCAGTGAATTATACTTAGGGATATAAAATCCTCCTATTTTATATTTTGTGGCATCTGTGTAAGTAATATTTTCCAATTCAAAAGTACGATTGGTCAAATTACTAGTTTTTTGACTTACATATTCTAGGCCAACAAACCATGTTTTTGGTTTTCCTATTCCTGCCCCTACACTTAGCTGAGAGGGAAATGTAAAATCTGTGTTTGAAACCGCAACCTCTATTTCTTCACGAACCACCTGTGAGCCAGATGGAAGAACAAAAACAGTGGCTCTTTGGCGTGAATTCTCAGCCTTAAAATTGGTCTCTGGAGTGTAACCAACAACTGTTTGAAGCTGTAAATTTCTGGACAGCATAGTTTTGTACCGAGCTCCAAAATTAAAGCTAAATCCTAACAGGTCTGATCTGTTTTGTTCTCTAGCACCTAACTCAACATCCACCTGCTCGCTAAAAGCAGTATTCTCGATATTTCCGAAATTATAATTAGTTTCTATACCCAAACTAAAATTTGGTGAGATCCTGTAGGCAAATGTTAAAAAAGCTTTATTAAGACCTCCCGACCCCGTATATCTTGTTGTTACATCACCTACAATATTTTGTGTGTCATAGCCCACGGAGGTGTAGGGTAACAATCCAAAACTAGAAACTAATTTACCCATAGGAATTGCTAAGGCAAAATAGTCGAAAGAAGTGGTTGATTGTTCTTGAGTTTGTGAAACTGTTTTTTGGGTAGTTTCTTTATGGCTCACACCAACAGCATAGTTTATTAAATTTAAATCTGCAATTGAAGCAGGGTTTTGGACACCCAGATGAATACTATCTGAATACACGCTAATGCCTCCCATTGTTCTGTTCTCAACGGTACCTTTGAAATTAAGAGAACCAATACCATAGAACGAATAAGGTGACGAAGTCCCGTTTTGAGCCATCGTAACAGTAGAAATGAGTAGAAATACTCCAATAATTATTCGCATCAGCATCAATCTTTATTAAATTCTAAAATATAATTCAAGCCTTCTAACAGAAAATTTGAGTTGGCAAAGATGTCATTTTTTAATCTATCTCGCAAAAAATGAGCGTCTCCTCCTGTTAAAATAATTGTTAAATCGGTGTATTGGTCTTTATATTGGTTTATGACACCATCTATTTCATGGAGAACTCCCTGGATTACTCCACTATGCATTGCATTTTTTGTGCTATTGCCAATCATAGGAAAGACCGCTGTTTTTTCTAACTGCGGTAATTTTGCTGTAAAACTGTGCAGTGATTTATATCTCATGGCAATTCCGGGGGAAATACTACCTCCCTTGTATTGGTTGTTGTCAGAGAGAAAATCATAGGTAATGGCACTTCCTCCATCAATAACTAGTACATTTTGTTTTGGAAATTGAATTGCTGCCCCAGCAACTAATGCAATTCTATCTGGACCAAGTGTTTGTGGGGTTGTATAGGTGTTTATAAAAGGCGTTTTAGTGTGATGAGTTAGCACATGCAGATGTGTAAATTCTTCAAGAACAAGTATTGCCTGTGAAGGCATACTACTCACTGAAGATAAAATACAGTGTGTAATTTTAGGGTAGCGTACACTAAGGTGTTTAATGTGTTGTAAAACCTGCTGTTTTTCACACCGCTGTATTTCCACAAGAGTATTGCCATTAAAAACGGCAAACTTATACAAAGTGTTTCCAGCATCTACTATAAGATTCATATCGTTGCAAAGACGACAAAAATACATAGTTATTTCAACAGCAAAGAACAATTAGGACATTGAATTGATTCTTAGCCTAAAAAGGGCGCCCACAAAACAAAAATGGATGACAGACATCCCTTTTGATAAAGAACTTTAGTAGCCGCATTTAAATAAAGATATTTTTCAAAAATTGTTTTGCTGCAATGAAAATACCATTATATTTGCAGCCGCTGAGTAAATTATTCTTCTTGGCAAATGGTGCCTTAGCTCAGTTGGTAGAGCAATGGACTGAAAATCCATGTGTCCCTGGTTCGATTCCTGGAGGTACCACAAAATTATCCCGTAACTCATTTATAAACAATGATTTACGGGTTTTTTGGTTTTTGGGGTGTGCTCAAAGGTGTGCGCAGTTTGTAACATTACATA
>Ga0206125_10001596_pt1 | contig 26126 bp, 25 predicted proteins | sample Helgoland_Spring_4_FD_148598 | JGI IMG/M metagenome (GOLD analysis project Ga0206125, IMG submission 148598) | Pelagic subsurface seawater microbial communities from Kabeltonne, Helgoland, North Sea - Helgoland_Spring_Bloom_20160331_1 | ecosystem: Environmental > Aquatic > Marine > Epipelagic ... | reverse complement strand
AAATGGAGGTGTGATTCCATTTGTACCAAAATTTTTAAAATTAAGATTTTTATTGTTTAAATTTACAGCGTTTGTAGTATATACTGGTTTATATACACTTAATCTATTTTCTTCATAATAAGGAGGTATTGATGAATTACTAATTGGTGCCAGATTAGTAAATTGTTCTGTTTTATATTTTTTTTCACAATAATCTAAAAATAATATTATTAAAAATAAAATTATTATCCAAAAATATATTTGATCCATATAATATATATTTATAAAAAAAAGTTTGTTTTTTTGTAAAATAAAAATAATTATTATAAATATATGATATCATTAATAATCACATTAATTGTTCTTATTTTATTTATAATTATTACAATTTATGGCATTAATTCATTTTTATTTAATGTTGTAGATAAATTTGTATCTAAAAATGAAAATTTTGAAAATTATAATCAACATAATCAACTTATTCAACATAATCAAATACCAAACATGGATAGTTGTAAAAAATTAGATAATATTTCAAGAAATATAGTTAATACACAAACTGGTACAAATATCCCATTAAACCCAATTCAATACAATGATCATATTGGACAATTAAATATCTATAATGATAAAAAAAATGATGAATTAAAACAAGGTAAATTTTGTGCTAATCAAAACGAATTACTTTATGATGGTATCTGGAAATCTGATATGAATAATTTACAAAATGGTTTCTTAAATCAAAGTTGGGAATTAACTAATGGAAATGTTATCAATAATTATGTTTGTTCGGATAAATTTATTCAAACAAATAAAACATTACCACATGATTACATAGATTGTACTACAACACCTGATTTAAAGGAAGAAGATACAACTATTTATTTCAATGATAAAAAAGATGACCCATTGGATTTACAAATTAATTGTTTTCCTGAAGAATTTAATAAAGGAATTACTCCAAATACAAGAAATTTTATTTAAAAACATATTCCTATTATTATATAAAGTATAAATAATGAATATAATATTATATTTTTTATATTCAATTTATAATTATTTTTTTAATTTTATTTTTCTAATAAAATTTTATTATATTGAAAATTTTCAATTAAATAATTATAATTTTATGGATACTAATATATTTACTTTTGTTTTAAATAAAAATAATAAATTTAAAGAAAATAAATTCTTTTTAACAAATTTACCTTTTAATCTTAAAAACACAAAAGAATTTCAATTAACAAAAAATGTACATTTTACAAATAATATTCATCAGAAATCTATTAATAATATATTAATTATAAATGTATCAAATTTACATAAATTCACTGATGATTATTTAGATTATGATACATATAATATTTTTTATACAATAAATTTACAAAAATTAAAAAAAGATTTTGGAGGTATTTTTTTTATAAACCAACATTTTACACGAAATATTTTTAAATATAAGTTTATATGGTTTTTTACTGAAAAAAATTTTAGTGGATATTTATTTAATAAAAAATTAATTAATTCGGAAAAATAATAAATATATTATATAAAATTATATGGCAAATCCAAAAATAAATTCAAAAGATATTATTTATAATCTAGGTAAAAAAGGTTCTGTAGATAGAACACTTCATGATAAACTAAAAGAAATGGTTAGTGTTAAAGATTTCGGTGCTAAAGGAGATGGAAATCAAGATGATTCAGATGCTATTCAAAATGCAGTAAATTCATTTAATGAAAATTCATTCATGAGTGTCCAAGGTGATGGTAAATTATATTTCCCAAAAGGTAGATATAAAATTACAAAGAATATAATTTCTAAAAAAGCAATTAATTATCAAGGAGATGGTGTAGAAATTTCTCAAATATATTCATACAGTGGCGCTTCATTTGTTCATGATAGTAAATTTGTCGGTTCTAATGAAGATGCTAATCAATTTTCAATGAATGATATAAGAATTTATGTTGCTGAAAATCATCCAGGTAGTGTTTTAAGTTTAAGTTTCATTGATGGAGCTGCTATTTCTGATGTTAATATTAGAAATGTTGAAATTCTGGGTGCTCATGTAAGTATTAGTATTAAGAATGCTATGAAATTATATAATTCAAGAATTGTAAGATTAGAACAATGTAAATTTGTTGGAGATCAAGATAAACTTCAATCATGGGATGATATTCAGAGTGATAGGGCTTTATTAATATTGGGTGATAAAAATCCTTGTGAAATTTATTTAAGTGATTGTTTCTTTATGTTTTGGAAAACAGCTATTTATGTTGGTGGAAATGCGGAAGGAGTTAATATTAGAGATATGGCTATATTAGCTGTTAGAAATGGTATTGTTTATAATAGTAACTGGTCAAGTAGTGGCTCAAGAAATATTCATGCTGAACCATGGTTAAGTATTTTTGGTTCTCATATTAATGCTTCTAGATATTGTGTCCATTTAACAAATGTAATTCAATTTAATATAGGAAATAATCATATTTATGGACAAAATTATTCTAATACTGCTGAAAAAGAATTTAATGCTATTACAGTTGCAAATGATTTACCAAAAGAATTTTGGGGTGCGTATCATATTAAAGGGAATATTCATGATAATTATATTAGTTTAATTCCACAACACCTAACACCTGAATCAGCAAATGGTGTTGTCATTAAAACAGGTATAGCCACAGAAAGCACCTTGATTCACGGAAATCAATATCAAAATTTAAATAGAGGTATTTGGTTACAAGAAAATACACAAGAGTGTGTTGTAGGACCTGTACAATTATTTACTGCTTGTAAAAATCCTATTGTTAATCAAGGTACAAACAATAAAATTTTATTTAAATAAGTTATAATAAATTAAACAATACATAATTAAACTATTAACTAAATTAATAATTTGATATTCAATATGTTGTTTAGGAACAATTTTTTCTGAAAATAAATAAAAAGTAGAATTATCTTCTTTTTTTAAAATTAATTTAAATTTATTATTACTTTCTGGTACAATATAGAATATAAACCCCATATTATTTTCAAAACAAATATAATTCGAATTTAATTTTTTTATATATTTCCAATAATTTACCATTATACTATCAAAAAATATTTTTTCATATTCAATTGATTTTTCATTATTATATTTTAATAATTTACTATATATTTCTTTTTCTTCCATGTTTTTTTAATATCCAATTAAAATTAAATCAATTTTTATTACACCACATACATTTTTTATGTAATATAGAGCATTTAACACATATTTCTGGAAATAAATATAAATATCCAAATGGATTGCATACATGATCAGGGTTTGAATATCCATCTACTTTTCGGTTATTACAAATGTTACATAATCTTCCTCTACATGGTGACATTGGTATTTCATTATTATGTATAATATGTAAATCACATATATACTCTTTTTCTTCTTTATTTATTTCAATCATAAATTATATAATAATAATATTATTATATTAATAAATATTCATTTTTTAAAAAAATTTAATTTAATATGTATTTTCGTAAATCAATAATAAACATTTGTGTTTCCATATCCCACGTATCAAAGAAATTTGCTACTTCTCCAAATTTTTTATTATTTTCTGAAAATTTTAACAAATTATCATCCCCTCTCAACTCATTACTCATATTATTTCTATGATTAATAGCAATTAATATAAAACTATATGGAACATCTAATATTTGCTCGAATCTATTTTCTGTAAAATATTTATGCTCACCTCTTACACATAAATCATCAAATCCTCTTTTTTCCCAAAATTTTTTTGTATATGCCATCGATGCCTCTGACAAAGAAATTGGACCATCTGAACTCATTGAACTAACATTAGTTAATATGTTATATGTACCAATTAATGTTGAACCTAAACATTCAATTCCATCTTCTTTATATTTTAATAATAATTTTATTCTTGCTAATATGCTTTCAGGAGGATAATAATCATCATCATCCATATGTATTATGTATTCACTTGTAGCATTAGTTACTCCTATATTTCTTTTTGATGCTACTGTCATTGGCTCTTCCGTACTTCTAAATCTAATGTATTTCACATTTTTCATATGACTTACTAGGTCTTCTACACTATCCATATCATTTGGACTATCATCAACAATTACCCACTCAATTTTATTTCTAGGATAACTAAAATTTTCAAAATTATTTAATGCCATACTAAATAATTTTCGTCTATTATATGTCGGTGTAATAATAGATACTTTCGGCAAATCTTTACCAATTATTTTATCTAATTTTAAAACATAATCTCCATCTGATGTTACTTCATGCTCAGGTAATCGCAACCCATTCAATGTATATTGCATAAAATCATAATTTACTTCTTGTCCTTCAATATCTGAATAATCTTCCTTTTGAATAGCTACCATCGGATTTGTCATATAACACTTAAAATTAGGATGCACCTTCTCCAAATAATATCTATCTACTTCTCCTTCATAATTTTCCAATTCTAATAATTTATTAACAAATTCTTTATCTTGTAAATTTATAAAATACGCATGTGTCGTCCATGTTTGTACTCTCGTATAATTTTTATTTTTAGTATCCATAATCCTATGTACTGTTCCACCTAAATAAATCATATTCCAATCACTTGGTGGCTCTTTTAAATCTTTTATTGAACTAATAAATTTTACATCATCTTCAAATATTAGTATTTTATCATATTTGTTATCAATAGCATTTTTTATTAAATGTAAATGAGATTCTAAACATCCTCTTTTTGGATTATTATGTTTTTCTGGTCTATAAAACTCAAACTTAATATTTTGTTTTTGAAATAATTTTTCAATATATTTTTTTTTATCATTCCTTTCAATTAAATTTATGACATAAGTTGGACAATTTTTTAAAAGTTGGCTCATATTATATAATATAATGAATTCTTTTTTAAACTGTTTTATATTAACATCTTATAATTAATTGTTATAAATTAGAAAAAAATAATATGTAATAATTTTTTTTTAATTAATAGACATAATCTTTTTCATGTAATGAAATATTATTTATTAATTCAATTTCATATTTTCCATTAGATGCTTTACCATTTTCTTCAGCACGTTTCATTAATGTCTGTTGTGCAATATTTTTATTTTCATTCTTACCTTCCCATACATTTAAAACACTTGCTTGAAGTGCTCTTCCATATGAAAAAGTTAATCTCCATGGTTTTTCTGTTTTATATTTATTTATTTCATTTAATGCTGTTGTTGCTTCGACTTCAGACATACCACCTGATAAAAATACTACACCTGGCATATTTACTGGAATTGTATTTTGAAAAGCAGTTAATGTATGAATTGCTAATTTTTCACAATCTAACTCTTCATAAGAAGATACACCAGGGCGAACCATATTTGGTTTTAATAATGTACATTCAATATCAACATGATGACGAATTAATTCTCTATAAACCACACTAAGTACATTTATTGTGATATCACGTGATTGTAGTGATGTATGTGTTCCATCCATTAAGATTTCAGGTTCTACAATTGGTACAAGACCATTATTTTGACAAATAGATGCGTAACGTGCTAAAGTTACAGCATTTTCATGAATTGCTAAATCAGATGGTAAATTTTTTTCAATATCAACTTTTAAAACAGCACGCCATTTAGCAAAACGAGCACCAGCTTCATAATATTTTTTACAACGTTCATCCAAGTTATCTAAACCTTGGGTTACTGTTTCATTTTCTGTATTATATAATGGTTTAACACCCATATCTACTTTAATACCAACTACAATATCTGAATCTAATAATGATTTAATTAATAATTCATCTTGATTTGTTTTATCGAATAATGTTTCTTCATAAGTAATAACACCACTAATATGTTTATTTAAATCAGGTGTTGTAAATAATAAATCACGATATTCTACACGATTTTCATGTGTATTATCTAAATTAATATTAGAAAAACGTTTACCTATTGTACCCGTACTTTCATCTGCTGCTAAGATACCTTTTCCGGGCATACATATTTTTTGAATGGTTTGTTTTAATTCTTCTTTTTTCATTATAATTATAAATAGTAATTTTATTTTATATTTATTTATAATTCGAAGTAATTATTATAAATATATATAATATGAAAGCTGAAGATAAAATTAAATTATTAGGCATAAAATTATACATTCAATTAATTTTATTAGATAAGAATATACTTTCAAAAATTAAAATTAAATTTGATGAAAAGAAGATTAATTTTTTATACAATAATTACAAAAAATTTTTTTATCAAATATCTGAACATTTTATATTTATATCAAAAGATAATGAAAAGAATAATTACAAAATAAATTTTTGTAATAAAAATATAAATCCATGTAAATCAGATTCAAAGAAAAAAAATAATTATGAAATAGTAATATTATTTAATTATAATAATAAAAAAATAAATATACCAATTACTTTATTTCAATTTGATTGTAATAAAAAAAATTATTCAATATTAGAAAAATATGTAAAAAATATTGACACTTTATTAATGAAAGATGTTTATTTAAAACAAAATATAAATAATATTCTTATTTTAGAAAAAAAATAATTTAATTTAATGATGCTATTAATTCATCTAAATTCACATCTACGACTTCATCATAACTAGGTAATTCTAATTTATCTGTTTCTTCTTTATTTTCTTCATTATTTATAGTAGTTACTTGATTACTATTTATTTCATTATTATTTATTAAACTTGATAATGTTGATGATTGAGAATTATTATTTAATTCATTATAATTTACACTATAATTATCAAAATAATCAATGTCATTATTTGATGTTTTTTCTATTTCAACATATTCTGTTTTTACTTTATTTTGATATTTCTCATTTTCATATTCTAAATACATTATATTTAATTTATTTTGTCTTCCTAATCTTTGTGCCCTTCCTATTGTTTGATTAATAATATCTTCATCCATTTTATGAACAAAAATTATATGTGATGAATTTTCTAAATTCATTCCGCATGAAAATAATGATGAATTAGCAAATAGAATTTTAGAATTTCCATATTTATAATTACAAATTGTTTTTTCAATTTCATTTATATTTCCTTTTTCTAAATCTTCATATTCTATTTTATTTTCTTTACAAATACTTTCTAGTTTTTGAAAAATAGTATTATAATTACAAAATATAATTACCTTAAAATCATTATCTTTTAATTCAGTAATAAATTCATTTAAAAAATTAACTTTACTTCCTAAATATTTATTATTTACTTCTTTATTTGTTATTTCATTTGTACTTTCCTGATTAATACAAACTAATTTATTTTCTTTTGCTTCATCATCTTTTTCTTCTAAATTTTCACTTTTAATATACGATTCAATTGTAGTATCTTCCATATTACAATATATACAATTTGTTTTTTTATAAGTAATAAACCATTCTTCTGTACATTTTATACAAATATTATTTTTACAGCAAAATGATATATAACAATTTTTTGAATCTAATAATTCATAACACACTGGACATATATCATTAATTTTTAATTTTTCTAATAATGTTTCTTTTTTTTCTAAATATGAATTCTTTTCATCAATGATTTTATCATAATAATCTTTTAAATTAATTAATAAAGCTTTACTTTTTAAAACAATTTCTAAATTATTTAGTAATTCATAAAATGTTAAAATATGATTTTCAAAATCATTATAATTATCAATAAATTTTAACAAAAAACTATCTACATTTTTTGTTTCATGTATTTTTTTTAAATCATCAAATAATTTTCCAATTTCTTTATTTTTATTTTTTATAACACTATTTATCATTTTAAATACTTTACTTAAATTTTCAATATTGCTCTCATTGATACCAGTATTACTTAAATCTAATGTATATAAATTATAAATAGCTTCATTTAAATTATGAATATACATTTTTAATTCTTTCACATTATTTTTTCGATTAGATACAATAACGTCATAGTAATCTTCATATTCTTTTTCAATAATAGGATTCAAATAAAATTTAAAATAATCTAATAAATTTTCACTTATTTTTAAACTATCTTTTTTAAATACAAATATTGTTGTAATATTATTAATTTGTATATTAAAATCATCTATGTATTTTTCTTTATTTTCCATTTTTTTTTCATAAAAATCTATATTTTTTTTAGAATCTTCTATTTTATTTTTGTAGTTTTCAATAACTGACTTATTTTCCCTAAATATTAATGAAATTAAACTTTTTTCATCTTTTGCTATTATATTATTATAATTTTTATCATTTAATTTATAGTAACAAGCATTTATATTTTTTAATTCATCTTCAGTAATTACATTTACCAGAACTTTATCAATATATAAATTTTTACATAAATAATAATCAACTTTAGGATCCTCTAATACTATTTGACTATCAATAAATTTTTCATCACATACAATAGTTATATCTTCACTCTTTTTATCTTTTAATTTTCCTGAAAAATAACCATTATTATTATCAAAACTAAAAGATGCTGATATAAACATAGTAAATTTAGTATTAAAATTTTGATTTATCAAATTTCCAACATTATCAATTTCATCAATAAATAATCTATCCACATTTATTTCTAAACTTGTCATAGTACTTGCTAATGAATTATAATATGACGAAGTAACTAAAATAATATCTTTATCATATAAAGAAGTAGGTTCATTATATAAATTCAATAAATGTTCATATTCAACGAATTTTAAATAAGATAAATTTTCAGTTAATCTTTCAATACTATAACACCATTGAAAATAAATATTTTGTGGTACAATTATTATGTTTGTTTTTTTAGGTACTTTATTTTGAATATCTTTTTTTTTCAATTCATAAATCATAGATAATACAACAAATGTTTTACCACTGCCGGGTTTATCTCTCATAATAGAAAATTCATTATTTTTTTCAATCTCCAAGCATTTATTTAACATTGCTAACTGATGTTCTTTTAAATTTATATTAATATCATTTGGTTGTAAATATTTTTCACTATTTTGATTTAGTGTCATAATAATAATACTAATATATATCTTAAGTTAAATTTAAATTAAATATAATTTATTTTAAATTAATGATAAAAGAAAAATCAAAAGTGAAAGAATTGCTTTCATTTTAGTTTTTTTATACAAAAATAATTTTACTATTTCTCAAATATTATAAGTAATATTTTATTATCTTTATCTAAAGTAGTATAAATATTTTTATATAGATACTCTTCTTTCACTAAATTCAAATTTTTTGGTGATTTTAATATAATGTAATTAAAGTCATCATAATAACTATTAATAATATCTTTTAATAATATTTTATTTTCTTCTTCATCATGAATAAATAATTCTACATTTTTTAAATTTTTATAATTAGGACCTCCCCATGGCGGGTCAATAAACAATAAATTATAATTATTATTTTCTTTTATTTTATTTACTATTTTTACAAAATCATTATTTTCCAATATTATATTTTCTAATTCTAAGACTTCAATATTATTTTTTAATATATCAAAATGTGTCTTATTTTTCTCTATTGCTAGTACAATATTGAAATATTTTGAAAAACTTATTGTGTCACCTCCAATACCTGCTGTACAATCAATAATATTTAAACTTTTTGTACTAATATTTTTAGATTTAAAAAAATTAATTAATATTGATTTTATCCAGGAAGTATGAATTGGTTTAGTTATACTATATTTTCCTACATTTGTAATTTGTAATTTTTTATCTTTTATTTTTTTCAAATCATTATCATTAAAATAATTTTTTGGATTAAAGTTTTCTATTATAATGGGATCATCTTCTTTAATATTGATGTTCATACTTAATATTATAGTATTTATTTTAAATGTATTTTAAACAAACATTTCATTTTTATATTTTAAAAATAAAAAAAAAAGTGATATAAATAATACTTAATAATATTATATTAAATAACAATGGGAGTGCCTACACTTTTTAAAAAAATTATTGACAATAAATATTATAAAAATATACATAGAGGAATAAAAAATGGACAAACAAATGCTGATTATTTTTTCATGGATTATAATGGTATAGTTTATAATGCTTATGAAAATATTAAAAAGGATATTGAAAAGAATGATTACACAAAAGATAAAATAGAAGAATTAGTTTTAGAAGAAGTTGTTTCATGTACAAAAGCTTTAATTTGTGATGTTATAAAACCAAAAAAACTAACTTATATTGCATTAGATGGTCCAGCACCTCGAGCTAAAATGGTTCAACAACGTTCAAGAAGATTTAAAGCAGTTATGGAAAAAAAATTTATGAAAGACTTGAATGAAAAATTTAAAATGAATGAAAGTAAAGTTATTTGGGACAGAAGTGCTAATATTTCACCTGGAACGGAATTTATGGAAAAGTTAAGCAATCGAATTATTAAAGCTATGAAGGAAAAGACATTTCAGCAACATAATAAAGATATGAAAATTATATTTAATAATGGTAATACACCAGGTGAAGGTGAGCATAAATTTTTAAATTTACTAAGAAATATGAGAACTATGGAATCTAAAAAAAATGATAAAATATATTTGTATGGTAGAGATGCTGATTTAATTATTTTGGCAGTATGTACTCATAAGTCAAATATACATATTGTTAGAGAGATTAAAGCTGAAAATGATCCTAGATTGAATGAAATGTATGAAGGATATACATATTTAGAATTAAATATTGATAATTTAAAAGACGGATTTTATAATGATATCATTCGAAAAGATTCCTATAAAGAAAAAGAAGGTATTAAAATAATTAAGAAAAGTAAGGTATCATTATTGAATGATTATATATTTTTAACATTTTTAGCTGGTAATGATTTTGTATTATCTTTACCATTTTTAAAGATTAAAAAACGGTCATTGGAAAAAATTATTAATATTTATCAGGAAATAAAAGATGATTTTGAAGATTATTTAGTAAAATTCGATTTTAGAAAAGATAAAAAGCCAAGTATTAATATTGATTTCTTAAAGAAAATATATGAGAAATCAGCATTAAAGGAAGATGAGTGGATGAAAAAAGATATTCAAAGTGAAGTGGATAAATTTTTAAATGGGTATATGGATCAGAGACAAAAGGAGTCTGAGTCTAAATTAAGTGAATATGATAAAATTAAGAATAGATATACACATACACATATTGCCAGTCCTCATCATCCTTTATTTAAAGATTATCAGAAAGAGATTCGTTCATTAGATTATAATAAGGATTATGAAATATGGCGTTCTGATTATTATGAAAACTTTTTGAATGTAAAATCAGAAGAAGATTCTAAAATAATTGATTTATGTATAGAAAATTATTTAGAAAGTTTATATTTTACATTAAACTATTATTTAGTAGGGTGTCCATCATGGTCATGGCATTATAAATTCAGAGTAGCACCATTATTAAATGATGTATTTAGCTATTTAGACAAACATAATGATGCGGAAAAATTCAATAATTTCAAATTAGATGGTCCCATGACACCATTTCAGCAATTATTATTTATATTACCTCCTCAAAATAGTAATATATTACCAGAAGTATTAAGACCAATTATGACAGATAGTAGTATTGGAGTGACACAATATTACCCAGAAGAAATTCGTATTGATGCAGCATTTGGTGGCAAAACAATGTACAGTGAAGCCATATTACCAGAAATTGATGATATTAAATTGAAAAATATTATAGAAAAATATGAAAAGAAATTAACTGGTGATGAAAAAAATAGAAATATAATTCGTGAAAAATCATTTGGAAATTAAATTATATTTTATTATATTTTATTATATTTTATTATATTTTATTATATTTTATTATATATATATATAAAATAAATATATATATATATAATATAATGTCAAATAAAAATCATAGTAGTGATACTGAAAACGAACGTCATTTCAGAGTTGTTGAATTAGGAAATAAAAAGGTAGCAATTGGGGGTGTTTCTATTACTAATAAAGGGTCACCTAGTGATGCTGCTAGAAAATTATTAACTTCTATAGCACATGAAAAAGGTCTTAAAAAAATGAAAAAATTAGATTTAGGTAAAATTAAATTTAGAATTCAAGAATACACTCGTGGTTCTAAAAACAAAGTATATGGTCCTTATGAAGGATATTTCCATAAATATACTGCTGCTGAATTAAAAAAAGCCAAGACTGCTAAAGGAAAACAAGGATTTACTATGAGACCTGTTGTTCATTTAGTTTAAGTATTTTTTTTCTGATTATTATTTTAATAATTAATAATTAAAAAATTTATTTTTAGAATTTAAAAATAAATTATTAATATAAATATATGTCTTACTATCAATGTCAAAGATGTTTATTTATATCCAAACAAAAGACTGGTATGATTCGACATCTAGATAGAAAAAATAAATGTATCAAGAATATACAATCATATAAATATCCAGATGATGTATTATATAAAATGTCTTTAGAGATGGTAAAAAATAATAATAATAAATTAATATGTAATAATGTAAATCCAATTAAAAATAAAAGTAAAAATAAATGTAAATATTGTTTTAAATGTTTTTCAACGAAAGGGAATTTAAATAAACATTTAAACAAACATGAAGATGGAAGTATTCCAGTATATCCAGAAGATTATTATAAAAATCAAAAAAATAGTATTATTAATGACTCAAATATTAAAGAAGAAAATTCAAATAATATAAATCAGTTTAAAGATTTTCAATCAAATGTATTTGAATATGAACCAGAATATATTCAAATAAAAGAAGAAGATAAAAACATCAATCAAACTATAAATAATATTACAGTTAATCAACAATTTAATAATTATAATATAATCAATATGAAATATCCAAATGGTTTTGACAAAGATTGGGATTTATCACAAATATCTTATGAAAAAAAATTATTTTTGATGAATACATGTAATACAAAATATAGTGAATTATTGAAGTTTATATTACAAAATGATGATAATTTAAATATTATTTTAGAAAACGAAACAAACACAGGAATTGTATATAAAAATGATATTGAAAAATATATTCATTTAAATAAATCTGATATTATTAATCAATCCTTAACAAAATTAAAATTACAACTTAATAGTTTATGTGATGAAATATTAATTACGAATGATAATGTTCAAAATATTGAAAAATATCAATATGAAAAATTATCTATTAATAAAAAATATGATGATTATAATAAAAATAATAATAATATAAAAAATAGTGTCCAAGAAATTATATCAGATGTTTTTAATGAAAAAAAAGATAAAACGATTGAAATTATGAATCAAATTATTGAAAATGAAACAAATGATAATTTATTAAAGAATGGGTTTTAAAGAAAATTATTATTCAATATTTTTGTACATAAATTTATTTATAGATCATATTCATTTTATATAGTTTATTATATTTTGGCATATTTGTTACTATTTTTAATTCTTTATTATGTTCACTTGTTTTTGTAGAAGCAATAATACTATTGTTAAAAATATTTTTGAATATTAAACCTCCTTGTTGTCTTAAATCTATTCTTACACTATAATATTTACCATCTAAACCTAATAGTTTATTTGTTCCTTCTGGTATTTTATTTAAATTAAAAAAAGATTTAAAATATCTACAAAACGCAAATGGACCAGTAATATCTAATGAATTTCTACCTTTCTTTTTTTGTAATATATCATTTGTAATATTTTCTATTATATATTTAAAAAAAGGATTTCTTGGAATAGTTGCCATAAAAGATATTTGTATTGCTTCATCCCTTATATCTCTTACTAATACCATATCAACATTATCTTTTTGAATATCATAATCTAAGTAAAATTTTTGTGTCATATCACCATAAATACCTCCATATTTATATAATACACAATAACGCCATATATCCGCCTTATATGCAGTTGGTATTAAACTATCATAAGCAGATATAACATTGTTATTCATCGTTTTAATTAAATCATAACATTCATTATCATTAAAATAATATATTTTATTTATTTTTAATTTTTTTTTGTTTATATCAAATATTTCTTCTAAATATGAAGGAGCTAAGTCATAAGGTCCAGTTTTATATAAAATATCAGGGATTTTATTAAAATGTTCGACTTTTTGTATATTTAACTTTATTTTATTATTTAAAAAATAAAATATTAAAAATATTAATAATATTATAATAATATATAACATATATTAATATATAATAAAAAAATATCATTCTATTTATTTAAAAATTCTTTTTTAACATTCTATAAAATTGATTATTCATATATAAATAATCAAACTTTTTTAAATTATTATGCATAATGATTAAAATTAAATAATAAAAAATTTATAATTATTAGTTTCATTTTAGTATTTAATAAAATTATAAATTAAGTTTACATATTATTTTTTCAATTTGATTTTTAAAATCCTTTTTTTTACATTAAATATATTTTTTATTTCTTCATTACTCATGTGACAATCATATCTATTTTGTAGATATTCTTCAACTTTTTTAATGTAATTATTAGTATTTGTTTTTTTTTCAATTTTATATTCACGATTATTTTCATCATAAATAGCACCATTATTTACTAAATTATTAGTTTCTTTATCTGATAAATGTACCATTTTCTTATATTCAAAATAAGTTTCTGGTATCTTAGGAATTGTAATATTCATAAAATATTTATTATTTAACATTATTAAATCAGTACTTGAAGCTGGTCTGTTTCTAATTTTTCTTCTAACTATATCAACATTTAAATCCATAATTTTTATTCCACAAAAATAGAAATAATAATCATTAAATCCAATTATTTCTTCGAAGTATTTAGCACCACATTCCTTTGCCCACTCATCTAACCAATTGTCCCAATGTGATGGCCAATATTCAGAATTTTTTACAACAAAATCTAATTTATCTATTTTTTTAAATTCACTGATTAATTCTTCTTTTTTATCAATATCATCCACATAAATATCAATGTCATTATTTAATCTTAATCCCATTAGCATTAAAATAATTGAACTACATAACATAATTTTTTCTTGAGTAAAATAATTATATGTGAATATATTTTCCTTTAATTTATGAAATTCTTGTAAAGCATTTTTATATTTTTCTGACAGTACATTTTTTAAATTTTGCATTTCCATAAATTTTAATGAATTTTGATTAAAAAATATAGATGATATAATTCTTTTTGTATATGAGTTTTCAGCATAAAATAATATAGAATCTTCCATATTTTCCAATACAATTTTTTCGTCTTTACGATTGATTAATAGTAGTACATTAATTTCAATATTTTCTGATTCATAATTATTACAAAATAAATAATCTTTACATATTTGTTTTACTAATTCATCATAATCATATATATGTTGATATTGGATTTGATATAATATTTTAAATAATATATTAAATTTAACTTGGATTGTTTTAATACCATAAAGAGTATGTATTGTTTTAAATTTTTTCATGTAATAATTATATATTTCTTTTTTTGATAAATTAACTGACATAAGTAAGTTAATATTTTCATAATAATTTATTGTATGATAACAAGCATTATCTATATATTTATTATATGAGTTAATTAATTTATTTTTACTTAATATTTCATTTATTTCGTCATATACTTGTAAGTTTTTACAACCTACATCTTCCCAATATTTTTTTATGGGTTCAAATAAATCTTCTTTTCTTTCTAATACAGACATTATAGATGTACTTGAATTTTGTAAAAAATTCATTTTTTATTTTTTTTTAAAAAAATATTAAAATAATTCTAATTTCCGTACATATTTTTCAAATTTTTTCATATCTTTATCTTTTAATTTACATATATTAATATTGTATTTTAAATAAAAAGAAGATTCAATTTCATTTTTATATTCATTAATTTTGTCTTTATGTTTAATACTATCTATTTTATTATATAATATGTAAAATTTATTGTACATTAATTGATGAATTTCATTTACTTCTTCTATGTTTTCGTATTTTGTATTTTGAAAAATAAAAAGTATAAAATACATATTTAAGTATAATTTTACTTGATTTACAATATTATCTAGCTTTTTACTTTTGTAATTATATTCATTTAATTCGCATTTTTCTATATTTTTATCTATTTCTCTAAAATCGTTTATAATATTTGTTATATTTGATAATCTAAAAGTTCTTAAATTTTTTAATATATCTATATTATTATTGTATTTTTCATGAATACTATTAAATAAGCTATGCGCACCTTTTATTTTATTACTATATAATATTTTATCAACTTCATCTTTTGTTAATAATGTTATGTTTTTATTTGATATTATATTATCCGTTTTTTCTGTTAATATAATTTTTATTTCTTTTTTATTATTATTTATTTGAATAATCGGTTCTTGGTACGTTTCATGTATCATAATATATAATATATTTTTTAAAAAAAAATCTAAATTATTATATATTTTTGTAGTTAGTATTTTATATATTTATACAATAAATTATTGATAAACATATATATTACTTAAATTAGTAATTTATTATTTGTATTATTTATTTTTTATTTCATATTAAATAATAATTTAAAGGTTTGTTAATAAATGTAATATAAAATGTCTATTACAACTAAAATTTATATAAAAAAAAATAATGAAGAATGTTTAGTCGAAACATTCGAACAAGATTTAAACGTTAAAATAACTGATTTTAAAAATCAATTATTGAAAAAATATTTCCCTGAAAATAATTATTTACAATTAACAAATATTAATGAACGTGTTTATAAAGATTATGGATTATTATTTTTTGAATTAGGATTATTACCTAGTACAAATGATAATTATTTATTAAATAAATTTACTACACCAAACAGAACTTTTTCATTTTTAATCCAAGGAATTAATGAAGAAAAAAAAGTATTTAAGCAACCTACACGAATTAATTTTAATAATAAATATAGTAATCAAAAAAATGAAATACCTCATGAAGTAGGTTATGTTTTTAAAGAAGAAGATTTTCCACCATTATGTTAATTTTTTAATTTATTTTTGAACACTTGGAACCCAATAAACATTTCTTGTTTTTTCTAATTTTTCTGATATAACAACTTCACCTTTTGGAGTTGTTTTTTGACGATACACTTTACATTTATAGTGCATATCTTTTTTAATCAATGATTCATATGCACTATGGCATATTTTAATTAATTGTTTAAATAATTCTTTTCTTTCATTTTCTGTTAAATTTCCAACTAAACGAAACGGTGATATTTTAGATTCATAACATGCTTCGCAACGAATATAATTCCCAATACCAGAAAAATATTTTTGTTCAATTAAAAATTCTCCAATTTTCATTTTAGGTCTTTTATTCATTATTTGATTATAAGATTCAAAATTCACTTTTTCATGTACTAAGTCAGGTCCAATTCTATTTAATATTTTATTCAAATCTTCATCATTTAATACATTTAACGTACTAAAATTTCGTAAATCTTCAATATAAAAATCACCTTTATTTGTTTCAAATTTGATATGACATTGTTTTCCATTTTCAAATACTAAATGTCCATAATTTAATTTTATTCCAAGTATTATATCATTTTCAAAATTTACATAAATGAATTTACCTTTATTTTTTATAGATTTGATTTTTGAAGGAAAATTACTCATTAAAATATCAAAATTTTCTGGTAATGGATGTCTAGAATATCTTCCACTTTGGATAATAATATTTTTTAAAATACTATTTTTGAAAGAATTATTAAAAATATAAGTCATATGTGATATTTCAGGTCCTTCAGGCATATTTATAATATAGTATAAAATTAATTTTATAAGTAATAAACTTTTAAATATTTAAGTCACATAAAGTATCATTAATTTTATCTACAAATTTATTTATATTTTTATTAAAATCTTTAGTATTTTTTGGTCGAGTACTAATACTTTTCATAAACTTAGTATCTTTTGTAATATCAAATAATTTTTTCTCAATATCTAATTGACTAATAAAAAACTTTTCACATTTTTTTTTTGTTCCACTACTCATTTTATTCAAAATATTTTTTTTATCTTTACTTGACATTTTATTTACTAAAGGTGAAATTAATCGAATTAAATCGACTTCACCAATATTACAAATATCTTGATATATATTTATTTTTTCAAATGAATTATTATTGGGATACAAATTTATTTTATATAATTTTTCACCATCTTTATATATATTCATCCACTTTTCTAAAATACTTGAAAAAAAGGTGCATTTGTTTTTTATACTATCTTTATCATCTTTCACATTTTTATTAAATTCAAACACTTTTTTATTAATTACATAAGAAATTTCGTTATTACTTAAATTATCTTGATGTACATCATATATTAAATCCAAATAATTTTTAATAAAAATTACTTTTTGTGAATCTATATATTTTTCTAAATATACCATGTCATGCAATATTATATCATAATATGCGTTAAATACATCATTTAATTCATTTGATATATTAGAATTATTCAACATTTCCTCTACTGTTTGAATATCATTTTCTAATATATCAAGTTCATTTTTTATATCATTACAAATAACATTATTGTATATTATCTTGAATAGTTTATCATTAAATTTATTTACCTTTTTTGGTAATTCATCAGGATATTTGACATCACGTCTAATAGCATCAATAAAATCTATTATGACTTTATCTTTTTTATCATTAGACATCATTTTATCTACATATTTTTGTGAATCTTTTTCATATATAATGTGCATCATTAACTTTTTTTGTTCAAAAGAAAAATAATCCATAAATTTGAATTCATTATTAGACCATATGTCAATAATAAAATTGTATAAATATGAACACAATGGCGTGCATATTAAAAAAGAGAAATTTTCAAACAAGTATTTTGTAAAATTATTACTACTCATTATTGGTTTTGGTTTAGTTTTTAGGTATACAAAAAAGTTTCAATTTTTTATGTAAATCATTTTTTACTAGTAGATGATTTTTTTTTTTGTGGAGATTTTACTTTTTTTATAAATTTTTGTTTTGAAACTGTTTTCGTAAATGTTTTTTGTTTTTGTTTTTGTTTTTGATTACTAATTTCTAACTTTCTATCACATTTGTCTATATCATTTTTATAATATTTTTTCATAATTTTTAATACATCAGCAGGAATCTTTGATATTAAATTTAATTTAAGTATATTTTGTCCTTTTCTTAACATAAATAATTCATTATAAACTACATATTGAGTAGCATTTTTTGATGTTAAACTACTATCCCTATCTAATTTACATAAAGTATTTTTAAATGGAAAACATGTTTTATATGTCATTGATTTTTTATCATGTAATTTAGCTATATTTGTTACACCTCCAATACAAAAAGCTAATATTATATTATGTGTCTTATCTTCTAAAATATTTGTTTTTATATTATTTATTAACGTGCCACCCTTTTTATTTTTATTAGAAGATATACTATTTGATTCATTATCAATTAAAACATCATTCATATTTTGAAAATTTTTAGTAGTTGCTATATTTTTAATTACTTTTGTGATATCTCTTGTATTCTTCTTTATTTTATCCCAATGAATTTTAGTATTTTTTTGTACAAATACATTTGGACGAATGCCATTTCTTATACACCATCCTTTAGCTAATTTATTATTTTCAGTATTACGCATTGATCTTGTATTAATTACTTTATTATTATTTTTAACTAATTGATTATTTTCAACAAATGAATTTTTATTCATAAAATCTTGTAAAGATTTATATAAATTTAAAATGCTAATAAAATCCCCATATGGACTATGAAATTGTCTTTGTTTTTTTTCCAATTCTTTTTTTTCTTTTTCTATTTGACTGTTAGACATATTTCTTGATGATGGACGGTATTGTAAAAATAATCCTTTAAATTGATTATCAATTGACATAGAAATTAATACTATATGAGCAACATCATATAAACAATTTAATTTAGCAGATGCTATTAATGCTTTTGATATATTTGGTTCAAATTTTCTAAATTTACTAATTGCTTTACCTAAATTAGTTACTGTAGCTTTATCATCATTGGATGTTATAGCTCCTAATGTATGTAATTTTAAGAAACTAGCCTTTAAAAATATTTCTTTAGGTGGGTCAATTAATTCATTTAAATAAGCTTTTAAATCCCCAACGTTTTTAACATATTTTAGTAATAATAAATCTAATAAATCCGTAGATATATCTGTTTTTTGTATATCTGGTAATGTAAAATCACTAAATTTCTCATAAGCATCTTCTGTATACATTCTGAAACAACTGCCTGGTTTTGTTCTTCCAGCTCTGCCTTTTCTTTGAGTAGCACTTGCCTTTGATATTGGTTCTTCTAATAAACTACGGCTATCTAAATATGGATTATATGATGATTCCATATGATAACCATTGTCTATTACAAAAACTACACCATCAATTGTTAATGATGATTCAGCTACATTTGTGGCAATAACAATTTTTCTATCAAATGGATTATTTGGATCACTGTCAGGATGATTTTTATATTTAAATTTATCAATTGCATACTTTTCTTCCTCTTTATCTGTCTTTGATTCTAAAAGTACAATATATGGATTTGCTTCTGATATATCTTTGAGTTTTGATTCTAATAAATTTTTAATTTTATTACCATCCCCGGCAGCTTTCATAAAGATTAATATATCTCCTTCTTCTTTACTTTTTAAAATTTTAATTGTACGATTAACTGCTTCTGGAATCCAATCTTGTGGTTGTTTTGGTTCATAATCTATTTTTACATCAAATGATTTTCCGTCAATTTCAAAAGTGTTAAATTTTAATTTTTTATTATCTTTTAAATAATAATTTTCAAAGTGTTTTGTATCAACTGTAGCACTCATTAATATTAATTTAAAATCAGGACGTTTTTTTATAATTTCTTTCATTAATAATATTAAAAAATCTATGTCAATCGATCTTTCATGTACTTCATCAATAATAGCACAATCATATTCACTTAGTAAATTATCTGCATTTGTAATATAGGATTTAAGACTACCAGATGTGGTAAATACAAGTTTTGTTTTATCATTCATATTTCTATCTCCACTAACAAAATAACCTACTTCTTCTCCCATTAATACATCTAAACATTGAGATGAAAATTCAGCATTTGAAGCAGCTAATTTTCTTTTAGGAACTGTACATATTACCTTTTTTTTGAAATTAAAAGCATGAAGTGCTACTTTTGGAACAATTACAGTTTTACCAACTCCAGTACCTGCTTTTATCATAGTTACATGGTTATTTCTTATTGAATCTAATATAGTTGAAATGTGTTTATACATAGGTAGATTTGTCCAGATGTAAGATAAATTCTTATATGTTTTATAATATAATTTACCTGCTAATTTACCACCTTCATATCGGTCCAATATAGTAGAATAATAATTTTGGTATTCATCTCCAGTTAAAGGATTTATATTTTTACCAAGTGGGTCATATAAACCAATTGGTTCTTTAAATTTATTTTTTAGATTATTTGAATTCAAATACTTATTATAAAATTTATAATTATTTGACTTGTTTATATATTTATTATTAATATTACGTAACTTATTGTTTTCATTATTTATTTTATTATTTTTTTTAGTATTTGATGAATTATTACTAAATAATGACAGCATTACTATTATGTGATATATTTTTTATAAATTTTAAAAGTTGTTTTTAATAAAATATATTTGTTTATATATGTGTTATGATAGAACAAATAACATAATAAAAATTAAATTATATATTGTTTTTATTTTTTATAACAATATTTAATTGGAGTAAAACACAAACCACAATATATATTATAAGAATTATACATATAAATATGTAGAAAAATATATAAAAATTGATTTTGTAAAATTCATTATATTTAATAAATATAATGGACGAGTATAAAGATTTATTAACTTGTTTGATGATTAATGAACCTAGACCTAAATTACCTAAACCAAATAAATGTTCTACATGTAAATCATATGTTAATGATTTATTATGGTGTGGTAAAAGAAATAATAAAATTAAATATAATAAATATACATGGAAATGTAAAATATGTTTTTAAATTATAATATTATGTAAATGATATTCTTCCCATGAAGATGGACTTTTTTTTGTTCCTCCATCATATTTAACAGCATATCTTTGTTCTAACATCCATAAATTTAAATTTTGATTACCTAAATATACATCACATAACAATCTTCCATATTTTTCTGTTTTTACATTTTTCAGAAATACATATTGATTCATAATTTTTTCAGAAAGTGCATCTCTTGCTTTTTTAGCTATTTTTTTTTCTTCTTCATTTGAACCTTTAATTTCAGGTGTATCTATTCCATTAAGACGTATATGAAACTTATAAATTTGTGAATTTTTTAAATGTGGTATTTTTGAAGCTACTGTAATTGTATCTCCATCATATACTTTAACTACACGACCGGAATCTATAGGAGGTATAAATTCTGGAAGTTCTTTTACATTAAGGTCTTTTGGTACTTTTTTACCTTCTAATATACTAATACTTAAACATGTACCCATTATGATAGTTATAATTATAAAGTTATATTTATATATTTATTATTTAAAAAATTGACATTTTCTATCATAATTTAGAGAAGATTATAAATAATACTTATCATTTAGATTTAATAATTATTATTTTATCATCTGTAATATTTACGTTATATTCTTTATTCATAGATAATTTTATATTTTTATGGTAATTTTGTAAAATAGTATCAATAATTTTAAATTTTAAATTTAATGAATATTTATGAGAAATCTGCAGTAATAGTTTTTTCAATATATATTTCTCTTGAATGATTTTTTCTTTTATTATTTCAATATTATCATTCTTAAAACTAACTTTTTGAATTAAATCCTTCAAAATATATTCATTAATAATTATATTTAAATCATCTGATTCTTTTCCAAGTCTCAATAAATTATCTTTATATTTTTCAGTATAACAGTCAATACATTGTGGAAATATATTATTTCTCATTTTTCCTCGACAGCTCCAATTTGGAGTAGTATCTAAAAAATAATGTATTTGATATTTATGGGCAATTTCGTAGATTTTATTTTTACGAATGGCAAGTAATGGACGAAAAATATGTACGTCTAGTATTTCATTTTGTTCTTTTAAAACAGTTAAATCTGTAATTTCTCTATTTCCGCGCATAATATTATTAAAAATATTTTCGACTAAATCATCTTCATGATGAGCTAAGAATACACCATCTAATTTATATTTTATGCATAATTCCCTATATAATGTATAGCGAATTGAACGTGATTGTTTTTCGTAAATGTCTCTTTTTATTTCACATCGTTTAAAATCCAAATCAATATAGTGTAAATCATAATTTTTATTTTTACAATATTCAATTAAAAAATCTTTTTCTTGATTACTTTCATCGCGATTATTGTAATTAATATGACATAATTCTAATTTTAAATCAACACTATTATTTTGAATAATGTGATATAATAATTCAAATAATACCATAGAATCAACGCCCCCACTTAATGAGATTAATACATGATTTAAATTATTTTTCTTTATGAATTCACATAGTAATTCATAAAGATGTTCATGTTTTATTTCAGAAAAAGGTATAGCTTTTTCATAATTCGGTGCATATTCAAGTAATGAATAATAGGACTCCATTTTTTTATAATCTTTAAGACTAAAAAAATCAATTTTTATAATTTTTACTAATATTACACTTAAATTGTATATGAAGAAAGTATTGTACCAGCTTTTGAAATCATATTAAGTTCTAGCCAAAATCCCATATTAAATAGAATTACGGCAAATGCATGTATTTTTTGGTCAAATATTGTTTCAGCAAATAAACCTTCAATCGCACCACCCAATGCAATTAATATTGGTGGAGCTAAAGAATTAATTATATGTAAAGGACCAGGATATACTAAATCACCCAATTTAGAGAAAGCATAAAGATTTAATGAAGCTGATAAAATAAAAGGTACTAATGTACTCCATGCTAATGGAAATGTTGAACCACCTGCTGTATTTTTCCATTTAAAATTAAATGTTGCTTTATAATCTTGATTTCCTAGATATCCAATAAAAAAACCTAGTATTGATAAAAATTTAAGACAACCTAAGAAATAAGATGGTCCTAAGATAGAATAGGAAAAGGCTTGTAATCCAATATATTGCATATTAAAAATAAAGAAATAAGCAACAATTCTTAACCATTGATTGTTTTTGTCGGAAACAATTACATTATTATCTTCATCTTTTCCTCTTAATGGACTATCAAAAGGTGCTACTTGCCATCCTTCGTATGTATGCATCATAATACCTGGTAGTCCTCCAAAAAATGCTACAATAGGAGAAAGTAGGAATAAGAGAGTTCTTTGATTATCATTGTCAAAATAATTGGTCCATTCATCGCTATGATTAAGAATAGATTGTGCCATTAAAAATGCGGGGATAATTGGTGCCCAATGAATAAATTCAACAAAATTTAACATTAATGAATTAGCTGTATGTGCCATATTAATATCAAAAAGGGATTTTTTAGGTTCAGCTTTATTCCAACCCCATGATGGATTTGAAGGAAATCCAATCGAAAACCACTTACTTTCAATTGAAAAATAAGATTTTTTATTATTTATAATTTTATTATTATTCATTATTTAAAATAAATTTTTATTTTTAAATATATATTTTTAAAAAAAATTAAATAAATATTTAAATAGTTTTTATATCGATTAACCATGTTTCAACTAAATTTAAATTATCAATTTTAATACTTGTAATAGTAATATGTGTGTGTTTTGGTGTATTATCATGAAATATAATTTTATTTTTATCTATTGTAATGAATTCAAATTTATTATATAATAATAATTCATTAATATTAATTTGTTTAATATCTTCAACTAATAATTCTTTATTAACATTTTCTTCAATTTTATCAAGATTACTTTTCGCATCACTGTCTGCATCACTGTCTGCATCACTGTCTGCATCACTGTCTGCATCACTGTCTGCATCACTATATTCAGATTTTTTATCTAGTATAAAATGAGTTGTTGTATTAATTTCTAAATATTTATTTGGTTCAACATCAATTAATAAAAATGTGTATGTAATACCAATATTATTTTTATTTAATAAGGAAGGTAAATTTATGATAATATTATTGGTACAAATATTACATAAAAAGATTGAACCGGTTAAATCTGATATTAAATCAATATATTTATCTTCTGTTGAGTTGTTAATATTTAAAACTGTTTTTTTATAAAAATTTCCATTAGATATTACATTAATATTTTCTTCTTCTAAAAAATCATTAATAATATTATTATTTTTGACAAGATTCCCGGAATAATATAAATTATTAAAATTATATAATTTACTACCTAAATTTACTTTTGAATCACTTCCTGGTTCTATTGATTTAATTTTATTATTTCCAAGTACAATTGTGTTATTGTTATGTCCTTCTGCATATGAGCCAATTACTATTTCATTATATGAATTATTATTAGAAGTTTGAGAATTTCTCCCAATTAAAATATTTAATTTTCCATTTTCCAAATTGTTACCAGAAAATGAACCCAATGCTGTATTAGAATCACCATTTACATTATTTAATGACCTAAATCCGATTGATGTGTTATTAATTCCTGACTCATTTTTTATCATTGAAAAAGAACCTAATGATGTATTTTGATAACCTTTTTTATTCGACTTCATACAAGAAAATCCAAAGGCACTATTATTATTTGATTCATTATTTAATAATGCATTAAAACCTTTTAATGAATTATTTTTTTTTAATTTACAACATTTTTTTTGAATTCCAATATCTAAATTTTTACTCATTTTTTTATTTAAATAAAATAATATTTTTAAAATGTTTTTACAAATATTATAAAAATATTATTTTATTTAAATAAAAAAATGAGTAAAAATTATTGCAGTAAAAAAAATGAGTAAAAATGAGTAAAAATTATTGCAGTAAAAAAAATGAGTAAAAATGAGTAAAATTATTGCAGT
>Ga0206125_10001594_pt1 | contig 26162 bp, 28 predicted proteins | sample Helgoland_Spring_4_FD_148598 | JGI IMG/M metagenome (GOLD analysis project Ga0206125, IMG submission 148598) | Pelagic subsurface seawater microbial communities from Kabeltonne, Helgoland, North Sea - Helgoland_Spring_Bloom_20160331_1 | ecosystem: Environmental > Aquatic > Marine > Epipelagic ... | reverse complement strand
TGGATCCAAACTGGGTGGAAGCCTGCGCCTTTGCTTGGCTGGCCAAGCGACGACTAGAGAAGAAGTCTGGAAATTTACCCGCAGTAACCGGTGCCAGCAGAGAAACTATTTTAGGCGGCCTTTACCTGCCTTAGTGTTAAAAGAACTCGTATTGCTGATCCTCAAGCAACCGGCTTATCTCTTCCGGACCAAAGGGCACGGTTGTTACAAAGGGAAATAATGTCGACTTATCCAATCCCTCGCGCTCATAGCTAACCTGACAGACTTTAATATCTATCACTTCCAATGCTGAGAGGCGTGCGGCCAGATCGACGATTGGCTTAAAGTCAGTGTAATTCTGTTTAAAAAATATCCCCACATCCGGACCGTAGATAACAAAGGCAATTGGCGGAACCGCGGGTGAAAGGTTTGCATTCGACTGCTGTTTTTTCTGGAAGTAGGCCTCGGCGCGCTGAAGGGCTTCGTAGACCTGATCTGCTTTATCAAGATTAATTCTGGCTAGATAGCCACTTACGGTTTTACTATCCGCGGTAATCAACTGATCAGCAGCCTCAGACTGGTTGACCTGCGCGACAAAGACACTGGGTAGCAGTGCTAATAGAAATAACCATCGCATACTGAACATCCTTGCTCATATAAAATTGTTTTAGATAGAAAAAGAGGCCCCACAACCACAGGTGGTAGAAGCGTTGGGATTGGTGATCAAAAATCTCGACCCCATCAGTCCCTCTTCGTAGTCGACCGTCGATCCGGCCAGATACTGATAGCTAAGCGAGTCGATTAATACAGTAACACCGTCGCGGTTAACCGCGGTGTCATCTTCTGCCATCACATCCTCAAAGGAGAATCCATATTGAAACCCCGAGCAGCCGCCGCCGGTAACATAGACGCGCAACTTCAGCTCTTCGTTATCCTCTTCTAATTTGAGGCTCTGCACCTTGGCTACTGCACTTTCAGTAACTTCTAGTACCGAGGGTGTAAATGTTTCAATACCTGACATTTTTTCTCCGTGTTTCCTTTAAATTGCTTCGTCGCGATCGGCTGGGAATTCTGTGATATTTGTGGCGGCAGAATGATAAACAAAACTGCCTACAACTTCAGCGCCTTTCTCAATTCCTATCAAGTTATAGTGTAAATTACCTTCGACAACAGCTTTAGCCGCCAATTCAACTAGCTCGCTGGCGTGAAGATCACCTTTAACAGAGCCATTAACAATAATCGTGGCAACCTCTATATCACCTTTTACCGAACCGCTCTGCAAAACTCTAACTCTGGACTGATCGCCCTCGGCGCTGATATTGCCAATCACTTCACCTTCAATTTCCAAATTACCCGTGAAACTGATATCGCCAGTCAACTTGGTGCCAGCGGCAATTAGCGTCGTGGTTCCGGCGCCAAAACCGCTATCATTTTTAAAACCTTTAGAAGCAAACATTTTTTACCCCTCAATTTTCCAGTCATATTTTTTATCGAACTGTGTCTTTTCCATCCACGGATAGCGCAGTGTTATCCGCACCTGCCTGGGCTCAAAATTATCCGGGAATGTCATAACACCCCGACTGATTGAGAAATATTTAAACTCCATCTTTAGCGGCAGTTTTTCAACCTCAGGATCAAGCTCTGCCAGCGTCAAACTGGTCTCTTTTCCATCGAGCAACCCTGAAACCCAAAACTTTGCCGAGACACTTAGCGTTTTCATCTTTTCTGTCTTTTGTCTTGCTACCCAACGATAACTGACTCGCCCATCATCCAACAGGTTTAACTTTAGATCTGCCACTGAGAGCCCATTGGGCTGGCTGCCATCCTGCAGCAATTCACGATAGAGTTTTAATTCCTCATCGCGCTGGTAAATACTTTTCTGTAAAACAATTATTTCCTGGCGGGTACTTTCCAGTGCCGCAGAATCCACTTGCAGATTGAGCTCGAGCCGAACCAGCTGCTGCCGTTGACTTGCAACGGTCGCCTCGAGTCTGGATGCCAGCACTTCAAGGCGCGCCTTCTCCTGCATTTCATCCTTAAGAGTCTCTCTCTCCGAGGATTTACCGAAAAAGAAAGCCCCAAGCATAAGAGCAGCAAATACCAACACCACAAGGTAAGCCAGCTGCGGCCGATAGGGAAGAACAATGGATTTTACTTCACTCATCAGGGCAGCAGGGCCGGCGCAGTCAGTCCTGAGTTCTCCGGTAATCCAAAGATAATGTTCATGCACTGTATACCCTGACCGGAAGCACCTTTAGTCAAGTTATCCTCAACAACCAGCACCACGACCTTGTTGCCGCCACCGGGACGAAAGACAGCAATGCGGCACATATTCGAGCCGCGCACAGAGCGAGTTTCCGGATGACTGCCAGCAGGCAGCACATCGACAAAAGGCTCATCCTGATAACGCTGTTCAAACAGTGCCTGAACATCAACCTCTTTGGTCAGGTTGGCATATAGAGTGGTATGTATGCCTCTATTAATAGGCAGCAGATGCGGCACAAACGTGAGATTGATTTCGCCAGCATCGGAATTTCCAGCGGCAATATCGCCAAGCCCCTGAACAATTTCTGGCTGATGGCGATGGCCGGATGCTGCATAGGCCTTAAAGCTATCGCTCATCTCGGAATGCAATGTACCAATACTGGCCTGACGACCTGCACCACTAACCCCTGAAGCCGAGTTGGCAATCAGGTCAGTCGAATCGATGCAATCAGCTTCCAGCAGTGGCAAAAATCCAAGCTGAACACTGGTTGGATAGCAGCCCGGACAGGCAATAAGGTTGGCACCTTTAATCGCTTCACGATTTACCTCAGGCAGACCATAGACCGCCTGGGGAATTAAGTCGCGGGCACTGTGGGGCTGTCCATACCAGCTCTCCCAGAGATCCGCATCCCTGATTCTAAAGTCTGCGGACAGATCTATAACCTTAACGCCGCGCGCTAAGATATCTGCCACCATACTCTGCGCCACACCATGAGGAGTAGCAAAAAATACCACATCGCAGTTAGCCAGCTCATCGACATCAGGTGTCGAAAAAGCCAGGTCCACTATACCCCTAAGATTGGGATATAAATCGGCAACGGGCCTTCCCTTCTCGCTGCGCGACGTAATCACCGTCACCTCTGCCTGAGGGTGGCCAGCCAGTAGCCTTAAAAGTTCAACGCCGGTATATCCAGTTGCACCTACAATTCCAACTTTAATCACTTGTCTTCTCTTATGTCTTCTCTAATTAGTTATCCAGAACCAAATCATCGGTCTATAATACCCGAATATTGCAGTATCTGTGCTTTTTATAGCCACCAACTTTAACCGGAGATCATAAATGTACCCATGGATTTTGTCCTTCCATTTAATCGCCGTTATCTGCTGGTTTGCCGCACTGTTTTATCTGCCGCGCCTGTTTGTCTATCACGCCATGTCAGAAGATACACCGAGTATTGAGCGGTTTAAGCTGATGGAGCGCAAACTCTACAACGGCATTGCCACCCCCTCGATGATCGCTACTGTAGTTTTTGGCGGCTGGCTGGTGCTGCTAAATCCCGACTACTATCTGAGTCAGCTGTGGTTTCAATTAAAAGCGCTGCTGGTTGTGATACTGATTGGCTATCACTTTGCCTGTGCGGTCTATATGAAGCAGCTAAGCAGTGACAGCAGCACCAAGTCCCATGTGTTTTTTCGTCTATTTAATGAAGTGCCAGTGCTGTTTCTGGTGGCCATTGTGATTTTGGTTATTGTAAAACCCTTCGGCTAGAAACCTCTAAAACCCGCTGCCAGGCTGATCAAGATAGACCTGCTCAGCCGCAGTATTATCTCGCTTGAGGATGCTGTTGCGATGGGGATAGCGGCCAAATTGCTTGACCACTTGTCGATGACGCTCGGCAAAATCCACAAAGCCCATAAATGTACCACTATTCTCAACACCCGCCAGCTCAGCTAGCTCGCTAAACTTTTTCACCGAGAGCTCTTGCATCTCGCGGGACTCTGCATGTTCCAACGGCATATAAAAAAACACTCTACCTATATAAGGCAATTCAATATCCTGCTTTGAAGCCATACCATCCAGACACCAGCCTAAGGCCAACTCATCCTGAGCAAATGCCCGAGCTGTATTGCGATACATATTGCGTGAAAATTGATCGGCAACAATAATCGCCGCCAAACGGCCTCTGGGGCTTTCAAGCCAGTGATCGTAATCACCGCTGACCAGGCCCTGTAATCCGTCGGCAAACTTCTGTCGTATCAGGGCATCAGTCTGGGAATTTTTTTGCCACCAGAGTGGCGTTTGGCGCTTTGCCAGACTTGGGTCGTTGAGATCATTGCCAAACCAAAACTCGATTACCTGTTCTATTTCCATGAATATTGTCCTTCGAATAGCATCACCGCCTTATATTCAGGATAATACACAATTAGCAATTTCGCCCTAAAGTGGCTTTTACCCGATCAGGAAATCTACATGACTCAATCGCGCTCCAAACAACTTTTCGAAGCAGCTCAGAAACATATTCCCGGTGGCGTAAACTCGCCAGTGCGAGCTTTTCGCGCTGTAGGTGGCACACCGATATTTTTTGATCGCGCCAAAGGCCCCTATATGTACGATGCCGATGGCAAGCGCTATATCGACTATGTGATGTCCTGGGGGCCAATGATACTGGGCCACGGTCACCCCGTCGTGTTAGACGCCATTCGCGAGCAGTTAGAAAAAGCCATGACCTTTGGCACCCCCACCGAACTGGAAATCTCACTGGCCGATAAAATCTGCGAGCAGGTTCCAGGCATGGATATGGTGCGTATGGTCAACTCTGGCACCGAAGCGACCATGAGCGCCATACGACTGGCGAGAGGCTATACAGGCCGCGATAAAATTATTAAGTTTGAAGGCTGCTACCACGGCCACTCCGACTCACTGCTGGTAAAAGCCGGCTCCGGCGCTCTTACTCTGGGCGTTCCTAGCTCACCCGGTGTTCCCGCCTCTCTGGCCGACCACACAGTAACCCTAAACTATAACGATATAGAGCAGGTAAAAGAGACCTTTGCCGAGATCGGCGAACAGGTTGCCTGCATTATTGTTGAGCCTGTGGTTGGCAATATGAACTGTGTTCCACCGATCCCCGGATTTTTGGAAGCCCTGCGCGAGTGCTGTACAGCATCTGGTGCGGTACTGATTATTGATGAAGTGATGACCGGTTTCCGTATCGGTCCACAGGGCGCAAGTGCCTATTACGGTATCGAGCCGGACCTAATCTGTCTGGGCAAGGTAATCGGCGGCGGTATGCCAGTGGGTGCCTTTGGTGGCAAACGCGAGATTATGGAACAGATCTCACCTCTAGGCCCGGTCTATCAGGCTGGAACACTTTCTGGTAACCCCGTTGCGATGGCCGCAGGTCTGGCAACCCTTAACCAGGTATCACAGCCGGGCTTTCTCGATCCATTAGTCGCTCGTACAGATCAGTTGGTCAATGGACTACGCGAGCGCGCAGCCGCCGCAGGTATTCCCATGACCAGCAACCATGTTGGCACCATGTGGGGACTGTTCTTCTCTGAGGAAGAGAAAATCATTAATTACTCTCAGGTAATGAACTGCGATACAGAGCGATTCTCAACATTCTTCCATGGCATGTTAGACGAGGGTATCTATCTGGCACCGGCTTCCTACGAAGCGGGCTTTATGTCTGCCGCCCATACGGATGAGGATATTCAATATACGCTGGATGCCGCTGAGCGGGTATTTAAAACGCTGTAAAAAATAAGCTCGTAAAATTAGCCCGTAAAATTAGCGCTTAGATTTATAGTTACTATATAGGCATGCCGTCCCGGTGTTTTTTCCGTATCATGGCGCAATAGTTTTTAGTCGAAAATATTTCTTGGAGTACTGATGAGCTTTTCAAGCCAACGTGGCGCCTACCCCTACAGCAGAATGCGCCGCACGCGTTCTGCAGATTTCGCCCGTCGCCTGATGCGCGAATCGACACTTAGCGTCAACGACCTGATCCTACCGCTATTTGTTATTGAGGGCAGCGGACAGCGAGAAGCAGTAGCATCCATGCCCGGCGTCGAGCGACTATCGATTGATCTACTAGTTAAAGAAGCCCGCGAAGTTGCCGCTCTGGGGATTCCCGCTATCGCGCTCTTCCCAGTGACCCCTGAAGACAAAAAATCTCTGCTCGCTGAAGAAGCCTACAATCCCGAAGGCCTAGCTCAGCGCGCAGTTCGCGCCATTAAAGCCGCTGTACCCGAACTCGGTGTCATTACCGATGTCGCCCTGGACCCTTTTACCACCCATGGTCAGGACGGCATTATCGATGAACAGAGCGGCTATGTGCTTAACGATATCACTGTCGAAACTCTGGCCAAACAAGCCCTATCCCATGCCGAGGCCGGTGCCGATATAGTCGCCCCCTCGGATATGATGGATGGCCGCATCTGTGCGGTTCGCGAAGAGCTAGAGGAAGCAGGTTTTGTTAACACCATGATTATGGCCTACGCCGCCAAATACGCTTCAAGCTACTATGGCCCGTTCCGCGATGCAGTGGGTTCGGCGGGTAATATTAAAGGTGGCGATAAGAAAACCTACCAGATGGATCCGGCCAATAGCGACGAAGCACTGCATGAATGCGCACTGGATCTGGAAGAAGGTGCCGATATGATTATGGTTAAACCTGGCATGCCCTATCTGGATATAGTCCGCCGGGTTAAAGACGAATTAAAAGCCCCGACCTTTGCCTATCAGGTCAGCGGCGAATACGCCATGCATTGTGCCGCCTTTGAAAATGGCTGGCTGGAGCGCGACGCAGTTATATTAGAATCCCTGCTGGCGTTTAAGCGCGCCGGAGCCGATGGCATCCTCACCTACTTTGCCAAGCAAGCTGCCCAGTTACTCAATAATAATTAAGAACCCATAATGCTTAGAGTTGATAAATATATTAGCAATGCGACGGATCTGTCACGCTCCGAAGTTAAGCGCATGATCAAATACGGTGAAGTCACCGTCGACGACGAACCGGTCACCAATCCCGGGCAAAAAGTCTCCGGCAGTGAAGATATCTGCATTGAAGGCTCGGCAATTAGCATGCCGACAAACCGCTACTTTATGCTGAACAAACCGGCCGGCGTTGTCTCAGCGACCAAAGATAACAACAACAGCACCGCCCTCGATCTTATCTATGAACATCGCAGCGCCGAGCTACAAATCGCCGGGCGACTGGATATAGATACCACCGGCCTGCTGTTAGTCACCGATGATGGCCAGTGGAATCACCGTCTGACATCACCGCGCAGCGATTGCCAAAAGATTTACCAGGTCAAACTGGGGGTGCCTATCAGCCCCGACTATCAGGAAAAGCTCGCCAACGGCGTTTGGCTTGAAGGCGAAAAACATCCCTGCCTGCCGGCAACCATGGAAGTTATCGACGATCAGCATGTGCTGTTGAGTATTGCCGAAGGTAAATATCATCAGGTTAAACGTATGTTTGCCGCACTTGGCAATCATGTGGAAGCCCTGCATCGCACTCAGGTTGGCGGCATAGTATTGGACGAAGACCTCGAGCCAGGCGATTATCGGCCGCTGACCGAAGCAGAAGTTGCCAGTATCCATGAATGATCAAAGTGTTGAATTACTGGTTCAGCAACTCTCTCGTATTCAGGGAAAATGTTTAATTGTCGCCGATGAAAACTGGGCAGCATCCTCATGGCATAGCGTCGCCCATGCGGGCAGCGCCAGCCGCACGCTGTTTAGCAACCGCTATGAAATAGCACAGAGTGCCGAGCAGGCAGGTATTGAAACTGTCTTTAATGACTTCGATTTTTCTGCGCTGGCAGCGGGCAGTTTCGACAGCATATTATTTCGCGTTTCCAAAGAGCGTCCGGTCAGCCACCATATAATCAATCAGGCCTCCGCACTGCTTAAAGCCGAAGGTCAGCTACTGCTTAGCGGCGAAAAAAATGACGGCGTTAAAACTTATACAGACCACGCCTGCAAATTATTTGGTGATAAATGTAAGCCGCAGAAGCACGGCAATTATTACCTCGCCTGCATCACTAAATACGCTGTTAGCGACAAGCTGTTGGACGATAAAGATTATTTAAATCTGCGCGCCATAAAGAGCACAGAAAATTTGCCACTGCAGAGCAAGCCGGGGATTTTTGGCTGGAATAAAATCGATCAGGGCAGTGCATTTTTAATCGAGCATCTATCCGGATTTTTGCAGTCTTACCCCGAGGGAAATGCACCCCAATCTCTACTGGATTTGGGTTGTGGCTATGGCTATTTATCCTCTGCAGCAAGCCTGTATGACTTTCAACAGATAACCGCAACGGATAATAATGCCGCTGCACTAAGAGCCTGCGAAGAGAATTTTGAACGCTTAAAGATTAACGGAAAGATTATTGCCGGTGATGCAGGCAGTCAGCTCAATGAAAAGTTTGATGCGATTATCTGCAACCCGCCCTTTCATCAGGGCTTTAATATAGATAGCGCTCTAACCGAGAAATTCCTAAATGCGAGCAAGCGTTTATTAGCTCCCAAAGGAAAAGCGTTGTTTGTAGTGAATAACTTTATTGCACTGGAAAAAAAGGCTAAGGATTATTTTTCCGAAGTAGAAGAAGTTGCCAGAAGTGGTTCCTTCAAACTAATTGTGCTCTCCCAGTAACCCTCGATATTGCCAAGCGGAGCTAGCTCCGCGACCGCTCCATACCTAAAGCCCCATCACCTTCTTAATAATCTCATTCTTAACCGGCTTTAATTTATCAACCTGACTCAACCCCATATTCCGCAATAACCGCAGCGCCAGATTATCCGCCGCAAAAAGCCGCTTAAATCCTTCCATCGCCGCCATCATCGCCAAATTCTCAGGCTTGCGCTGACGCTGATATTTATTCAACGTCATCAATGAACCCAAATCATTACCGCGCTTAGCCGCCGCCGAAAGCGTCTCCACCAACGCCGCAACATCAGCAAAACCCAGATTTACGCCCTGCCCCGCCAGCGGATGAATAGTGTGCGCAGAGTCACCCAACAGAGCCACCCGCTCAACCACATAATCCGTCGCATGACGCTGCCGCAGAGGAATCGAATAACGCTTATCTACAGCAGTAATCTTACCCAAACAGTGCTCACTGCCAAGACTTAGAGCCTGACAAAATTCAGCATCATCCAGAGCCATTAAACGCTCTGCCTCATCCGACTCCTGAGACCAAACCAGCGAACAGTAATGCTGATCACCCGCCTTATTCAGTGGCAGTAACGCCAACGGCCCAGTGGGCATAAACCGCTGCCAGGCAGTTTGCTGATTGACCTGCTCAGTCTGTACCGTAGTAACAATCGCGCTGTGACCATAGTCCCACTCACGAGTGGGAAAATTAAACTGCTGGCGAATCGTTGAATTACCGCCATCGGCAGCAACCAATAGAGGCGCCGATAAGCGCCGACCATCCTCTAATTCCAGAGATACCTGCTGCTCTGAATCACTGTAGCTGGCCACTGTTACCGGACAGAGAAATTCAATATTTCCAAGCTGCTGGATCTCAGAGAGAAGACTTTCAACCACCAGCGAGTTTTCAACAATATGCCCCAAGTTAGGCTGATGCACATCCTGACAATTAAACCGAATTCGACCCGTGCCCTCGGCATCCCATACATCCATCGCCATGTAAGCACTTACTCTTTTTTCCGATATCTGCTCCCAAACACCACAGCATTCCAACAGGCTGCGCGACTTTTCGGTTAGTGCAGCAACCCGCGGATCAAATTTTTCACTGGTATAACTGGCGCCCTCGTGAGCCTCAACAAGCGCGATCTGCAGCTGGGGATTAGCCCGAGCAAAGAGACAGGCGAAAGCCGCGCCGACCATTCCAGCGCCGACAACAATCACAGCGTATTGACGATGCTGCTGCTTATATTTTTGCTCAACCATGTCCCGCCTCCCTGGTCGCCATACCCATACCAAAGCGCGCAAAACGACTGCGCAGCCCGGGAATTAAATCCATCATCAATAATCCAGAATTGCGTCCCAGTGCAATAGCCGACGATGACTGAGAAAATAGTTTCGGAAGGTTGTCGCTAAACAATAATGTGTTTTGCTGATCAGCAAGCTGCTGCTGCTGATAGGACTCAAGCGTTTCCAGTGCAGCGAAATCACCGCCAGAGGATCTGGCACTGCCGAGCACATCGGCGAGTACCGCAACATCGCGCAACGACAGATTAAACCCCTGCCCAGCCACCGGATGCAGACTGTGAGCGGCATTACCCAGCACCACCAAATTGCGCCGCACCTGTTCTGTCGAGGTGGTTAGCGACAATGGATAGGCGTGGCGCTCGCCAACTTGCTGGAGCATTCCCAGCCGATAGCCAAAGCGCTCTTGCAGGCATTGTAGAAATTCTTCATCGCTGGCTGTCATTAACTGCTCAGCCTTTTCGGCGGGTTCTGTCCACACCAGTGCACAGCGCGGGCGGCCCTGATAATCGGGCAGCGGCAACATTGCCATGGGGCCCTGATCGGTAAAGCGCTCATAGGCGACACCATCATGGGGCTTATCCAAGGCGATATTGGCAATAATGCCCTGCTGGCCATAGGGCTGTTGATTGCTATGAATACCCATTTTTTGTGCAGTCTTGGAATTGGCGCCATCGGCAATCACTACCAGCGAGGACTCAAGAATCTGCTCACTGTCTTCAAGGATTAGGCGTACGCCTTTTTTTAGTGGTTTGATTGTCGCCACACGCGCCGGTGCTAACACTTCCACTGATGTTGCCGCCAATTTTTCCAAGAGAACTGAGCCAATCCAGCGATTTTCAACCACATAACCCAGCGCCTCAACGCCAGCCTCTTGGGCATCAATTCTTGTCAGGCCAATATGACCGCGGTCGCTAACATGAATTTTTTTAATATGGCTGGCTTGCGATTGCAGTGCCGGCCACAGGCCGGCGGCTTCAAAAATCTTGCGGCTGCTCCATGACAGAGCCGTGGAGCGGGCATCAAAGCTGGGGCGATGTTCCGAGTGATCCGACTGCTGATAAGCCTGCGCCTCTAACAGCAAGATTTTCCATGGATGCTGCTGTTCGGCCAGCAGCAGAGCTAGACTAATACCCACCATGCCGCCGCCGACAATAACGATGTCGTAGCTGCGGCTGTTCTGGGTTGCTGGGGTCTCAGTCACATTTAGCCTGCCATCAGTAATTCGATTTCGCTGCGCTTTTTGGGTACGCCAGCGGTTAGGTCTTCACAGCCGGTTTTGGTCACGGCAACATCGTCTTCAATGCGCACTGCCAACCCGCGCCACTGTTCGGCGACGCTGGTATTATCGGGTGAAATATAAATCCCCGGCTCCACGGTTAACACCATGCCCGGTTCAAATTCTCGCCACTGGCCATCAATTTTGTAGTCACCCACATCATGTACATCCATGCCCAACCAGTGACCAGAGCTGTGCATATAAAAGTCTTTGCAGGCCTGCTGTTCAATTAATTCGCTGACATCGCCATTGAGAATCCCCAGATCAACCAAGCCCTGAGTAATCACCTCAATGGTTGTCTGATTGGCAATATTGTAGGCGGCACCGGGAACAATGCTTGCCATTGCCTGAACCTGCGCTTCCAAAACAATATCGTAGATGGCCGCTTGTTCGCGACTGTATTTGCCGTTTACTGGAAAGGTGCGGGTGATATCGGCTGCGTAATTTTCATATTCGCAGCCGGCGTCGATCAGCACCATATCGCCATTGTTAATTTTTTCGCGGTTCTCAATATAGTGCAGTATGCAGCCGTTTTTCCCGCCGCCGACAATACTGGTATAGGCCGGAGCTGTGGCACCGGAAGCCATAAACTCATGCTCGATTTCTGCCTGTAGCTGATATTCATAGATGCCGGGTTTAGCAGCACGCATGGCGCGGCAGTGGGCGCGCGCGGAAATCTCCCCCGCCCTGCGCATCAACTTCAGTTCTGCTGCGGTTTTGATCAGGCGCATCTCATTGACTATATGATCCAGATCGACAAACTCTCCAGGCGCTTCCGAACCACTAATTTCATTGACCCAGCCCATCAGATGACGGTCAAAATCAGCGTCCTTACCTATGGCGTAATAGACCCGCTCTCTGCCTTCCAATAGCCCGGGCAAAATATCGTCAAGATCACCAATTGGAAATGCATCATCCAATGCAAAGTCGGCAACCGCGCCCTCTGGCCCGACTCTGTAGCCATCCCAGGTTTCACGCAGCCTGTCCTTCTCGCGACAGAACAAAATTGCTTCGCCCTGACCGCGGCCGGGGATTAATACCAACACAGATTCTGGCTCGGAAAAGCCACAGAGATAGCTGAGATTGGTGGCTTGTTTGTAGGGGTAGTGGGTATCTCGGGATCGAATTTTTTCAGCCGCCGCCGCGACTATTGCAATGCTGTTGCCCTGCATAGTCGACATCAGTTCTCTGCGTCTTGCGGTATATTCTTTGGCGGTGATCATATAATGGCCAGTTGATACCTATTTGTATTAGTGGATAGTTGGCTCTGCGCTGGGGCCGGAATCTGGATGAAGATCGGTGAATATAAGCTGTACGGCAATGCGGATATACTCGATCAATTCAGCGTAGTCGCGCTCGCCGTCGTCGTCCGTCTCAAAGTCCACTGAGATCTGCCCGATGGAGGCAATATCTTGCAGCGCCTCTTTGGCATCTTCGGAGACTTCAAACTCAGCACTCATGCCTTCGCCGAGTCCGGAAATATAATTGCTGCACCAGGCGCCAACGGCCACCAGACGCTCGGGCAGTGGCAGCTCATCGTCGGGCAGGATTGGCTGAAAAAGAAAAGAGATATCTTCAAGGCTGGTCAGGGCCTCTTCATAGAAATCGCGAAGAGGATTCTCTACGGCCTCGCCCTGCTCTTCGTTGAGTCCCAACCAACTGGTGGATGTCTCTACCAGAGTCTCTAGGGGCATGGTTCCGCAACACAGGCGGCCGCAGAGAAAACCGTGGAATCCGGATGGATCGGCTTTTACTTGCAGCGTAAAAAATAGATCTTCTAACTGTTCAAATGTCATTTAACTACCTCAATTTTACAGCGGCCATCCTAACATTCTATAAATAGCACTGCACGCCAGTTTATTAATCTTGTAATTGACCAAATCCGCCACAATGCCTATAGTTAGCCGGTTCCAAGTTGTAAATACGGAAAAGTTCTCTGCTTATGAATGGTTATGAAAATCTAGAACAAAAACTGGACAGCTTAATTGAGCTCTGCCAGCAGCTTAAACGCGAAAATCAGGCACTGCGCGAGCGCGAGTCTACCCTGTCTGGCGAGCGTGGAAAACTGATGGAACAAAATGAGATGGCGAGACAAAAAATCGAAACCATGATCAATCGCCTTAGAAACCTGAACGCAGAATAGCTATGTCATCCATTTCCCTTAAAATTCGCATCCTCGACAAAGAATATCAAGTCAACTGCCAGCCTGAAGAGCGAGAGGCTCTTGAACTCTCCGCAAAGTTGCTCGACGAGAAGATGGAAGAGATTCGTCGTGGCTCACACCTTATAGGTGTCGAGCGTATCGCTGTTATGGCAGCCTTAAACCTGGCCCATGACCTGATCCGCAGTGAACAGAATGTCAAAGCCGATGAGCAGACTTCCCACCTGCTGCAATCCATGAACTCCAAGCTCAGCTCTGTTTTATTAGATCTGAACGGTTGATCTCAGTCACAATTTCCCCGGGCAATTCCTTTTAGCTGGTCCTTTTTAACTGACTCTTTGCTATTCCGCTCTGCTATAATTTCATCTCCTGGGGTGTACGCCAGTCAAGAAGTCCCTGAGCCGATAATTATTATCCGGTTTTTCTCCGTCAATATTGTTGTGCACTTCCGTGCGTCGGAAAGCCTGATATATTGCGAGCGAAGCCACCTTGAACTCTTCGGTTCGAGGCCACGTTGACAGCGGCACCTTGGGGTTTAATAAAAGGTTTAATAAAAGGTTTAATAAAAACATAACGGTTGTCTGCCAATGAATGCTGGTGAGATACGCAAAACTATTCGCACTAAACGCCGGGCATTAACCTCTGCTCAACAGCAGACTGCGGCCGAAAATCTCGCCGCACTTATCTCCCAACAAAATTTTTTCCTGCGCGCAAAACGTATCGGCATCTATCTTGCCAATGATGGTGAAATTGATCCTTCGCTATTGATGGGCATAGCACTGAAGGCAAAAAAAGCCTGCTATTTACCGATTATTCATCCACTGCAATTTAACCGCCTCTACTTTGGCGAGTACCGCGAGGGCGATCAGCTCAAAGCCAACCGCTTTGGTATTTTGGAGCCGCAGTTCAACGCGACAACTATCGCGCCACTCTGGATATTGGATTTAATTCTTCTGCCACTGGTAGCCTTCGATCGCAGTGGCAGCAGAATTGGTATGGGTGGTGGTTTTTACGATCGCACTCTGGCAGCTTTCGCCAACCAACCGCGCAAGCCAAGCCTGATTGGCCTGGCCCACAGCTGTCAGGAAGTTGAAAATATTTCCCAGCAGAGCTGGGATATTCCTCTGGATCAAATAATCACTGACCGCGAGATTATTCGGGCCTAGCTCTTTTTAAGAGCCGAGAAAAAACTGATAGGCTTCATTATCAGTCTCATTAGCATACTGATAACCCAGCTTATCGAGGAAGCCCGAGAGCTTCTTGATATCTTTTTTCGTCGCCTGAACACCCACCAGCACCCGACCAAATGCCGAGCCGTGATTGCGGTAGTGGAACATCGAAATATTAAATTCACTGCCCAACTGAGTTAGGAAATTCAGCAGCGCGCCGGGGCGCTCAGGAAATTCAAATCTATACACCTGCTCCTCACCCACCTGGGGCGAACGACCGCCGACCATATGACGGATATGCAACTTGGCCACTTCGTTATCAGTCATATCTGATACCTGATAGCCCTTGCTGCGTAGATCCTCGACCAGCTGATGACGATCTTCATCACAGGTTACCTGGGCACCGACAAAAATATGCGCCTGACCGGCATCGCTATAGCGATAGTTAAACTCCGAGATATTGCGCTTTTGCATCGCTGTGCAGAAAGACTTAAAGCTGCCTGGTTTCTCGTCGATGGTTACCGCCAATACCGCCTCGCGTTTCTCACCTATTTCGGTGCGCTCGGAGATATAACGCAGACGATCAAAATCTATATTGGCGCCACATTGGATGGCCAGTAATGTCTGCCCTTCAACGCCCTTCTGATCGACATACTTTTTTAGCCCAGCCAGACCCATAGCGCCGGATGGCTCACAGATCGCCCGAGTATCGTTGTAGACATCCTTGATCGCCGCACAGATTTCATCAGTGCTAACGGTAATAACTTCATCCACCAGCTGCTTTAAAAGTCTAAATGTCTCCTTGCCGATCTGTGCTACCGCCGTGCCGTCGGCAAAGATACCGACTTCTTTTAGGCGCACTCTGCGGCCGGCCTTTAATGCGGCATCCAGGCAGGCGCTATCATCGGCTTCGACAGCGATAATTTTTACGTCGGGGCGCACATACTTTATATAGGCTGCAACGCCGGCACAGAGTCCACCCCCGCCCACGGCGATAAAGACCGCATCTAGATCCCCGGACAGCTGGCGCAGGATTTCTACACCGATGGTGCCCTGACCGGCAATAACATCTGGATCATCAAAGGGATGGATATAGACCAGGCCTTTTTCTTCAACCAGCTTGTTGGCATGAGCCGAGGCCGCGTCGTAGTTATCACCGACTAAAACGACTTTGGCGCCGCGCGAGCGCACTGCATCAACTTTAATTTGCGGCGTTGTCTTGGGCATAACAATGGTCGCTTTTACGCCCATCTTTTTTGCCGCCAGCGCCAGACCCTGAGCATGGTTTCCCGCAGACGCTGCAATCACGCCATTGGCGCGCTGCTGTTCCGACAGCTGTCGCAGTTTGTTGTAGGCACCGCGCAACTTAAACGAGAATACCGGCTGCAGGTCTTCACGCTTTAACAGCACCTGATTATTCAGTCGCTGCGAGAGCAATGGCGCTGGATCGATCGGCGTCTCTACCACTAGATCGTAGATACGCGCGTCGAGAATTTTTTTCACATACTTAGTCGGCATGGACATTCCTTAACATGAAGGTTCCGTTTTCAGAGCACTTAAAAATATTTACTTAAAGGCAATGGTATGTTGATAAAACAATTTACGCCACCCTCAAAGCAATGAATCTGTTTTATTCCTGCTATCACCGTATAATCGCTCTCTTCTGATGGCGGATAATTAGCGAGGCTAAGGGTGGATCAAGATCAACTTAAACATGCGGTAGCGGCAGCAGCTGTTGAATACACATTAACCAGGATTAATGGCGACAGCATTGTCGGTATTGGCACCGGATCAACGGCTAACTTCTTTATTGATTTACTCGCTGAACACAAAAATAAATTCCAGGCGGCGGTTGCCAGCTCGGAAGCCTCTGCCGATCGCCTGCGCGGTCATGGTATCGATGTTATTGAATTAAACTCAGCATCGGAAATCGCCATCTATATCGATGGTGCTGACGAAGCCAACCCACGCCTTGAGCTAATCAAGGGCGGCGGTGCTGCACTTACTCGTGAAAAAATTGTCACCGCGGTGGCCAGTGAATTTGTCTGTATTGCCGATGAAAGTAAGTGGGTCGATTACCTGGGTACTTTCCCACTGCCAGTTGAAGTTATTCCTATGGCCCGCAGCCATGTTGCTCGCGAGCTAGTTAAGCTGGGTGGCGATCCGGTATGGCGTGAAAATGTTATCACTGATAACGGCAACCAGATCCTCGATGTACACCATCTCTATCCTGTTGGTTCCGCCACTGATCTGGAAGAAAAAATTAACCAGATCACCGGTGTCGTCACCAATGGCTTTTTCGCCTGCAAGCCTGCCGATATATTATTTCTGGCAACCCAGCAAGGTATTGTTACCCACCGTGCCATAGATTAAAGATAAAAAGATTAGAGACAGGAAGCAGCTATGAGTTTGAAAAAGTACCATGTCTATGGCCTTGGTAATGCATTGGTCGATACTGAAATTGAAGTAACAGATAACAACCTTAGCGATCTGGGTATTGAGAAAGGTTTAATGACCTTGGTGGATGAGGAGCGACAGCATTTTTTGCTGGATAATCTTGCCGACCATATGGTGATGTCGAAGCTTGCCTGTGGCGGCTCTGCGGCCAATACAGTTATCTCTCTCAGTCAGTTTGGCGGTAAAAGTTTCTTTTCCTGCAAAGTTGCCGATGATGATAACGGGCATTTCTATATGCAGGATCTTGCCGACAACGGCGTCGACCACAATGCCCATGCGCAAATATCTGAGGGTATTACCGGAAAATGTCTGGTGATGATTACCGACGATGCCGAGCGCACGATGAACACATTTCTTGGCACCAGCACTGAACTCTCATCCGCTGATCTCGACGCGGACGCTATCGCAGATTCTGAATACCTTTATATAGAAGGCTATTTAGTTACTGGTGATAGCGCCAAACAGGCGGCTATAGAAGCGGTCGAAATAGCGCGACTGGCTGGCACCAAAATCGCCTTGAGCCTCTCTGACCCGGGTATCGTTGAATTTTTCCGCGCGGGTTTGAAAGAGATCGCAGGCCCGAAAGTTGATCTTCTGTTTTGCAATGAACAGGAAGCACTCAACTGGTGTGAAACCGACGATATTGATCAGGCATTGGAACATTTGCAAAATACTGCCCAACAGTTTGTCGTTACTCGTGGCAGTAATGGCTCTGTAGTCTTTGATGGCAATCAATATCTAACTGCGCCAGCACAGCCTATTACTGCGGTTGATACCAATGGTGCGGGCGATATGTTTGCCGGCGCCTATCTCTACGGTATCACTCAGGGTTACAGCAGCCTATCGGCGGCAGTTTTTGCCAACCGTGCAGCCAGCGCTGTGGTCGGCCAATATGGCCCGCGTCTGCACAGTGCTGAGTACGATGGTTTAAAAGAAGGGCTTAAATAGCAGCTCTAGACTTTTATTTTATTGAGCGGCTGCGGATGTTGAAACAGAAATCCCTGCAGATAGTCGACACCAATTTTTTTCAATAGCTCTAGCTGTTTTTCATTTTCGACACCCTCGGCCACGGTGGGGATTCCCATAATATGGCCGAGGTGGTTGATGGTACTAACTACCGAATAATCGACATCGCTATTTTCCATGGTGTGAATAAAGCTCGAGTCAATTTTCAGGCAGTCGATCGGCAGTTCTTTTAAATAGGCAAATGACGATAGTCCACTGCCAAAATCATCCAGCGCAATCGACACCCCCACTGACCTCAACGTCGCAATCAGGCGCTTGGCTTCCTGCAGATGCTTTACCGCTGCAGTCTCGGTAATTTCAAACTGAATATGCCGAGGCGATATGCCACTGTCGCTAAAGCCGCTAAGAATATAATCGATGGCATTCTCATCACCCACCGTGCTGCCGGATAAATTCACCGAGAGTAATGGCAGCGGCGAACCTTTGGCTTTAAGCATCTGCAAAAATTTTAGCGAATGGTTAAATACCCATTTATCCAGATCATCAATTAATGAAAAGTGTTCGGCGACGGGAATAAATTCCGAGGGCTGTAAAATACTGCCATCACTGTCGCGCATTCTTACCAGCACTTCGTAGTATTTGGCTGGCCCGGTGGATCTATTCATCGGCACTATCGGCTGGGCAAATAATGTAAAGCGATCCTCATCCAGTGCCGAGACTATTTTCGGCATGCTGGTGGCGAGACTGCGGCGCTTGGCAACCTCTTCATTAAACGACTGGAAGTGAATTTTATTTCTGCCCTTGTCACGGGCGGTGGCACAGGAGGAACCGGCGGAGATCATCAGGTCAATATCTGACACTGCGTTGGCATCAATCAGTATGCCGCCAATGCTGGCACCGATTTTTAACACCTCGCCCTCCCAGGGAATACTCAGCTCTTTTAATTCACTGAGTATTTGCTCGGCCAGAGCCATGGCTTTGTCATAATTTACCCGGTGCAATAACAGGGCAAATTCATCATTGCCGATACGCGTAGCTATATCGCTGGGGCCGGCCAATTTGACCAGCAGATGAGCAAACTGTTTAAGCAGCTCATCTCCGGCATGATGACCGCTGGTATCGTTGATCACCGAGAAGTTGTAGAGGTCAATATACAGCAGCGCATGAATAGCGCCCTCGAGCTTGGCAATCTCGATTGCCTTTTGAATGCGTTTGGCCAGCGAGGCGCGATTCGGCAGTCCAGTTAATGGGTCGTGCATGGCCTGCCATTTCAGGCGACTGGAGACTCTGCGTGCTTCGCTGAGCGGCCTGAATATAACCAGGCATTTGGTTATTCGGCCCATTGAATCGCGCAGCGGAAATGCAGATACAGCAACGCTCATCGGTGTTGCCCCGCGCACCTTTAATAGCAATGACTGGTTGGACTCGACATTCAGCGCCTTGTGCAGGGCATCATGAACCGGCGTGACGGTAACACCGGTATCTTCATTGGCCAGTGGCATGGCGACATGAATCTGGGTGGGTTTGGATTTATCCAATTCAAGACCCAATAGCTGTTCGGCAATCGGGTTCATCTCGATCAGAAAGCCTTCGGCATCGACCATCAATACACCGTCGGCTATATGCCGAGAGGTTAAATCAAACAACCGACCACGGTTAATCAGGTCATCGGCCTGCTGACTGGCATGGGTCCAGTCGCGGCAGACAATGATTAATTCATCTTCTCTATCGGCACTGTTAAACAGGCTTATATCCAGATAGCGGCTCTCTCCCTGGGAGGTGGCTGCAAGCACATAACCCTGAATATGCTGATCCCTCAAACTGGCAAAATTTTCTCTTAAATCGAGACTGTCCATCTCGTCGAGACCGGGAAATAAAATTCGTACAGAGCTGCCAGCCAGCAATTCATTGCTGTAGGCAAATAATTTCTCTGCCGCCGCGCTCAGCCTCGAAACAAATCCGTAGCGATCAGTAATAATGTATGCCGAATGGCTGTCGAGAAAAAATGCGTTTTTCTGCTGCTCGGCATTTGCCGGCGCTGCAGCCGATAAATTTTCACCTGCCGGCTGAGTGATATTATTCTGTTGAGATTGCTGAGGCAGGTTTTGTAATTTGAGTTGTATCAGGCCATAGATATTTGAGTCGTCCTCATAAGCCTTAATCGAGATACCCAGCAGCGCAGAGTGGTCTCTGGAAAATGCCTCAACAAACTGATCCAGTAGAGAATTATCTGCCGGACGCGAGCAGCGCCTGGCACCCAGAGTGCCGGTGACCTGATGCAAACTGGCGGCGAACTCTGTGCCTAAAAGGGCGGGAAATAGTGCGTAGAAACGTTTGCCTTGAGATTGCCCGGCGGAGACTGCGCAAAACTCGGCGGCCTTGCGGTCGATCATTACGACTCTAAAGTTGCGGTCTACCACCATCACGCCGCCTTTTAAGCGCGCCGCAACCAGAGCCCGACTCAACTCAGAACCGGCTCCACTAACTCCCTTTATGTGGAAAATATTATTCATTCCTTTTTACCTTAAGAGGATTACCTCTGTGAGCAATCCCTGGAATTAACCTTGCGAGAGAAGCTCCCGTAAATCAATTATTGCCGCATTGGCGCGACTGATATAAGAGGCCATAACCAATGAGTGATTGGCCAGTAAACCAAAGCCTTCGCCATTAACTATAACCGGTGCATGCACCGGTTGCTGGCTCATTTCCAGCTCACGAATGATTTGCTGAAGACTGGTGCGCGCATTTTTTCGCGCCAGCACCTCGGCAAAATCCACTTCGACGGCTTTTAAAAAGTGCAGTAACGCCCAGGTAGTGCCACGGGCTTCATAAAAAACATTGTCTATCTGCAGCCAGCTGGTTTTTACCACCACTTCTGCAGCTGTCCGGGTTGACTGGCGGCCCGCTGCATCGCCGGAGAGATCGGTATTGATTCGTCGCTGGCCAACACTGGCGGAGAGTCGCTGAGAGAGACTGCCCAATCGGGTCTCGACAGTACCCAGCCAATAGCGGAGGTTATCGGCGCGGGCAAAAAATTGCGCATCGTAGGCCTGATTATCCATCAGCCGCTGCAGATAGGCGGCAAGATACTCCTGCCCCTCGGCATACTCCGACTCGGGCCAGGGCACTGCCCAACTTCTGTGGTCAATATGAAAGCGCGGTTCAGCTATCGCCAGATCGGCATCTTCTGTGGACTGGGACTGAGAGCGACTAAAGGCTTCGCGCATGGCTTTGCTAAGGTCGCGCATCTGCACCAGAACACCGAATTCCCAGCTGGGAATATTATCCAGCAGCACGCCCGGCGGCAGCATATCGTTGCTCAGATAACCGCCCGGCTTGTGCAGCAATATTTCTATACTGTGAATTAGAGTGGCGGTAGTGGTCGCTCCGACCACAGGCTTTTGCTCGCCAATACTTTTTGCCGTCTGCTCTCGAACATCAAACAGATCAGGCTCACTGCTCCAGTACCAACCCAGTCCAGTGATTAATAAAAAAACCACTAATACTGCGGCGAGGACATTGCGCAGAGTTTTGGATTTTTGCTGGTCGACATAGCCATCGGTTATCTCTTCATTGGAATCGAGAAACGGTTTTCGTCCGGCCATTTTTAGTCGACGCCAAAATCTCATTTGCTACTGTCCTGCTGTTTATGCATTTTATGGTCATGGTGGTCGTGAGCGTCGTGGTTATGAGCGCTGTGATCATGATGGCTTGACTGTCTACTTTTAAACAGACTGCGAACCTCAGCCGGAACCAAAAGCGCACCGCAGTTCTCTGTTGTCAGCGCCAACACATGCTGATGCCCCGGAACCAGGGTAGTCTGTATGCCGAATAGCATCAGGTGCACCTGGCCGGGCTCTAAGAGAAGACTCTGCCCGGCTTTAACAGTCACCGAGGATAGAGGGCGCATTTTCATCATGCCATCGCTGTTTAGCTGCTCGTGAATCTGCACTTCTGTGGCTATAGGTGAGCTGCCACCGGTAACCTTGCAGGCTCGATCACTGTTGTTGACCAGCTTGAGAAAGGCGGCGGTCACCTGCTGACCTGGAGGCATGGCGCGAATATAGGCTTGCTCGGCATAGAATCCCTGAGGAGAGAGCCCTTTTTGAGAGGCGCCTTCTGCCGAAAGACCGACCGCTAGGCAGCTAACGAAGCCAAATAATAAACTGTTAAATATTGATTTTTTCATAGGAATCCTTGCTCAAACTATAGCATGTGATATGGATGTTACTCGCTCTCGTAAATACTTTTTATTCGCAGGGCTAATTATTACTTAAACCCCCACTCAAACAACAGGGCAAACTATTGCGAGAACTATTGTAAGCGCTGAGGCTCCAATAGCTGAGGCTCCAATAAAAGATATTCAAACACTCAGCCAATAGCCTGCACTATAATGCCTTTTGTTAAAATGCCCTTTGGTTAAAATGCTCGGATCTATTATGAACATCAGCTTTCGAATTATTTTTTTGTGCCTCGCTCTGTTTGCCAATGCGGCAGCGGCAACCGAAAATCTGTTCGCAGAGAAATCTGGCAACGCTTCTTCCTCTTTCGCCAGCAGTCCAGAATTTGTTCCCGTCGAACAGGCCTATCAATTTAACCTGATCGTTGAAGAGCAACAGCTGATCTTTAACTGGGATATACGCGACGGCTACTACTTATACCGTGATCGCTTCGATTTTAGATCTCTCAACAACAACCTTCAGCTTCAGGCACCAATTTTTGCCAGCGGTATAGTGAAGTGGGATGAGTTCTTTGAGAAGGAGCTCGAGGTCTACTATTCACAAACCAGCGTGCGACTTCCCTTTAGCTCGACTGGCGACAGGCTTCACCTACAAATTGAATCTCAGGGCTGCGCCGATGCCGGTCTCTGTTACCCGCCCTACAAACAGTGGCTGGTGATCGACCTGCAAACTGGCGCGGTAGATATTAGCAGCGAGCCACCAGAACAGCAGAAACAAGATTCTGCAGAGACTCTTTCTCTGGCGGCGGTTCTACTCTTCGCCCTGCTCGGCGGAATAATTCTCAATCTGATGCCCTGCGTTTTTCCGATTCTATCGATCAAGGTTTTAAGTTTTACCACCACCCATCAAAGTGCTCGCAGCCGACATATACATGGCTTGGTCTACACCGCGGGTGTGGTATTGAGCTTTGTTGCCATCGCGGTTGTGATGCTGGCACTGCGCGCTGCCGGCGAGAGTATCGGCTGGGGTTTCCAGCTGCAGTCGCCGCTATTTGTTATCTTTCTGGTCTACCTGTTCTTTGTTATGGGGCTCGGCCTCTCTGGGTATCTGGAGATTGGCAGCAACCTGATGGCTCTGGGTCAGCTCTCGAAACGTCAAGAAGGACTGATGTCCTCCTTTATGACTGGGGTTCTGGCAACGACGATTGCCAGCCCCTGCACAGCCCCTTTTATGGGCCCGGCGCTGGGCTTTGCAATATCACAACCCACCTATATGGCACTGCTGGTCTTCGCCTGTCTGGGTCTGGGTATGGCTCTGCCATTTATTCTGTTGGCATGGATTCCCGGCTTAAGTAAACGCCTGCCACGACCTGGCGCGTGGATGGATACCTTTAAGCAATTCCTCGCTTTTCCGCTCTATATCACTGCCGTATGGCTGCTCTGGGTGGCGGGAAGACAGACCTCTATGGATGTGGCCGCTGCGGTGATCACTGGTCTGGTCTTGCTGGTAATGGGGCTGTGGCTGTGGAAGTTAAGCGTCAAACCAGTGGGCAAGCTATTTGCCATCGCTGTACTCGGCGCCGCTCTGGCAGCCCCTGTTGTGACTCTTTCCGAGGATGCTGAAGACACCGCTTTTGAAACATACAGCCCACAGCGACTGGCCGAACTGCGCGCCTCTGGCCAGCCGGTATTTATCAACCTGACTGCCGACTGGTGTATCACCTGTCTGGTTAATGAGCGTGTGGCACTGGGCTCCGAGAAGCTGGCACAGCTGATGGATAATCAGGGAATTGTCTATCTAAAGGGCGACTGGACTAACAGTGACCCGCAGATCACTGCGCTGCTGAATCAATTTCAGCGCAGCGGGGTTCCGCTCTATCTGGTTTACCCGCGCGGCTCTGGACCGGCGCAAATTCTGCCGCAAATTCTTAGCGAATCGATGGTTATTGAGGCCTTAACCGAGGCCTCCAGATAAATTTCTCACCTTTAGCGTTTTTTAGCCGCAATTTCGCAGAAATTAATCGAACTTAGTCGCTTTTAGCCTTTTTGGGGCGTTTTTTCGTAGAAAAGCCCCCTAAAAAGCTTAAACGTCGCACTTCAATAAAATAGCTGCGTAATAAAATCATAAAAAAACCTCTTTTCGTCGACATTTTCTGTCAATTTCGTCGAAAATCGGTTTTTTTTATCTATTCATGGACAGCTGTTTTATTTTCGGGCAGACTTCGCGCACTAATAGAACGCCTCGCAGAAGGTAATCGGGAAATACTGTCTATGTCATCAATACTAGTAATTCACGGACCCAATCTAAATCTACTCGGATCTCGAGAGCCTGAACACTACGGCGCAGAGACCCTCGAGGACATTAACCAAACATTGATCGCTCAAGCCGCAGATGCCGGCCACAGCCTTTCCGCTGTGCAGAGCAATGCCGAGTTTGAGCTGATCCAGCATATTCACGATGCCAAACAAGACGATGTCAGTTTTATTATTATCAATCCCGGCGCCTTCACCCATACCAGTGTCGCTCTTCGCGATGCTCTGCTCGGTGTCGAGATACCCTTTATAGAAGTGCACCTGTCGAATGTCTTCGCCCGCGAAGCGTTCCGTCATCACTCCTATTTTTCAGATATTGCTGAAGGCGTTATTTGCGGCTTCGGTTCTAAAAGTTACCAGCTAGCTCTGCAAGCAGCGCACAGCAAGCTTGATCATTAATCCCAGAACGAGAGATATTCATGGACATTCGCAAAGTTAAAAAACTAATCGAGCTACTCGAAGAGTCAAACATCAATGAACTGGAAATCACCGAAGGTGAAGAGTCAGTTCGTATCAGCCGCGGCGCAACTGTTGTGGCAGCACCTGCTCCTGTAGCACCGGCAGCAGTAGCTGCTCCAGCACCTGTTGCGGCTGCGCCTGCAGCAGCGGCACCAGCAGCAGCCGCTGTGGAAGAGCTGACTGGCCATGTAGTTCGCTCACCGATGGTCGGCACTTTCTACGGCTCACCAGCACCTGGATCTCCAGTATTTGTTGAGCCTGGCAAAGCGGTTAAGGTTGGCGATGTGTTATGTATTCTCGAAGCAATGAAAATGATGAACCAAATTGAGGCTGACAAGGCCGGTACAATTGGTGCAGTTCTTGTTGAAGACGGTGAGCCAATCGAATACGACCAGCCACTGTTCACCATCGTTTAAACCTATTCAGGAATAGAATCATGCTCGATAAAGTGCTGATCGCAAATCGCGGCGAAATTGCTCTGCGCATTTTGCGCGCTTGCAAAGAATTAGGAATTAAAACTGTTGCGGTTCACTCCCAAGTGGATGCGGACCTAAAACATGTAAAACTCGCAGATCAATCAATCTGTATCGGACCCAACCCGTCCCCAAAAAGCTATCTGAATATCCCCGCGATCATCAGCGCCATGGAGGTTACTAATGCTGTAGCCGTTCACCCTGGTTATGGCTTTCTCGCGGAAAATGCTGACTTTGCCGAGCAGGTAGAAAACAGCGGCTTTGTGTTTATCGGCCCAACCGCTGAATGTATCCGCACCATGGGTGACAAAGTGGCGGCGATTAAGGCTATGAAAGCCTCAGGCGTACCAACAGTTCCAGGCTCTGACGGTCCTCTTAACGACGACCCGGAAGCACTGAAAGCGATGGGCCGACGCATTGGCTACCCGGTTATTATTAAAGCGGCAGCTGGCGGCGGTGGTCGCGGTATGCGCGTTGTAGAAAATGAAGAGAGCCTGGTCACGTCGATCACTATTACCAAAACCGAAGCAGAAGCGGCCTTTGGTGATGGCACTGTCTATATGGAGAAGTTTTTACAAAATCCTCGCCATGTGGAAGTACAGGTTTTATCTGATGGCCAGGGTAACGCTATCCATCTCGGCGACCGCGACTGTTCACTACAGCGTCGCCATCAAAAAGTTCTCGAAGAAGCACCGGCTCCGGGCATTCCAGAAGAAGCTCGTCAGGCGGTTTTCGAAAGCTGCACCAATGCCTGTATTGAAATCGGTTACCGCGGT
>Ga0206125_10001592_pt1 | contig 26179 bp, 24 predicted proteins | sample Helgoland_Spring_4_FD_148598 | JGI IMG/M metagenome (GOLD analysis project Ga0206125, IMG submission 148598) | Pelagic subsurface seawater microbial communities from Kabeltonne, Helgoland, North Sea - Helgoland_Spring_Bloom_20160331_1 | ecosystem: Environmental > Aquatic > Marine > Epipelagic ... | reverse complement strand
ATCCAGCAACAGGCGCTGAGGTAGCCTATAAATGGATGGGTGTTGTGCGCTTTAATACAGCTGGTAAAATTTATGAATTTGCAGATTGGTTTGATGTTAGTAGCATACCCAGTCAAATAGATGGAAGCTATAAGCGGTAATTACAATTCAACGGGCTGCTATAGCTTTAAAATTATACCAATATTTAGTTGGTTAATTTATTAAACGTAAAACAAAAACATAAAAAATGAAAAACATTTATTTAGTATTAGTAAGTATTTTATTATTTGTCTCATGTGGGCAACAGCCAGTGGGTGAAACAGAAAATAAAATCAAAGTAGGATCTGTAGGATTTCATATTGCTTTTAAAGTACCAAATGATTCTATCCAAAGAATGGAAGCCTTTTTGAAAACACATCAAAAATTCATGAGAGAGACGCACCATGTTAGGGGCGAAGTGGAGCCTCTTGTTTTAACCTATGCTGTTTTAAAGGCTCCTGAGTTAAATAACCCACTTGATCCAAATAGTGGGGAAACAGGAAATACTCTTTATGGAATTACTGAAATATATAATGGTCCTGCAGGTGCCGCGGCACACATGGAATTGGGTCAACAAAGAGAACAGATGTTTACAGAGTTGGTTGCATTAACTAATCAATACTCTATCTCTGGAATTCTTGGAGCTCCCGTTATTGGAGCAATGTTTGATTAAATGGTTTGTTAACTCAAATTTTTTTGAAGTAAAACTTAAGTTCAATATTTGAAAAGAGTTACCTACTAAAACAATAAAACGGTTATACTATTATAGTGTAACCGTTTTTGATTTATACTCTAACTTAGGTGTGATAGAAGTTGTATTAAAACAATTATTCTAATAAACCAAGCTGCATTAAGAATGAGTAGTTATCAAAAAAATCTTGTTCCTGAAGTACTTTTCCATCCTTCATCAATACCACGGTAGTACCACTGATGTTCACCTTTTTGTTAGTCGCAGGGATTCCAAACATTACCCCATCATGAGTTCCTTTAAAATTCCAATGTTTAACTATTTTATCTCCTTGCCCAATTACATCAATAAAATTAAATTCAGCATCAGAGAAACCAGTTAAGTAATTGTTGTAATAATCTCGAAAGGCATCAATGCCAGTGATATTACCCTCTGCAGTTACTACGGTTGCTTGTTCATCAAAGCTGTCACTATTTATAGCGTTACTATCCCTAGTTTCAAAAAAAGTATCCCAGGCCATCTTATAGGTATTGATATTTTTCTCAGTTTGTTCATTCACTCTTGCTAGAGACTCACACTCTTCATTAAATTCTTGTTTACAACCAATAAGTAGAAATGTTGTAATTGAAAATAGAATAATTTTTTTCATAATTGTTTATTTAAATTAATAATGGAAACCCAATATAATTAATTTTTTTGGTTTAGAGATTAGTTCTATCGCGTTAACTATAAACTCAAATTCTCTTGGAGAAAAACTAATGTTCGATATTTCAATAGAGATATCTACTGCAAGAGTAATCAGAAATGGTTTCTCTTTTTTATTCTTTACACTAAAGTATACAAAAAGGATTGCAGTGAGTAGGATGAGTTTTAAACTATTTAAAATATAGATGTAAAGTGCCTACACTGATTTTGCCAATACATCAACTCAAGATTGATTAATTTTAAAATGAACGAAAATTGCCTAAAAATCGAATAAATACCCGTTTTTTTAAACAAATTCATTAAAAATGACTCAAAAACATCTAAAAATGGGTAAATTTAAAAATTATAATAAGTACCGCCGAATAATAAAATCATCAAGATTTGGATGAACATCCAAAATCTCTACGCTGCTTAACAGAATAATTAAATGATATCAATATCAAAACTTTAAAAAAAAGTACCCAAACATACCAGTCTTTGCCTGAGTTGACTGCCGCTCTCACTGAAAATCAACAGAATACCTATCACCAAATAATTAGCTCGGTAGCTATACCAGTAGATGCTTTTGAAGAATTTTGTTCCTGGTCTGAAGAATGTTACACCCGAAATTGCATTTTTGAAAATGAAAAATTTGAACTTATCTTGCTTTGCTGGGAGAAGGATCAAATAACTCCCATCCATGATCACGGCGGAGAAGAGTGCTGGGTGAAAGTAATTAACGGAACTTTTAAAGAAACTCTTTATAAACAAGAATCTAGCGGTCTTGCCCAACTCAACACAACTATTTCAGTAAAAGGGACAATCTCTTATATGATCGATTTTATGGGCTATCATAAGCTAGAAAATATCTCTGGCCACAGAGCTATGTCTCTACATTTATACGCCAAACCCATTAAAAAATGTAATGTGTTTGATGATTCTAAACAAACATTCTCTTTAAAGACCTTGTCTTTCGACACGGTTTCCTAAGCTATCTAAAAATAGTGTGCTTCCCAAACAATAAAAAGGATATTCTTTTATAGAGTGAAGCCTCTTTTGCATTTTAACTAAAAACTATTTTTTAGAAAAGACTTGCGTGCCAAATAGAACTAATAAAATCACTAAAATACTATTGATGTAATCTGCCCAATTAGAGTCTCCCCAAAAATCTGTAAATATTCCAATTATTAGGTTTACTAGTACCAAAGCGATAGTAACGTACATTAAATTTTTATAATTCATGGTGTGATTGTTTGTAATTTCTTTTTTATTAATGCGTTGTTAGGATGAATTTTGTACCCTTGATGTTAATTATGAATATTCTAAGCAAATCTGGTCACCTATTTCTGCCTCATAATAAATCGATGCATCCACGCAATGCGGCTCTCCATCTACTTTTATGATAAGGCAATCATCGTCTGCTCCAAATCCAGTAATTATGCCGCAAATATCATTAGGGGAGCAACTTGTTATCAGTAGCATTAGTAAAACAATACCAAGTTTTTTCTGGCTACATAATAGGTTCCAAAATAAGAAGTTGTCTTTTGCACTATTCATGTTCCAAACATAATAAAAACAAAATTGTATAGAAACACTAATACTTTTTTTTAAGGGTTATATTTATTAAATTGCTTGTAATAGCTATGTTTAATATTAATTTTTAAAATTTAATAATATGCCTTGGTATGTTGTTGTAACTAGGCCAAGAGCCGAGATCAAGGTTAAAGATCGTCTTAAAGTCATTGGGGTTTCTGTTTGCTGTCCTACTCGGGTAGAGAAAAGACAATGGAGTGACCGCGTAAAAAAAGTAGAGGTGCCGCTTTTGCCCTCTATGGTGCTTGTGTTTTTGCAGGCAAAAGACAGAGAACTTATCTTTTCTGTGCCGGGTGTTGTGCGTTATCTCTTCTATCTTGGCAAACCTGCAGTGGTCCCAAAAAAAGAGGTAGACCTACTCAATGATATCGAGAAAAAAGGAACAAATATTATAGCTGTTAAGGCTATCAAGGCTGGAGATATTATAGATGTACCAGGTTTTGGGGCTACTACTCAAAAAGGTAAAGTTAGGCACATATCTGGAAATAAATGCTGGGTGGTGTTGGAGCGTCTTGGTTTTATAGTAACACTGCAGCTAGAGTAGCCGATGTACTTATGAATATAAAAATTACTTGTATTTTGATAGTAATTTAATTTTTATGTATATTATGTTAAGTTTATTGATATAAACTTAACATAATAATAATTTAATATTAACAATTAAAAATTTATTCTCTACTTTTATAAACTAATGATAGACTTATGGAATATCCTCTTTTAACTTGTGCAATTGCGCGTTCTACCAAAGTATTAGGCGATAGCTGGTCTTTGCTTATTATGAGGGATATTATATGCCATAAACACTCTAAGTTCAAGCATTTTAAAGCATCTAAAGAAAAAATAGCTTCTAATATTCTTACCAATAGGTTAAAATCATTACTAGAAATGGGGCTTATTGAAAAACTTGATCCAAATGGATCAAAAAAGAGTACTACCTATATTGCAACCCAAAAAGGGATGGATTCTCTGCCAATTATTTGTCAAATGTATTTATTTTCTATAGATTCTATAGACGAAAATTTATTAGATGACATGCAAAAAAATATAAAAAAACAAATCAAGGGTGATCTTGCTCTTTTTCAAAAAGCAAAAATATCAGAATATATCGCTTTTGTTGAAGAATTAAGGGAAGCTCTCGAGGTCTCTAAGTTGAGCAAAAAGAAATAATATTGTTATTTATTAGTCTTGAAGCTAAAAGGGACTCGCATGTTTATCTCACGGGGTTTGCCACCCATCATGCCAGGGGTTAATTGAGGAATTTTTAAAATATTCGTTTTTGCTGCCTCTTGTAAGCCTTTGTTGCCACCTGTAACACCTTTAATTTCAACAAAACCTTCTGTATTTATTTTAAAGCTAACCACCACAAGCCCTTGAATGTTTTTTTTGTACTCCTGAACAGGGTATTTAAAATTACTCATAATGTGACTTGATAGTTGTTGGTTAAAACAAGTATCCAACTCTTTAATACTGCCACTACAGCCTGGCCAAACGGGGGGTATCTCTTTGATGGTGAGGTTGTTTTTTTTCAAATCACCCCAGTTTTCTTGGGCATATGTTGCGCCGCCAATACATATAAATAATAGCAGTATTAATTTTCTCATGTTTTTTTAGGTTGAGTATTATATAGCAACAGCCCCTTTAATATGTGGATGTGGGTTGTAGTCTACCAATGTAAAGTCATCGAATTTAAAATCAAAAATAGATTTTACATCAGGGTTAAGGATCATTTTTGGCAACGCTTTTGGCTCTCTTGATAGTTGAAGTTCTATCTGCTGCATATGGTTGTTGTAGATATGTGCATCTCCAAAAGTATGAATAAAGTCTCCCACTTGGTAGCCGCATACTTGGGCCATCATCATGGTAAATAATGCGTATGAAGCAATGTTAAAAGGTACCCCTAGAAAGATATCTGCACTGCGTTGGTATAGCTGGCAAGATAATTTACCATCTGCTACATAGAATTGAAAAAAAGCATGGCATGGAGGTAAAGCTGCTTTTCCGTCAGCGACATTTTCAGAAAAAGTTTTTGAGCTATCTGGCATCACACTCGGGTTCCAAGCACTTACTAGCATTCTTCTGCTGTCTGGATTTGTTTTTAACGTGTTTATAATATCACTAATTTGGTCCACCTCTTCACTATTCCAGTTGCGCCATTGGTGGCCGTATACAGGTCCTAAATCTCCTTTTTCATCTGCCCACTCATTCCAGATACGCACCCCATTTTCTTGCAGATACCCAATATTAGTGTCTCCATTTAAAAACCAGAGCAGTTCATACACAATAGATTTAAGGTGTAGTTTTTTGGTAGTTACCATCGGGAAACCCTTACTTAAGTCAAATCTCATTTGGTACCCAAAGACACTTTTGGTTCCCGTACCTGTGCGGTCATGCTTTTGAGTTCCGTTGTCAACTACGTGTTTAATAAGGTCGTGGTATTGCTTCATTGCGCTTTTTTATTTACAATTATAAAGGTATGTAATTAATAAAAACCATAAAATTTTTCAACGAGCTTTTATCAGTATTTATTAACGATTATCCAATAATCATTCCTGCAATTGTTGCTGAAATTAGAGATGCGATAGATCCCCCTATTAAGGCTTTCATTCCAAATTTAGACAAGGTTTTACGCTGTCCAGGCGCCAAAGAACCAATCCCTCCAATTTGAATCCCAATAGAGGCAAAATTTGCAAAACCACAAAGCATATAGGTGGCCATAATTATTGATTTCTCATAGTTAAGATGCATAATGTTGTTGATATTCTTAAGCTCTGCTAATTGGATATACCCTACAAATTCACTTGCAGCTAGTTTAATCCCCAAGAGCTGTCCCATCATCATCATGTCTTTAGATGCAACTCCAATAAGCCACATCAGTGGGGCAAATACAGTACCCAAAATGGCCTCTAAAGAAAGGCTAGGGTAGCTAGTGTTTGATGCCATCCAGTCGTTAACTGTAGTGAGCTCTCCTATCCAACCCAAAATACCATTAAACATAGCGATAAAGGCAACAAAAACCAGTAGCATTGCCCCAACATTTACAGCTAGTTTTAGCCCTTCTGTTGTGCCGTTGGCAATAGCATCTAAGATGTTTGAGCCAATTTTCTCTGAAGAGACAGAAACATCGGTATTAATACTTTGTGTTTGAGGATATAATATTTTAGAAATTACAATAGCTCCAGGTGCTGCCATTACAGAGGCTGCAAGTAAATGTTTTGCAAAGACTAGGCGTAGGGCAGGGTCATCACCTCCTAAAAATCCTATATAGGCTGCCAGTACAGCGCCTGCTACTGTTGCCATACCGCCAATCATAACAAGTAGCATTTCACTTTTGTTCATTTTTTCTAGGTAGGCCTTTATAAGCAGTGGGGCTTCTGTTTGTCCTAAAAAGATATTTCCGGCAACACTTAGGCTTTCTGCTCCAGATATTTTTAACACCTTAGAGAGTAACCATCCAAAGGCTTTTACTACTTTTTGGATGACCCCTAGGTAAAATAATACAGAGGTCAAGGCAGAGAAAAACAGAATGGTTGGCAACACTTGGAACGCAAAAATAAATCCAAAGGTGTCCATGTCTACCACCAAACCTTCAAACAAAAACTTACTACCTGCTTTGGTGAAATCTAAAATACTAATAAACAGCTTCCCTATCCCTTCGAATATTTTTTGAATAAAGGCAACTTTTAAAACCCCTACTGCAATCACTAACTGCAGCGCAAGACCAATTCCTACCGTGCGCCAGCTAATTGCTTTTCTGTTTGCGCTAAATAAAAAGGCAATAAATAAAAGGGTAACCATGCCAAGTATACCACGCCAAAGACTATTAAAAGAAAACCCTTGAGAGGGTATGATTGTGTTTTTAGTCTCAACTAGATCTGTTGCAGCAACTACAGTTTTTGCAGCTTTAAACCAATAGGTTGTGTTGTTTTCTGTAAAGGATAAAGTGTCCTCAGTGAGTTTTGTAACTCTATATCTGCGAATTGTGTCTGTGGGCTGACTATAAAATAAGACCAATAAATTATTCTGAAATATATAATCTCCATTAGCCTTTAGATTGTTTTTTGCTGCAAGAGAGTATTCAAATGCGCCATTTTCTAGTGTAAAAGTGTCTGAAGTTTCGTCAATCTCAAAAAGGGAGGTTCCGTCCTGAGAATGGATATAATTAAAGACCCATTGCTTGTCAATATTTTGTGCTGATAGGTTTCCCATCAAAAACAATACAACAATACTACATAATAGCTTTTTCATAGGTTTCTGGTGTGGTTTAGTCTCTCTTTGAAATTTCATCTCTTATTTTTGCAGCAATTTCATAATCTTCATTTTTAACAGCGCCTTCTAGTAATTGGTTGAGTTCTTTTAAGGTGCTGGTTTTATAGTCTTGAGATTCGGTGGGGGGTGTCTTCGAGTCATCATTTTGTAAAAACTCATCTACAACATCCTCTAGTTCTTTTTTTTCTTCTTTTTTGCCACCAGTTTTTAAGAACATGCCTGCACTATCCAAAATTTCTTTGTGACTAAAAATAGGCGCTTTAAATCGAAGTGCTAGCGCAATGGCATCACTTGTTCGAGCATCTACAATTTCTTCTACACCCTCACGCTCACAAATGATACTGGAGAAGAATACCCCATCAACTAGTTTATGTATAATTACTTGTGTGATAATAATTGAAAAACGATCAGAGAAGTTTTTAAATAAATCATGGGTAAGAGGTCTGGGAGGCATGATTTCTTTCTCAAGTGCAATAGCAATAGATTGAGCTTCACTGGCGCCAATGACTATGGGTAGTTTTCTATTGCCTTCTACCTCACTGAGTATTAGGGCGTAAGCACCATTTTGTGTTTGGCTATAAGAAATTCCATCAATGTTTAATCTAACTAGACTCATAGTTTAAAATTAAAAAAAGCTGTTTAAACAGGATGTTTGTCCTAATTTAAACAGCCATTTTCAAAGGCACAAAGTAATAAAAAATTATGCGTTTTGCGCTTTAAAAGCCTTTAATTTTTCATTTAGTTGTGGTACAATTTCAAATGCATCTCCTACAATACCGTAGTCTGCTGCTTTAAAAAATGGAGCCTCAGGGTCAGTATTTATAACCACTTTTACCTTAGAGGAGTTAATACCAGCAAGGTGCTGTATGGCTCCACTAATACCAATGGCAATGTAGAGTGAGGCAGCCACTGGTTTTCCGGTTTGTCCAACATGTTCTCCATGAGATCTCCATCCCATATCACTAACAGGTTTTGAGCAAGCTGTAGCAGCTCCTAATATGGTAGCCATTTCTTCAATCATACCCCAGTTTTCTGGCCCTTTTAATCCGCGCCCTGCAGAGACTACAACTTCTGCATCTGCTATGGTCACCTTATCTGTCGCTTTATCTACAGACAGTACCTTGGTGCTGTTTTGTTGTAGACTTGGTGAGAAGGCCTCTGATACTGCAGCTCCAGAAGCCTCATGCAAACCATATGCGTTTTTACCTAAACCAATTATTTTGACAGGTGTGTTTATTTGTGTTAAAGAAAAAGCTTTGTTGGTATACACGCTGTGCTTTATTTTAAATGGCGTGATGCTCTGGGGGAGGGCAACAACGTTAGAGACATATCCAGCCTCTAGATTGACAGCCACTAAAGGAGCCATATATTTTGCATTTGCAGTTTGAGACAACACAACAACGGTAGCATCTTGTGATGCCGCAGCTTGAGATATTACATCTGCATATCCCTGGGCATCAAAGTTTGCAAGGCTGTCATTTGTTATTTCTAGCACTTTATCTGCGCCATACATTCCTAGCTGGGATGTATTACTTGCGTTAATAGACACCGCTGTTAGGGTAGTGCCTAACTCAGTTGCTATTGCCTTTGCGTAGGATACGACTTCAAAGGCAGTTTTTTTAAAAGAACCATTTTCAGATTCTGTATAGACTAAAACACTCATATGGTATAGGTATTTACTATTATTTTTAGGTATTCAAATAGTTTTGAAGGCCTGTTTTTGTTGTTATTTAAATTACTTTGGCTTCGTTGTGTAATAAATCTATTAATTCATCCACATTATCTAAGAGCTTTACAGCTCCTCTTGGTGCAGGTTTTTCATAGGTTGTTGATTGGCTTCTTGGGCTTTGCTCAACTCCTGGTTTAACATGTAAAGGTTTGCTTCTAGCTTGCATGATACCGCGCATGTTTGGGATGCGAAGATCACTTTCTTCAACCAATCCCTTTTGACCTCCAATAACAAGAGGTAAGGACGTTTGAAGGGTTTCTTTTCCGCCATCAATTTCTCTAATAGCAGTTACGCTGGCACCTTCTATCTCTAAACTAATACAGGTGTTTACAAAATTAGCTCCAATCATTTTTGCCAGCATTCCTGGCACCATACCACCATTGTAATCAATAGACTCGCGTCCTCCAATAATTAGATCATAGTCACCATCTTTTGCAACCTGTGCCAATTGCAATGCAACACTAAAGCCATCTACAGCTGGGGTGTCTATGCGTATTGCTTCATCTGCTCCAATGGCAAGTGCCTTTCGAAGAGTAGGTTCTGTTTGTGGTCCTCCAACATTAATAACATGCACAGATGCACCTTGCTTTTCTTTAAACCACATTGCACGCGTGAGCCCAAACTCATCGTTTGGATTGATGACAAAGTTCACGCCATTGGCATCAAATTTTGTGTCGTTATCTGAGAAATTTATCTTTGAAGTAGTGTCTGGTACGTGACTAATACACACTAATATTTTCATAGTAATTTTTATTTTAATGGTAGTACTATTTTTTAAATTTCGAAAATCTAGTTATCCCAATATTTTCAACAACAAAGATAATGAATATTATTCTCATTTACTATGCATGCATAGTAAATAGTTGGCTATAAAATGTTAAATGCCTCTATTTCTGGTACAAAAAATAAGATAATAATACTATTTTTGTTTTTTTAAGTTCTGGGGTAGTTCTATTTAATTATTTCAGAAGTAAAAAAGATCATAAAGTATAATTAAATGTACCCACCCATGTGGGCAATTAGCATGAAAACAATTCAATTTAGAGAAGCCATTTGTGAAGCCATGAGCGAGGAGATGCGCAAAGATGATACCATTTACCTAATGGGTGAAGAAGTAGCAGATTATAACGGTGCATACAAGGCAAGTAAAGGAATGTTAGAGGAGTTTGGCGCAAAGCGTGTTATAGACACCCCTATTGCAGAGCTTGGTTTTGCTGGTATTGCCATTGGTAGTGCCATGAACGGTAACAGGCCTATTGTAGAGTACATGACCTTTAATTTCTCTTTGGTTGGGATTGACCAAATAATCAATAACGCTGCAAAGATTAGACAAATGAGTGGTGGACAATTTAATTGTCCTATTGTTTTTAGAGGGCCAACAGCTAGTGCTGGACAATTGGCAGCAACACATTCTCAAGCTTTTGAGAATTGGTTTGCAAACACTCCAGGATTAAAAGTTGTTGTGCCAAGTAACCCTGCAGATGCTAAGGGATTATTAAAGAGTGCTATACGTGATAACGATCCAGTAATTTTTATGGAGAGTGAGCAAATGTATGGTGATAAAGGCCAGGTACCAGAGGGAGAGTATTTAATCCCTTTAGGTGTTGCAGAAATCAAACGTAAGGGTAGCGATGTAACCATAGTCTCTTTCGGGAAAATAATTAAAGAAGCCTATAAAGCTGCAGATCAATTAGCTGCAGAAGGTATTGAGTGTGAAATTATCGATTTGCGTACGGTACGTCCTTTAGATATCAATGCTATTTTAGATTCTGTAAAAAAAACAAATCGTTTGGTAGTTTTAGAGGAAGCATGGCCTTTTGGAAATGTAGCAACAGAGATTACCTATCAAATACAAAGCCAGGCATTTGATTATCTAGATGCTCCCGTTGAAAAGATAAACACAGCAGATACCCCAGCGCCGTATTCACCTGCTTTATTTGCAGAATGGTTACCTAATAGCACAGATGTTGTTAATGCAGTAAAGAAAGTGCTTTACAAAAAATAAAATATTTTTTAAGACTTTGATTTAGACATTTTAATGTACCATTAGTAATTGCATTTTAGAGTTTTATTTTTTCATGAAAAACTTTTTTTTTCTTTTTCTACTTTTTTTTTCGGTTGGAGCGAGGGCGCAAACTAAAATAAGCGGTGTTGTAACTGATACCGATGGGGTCTCTGTGCCTTTTGCTAACGTGGTTTTTAAAAATAGTTTTGAAGGAACCATAACCAATGAAGAGGGACGTTTTTATTTAGAGAGTGGCAAAACCTATACAAACGTTGTAGTATCTTTTTTAGGATTTCAGGATAAAGAAATCACACTGGATAAAAAGATCAACTATAACATGAGTATTGTTATAGAGCAAGAAGCCGCATCACTAGACGAGGTAGTTATCTTTAGTGGCAAGACCTCAAAGAAAAATAATCCAGCCATAACTATTTTACGTAAAATTTGGGATAACCGAAGGCAAAATGGAATAAAAAAATTCAAGCAATACGCCTTCGACAAGTATGAAAAGCTAGAATTTGATTTAAACACCATAGATAGTACCCTCACAAAAAACAAAATCTTTAAAGGTATGGAGTTTATCTTTGAAGAGATAGACACCTCAAAGGTTACTGGAAATACGTATTTACCTATTTTTATTAATGAGGCTTTTTCAGAAGTCTATGGCGACAACCTTCTCAAAAAAGAGAGAGAAATACTCCAGGGGAATAAAAATTCTGGATTCGAAAACAACAACACGTTAATTGCATTTTTAAAAGATTTGTACAGCCAGTATGATGTCTATGATAATTACTTAAAGTTTTTTGACAAAGCCTTTACGAGCCCTTTATCTAAAACAGGCATAGATGTGTATAATTATGTGCTTTTAGATAGCGCCTATCGAGGGGATAAGTGGTGTTATAATATAGCCTATTATCCAAGGCGTAAAAATGAGCTCACCTTTAAGGGAGACTTTTGGGTAAATGACTCTACTTGGGCTATAAAAGAGATTAACTTGCAGGCTTCAAAAAGCGCTAATATAAACTGGATAAGAGAAGTATATATTGAACAAGAGTTTGATGTATTAAACGATTCTATCTTCCTGATAACTCGAGATTACTTTATGAGTGACTTTAGTTTCCAAGATAAAGAGAAAGCCAAAGGTGTTTACGGAAGAAGAACCACCTTGTATGATAATTATGTTTTTGACAATCCAAAACAGAAGAATTTTTATAAAATACAAGTAGATCCTTACCAATATGATGTATATAATAGGCCAGATTCCTACTGGGAAGAAAACCGACTAGAGCGATTAAATAAAGATGAGTTGAGCGTTTATAAAATGTTAGACACATTAAAAAGCGTTCCAAGATTTAAGGCTTTGTATAGTGTCGCTTCTGTTTTAGCCTCTGGGTATTATGAAGTAGAAAACTTTGATATTGGACCTGTATTCTCACTTTTTGGATACAACGAGGCAGAAGGCCTTAGACTTAGGTTGGGGGGTAGGACCTATTTTTCTCAAAATGATCAATGGCGCCTTGAGGGTTTTGGTGCCTATGGATTTAAAGATGATCGTTTTAAATTTGGGCTCTCTGCAAAGGTGTTACTTAACAGAAAAAACAGGCTCTCCCTTTTTACGGGGTATAGAAAAGATGTAGAACAAACTGGTGCAAGCCTTTCTTCAAGCAATGACATTTTGGGCAGAAATCTAGCCTCTTCTTCACTAATTACAGTGGGCGCAAATGATAAGCTGACCCGCGTTAAATTAGCGACCGTGGGAGTTTCATTAGAGCCTGTAAAAAATTTAAATATACGCATTACAGGATCCTACAGGTCTTTGAGTTCTGCCACAGACACCTTTTCTATAGATTATTTAAAAGAAGATGGAACTATAGGTAATGATGTGCAACAGCCAGAGATTCAGCTACTAACTTTTTTCACTCCAAAGCGGAAAGTTTCCGGATATGGTGTGGAGAGAACTGTTATAAACCAAGGGAGTTTTCCAAGTATTTTTCTGGGATATACCTATGGTATAAAAGGGCTCTTGGATGGAGATTTTGAGTACCAAAGAATTCAAGGATTATACACCCAGCCATGGAATATTGGTGGTATTGGTAGGTTAACATCAACCATAGAGGCTGGTAAAACCTTTGGCCAAGTAAATTTAAGCCTGCTAAATCCTATTCCAGGAAACCAGACGCTTTTTAGTATTTACAACACCTTTTCTCAGTTAGATTTTTATGAATTTGTTAGTGATCAGTACGTGTCGTTACATTTGCAACACGATTTTGGAGGGCGACTTTTCCAGCGCATACCATGGCTTCGAGATTTTAATTTAAGAGAGGTCATTGGTTTTAGGACTGTTATTGGTAGTGTGAGCCAAGAAAATATCGATATTAACAGATCCAACATTGTGTACCAATCTCCAAACAAGCCCTACTATGAGTATAGCTTTGGTGTGGGTAATATCTTCAAAGTATTTAGGCTCGATGTTAATTTTAGGGGAAATTACCTAAACCAGGTAGACTATCCCAATGCTAGAAAATTTGGCTTTACAGGCACCTTTGGCTTTAATTTCTAGAACGTATTTTTATCTCTGCAATAACAGCTAAATCCATTTTAAAGGATGCTTGTTAGTTTAACGCCAAACTAGCGGCCAGAAAACCAATGGTAATTTTACTGTTTAACTTCTCATAATTAGCAGTTTAAAGCACTCTTTTTCACTTATTAAAAAGGTGTTTTTTAATTGTCTTTAATTTGTTACTTTTACCGCCTTAATTAACAAATCAAATAATATATGGAAACAATGATGATTTACATGCCAATAGCAGCGGCATTAATAGGTTTAGTGTATATGCTAATTAAAAAATCCTGGGTGATGAAGCAAGATGCAGGTGATGGTAAAATGAAAGAAATTTCAGATCACATCTATGAAGGGGCATTGGCTTTTTTGAATGCAGAATATAGACTATTATCATATTTTGTAGTTGGAGCAAGTATCGTTTTAGCAGGAATTGCTTTTTTCATGAATACTACATACCTAATAGTTGTTGCCTTTATTATTGGAGCTATCTTTTCTGCCTTTGCAGGAAATATGGGTATGAAAATAGCCACTAAAACAAATGTAAGAACCACGCAAGCCGCAAAAACGAGCCTACCAAATGCATTGAAGGTTTCTTTTGGTGGTGGTACTGTAATGGGTCTTGGTGTTGCAGGCTTGGCTGTTCTAGGATTAACACTTTTCTTTATTATTTTCTACCAAATGTTTATGGGTGGTCAATGGACCAACACCATGGAAATGACTATTGTGTTAGAGGCATTGGCTGGTTTCTCTCTCGGTGCAGAATCTATTGCTCTTTTTGCAAGAGTAGGTGGTGGTATTTATACCAAAGCTGCCGATGTAGGGGCAGATTTAGCAGGGAAAGTACAAGCAGATATCCCAGAGGATGATCCAAGAAACCCAGCAACAATTGCAGATAATGTAGGAGATAACGTTGGAGATGTTGCAGGTATGGGTGCAGATTTATTTGGATCATACGTAGCGACAGTGTTGGCTGCCATGGTACTTGGTAACTATGTAATTAAAGACATGGGAGGCGCAATACAAGATGCCTTTGGCGGAATTGGCCCTGTTTTATTGCCAATGGCAATTGCAGGTGTAGGAATTATTATTTCTCTTATTGGAACCATGTTAGTTAAAATATCATCAAACGATGCAAAAGAGGCAGATGTACAAAAGGCCTTAAACATCGGTAACTGGGCATCTATTATTATGGTAGCAATTTCATGTTACGCACTTGTTACATGGATGTTGCCACAAACAATGCAAATGGACTTCTTTGGTGAGGGGCTTCAAGATATTTCCTCAATGAGGGTGTTTTATGCCTGTTTGGTTGGCCTGGTTGTAGGAGCAGGGATTTCTGCTTTTACAGAATACTATACAGGACTTGGTTCTAAGCCAATTTTAAAAATCGTACAACAATCTAGCACGGGTGCAGGAACAAATATTATTGCTGGTTTGGCAACAGGTATGATTTCTACATTTTCTTCTGTTTTATTATTTGCAGCTGCAATTTGGGCATCATACGCCTTGGCTGGGTTTTACGGAGTTGCCCTAGCAGCTTCTGCTATGATGGCAACAACGGCTATGCAATTGGCTATTGATGCTTTTGGACCTATTGCAGATAATGCAGGTGGTATTGCGGAGATGAGCGAACAAGACCCAATAGTAAGAGAACGCACAGATATTTTAGATGCTGTTGGTAATACAACTGCTGCAACAGGTAAAGGTTTTGCCATTGCATCTGCTGCATTAACATCATTAGCACTTTTTGCTGCCTATGTTACTTTTACAGGAATTGACGGTATTAACATCTTTAAGGCCCCAGTGTTGGCTATGCTTTTTGTTGGTGGTATGGTACCCGTAGTGTTTTCTGCTTTGGCAATGAATGCTGTAGGTAAAGCTGCTATGGAAATGGTAAATGAAGTGGTAAGACAGTTTAAGGAAATTCCAGGAATTATGGAAGGAACTGGAAAACCAGAATATGATAAATGTGTTGCTATTTCTACTCAGGCATCTTTAAAAGAAATGATGTTACCAGGTATTCTAACTATTGGTTTTCCAATCGTTATTGTACTTGTTGGCCTACTAGTATATCCAGATAACAATATGTTGGTTGCTGAAATGCTAGGTGGCTACATGGCAGGTGTTACCGTGAGTGGTGTTCTTTGGGCTATTTTCCAGAACAATGCTGGTGGAGCTTGGGACAATGCTAAAAAATCTTTTGAAGCAGGTGTTGAAATTAATGGTGTAATGACCTATAAAGGTTCTGAGGCTCATAAGGCTGCGGTAACTGGAGATACTGTTGGAGATCCATTTAAAGACACCTCTGGTCCATCTATGAACATCCTAATTAAACTTTCGTGTTTAATTGGACTAGTGATTGCTCCAATTCTAGGAGGTCATGCCATTGAGGATACAGCAGCAGATGCCCCCAAAGAAAATACCATACAGGTAGATACCGATAAACAAGTGGTTGTTCAAATGAGCTCTGATGATGATGAGCTATTTACAGCTACCGTTACCATCACTACTCAAGAAGATGGATATACTAAAAAAGTATCTAAATTATTCACAGGCACAAAGGCTCAGGTTGATGCTCAAATCCAGGCTATGGATGTTGTTGTTCCACCAACACCACCAACACCTCCTGTTGTCGATTCTAATACAGATGCTTAATATTATATTTACAAGCATATGATAATAAAAAGGGGCTGTCTTTAAAGACAACCCTTTTTTTATGAGGTAGATTAAAGTGTATTAGTCTTTTAAAACAGTCCGTTAATCTCTGCGTCAATTTTACTAATTACTTCTCCAAGGTGTTCTGGTTTTTCAACAAAATCAAGATCATCTACATCTAGTATAATTACTTTGCCTTTATTGTAGGTGGTAATCCAGGCTTCGTAGCGTTCATTAAGGCGGCTGAGGTACTCGATGCTTATTGAGTTTTCATAATCACGACCACGTTTGTGTATTTGCTTTACTAAATTAGGGATAGAGCTGCGCAGGTAAATTAAAAGATCCGGTCCTTTTGTAACACTCTCCATTAAATCAAACAGCGATTTGTAGTTTTCATAATCTCTATTGGTCATGAGTCCCATCGCATGAAGATTGGGCGCAAAGATGTATGCATCTTCATAAATGGTTCTGTCTTGAATCACTTTTTGACCCCGCTCTCTAATCTCTAAAATTTGACGAAAACGACTGTTTAAAAAATAGATTTGCAGGTTAAAAGACCAACGTTCCATTTCATTATAGAAATCATCCAGGTATGGATTGTCTTCCACATCCTCATAATGAGGCTTCCATTTGTAGTGCTTTGATAATAAACGTGTAAGTGTGGTTTTTCCTGAACCAATATTTCCTGCTATGGCAACGTGCATACTTCTATTTCTTTGGTTTTTGTACTACAAATGAGTGAACATTTTTGCGATCATAAATATACAAGAAATCTTCAAACACTTGCAAGTCTTGTATGCTTATTTGAGTAGTTTTTATAGATAAGAGTTTGAGACTGTCTTCAATTATTTCATACATCATATTATCTCGAACTACCAGAACCCTTCCCTTATGGCTTATAATTTTTTCACCTCCTAGAAAATTGATGTTTTTCACAATGCCCCCAAAAACGGTATAGACCTTTATGTAGGTTGGGGTGAGGATGTAATTGTAGTTAAAATCACTGGTTTGATCTGTTAAGATTTCAGCAATAGGTAGAGAAATAGTGTTTTTTGTATTGTTTCTATAATTGTATAATTCTAGTTGTTGGGAGTCTGCATTGAAAAGCCATAACTTGTTTCCACCTGCATTGCTAACGCTGCTAATATTGGCAACATTTGCTAATAAATTAAAGTTTATGCGCTTAATTAAGGAGAGTTTGTTGTCTAGTAACAAAGCTGTATTGGTATCTGCATAAAAAACAACCACATTAAAAGGATTGATGATATCTACACTGGTGATATTTCCTAACTGAAAATCTGTATATCGAAACTCACCAGATGTGTTTTCTTTATTTAGCACCATGTCTGTTATAGTGTATAAACTATTATAGCTATCATAGCCAATAAACTGGCTTACAGATAATGGGCTTTGATTGGTTTTAACATAACTCTGGCTTACCGCAGATTGAAAACAAAGCAATAAAATAAAGGCAATACGCTTCATAGCCACAAGGTACAAAAAAGCCCCGTTATAGTTAACGAGGCTTTTTTTTAATTATTAGCATATGGCGTCTTATCCTAGGAATGGGTATTTGTAATCTGTTGGGCTTACAAATGTTTCTTTGACCATTCTTGGAGAACACCAGCGGTAGAGGTTTAGCTTACTACCTGCTTTATCGTTGGTTCCACTCGCGCGGGCACCTCCAAAGGGTTGCTGCCCAACAACAGCCCCTGTAGGTTTGTCATTGATATAGAAGTTACCTGCTGCGTTTTCTAAAATTTTAACCCCTACTTCTAAGGCGTAACGGTCTTCACTAAATACAGCTCCCGTTAGGGCATATTCACTCGTTTGATCTACAAGATGAAGTGTGTCTTCCCAGGCGTCATCTTCAAAAACATATACCGTTACCACTGGCCCAAACAACTCTGTACTCATGGTTGTGTATTTAGGATCATTTGTTTTTATAACAGTTGGCTCAATAAAGTAACCTTTGCTTTTGTCATACCCACCACCGGCTATGATTTCTGCATTACTATCTTTTTTTGCTTGATCTATAAATCCTGCAAGTTTATCAAAAGACCCCTCATGTATTACGGCAGTGATATAGTTGCTCATATCACCTGGAGATCCCATAGAGAAAGTTTCCATTTGTGCTTTTAGATGTTTTTGTGTTGCGGCCCAAATACTTTTTGAAACATAAACCCTACTAGCGGCACTACATTTTTGCCCCTGAAATTCAAAAGCACCTCTAGAAATTGCCGTAGCAACTTGCTTGGGGTTTGATGATTTGTGGGCAACAATAAAATCTTTACCTCCTGTTTCTCCCACAATACGAGGATAGGTTTTATAGTTATGAATGTTTACTCCAATTTTTTTCCAAAGCTCTTTGAAAATAAAGGTAGAACCTGTGAAATGAAGCCCACTAAAATCTGGACTATCTAATACTGTATCTGTAATCATTTCAGGATCACCCATAACCATTTGTATCACTCCTGGTGGTACTCCCGCTTCTTTAAATACATCGAGAACTATCTTGGCAGAGAATATTTGACTGTCACTAGGTTTCCATACTACAACATTACCCATCATCGCGGCACTTGCAGGTAAATTGGCTGCAATAGCTGTAAAGTTAAAGGGTGTGATTGCATATATAAACCCTTCTAGGGGTCTGTACTCAAGGCGGTTCCACACATCACTTGTAGATGCTGGCTGCTCTGCATACATTTGAGTCATGTACTGGACATTAAAACGTAAGAAGTCTATCAGTTCACATGATGCATCAATTTCTGCCTGATGAACAGTCTTGGACTGCGCTAGCATTGTTGCTGCGTTTATTCTTGCTCTGTAAGGTCCAGCAATTAATTCTGCAGCACGAAGAAATATTGCTGCACGCTGTTCCCAGGGCATTTGAGACCACATTTTACGAGCCTCTAATGCGGTTGCAATAGCTTCTTGAATGTGTTTTTTTTCAGCCCTGTGATAGGTTCCTAAAATGTGTTTGTGATCATGCGGGGGTGACATGGTTGCCGTGTCTTGTGTAGTAATATCTTTTCCATTTATGTACATTGGCACATCAATGATGCTATTGTACATCTGAGTATATGTTTTAGCAACAGCTGCTCGCTCCTTGGAGCCAGGAGCATATGTTTTTACAGGTTCGTTAACAGCAACTGGAACTTTATAAAATCCTTTTCCCATGGTGAGTTTATTTATGCAATTGCTTGGCAATTTGCGGTTTGTTAAAGACAAAATTTTGAAGTGCAAAGATACAAAAAATATGCTCTTAATATTCGCTAGGCCATGTTTGGTTTAAGCTCAGGTAGTTTGATTTTCTATATTAATTCATAGAAAAGGGTGCGCTTAATTTAAAGTTTGGTATGCTTACTTTAAATTTTTCTGTAGACGTGAAATTAACCATCTCATAATATCCGCTCATGGCTCCAAAAGGACTCAATAATATACAACAACTACTGTAGGTATGAAAACCTCCAGGTTTAATAACTGGTTTTTTTCCCACAACACCTTCTCCAAAAACCATATCGATATCGTTTAAGGCATCTTTTATTTTCCAATGGCGTGATTTGAGTTGCACTATATCTTTACTTTTATTTTCAATACGTATGATATAAGAAAATGCATACTGCTGCTTGCCATTAGAAACAAAGACGTCTTCAAAACGAGTTTTGATGGAAACTTTAATTCCTAGAGTTACTTTTTGAGTCATTTGGTACTATTGAATAAGTAGCTATTAGGTAATAGCTTGCTATAAAAATACACATTTTTATCATGATGTTGATAACTTATTAGCCACTATAATAAATCAGGAAGCATAAAATGTAAACAGCGCATTAATGACCTTATGCCTTTAATGAAAATAAAGATTCATTTTTTGTAACAAAATCTTCACAGGTTTTAAAGAAGTTAATGATGTCTTTGTCATCATTTCCAGCGTTAATTGTTACTAGGCGTACAAATTCTGTTTCTCTAAAAATTCCAAAACCTACCATCGCTTCTGCGTTTTGGTATAATAAGGTACACAAATCTTGTGCGGGGATTCCTTTATAATTGTAGCAAATAGATATAGAGTCATCAAAACTGTAAAGGGTATAATCTGGATTGCTTTTAATGTAATTTCTGGCTACTTCTGCCAAATGAAATTGCTGATCCACAATTTTTTCTAACCCAATGGTTCCAACAGATTTCCATAGGGTCCAAAACTTTAATGCGTCGTTTCTTCTACCGCATTGTATAGATGTTTTTCCTAGGTTGTAATCATCCCCATCTGTTTGGTATAAATAGGTAGCGTCATTACTGAAACTGTCATGTAAGTATTTTTTATGTTTTGTAAGTATAATGGAGCAGGTAAGGGGTGTCCCCATCATTTTATGGGCATTGTAACTAAAAGAATCTGTAAGGGCTATTCCTTTAACCAGGTGCTTGTATTTTTTACTAAAAATTACACTTCCGCAGTAGGCTCCGTCTACATGAAGCCAAAGTTTGTGTTTTTTACAAATCTCAGATAGTGGTGTTATCTCGTCAAAAGCGCCAAGTACCGTAGTTCCAGCTGTTGCATTCACAAAAAATGGCTGCAAACCATCTGCAATATCTTCTGCTATTTTAGCGCTCAAGTCTTTGGGGTCCATTTGCCCAAATTCATTGGTGGCTATATACCTAACTTGTTCTCGACCAATACCAATAAAGGCAGCGTTTTTTGAGGTAGAATAATGTGATTCTATAGAGGTGTAAGCAGTCATTTTTTGTAATACACCTTCATTTTTTATGGTGTCATTGTGCGCATCACGTGCCATTAATATAGCCATGAAATTACTCATAGATCCCCCAGGGGCGAAGGTTCCATCTGCATCTTTTCCGTAGCCAATCAAATCACAAGATTTGCGTAAAATTTCTTTTTCAATTCCAACTTGAGGACCAGCAACTTTATAAGTATACATGCTATTGTTGAGAAGTACTGCCAATAAATCTCCTAAGGTAGCTTTTGGATTTCTGCCTCCAAATAACTGATTAAAAAACAAATTTGTTGCAGTACGAGGTGTGTTTAAAACAAGTCTTTCTAGTGCATTTTCAAAAAAAGTATCATCTGCGGGCTGCTCTTCTAGGGCTAGGGGTAGGATACTAAAGAGCTCCTTGGGAGGAATTGGGGTGATTATAGGCTCTTGTTTTTCGGCGTTGATTAATTTTTCGGCTAATTTTTGGAACAGTAAAAGTTCTTTTTGCATATGGAAGATCTTATTTTACCGCAAATATAGTATAAAAAGGTGCCTTATGGAGCTCATGTAAGGTTTGATTTTAAAGATTTTTTTAAACGTTACATCTAAAAAAAACTTATAAAGTTTTGAGGTAAATGCTTTTAGTTGTTTGAGATTTTAATAGAATTGGCAGATCCTTCTCCCATGAGTCTGTCAAACCTGGAGCCAGGAGCTCTGTAATAAACAAGAACTGTATACTGGTTTTCTGTTTCCCAGAAATTTCCGCTTATAGGACCTTGTTCTACACTACCATCTCTATTTACCATCACATACTTATAGTTATAGAATCCTTGTTTGAAAAGCCTTGCGTTTTGGTAGGTGTCTGTTTTTTCATTGAAGCGCATGTAGGTGGTTTGGTCTATGGTCCAGTTATTGAAGTTTCCGTAAATATGTATCTCTTTGTCACCCAATGATCCATAATGCTGCAAATTAAAATGCATTAAGACATAATCTGCCTCTATGTTTTGGTTTTGCGAGGCATATAAGTTTCTAACCTGGAAGTTTCCGTTAATGTCTGGGTTGTAGGTATAAGGTCTTACACTTCTGTCTATGTTTGTAAACAGGAAATTTTCATACAGATCATTTAAGGCTACAGATCGTACTCCATTTGTAGCAGATCTAATGTCTTTGTTGTCAAAAAATAAAAACTCATTACCACCCCAAAATGCGGCTTCTTGATCGTACCTATAAATAAGCTCTGAGCCTATTGTGTAGAGCGGTTTTAAATCAGTAATAGCGGTTTTTAAATTATTGTTTTGAAGTACTAGTGTTTTTACATTTTGCTTTGGGTTAATTAAAAGCAAGTTTGGTGCATTTATTTTAAATTGGACCACCTGTTGTTGGTCAATGTTTTTGATTATTCTTGATCTTTTAATTTCTACTGCTACACTAAGTAGGCGTTCTAGGACCATAAATTTTCTTGAAAAAACAATCTCGCCATCATCATTAAAAATTCGTAACAAATAGTTCCCACTTTTTTTTAGAGCACGGGTTTCTCTATTTGGAATACTTAATTTATAGTTTGAATATAGTTGTAGGGTGTTAAAGCTATTTTCATAGGTTTCTATGCGCACATCATCAAAGCCATCTAGGTATTCTCCTTTTGATAGATCACTAGGTGTCCAGTCAAAGTTAAAATGCTCAATGGTGTAAAAGTAATCTGCCTCATTACCTATGATATCATCAAAAGAAAGTTGCATCTTTTGACCCAATTCTATAACCGGTAATCTGCTTTGTGATGCAGTTCCTTTAAACTCAATGGTTCTAATGTATTCAGGCTCAATGGTTTCTTCCACCTGAGCGAATCCCTCTGGAATTTGAAACATAAAGAGAAAAAATAAGAGAGTACTTGTGCGCATGGTTTATAGATATATGTGCTAAATATAAACAAATTTTATGCCTTAGGATTATATCACATTTCTATAGAACAACAAAGAGATAAAAATATCTTAATAAATTGGAAAATTACTCTTTTAATTCATAAATTTGCATTCCCTAAAAAGACGTACTAATTTGGTTGCTTTTTAAGAAAATATAAGTCAATTTTAACACGACTATACTATGTCCAAAGACATTAAGATTAAAAAGGGTCTTGCCATCCGCCTTAAGGGTGAAGCAGATAAATCACTTTCAAACGCACCGCGTTCTCGAACCTTTGCTATTCGTCCTTCAGATTTTCACTTGTTTACGCCAAAGTTGGTGAAAAAAGAAGGTGAAAAAATGCTAGCCGGAGAAACTTTGTTTTACAGCAAAAAAAACCAGGCAATCACTTTTTCATCTCCAGTAAGTGGAACTCTTACCAAGATAGAAAGAGGACCAAAACGGGTAATTACAGGTCTAACAATTGAAGCAGATCAAAAAGACACCTTCAAGGATTATGGAGTAAAATCTCCAGAAACCCTTTCTTCCCAAGAAATTAAAGATCATTTACTTGCCAGCGGGTGTTGGCCTTTTGTAAAACAACGTCCTTATGATGTTATTGCAAATCCAGACAGTAAACCAAAGGCAATCTTTATTTCTGGCTTAGCTACTGGAGCTTTAGATGCAGATCTTGATTTTGTGTTGCAAGGCAAACAAAAAGAAGTGCAAACTGCCATTACTGCACTCAGTAAATTAACAGATGGCCTTGTGCATCTTACCGTTGCAAAGGATAGCGCCTCTATGTTGTCTGAAATGGATCATGTTGTTTTACACAAAACAAATGTATTGCATCCCGCAGGAAATGTAGGGACACAAATAAACAAGATAGACCCAGTCAATAAAGGAGAAACTGTTTGGACGGTAGCTGCTCAAGATTTGGTCATTATTGGAGAGTTATTTTTAACAGGAAAATACAACGCCGAGCGTATTGTGGCTCTAGCTGGTTCTTGCGTAAAGGCTCCAAAATATTATAAAACTAGAATTGGTAGTGAAGTGGCTACCATGGTATATGATTCTGGGCTTAACCATGAAAATGTTCGTGTTATCAGCGGAGGGGTTTTAAGTGGAGATACAATTTCTCCAAAGCAGCATTTAGGTTTTTACCACAATGCAGTGACGGTTATTCCTCAAGGTGATGATTACGAATTTTTTGGTTGGAACAAGCCTGTGTTTAATAAAATTTCTCCATCAAGAGCGTTAACTTTCTCTTGGATGCAGCCCAATAAAGAGTTTGAATTAAACACCAATACCAATGGTGAGCATCGTGCTTTTGTTGTAACAGGAAATTACGAAGAGGTGTTTCCGCTAGATATTTATCCTTTACAAATTTTAAAGGCTTGTTTGGTGAAAGACTTGGACGCTATGGAAGCACTAGGAATGTATGAGGTTGCTCCAGAGGATTTCGCCTTGACAGAATTTGTATGTGTTTCAAAGCAACCACATCAACAAATCATTAGAGAAGGATTAGACTTAATGTATAAAGAAATAGGATAAGTTATGGGTTTAAAACAGAATTTACATACCTTAAAAATGAAGTACAAGGGCACCAAGATGGCTCCTGCGTTTAACGCAATCCATACCTTTTTGTACTTGCCTAATGAGACTACGCATAATGGCACTCACATTAAGGCAGCAGATGATTTAAAACGTACCATGAACATGGTGATTATGTCTCTTGTGCCTTGTTTGTTGTTTGGGATATTTAATGCAGGGTATCAATACAATGTACAAACTGGAGATGTGACAAAAGCACTTAGCTTTTTTAGCACCGAGTTCTGGAACTTCTCAAACTTTACTATTGGAGCCTGGAAGGTACTACCACTTGTTGTGGTGTCTTACGGTGTAGGACTTATTGTAGAATTTATTTTTGCAGTTATCAAAGGCCATGAGGTAGAAGAGGGATACCTAGTAACGGGAATGCTCGTGCCTTTAATTGTTCCTGTAGATATACCCCTTTGGATGCTGTCTATTGCAGTAATTTTTGGTGTAGTAATAGGAAAAGAAGTATTTGGAGGTACTGGAATGAATATTTTAAATCCAGCCTTAACCATAAGAGCCTTTTTATTCTTTGCCTACCCAACATGGATGTCTGGAGATAAAGTATGGGTTACTGGCGCAGTAGATACTGTTGGGCAGCCTGATGCTATTTCTGGAGAAACTATTTTAGGATCCCTGGCCCAAAACAATGGGTTTGGAGATTGGAGTATGATGGACCAATTTTTAGGATTTATTCCTGGATCTGTGGGAGAAACATCAAAGCTTCTCATTGTAGTTGGAGCACTTATTTTAATTCTTTCTAAAATAGGAAGTTGGAGAATTATACTAAGCACTCTTGTGGGTGCATTATCTATGGGGCTTATCTTTAATGGTGTTGTAAATGCCGGATGGGTAACAGAGAGTTCTAAATTCTTTGGCCTAATGAATGTAGATTTCTGGCAACATCTGTTTATTGGTAGTATTTTATTTGGTGCAGTATACATGGCAACAGATCCTGTTACGGCATCTCAAACCAATAAGGGAAAGTGGATATACGGGTTTTTAATAGGATTTATATCTATTATGATACGTGTGTTTAACCCAGCCTACCCCGAGGGAGTATTCTTGGCAATTCTACTGATGAATGTATTTGCACCAACCATAGATCACTATGTATTGGAAGGAAATATCAAAAAAAGAGCAAAACGTCTAAAACTTAAAACAGCTTAATTATGGCAGTTAATAAAGATAAAAACAGTTACACAATGGTCTTTGCCGTTATTATGGTACTTGTTGTGGGTACACTATTGGCAGGATTTTCAAGCGGTTTGAAGCCTATGATTAAGGCAAACGAAAAGTTTGAAAAGCAACAAAACATCCTGTATGCTATGGGTGTAAATGATAATCAAGGAACAGGTGATGTAGCTTTTATAACTACAGATAGAGTTGCCGATGCCTTTAAGACTTATATCAAAGAGCAGCTTATTATTGAAGGGCCTACTGTCTCACAAAATGATAAGGCCTATTTAGTTGATGTTAAAAAAGAAGGTGCAAAATCCAAAAAAGCGGGATATCAAAGAAAGCTTCCATTATTTATCGGTGAAAAAGACGGTGAAAAATTATACATCATGCCTGTAAGAGGAAAAGGGCTTTGGGACGCAATTTGGGGTTTTGTAGCTGTAGATAAAACCATGACGGTACAAGGTGTGTATTTTGACCATAAGGGAGAAACACCAGGTTTGGGCGCAGAGATCAAACAACGCTATTTTATGGATGATTTCATTGGAGAAAAACTGTTGGAAGGTAGCACCTATAAAGGTATTAAAGTTGCCAA
>Ga0206125_10001590_pt1 | contig 26194 bp, 16 predicted proteins | sample Helgoland_Spring_4_FD_148598 | JGI IMG/M metagenome (GOLD analysis project Ga0206125, IMG submission 148598) | Pelagic subsurface seawater microbial communities from Kabeltonne, Helgoland, North Sea - Helgoland_Spring_Bloom_20160331_1 | ecosystem: Environmental > Aquatic > Marine > Epipelagic ... | reverse complement strand
CCAAGGTGGACGTTGAAGCGGCAGGCAAGCAAGCAGGCAAGCGCGGGCGCACCGTCACTGGCGCTCCCAAAAAAGAAATTTCCGAGAAGGACATCCAGAAGGAAATCAAGGAGACACTCGCACGTTTAAGCAAGGGCAAAAAGACCCAAGCCAGTGCCAAGACTCGCCGTGCAAAAAGAGACGCCAAACAAGAGCGCGTCGAACGCGAGGAACTCGCTCAAATGGAGGCGGCGCACACGCTCGAGTTAACCGAGTTCGTAACGGCATCGGAACTCGCGACTATGATGGATGTCTCCGTCAACGAAATCATCTCGGCTTGCATGTCCTTGGGCATGATGGTCTCCATCAACCAACGCCTCGATAAAGAGACCATCGGCATCATCGCCGAAGAGTTTGGCTATGGTGTAGACTTCGTTTCTGCCGAAGTGCAAGAAGCGATTGAGGTGGAACAGGACAGCGATGACGACCTCGTCACACGTCCTCCCATCGTGACCGTCATGGGCCACGTTGACCACGGTAAAACTTCCTTGCTCGACCACATCCGCAAGACCAACGTCACCGACGGAGAAGCGGGTGGCATCACCCAGCACATTGGTTCATACAGCGTTTTGCTGGAGGACGGAGCGCGCATGACCTTCATCGACACTCCGGGTCACGAAGCCTTCACGGCGATGCGTGCCCGCGGTGCGCAGGTTACGGACTTGGCCATCATCATTGTAGCGGCCGACGACGCGGTCATGCCTCAAACAAAAGAGGCCATCAGCCACGCTCAATCTGCGGAAATTCCTTTCATCATTGCGATCAACAAGTGTGACCGCGAAGAGTCCAATCCCGACAAAATCCGAACGGAACTTGCCGAACTGGGCATTCAAGTGGAAGAGTGGGGTGGCAAGACTCAAAGCCAAGAAATCTCTGCCAAAACAGGTGCAGGCATTCCAGAGCTTTTGGAAAAAGTCACGCTCGAAGCAGAAATGCTCGAGCTCAAGGCCAACCCCGCCAAGCGCGCCATCGGAACCATCATCGAATCCAGCCTGGACAAAGGCCGTGGATACGTGACCAACCTCATCGTCTCGGCGGGCACCTTGCGTGTCGGAGATCCGATGCTGGCGGGTCAATACAGCGGTAAGGTTCGCGCCATGAGCAACGAACGCGGAGAAGCCGTTCAAGAAGCGGGACCCTCGACGCCCATCTCCATCCTTGGTTTGGACGGTGCTCCTAACGCAGGTGATGAGTTCCACATCTTCGAGAACGAAAAAGAAGCCCGCGCCATCGCTCAAAAGCGTCAGCAATTGCAACGCGAGCAGGGCATTCGAACACAGAAGCAGGTCACCCTCGAGGAACTCGGAAGGCGGATTGCAGTGGGCGAATACAAGGAGCTCAACCTCATCATCAAGGGCGACGTGGACGGATCCACGGAAGCCTTGGCAGATTCCTTGCTCAAGCAGAGCACCGAAAAAGTTCAAGTCAACGTCATCCACAAGGCTGTGGGTCAGATCTCCGAAAGCGACGTCTTGCTGGCCTCTGCGTCCGAAGCCATCATCATCGGCTTCCAGGTCCGCCCAAGCGGCACCGCCCGGAAACTGGCGGAGAGGGAAGGCATCCAAATCAGGATGTACTCCATCATCTACCAGGCCATCGAGGAGATGAAAGAGGCCATGGAAGGTCTGCTTTCAGCCAAGATCGAAGAGCGCATTGTCGGTACAGCCGAGATTCGCGAAACCTTCAAGATTTCCAAAGTTGGAACGATTGCGGGTTGCTTCGTCCAAGATGGCGTCATCCAGCGCAACCACAACATCCGCGTGATCCGCGAAGGTGTGGTGGTCTATACCGGAACGCTCGGCTCACTCAAGCGCTTCAAGGACGATGCCAAGGAGGTCAAGAAAGGTTTGGAGTGCGGTTTGAACGTAGACCGCTTCAACGACATCAAGGTGGGCGACATCATCGAAGCTTACGAGGAGGTCGAAGTCAAGCAAACACTGGACGACTGAGGCCATGGAAGGGAAGCCCATCAGCAAGCTTCCGGACCTCGGCACGACCATCTTCACAGAGATGACCGCCATGGCCAATCGCTATGGCGCACTGAACCTGGCCCAAGGATTCCCCGACATTCCCCCACCTCAAGGGCTGGTGGAAGCCGCCGTGAAGGCTCTTCGTGACGGAACGCACCAGTACGCCCCCATGGCAGGGCGTCCCGACTTGCGCAACTGGATTTGTGGACACCACCTGAAACGCCATGGCGCCCAGTATGATCTCGACCGCCAATGCACAATAGGAGCCGGGGCCTCCTCCCTCCTGTTCGCCGCCATCCAAGCCTTGGTCCACCCTGGCGATGAAGTTGTGGTACAAGCGCCTGCCTATGACCTCTATGGGCCCGCCGTCCAATTGGCTGGTGGCCGTCTCATCCAAGTCCCTTTGCTGGCGGACGACGGAAATTGGGACCTCGATGCGTTGCTAAAAGCAGTCCACGTCCGCACCCGGATGGTCATCCTCAATACGCCGCACAACCCCACCGGAACGGCCTGCCCTCCCGGTTTCCTCGATGCCTTGGCAGAACACCTCGAAGGCACCGATACCCTGGTGCTCAGCGACGAGGTCTACGGTCCCATCGTACACGACGGCCATCCTGAAGTGTCCCTCACGGCCCATCCAACACTGCGCGAACGTGGTCTCGCCTTTGGCAGTTTCGGCAAACTGCTTCAGGTCACCGGCTGGAAGATCGGTTGGGCTGTGGGGCCCACGCATCTGACCACAGAGCTTCGAAAAGTTCACCAATACGACGTCTTCTCAACGGGAGCTCCATTGCAGGCGGCCCTCGCCTCCTTTCTTCCGACCTCCCAAGGTGAGTCTCACCTAAACGGACTTGCGCAGATGTACCAAGCCAAACGCGACCGGCTGCTGGACGGCTTGAAGGGAACGGCGTGGCACTCCACGCCTGCAGCTGGAGGGTTCTTCCAAGTCCTCGATGCCCGAGACATCATAGAAGGTGATGACGGCCACTGGGCACGCGAATGGACCCGGACCCACGGGATTGCCACCATTCCACTCTCCGCCTTTCATCGGCCAGAGACCCCACAAATACGCGTGTGCTTCGCTAAAGAAAACGCCACACTGGATGCCGCAGTAAATAAGCTGTGCCAAATTGCAGCGGATCATGCGCGTTGACCCCTTCCACATCGTCGGTATTCAGGCCAACCTAGTGTGGCGCGAGCCTGACGCCAATCTCACAGCTTTCGATAAACTGCTGTCCAACTTGACACCGGACGCCTGCGATCTATTGGTCCTCCCTGAGATGTTCACCACAGGTTTCAGTTGGCCCCCAGTCGATCCGACAAAGGGTGCCAACACCACCGTCCAATGGATGCAATCCTGGGCGGACCGCCTCAGTTGCGCGGTGGTCGGCAGTGTGGGTTGCCACGACCAGGAAGGGAGCCCCCGCAATCGCTGCTGGTTCGTCCCACCAACAGCGGAAGGCTCTCCTGCTTATTACGACAAGCGGCATCTTTTCTCACTCGCCGGAGAGCACCACCATTTCAAAGCTGGCGAAAAGCGCATTGAAGTGAAATTCCGCGGCTGGCGTATCCTCTTGCAAGTCTGCTACGACCTGCGCTTCCCGGTCTTCACCAGGAACGACAGGGAAACGCCCTATGACCTCGCCCTGTATGTGGCGAACTGGCCCGAGACCCGTTCCTCGGCCTGGCGCACACTCCTTCAAGCACGGGCCATCGAAAATCAATGCTTTGTCGTCGGCATCAATCGGGCAGGAACAGACGGAAACGGACACCGGTATGCCGGAGACAGCCTCATTGCAGACTTCGCAGGGAGCCTTTTGGCGGATACCGGAAGCGATGGACTCCCCAAGACATTGCAAGCCGCGATATCTCACGAAGATTTGCAGGCCTTCCGCACCAAACTGCCTTTCCTAAAGGATGCAGACAGCCGAAAGGGCTGACCAAGAAACCGAACGTAGCGTCCGTTCCCACGCACAGGCCTTCGCCAACATACCGAAGGCGTTCAGCCTTACTTAAAAGCGTTCTCGCCGGTGATGTCGAGCCCCGTGATCAAGAGGTGAATGTCATGGGTGCCCTCGTAGGTGATGACCGACTCCAAGTTCATCATGTGTCGCATGATGGGATATTCACCTGTGATGCCCATTCCACCCAACACCTGACGCGCCTCGCGGGCGATGTTGATGGCGATCTCGACATTGTTCCGCTTGGCCATGGAAATCTGTCCACTGGTGGCCTTGCCTTCGTTGCGCAATTGACCAAGACGGAGTGTCAAAAGCTGCGCCTTGGTGATCTCTGTGATCATCTCGGCCAATTTCTTTTGTTGCAACTGGAAACCCGCGATGGGACGGCCAAATTGCTCACGCTGCTTGGCATAGCGCAAAGCTGCGTCATAGCAGTCCAAAGCGGCACCAATAGCCCCCCAAGCAATGCCATAGCGCGCACTGTCCAAGCAACTCAATGGTGCGCCCAAACCTGAACGGCCAGGAAGAATATTGGCCTTGGGGACCTTGACATCTTCAAAAATCAACTCGCCCGTATCGGAAGCGCGCAAACTCCACTTTCCAGTCATCTTCGGAGTGGAGAAACCCTCCATACCACGCTCCACCACGATGCCGTGGATGCGTCCGGTCTCGTCCTTGGCCCAGACGACCGCGATGTCGGCGAAGGGCGCATTGGAGATCCAGAGCTTGGCGCCATTGAGGATCACGTTTTCCCCGTCGCCAGCATCCTTGAAGTTCGTGATCATGCCACCGGGATTGGACCCATGGTCCGGCTCGGTGAGGCCAAAGCAGCCCATCATCTCACCGGTGGCGAGTTTGGGCAAGTACTTCATCCGCTGATCCTCTGATCCGTACTTCCAAATGGGGTACATGACCAATGAGCTTTGAACAGAAGCCGTGCTCCGCAATCCACTGTCACAACGCTCCAGCTCCTGCATGATGAGGCCGTATGAGATCTGATCCAATCCAGCGCCACCGTATTGTTCGGGGATGTAGGGACCAAAGGCACCTATGGCACCCAATCCAGGCAGCAAGTGCTTGGGAAAAACCTGCGTTTCTGCAGCATCTTCAATGATGGGGCTCACCTCCTGCTTGACCCACGCACGGGCCGCATCTCGGATGAGTTTGTGCTCCTCAGTAAGGAGGTCGTCCATCATATAGTAGTCATGCCCCTGGTAGAGGTCGGTCTTAACAGATCCCATGTTCATGGTACAAAAATACAACGCTCGCGTGCGTAGACTTGAACAACCATGGACCTGGAACTACCAAAACATCCTGAATTTGCCCGTGTTGCCGCAAAAATTGCCTCTGACAGGCACGGCCAGCGCATTCAGGATGCCTTACACGGTCTGTTTCCCACCCTTTTGCCCAGCCGTAAATCGTGCAAAAAAGCCATCGAAAGGGGGCGAATTGCCATCAACGGCGTCCCCAGCACCACTGCACGCAGGGTTCAAACCGGGGATGAGGTGGTCTATCTGCCCGACAATGCCCCTCCACGCCCACCAGGATCCGGGGCACCGCAACATTTAAAGTGGCATCGGCCTGATGGGGCTGACCACCTCTTCGTTTGGAAACCCGCTGGACTGGCCACATCGGGAAGTGGGCGCCTCAACCTGGCGGCTGTGCTTGCCCATTTGGCCCACGCTGGAACCCCCGACCAAGTGGCCGCGCTCACCGCCCACCATCCCGATGCCTTGCGCTGGCCGCAGCCTATTCACCGCCTCGACCGCGTCACTTCTGGTTGGGTGTGCGTGGCGTTGAACTTGAGGACGGCCAGCAGCATTGGGGCCGCCTTTGCCGCGCAACGCATTCGTAAATCCTACCTCGCCCTCGTGGCCGGTGACCTCGACGGCCAAGGAGAATGTCGCCTTCCTCTAGAGGGACAAACCGCACACACATCCTGGAATGCCATCGCTTCGGGGCCCCTCCCTGTTCACGGAACAGCCACACTGCTCCGCGTGCTGCCCACCACTGGAAGGACGCACCAGATCCGACGGCACTGCGCACTGTTGGGTCACCCCATCGTTGGGGAAGACCGCTACCCGGAGAGGGTTGACACCGGCGAAGAGCCGCTTCGGTACAAGGGGAACGGACTGTTTTTAAGTGCCGTCGAACTTCATATTCCAGCTGGTGAGCACGGCGCATCGTCCCGCATATCCGCGGATGCTCCCAAAAAATTCAGGCGCATCGCTTGGGTCAAAAACGCCTTGAGTCAGGATCAAGCCACAGACGCTTCGTAGCCTTCGTCAACCAAAAGCCCCTTCTTTTTGTAGGCCGATACGGCGAGGTGGTCTGCGCGCTCATTCATGGGGTTGCCCGCATGGCCTTTGACCCAATCGAATCGGACCTTGTGCTTGCGGTACACCTTGAGGAATCGTCTCCACAAATCAGGGTTCTTCTTGCCCTTGTATCCCTTTTTCTCCCAATTGAAGACCCAACCTTTGACCACCGAGTCGATCACGTACTTGCTGTCGCTCACAACCCAAACTTCCACGCCGTCCCGCTTGAGTGCTTCCAGCGCCACAATGACCGCGAGCAACTCCATGCGGTTGTTGGTCGTGAGCCTGTAGCCCGCCGTGAATTCCTTGCGGTGTCCACCCCATTGCAGGATAGCCCCGTAACCCCCTGGGCCAGGGTTGCCAGAGGCTCCCCCATCGGTGTGGATGACAACAGGCTCAGCCATTGCCCTGAATCAGCATGGCAGCGTTGGCAGAAAACAGCTTGACAGCAATCGCCAATAGAATGATGCCGAAAACCTTTTGAAGCACCGCAATGCCCCCCTCGCCAAGCAGGCGCTCGATGCGTCCTGTCAAACGCAACACGAAGTACACCAAGGCAATATTCACAAGGATGGCCAGGGCGATATTGATGGCCGCGTACTCGGCACGCAACGAAATAATGGATGTCATGCTGCCCGCCCCCGCAATGAGAGGGAAGGCCACAGGAACAATCGTCGCTGTCTTCATGGATTGGGGCGATTGTTTGAACAGCGTGATCCCGAGGATCATCTCCAGCGCCATGAAGAACATGACGATGGAGCCGGCTACGGCAAAGGAGTTCACGTCGATGCCCAAGAAATTGATGACCCCCTCACCCAAAACCAGAAAGGCCAGCATAATGCCCAAGGCGACCAGGCTGGCGCGTTCTGCATGAATGTCTCCCGCCTTGCGCTTGATGTCGAGCAAAAAAGGAATGGAGCCAACAATGTCAATGACGGCGAACATCACCATCCCGGATTTGAGCAATTCCGTCCAATCAAATGCCATGTATTCCATGCGATTGTGGGTCGTTCTGATCCAACAAGGATAGGCATTCTGCGACCGCGCGCAAGGCTTGCTCTGCACAATGCCGGGCTTCCAAAGCCCGCACCTTCTCGGCAATAGTAGCAGGAGTCTCCGCTGTGACATCAAGCGCCACGTTGGCCTGAAAGAAGACCGCGCCCGTGTCGTATTCAGCATCCACCCAATGCAAGGTGATGCCTGTTTCACTCACCTCTCCCTTCTGAAGGGCATCATACACCGCCTGATGCACATGGTTTCCATACATCCCCTTGCCACCAAAAGCAGGCAGCAATGAAGGGTGCAAATTCAACATGCGCCCAGAAAATGCCTGAATCAGAGAGGGCGGTACTTTTAGCAAAAAGCCCAGCAGTACCACACATTGCACCCCATTGGACATCAATTCTCGGGCCACCGTTCCATCGCCGAGCTCGGCCTTGGTAAAGACCCAAGTCCTGACCTGGAGAGCCTCCGCACGTTGCAACACCCCAGCAGCAGCCCGGTGAGTGGCCACCACTTCAATTTCTACATCACTGCGCTTTGCCGCAGACTGAATCAGCCGCTCTGCATTCGTCCCCTCTCCGCTGGCCAAAATGGCCACCTTCATCATGCCTGCAGCCATCAGCGGGCGTCTGGATTGAATACAGCAGGGTCGGACAGTGGTCCGTTCTGCCGTGCCGTTCTGTCTTTCAAAAGTTGGCTCATCGCCGCTGAAATCGCTTCGACCTCTGGATCCTCTGGCAGGGCATCCGACAAAGCGCCTGCAACGCGTTGGCTGACGGCCATGGCCATTTGAATCTCACTGTTTGCAGCGAGGTAATAATCGTCTTCCAGTGAGAAGAAGTAGTTCACATCTCCCGACAAAGTCGCAAAGAGCTCTGAACCCACTTGCTTGGCCAAGGCACCGGCCCTTTGACGCTGGGCCTCAGTCAGGGTGTTGTCCTGAGCAAACTCCGACAGCAACTCAATCGAAGGCAACATGATGCGGTCGTAGGGAACATTCCGCGAAGGCGTCGACGCAATCAACCGTTCCAGCACTTCCAAGCCCTTCGTCACCTTACCCGATTGGGCAAAGGATTCTGCAAGGTTGGTCAATTGCAGGCGGATGTTTGTGGCCATTCTGCGGTTGTTCTCGTCCATGTATATCTCGCCCTCGGAATCCATACCTCCCCACTGGAAGTCCTCCATGACATTGGTGTACATGAGGTCCTGAGCAATCCCCACAGGCTGACCGCCACGGGAGCCATACTTCACAGGAACCAATCGCCAAGCCAGCCCTTCCAAGCGGAAATAGTCTTGCAGGCCCACGTAACTGTCAGGACCGATGGTCACCGCGAAGTAGACGGGACGCTCCCAGTTGTTGTTGCGCAGGATCTCCATGACCATAAACTGATTCTTCAACACATACTGCTTCGGAGTTCCTTGGCCATCGGTGACCGTCCAGGTCAAGGCATCCACAACCCGATCACGCTCTTCTGGAAGCACAAGTCCCGAGCTTATGGCAGCATTCTTGTCGACAGGGATTCTAAAGCTGTTCGAAGGCAAGTGGGCATACTTCCGGCCTCCGCCATAGTCCACCATATCGGCATCGTCCAGCGCCTGGCGCATGGCCGTTTCGATGTCCACGTATGGGTTGTTCGTGTCCGACGGTGGATCCATCAGAACAATGTCACGGGTGCCCTGACGGTACTTCTCTTCTCCCATGCGAATGGGCACAGGAGCACTGTCATAGGCGCGGCGCTTCATCTGCTCTACATACCAATCCGTATTGAGCAGGCTCAGGTTCACGATCCGCACATCCGTGCGATAACCCTCTACCTCTTGCACATACCACAAGGGGAACGTGTCGTTGTCGCCGTTGGTGAACAGGATGGCATTGGGCTCGAGACTGTCCAAGTAATTCTTGGCCATGTCCACGCCCGTGGTGCGCCCAGCACGGCTGTGGTCGTTCCAACCTTCTGCTCCCATTTGGAAGGGAACCAGTAACAGCAGCGCAGAAATCAACGCGGCACTCAGTTTCTCATTGCCAGACCTTCCGAAAGCAAAGGCCAGACCGAGCAATCCGGCAGCCACAACACCGAGGTACAACACCGTGTAGCTCAAAGCATGGCCACCACCTCCAACGGATTCCAAAACAAACAAGACGACACCGAGCGCCAAAGGCGCGCCCATGGCCATCCCCAAAGCCTTGCCCTTGAGGTGGAACGCCATATCAAACAGGGCGTAAACGCCGAGCCCAATCCAGATTGTGAAGGCATAGAACGAGCCCACATAGGCATAGTCCCGCTCACGAGGCTGCAAAGGATATTGGTTCAAATAGACCACAATGGCCAAGCCTGTCAAGATGAACAGCAAGCCCGTCACCGAGAAGTCTCGCCAGCTCCGGAAAGCTTGGAAAATGGCACCTATGAGGCCCAGCAAGAAAGGCAGGAGGTAGTAGTTGTTGTGGGCCTTATCCGATGTCCGGTGAGGCGGCACATTCTCCCGGCTTCCCAACCGCTCAGCATCCAAGAAGTCCACACCAGTCAACCAGTTCCCGTCGATGAAATCTCCATGGCCCTGAACGTCGTTCTGCCGTCCTGAGTAATTCCACATGAAGTAACGCAGGTACATCCAACCTATCTGGTAGCGCACAAAGAAGGTCAGGTTCTCCCCCTGAGAGGGCACGAGCAATTCATGGTAGCGATCAGCCTGCCCTTGCAAGCGCTGTACTTCGCGAATGTCCTCTGAAGACCGGGTCTGATTCGCCCGGTTTGTGGCGGCACGAATCTGCTGCTCCACACTGTTCAGACTGCGTTGCATGCTTTGGGCATACGTCCGCCCGCGGTCCAGTCCCTGGGACAAGTCGGTGACCATCATTTGGGCAAGCGTGCGGCGCACCTCTGAATTGCCCAAGTCGGCCAATCGCGCCTCATTGCCGCGACCCACAACAATCTCTGTTGCGCTCCGCACCTCAAACTTGGCTCCAAAGCGCTGACCAAACGAACGGTACAGATTGTTCAGCGTGCGGCCCAATTCTACTTTATCCAGGTTGCCTCCCAGAATCCGACTGGCCAAATGCTGCTCAAATGACGCCGCATCTCGCTCCCTTTGGTCGAGTGGGCTCACGAAGCCAACATCCTCATTCCAGCCCTTGTAATTGGACCAGCGCTTGTATTCATTAACGTGGTTCGCCTGGCTCGAGTACATCCTCGGAAACACCATCGTGAAGCGGTCATCATAGCGCGGTACACCGTTGCGCTTCTCCCCACTGTCCACATATTCCTGCTTCACAGAGAAGTCGCCTTCGTTCGAACTGATGTACTGATCGGCCGCAAAACGATCCTTGAATGTGGCGACTCGGGTGTCTACCGCTCCACGGGATTTGTAGACACTGTGGCTCGGAAAGTAAGAGGGAGAACCGTCGCTGTACGGGTCCTCCATGTCGTTGGGAGAGTTCCAATAGTGTCCCGTTCCAAGCGGGCGGTCACCGTATTGCTCGCGGTTCAGGTAGGCGAGCAAAGCAAAGAGGTTCTCCGGGTTGTTCTCGTCCATGGGAGGATTGGCCGCAGAACGCACCACAATCAGTGCAAACGTGCTGTATCCCACCAAGATCATGGCCACAGAAAGCGCGCCCACATTCAACTGCCACCAGCCCTTCTGCCGGCTCCACCAAAGGGCACCAACGATCAGTGCAATCACCAATGTGATGTACACCGCAACACCCGTATTAAAGGGCAGTCCCATGCTGTTTACAAAGGCCAACTCAAACCGGGCTGCAAGCTTCACAAAGCCCTGAATCAGTCCGTACTGTACAAACAGCAACAGCGCCAAAGACAAGGCCATGGCACCAATGAAAGTGGGCCACTTGAATTCATTTCGCTTGAAATAATACACGGCGACGATGGCCGGAATGGCCAGCAAATTCAACAGGTGAACCCCAATGGAGAGCCCCATGAGATATGCGATAAGCACAATCCAACGCAGGTTACCAGGCTCTTCTGAACGCGCCTCCCACTTGAGGATCGCCCAAAAGACCAACGCCGTGAACAAAGAAGACAGGGCATAAACCTCCCCCTCTACCGCAGAAAACCAGAAGCTGTCACTGAACGTGTAGGCCAATGCCCCCACTGCACCACTCGCCAAAACGGCGATGCGCTGCGCCTCAGACAACTCAGTTGCGCCTTCCACCAGGCGACTTACAGCGAGCTTTCGCGCCATGTGCGTGATGCTCCAAAACAAAAAGAGGATGGTAAAGGAACTCGCCATCGCGCTCATCACATTGACCGCAGTCGCCGCCATCGCCGCAGGGAAGAACATCGAAAAAAGTCGCGCCAACAACATGAACATCGGGGCCCCCGGAGGGTGGCCGACTTCCAACTTGTAAGCGGAGGCGATGAATTCGCCACAGTCCCAGAAACTGGCTGTGGGCTCAATTGTGAGGAGGTATACGACCGAAGCGATGAGCCATACTGCCCATCCCGTGAGATCATTGAGTCGCTTGTAATTCATGCAGCGTGGATTGGTCCCAATGGAAATCGCCCCGAAAATTCGAAACGTAAACCTTTGGAACTGTCGCGAAAATAGGCCCTCCTCAGCGGGTGACCATCACCCGCTGATCAAGGCGATTCACGCCGCTTTCAACATGCAAGAAGTAACCCCCGGGTGAGAGCCCTTCCAAAGGCAATGCCCACAGCGGTGAACCCGATGTACCACGAAGAACCACGCGGCCCAGTCCATCGGACAATACCCATTGGACTCGACCATCGAATACTGCACCATCCAAACGCGCAAAAGCCGCGCCATTCGATGGGTTTGGAAATACTGAAAGGCCCGCTGGCTCGGCTTCTGGGGAACCTTCAATGGATGATTCACAATCGGTCAGAACCCCGAATTCCAATTCAAAGACCCCATCAATCAGGGCAAGGTCCACGGTCACTTGTTCTTCTCCTCCGATTTCCAAGGACATCGTCATCCCTGGAAGCCCCTGAAAACCAGGCAAGCCGGAAAACGACATCGCGAGGCCATAACAACCGGGAGGCAAACACAACACCACACCGTCCACATCGCCCTCTTCAGGGTCCAACGACAAGGATTCCGACCATTCGAACCCTTCACCCGATAGGCTCCAAGCCCACTCCAATTCTTCGAGCAACTCCACAAACGTATCCCCCTCGATCACAACCTCAATGTCCTCGCAAGTGTCGTCTGCGCCATTCTCCAGATCAATGCACGCCGCCAACACTTCACCACATTCGGGAAAGAAGGCAGAAACACAGGCCGTTTCAAAGGAAACGCCCGCAACAAAGGTGTAATTCACCGTCATGCCATTCAACACAGAGCCATCAGAGAACGTCCAGAAGAAGCCGACGTCCTCTGGGGATTCAGTCACGGCCATCAAGGTCCAACTGCCGTCTGCTTCTTGAACCGCCTCGATCTCGAGTTCACACTCCTCGTCTTCAGGGTCACACCCACCGCCCACATCAAAACTGATGACCTGCCAGCCATTCTCATCGACATAAGGATCATTCTCCCATTCAATGGGCCCCTCTGAATCTGAAACAGCAATGGTCAACTCCGAGGCAGGGTCGCTGTTTTCTGAAGCCCAGAAATCCATAACATAGCAGCCTTCGGTAAGGCACAGACCCAACTCCACCGTGTCCGAGCTCCCGCCTGGAATGATGAACATGTCATCCTGCGTCCAGTTCTCTGCGTAACCCGACCAGAAGTAAAAACCAGAAGCCCCCTCATCGGGCGTCACGGTCACAACCATGGGCTCACACGATGCGTCACACCCTTCCACCACGACCTCGATGCACCAAGTGGATCCTTCTGGGCAACCTGGACTGAACACCGTAGCACAAACCTCGTAAGTGCCGGATTCCGCATATTGATGTTCGGTCCAGAGGAAAGCATTGGTCGTGGTCATGCCATCGCCAAACTCCCAAAAGATGGAGTAGCCATCAGGCTGCATCATCTCCAGCAAGAACATTCCATAACAGGGCGTTTCCTCGTCTACTGGAAAGAAATCGAGGTAAGCCTCGTCCTCTGTCAAGCAGGGGTCGCACCCTTCGTTGGTCACTTCGATACAAACCTCCTCACCTTCTGGGCAATCCGCTCCTGTAGCCACGGCGCATACCAAGGCCGTCTGCGCACTGTCCACCGAGAAGTCAAAGGCGCCACCACCGGTTTGCAAGAGCTCCCCATCGAGGTACCACATCACATCTCCCGGACCCGGTTCACCGGAATATTCTACCAGGTACTGTCCACACAATCCCAGCGCCGATAGCGACAGCTCGACATCGCATGCCGGGGGTGCTTCTTCGAGTTCGATGCAAGCCTCCACTCCAAAAACACAGTCTGGAGACTCAAACATGGCACACACCACGCCGCCCCCTTCAACATACAACTCATCGGTATCAGAAATAAAGTTGCCTTCGCCGTCAAACCAGGAGATGACAGCACCCTCCGGCGCTCCTTCAGTCTCCAATATCCAAGTGCCCTCTTCTGGGTTTTCAGCCGCAATAATGATGTCCAATACACAAGGTCCACAGCCCTCCACCTCAACGGTGGTGCACAGGACCGTGCTGTCCGGGCAAGTGGGACTCACGTATGTGGCGCACGCTTCGAACAGGCCGTCTTCTGGAAAGGTGTGCCACGTGAAGTGACCCTCCGCTGTTGTGCTGTCGCTGAACGACCACATCACGCTTTCCCCTTCGGTGTAGTCGCAGATGCTGAGGATGTACTCACATCCTGCACCACCCACCCAGATTTCGTCGGGGCACCCTGACTCATAGTCGTCACTGCCTGTGCAAGCCACCACACCGTCCGGGCAGTCGTCGGTAACGTATTGGACACACACTTGCCAAGGCGCGTTGCCCGTACCCACGGGCAGCGTGATCGCCGTACCCCCTTCTTGGAAAACCGTGCCATTGAGCGTGTACACCAAATCAACTCCCTCTGGGTAGCCCACCGGAATCACCATAATCACCTCTCCCTCTTGAGCAGTCTGTACAAGCAGCTCCATCGTGCATTCCACCTCCGAGCAGCCACCGACAACGACCTCTGTTTCCAAAGTCACACCACCGGGACAGAAGTCCGAGCTATACGTGACAGAAACAGGGTATTCGCCGTCTTCTGCAAACGCATATTCTGCATAATGCCCACCTCCTTGAACGTCGTCACCAAACGACCACACTGCAGTATCGCCTGGCTGAAAACTCCCCGCTTCAAACTCCCAAACGCATCCATCTCCATTGGCGAACACTTCTTCTGGGCATTGGATCGGAGAAATTTCAGCACACGCTCCGTACAGCGAAACACCTACCACTTCAGCCAGGGGACCATAGCCTCCGGGCAAAACCTGCATATAGAGCACCCCGGAAAGGGCGCCATCGGTTGTCAACTGGGCCAAGAGCACCCGGCCATCCTCATCCGGGATGCCATTGGTGTTGGACGGCACCACAAACCAGGCGCTGCCAATCATATCGTCGATCGTAAAACCACCACCATTTTCGAACTCCGTCATAAACGGCGAACCCGTGCTCATGACCACTTGGGGACAATCCTGTCCCAAGGCCGCGTCGGGCGGACCAGATATCCCTAAAGTCAACCAACTGTCCCACTCCAAGGTGGGAAAGGCGTCGAATAAAATGGGGTTGTTGGCACAAGGGAATTGGCCCCCAATCTCACTCTGAAAAAACGACGTGGTGGTCTGCAAACTCGTAGGGTGCTCTGCGTCTCCAAAGACCGTGGTCACCACATCATCAGGCCCAGGTAAGGTGGCAAACAGGCGGTAGGTGGTCATGCCTTCCAATGCTCCCTCCGTATGTATGGACACCACTTCGATGTCCAAGCAAACGTCTCCGTCTACCAACTCGGATTGGGCCACCGAAGAGAAGCCCGCCAACAAAGTCAGGCCCAGGAAAATCAGATTAAATCGCATGCTCAATGTGTTGATGTCGGTTTCACAGAAAACCGAAAAGTGAACCGATTGGTTGCGCTATTGCGCATCTACAAAACGTGGGTCAGTGGGCAACACATCCCCGCAAGAGGAGCACGTGCGCAGGTCTTCACTGCCATAAAACTCCCTAAAGCGCGGCAAGAAGTCCTTCTCAATGTCACGCAATTCGAAATAAGTCTCGTGCAGCTTTGTGTTGCACCCATCGCAGAACCACAACAAACCGTCCTGCATTCCGGTGCCTGCACGCTTGCGCTCAATCACCAATCCCAAGGAACCCGCCTCGCGCATAGGACTGTGTGGAACTTTGGCCGGATGCAAGTACATGTCCCCGGGGCCGAGTTTCATATCTACCGCACGGCCTTCTTCTTGAATACGCACAGTGATGTGGCCTTCTAATTGATAAAAAAGCTCCTCTGTCTCGTTGTAGTGATAGTCCTTACGGGCATTGGGGCCGGCCACAATCATCACGATGTAGTCCCCGCTGTCAACGTAGAGGTTCTTATTGCCGACGGGCGGCTTGAGCAGATCACGGTGTTCCTCGATCCAGGTGGTCAGGTTGAAAGGCTTTGGAATCGGCATGTGATGAAATTAAGCGTTAGAAGGCGTCGTTCGAACCGGCTTCCCCACCAAATACACTCCAAGAAAGATGAGCGCGCCAAAGGCCCACAACGGCCAGCCTGTATCCACCATGTAATCCGTGCCCCCATACCGGGCCTGTCCTACGCTAAATAAAGTAGCCAAGAGGGGCTGCAGATAGATGTAAACGCTCACCACTGTTGGTTGCAAGTGTCGCATCGCAAAGATGTTGAGCAGATAGACCATGAACGTAGTGGCCAGCACCACATAAGCCACGCCCATCCATTCCGAAGGGCCAAACAAGGACCAATCGATGGCAACCGCCTGACCCCATCCAATGGGCGTAGTGAACAGCCAGCCAAACAGAAAAACCCAAGTGACCACCGTCAAAGGCTTGTACTTGGACATCAGAGGCTTGACCGCAACCAAGTAAAACGCATAACTGGTCGCATTGATCAGGATCATAAGGTCACCTTGCCAAGAAGCATGGACCCGCTCCCCCGAACCACTCCACAACAGGATGGCCGCAGCGCCCACTCCCCCCAGAATGACTCCGAGCAACCGCCGTTTCACAATGGGCTGACCCAGCACCACCGCACTGGCAATCAACACCAAAATAGGGTTGACCGTCATGATCAAGCTGGCGTTGACTGGGCTCGTGACATTGAGGCCATTAAAAAAAAGCAACATGTTGATCCCCACACCGGTCACACCGCAAAACGCAAGGCGCGGGATGTCCTCGCGGGCCACCCGCTCCCGGTTAAAGGGAAGCAACAGCGAAAACAAGACCAAAGCACCTGTTACACGCAGGACAATAAAACCGCTCGGGCCAACCAAGTCAGGCATGAGGCCCTTGGCTACGAGGTAGTTCCCCCCGTAAACCAGCGCCACCACCAGCAAGGCCAAATGGGCAAGTAACCGCTGCAAGATGTGCTGGAATTAACCTTCGAGTGCTGCGCGAGCCGCCTCTACTGCAGCTTTGGCTGAACCCGCAAACACCCCTGTGTCCGTCAAGAGCACAGGGCGCTTCAGAAAGGTGTATTCATCGATGATCAGTTGCCGGTAATCGGCTTCTGTCAGATTGCGGTCAGCAAGCCCCATGGAACGGAACTTCATGGCACGTCGGCTAAACAGCGCCTCATAGCTGCCTGAATGGGCATGCATGGCATCGACCTCCTCCGCGGTGATGGCTTGAGCTTTGATGTCCCGCACTGCAGCGCCGGCTGCAGCGGGATTCAAGTCAGCTTCAATGCGCTGGCAAGTCTTGCAAGTAGGGAGGGTGAAGAAAGTCTTCGGCATGGAATGGATCAAGATTGAATCAGGGCGTCAATGGCCTCGTGGACCTTGGACAGGTCTGCTTCTACAGGCCGATCATTGTCCACGGAGACATCCGCAAGATGGGACACCGGTTCGAGGTAGGCGAGGTCACCTGGCCTGACATGGCGGTCCCATTGATATTGGATGATGTCGGGCGTCAAGCTGCGCTCAGCCTGGTCCCTGGCCATCCTGCGCGCCAAACGCGTTTCAGGCGTGGCGTGGATATAGACGGTAAGGTGCAGCCGCTCTCGGACACCTTCATCGTGCAACAAAAACAGACCATCCAGAAAAACCACTGGACAAGCAGGGATGTGCAGTCGCTGCGATTGAACCCCCGGCTGATTGAAGGTGTAGCTGTCGATGTGCAAGTCCTCTCCCGCGCGCAGGCGGTCCAAGTCACCCGCCAAACGCTCCAAATCCAATGAGCCCGGCTCATCGAAATTCGGTTCCCCATCGGCATCGCGCGGAATCTGACCAATGGGCCTGTAGTAATCATCCATGCGCAGAACCGATGCCCGTTTTCCATAATGGACCAACAGGCGGTCGACAATGGTGCCTTTCCCCGAAGCGCTTCCTCCGGCAACACCAACGAGGGTGGTTCGATTGTGTTCAGTCATGTGCCATCAATTGTTCCGCCATAGACCGGTCATTGGCCAAGCGGGGAATTTTGTTTTGGCCGCCCAGCTTTCCCCGTCGTGCCATGGCATCGCGAAAGGCCCCTGGACGCAGCGCTGTCAATTGAGCATGACGCAGCACGGCACCAGAAATCAGGTCCCGGTAGTATGGGTTCTGCTCCTGCAATGCTGCATCGAGGGCGGTGGCAAAGGCCGCCTCATCGACAGGCGCGACAGCAAATTCTACGAACCACTCATGGTACGGCAGTCCATTTTTCGGATTCACCTCTGGGGCCACATGAAATTCCACCACCTGTCCACCTGCTCGCCCTAAGGCAGAAGCCATCGCCGATTCAACTTCCTCGGCAATGACATGCTCTCCAAAGGCACTGGTAAAGTGCTTCACCCGTCCTGTGACCAAAACCCGCGCCGGAGCCAGAGACACAAAGCGCACCGTGTCTCCCAAATCATAGGCCCACAAGCCCGCATTTGAGGAAATCACGACCGCATAGTTCACCCCCATTTCCACTTCACCCAAGCCCAGGCGGCGGGCATCAGAGCGGCCGTACTCATTGGCAGGAATGAACTCTAAAAACAAACCATCAGCCGCATTGACGAGCAGTCCCTCCCCCAACGCACCGTCCTGATAGGCGATAAAACCTTCGCTTGCAGGGTACGTCTCAACGGCCGTCACGTCGCCCCCGATAAGCTCTCTAAAGCGCTCCGCATAGGGCGCAAAGGCTACCCCACCGAAAACAAAAAGCGAGAAGTTGGGAAACACCTCCTTCACATTGGCAGCACCCGTATGGGCGAGCAAACGCTCGAAATACATCTGAACCCACGAGGGGATTCCACTGATCAAACGCAAGTCTTGACCCGCCGTCTCCTGGACAATCGCCTCCACCTTCGTTTCCCAATCTTCGATACAGTTTGTATCCCAAGCAGGCAAGCGGTTGCGCTGGAGGTAAGAAGGAATGTGATGCGCCACAATACCACTCAAGCGTCCCAAGGGCACCCCACCAGCTGTTGGAGCCAAGGTTGGGCTGCCCTGCAGAAAAATCATCTTGCCCCCTACAAACTCTGCACTGCCGCTGTTGGCAATGTGGTGCAGCAAAGCCCGGCGTGCCGAGCCGATGTGATTGGGCAAACTGTCCTCCGTGAGCGGTATGTATTTGGCCCCTGATGTGGTCCCCGAAGTCTTACAGAAATACTTGGGCAATCCGGGCCACAACACATCGGTTTCTCCCGCCACCACACGCTCTACATAAGGCTTGAGGCCTTCATAGTCCCGCACAGGGACCGCTGCGCGAAATGCTGCCGCCTGCTCGGAGGCATCCCGGATGTTTGCAATGGCCTCCAAACCATGGTCCTTTCCGAACGCCGTATTGCCCGCACGTGAGAGCAAATCCTGCAGCACAGCCGCTTGAGCAAGCCCAGGGTTGGCGTTGTCCAAATGGTCCCTGCGCCGGATATGCCGAGCCAAAGGACTGGCCAAGCGCCCTTTCCAGCCTCCGTTCCTCGAAGTGTGCTCGCCTTTAGACATCCCTGCGAAAATAAAGGCCCACTCCCCATGCAGGGAGCGGGCCTTTGAAGTTCATTGACAACGTTCAGCTCAATGCTGCACGCGCATCTTTTTCGTGACGCGAACGCCATTGGTGACCAATGAATAGGTGTACATGCCATCGGCCAAAGCAGAAGCATTGTAGACCACAGTGTGCTCTCCTGCGGGACGGGCACCGAGGTCCACCACGTCGACCAAGCGGCCTTGAAGATCACGCAACTCAATCATAAAGTCACCCCCCCAATCCGCATTGAAACGGAAGCGGGTTTCCCCAGCTGTTGGGTTCGGGAAGTTGCCGTCCAAGTGGACGCCGTTATAAGCACCCAATACGTCTACACTGACCACAGGGCAGGTAATCAAACGAATCGCTGGAGTGGCAGTCTGCGAGGTAAACCAAACGTACTCACCACTTCCCGCCTGCTGATAAATGATGGTGCTGTTGTCCGTATCGCTATTGCCATTGCCCAATACGGTCAACTCGAGGTCGTCAAAATCAAACTCGGTAATGACCGCGCCTGCGTAGAATCCAGGAGAAGCCAATCCCTCTACGGACACTTCGATTTCGTCTTCGAAGGCCAAAGGATAATACACCGGACTTGCAGGTGTGCCGGCCCAATTGGCGTCAGAGGAGAACTCCGCGAATTCATAAGGGGAATCGCTCAAGCCCACTTCGGGGTCTTGGTCAATCCAGCGAATCTCAAAGTCAATGCCTGAGCCCAAGCTTGGACCAAAGGCCACTGCCAAACCATACACCGTGGTTCCTTCGTTGTTGAAGGTGTATCGGTTGCCGTATCCGGTGGGTTCAAAGAAGTCGTTCTCATCGTCAAAACGTGGACCCAATTCAACATCCAGAGTGCCCGCATTGTCGTGACCGAATTCACACTCGGTATACTCCATATCCACCGTCAACTCGGAATCATCACTGCCGGCTACATAAGCCGCGAGTACGCTGTCGCTGGCCATCGTGGCGCGCAAAGTGTAGAGCCCCTCTCCATCGGGTTCCCATCCTGTCGCGATGTACAGGGTGTCTTGAGGGTTGGCAGGGCAATTGTCGTTGTTGGCGAACGATGGGGCTGTGAAGGGGTCTGTTGAGGTTGTGCTCAACACGTTTCCAGCATCGTCCAAGACATCTACCGTCACCACACAGTTCTCTTGGTTCAAGAATCCTGCGTTGCGGTAAAGGACACCAGCTAGGACACCACCATCGGCTGCGGGTACGGCCTGCTCCATCGGAGTCACCCGATACTCGAACAGGTTGTAGACGTCTCCATTGGTCAATTGTACGAGTTCCAAGCTGTTGCTCACAGGGTTGGCTTCGATGGAAATGTCATCGATTCCCCAGTAATAGTGGCTGTATCCTCCTCCTGAAATGGGGCTCTGCAGATAGGCAAACCGGATGTCCACAGCGGACTGACCTGCGGCAGCGCAGCTAATGTCGAGGCTGGTCACCAATGGATTGGCGCTGGCCGAGTTGGCAGAAGGGATAAAGGTTCCACCGGCTTCGAAAGACGTCCACATGCTGCCTCCGTCGGTACTCACCTCTACAAAAATGGGCAAGTATGGGTAGCAGCAGTAACGGAGGTATTGGTCCCAAGTGATCACGACACTAGACAAGTTCGTCATGTCCATGGTTGGCAGATTCAAGAAGCCCTCCGTATCCTCGACGCCAGAAGCGATGGGGGTGTTGTAGTAATCGCAGTCAAAAATCATCCAACCGTTGTTGGCCGTCATGCTGCTCAATGCACCAATGTTGGTGCTAAACTCACCCGCAGGTGGCTGCACACCAGACGCGGTCGCATCCTGGAAGTAACCATCACCTGCAGCGTCGACATACTGCCAGATGGTGTTGTCTGGGCTGCTGTCTTCAGTAGACAGCGCTCCGAAACCGTTGTTTCCAGCCAGTCCGTTTGCAAAGTCCTCATAGAAGAAAATCAACGTGGAGTCACCTCCTCGCATTCCTGCTGCTTCAGAGCGGGCTATCTCTTCAAGACCCAGCAAACGGCTGGTTTCGAGCTCCTGAAGGGTTGCCTTTTTGGGCATTTGCTCGATCATTTGTGCCGAGACTTGGAAGGCCAGTACGCAAACGGCCAGAGTAAAAATGTGCTTCATGCTATGTGAATGGTGCGGCAAAATAGCTCCAAGCCACCGTTCCTCATCATTTCAGAACACGACAAACAAAAAAGGGGCCCCAAACGGGGCCCCTTTCTCAAAAAGTTCAGTGAACTATCACTTCACGATCAACTTGCGGGTGGCGCGGGCGCCGTCCACAGAGATGGTGTAGGTGTACATGCCTGCAGTCAAGCCCTCGAGGTCGAGAACAGCACGCTGGTTACCGGCGGGCTGGACACCGAGGTCCATGCTGCGCACAATAGCTCCTGTCATGCTGGTTACCTCCAAGGTCACGTCAGCCGCAGCTTCGAGTGTGAAGTCGATGCGGGTGTTTCCTGCGGCAGGGTTTGGATAAGCACGGCCCAAAGTGAAGCCCTCTCCAGCGATGTCTTCCACACTCATTGTGGTTTCCGCGTTGGGGTCGAGGTTCAAGCGAACCATGGGGCAATTGGTCGTGAAGAACCAATCGTATGCACTGCTGGCGCCGAATGGGCCATAGATAAAGACAGTTTGGTCACGCTGTGGAACGCTCGTTCCAATCTGGACGTTGTCGCCACCGAGGTGCTCGAAACAAGCCATCACAGCCTCTCCTGCAGCAACATAATAAGGCTCCTCCAAAGCGAATGTGTACCATGACACCTCGCCGTCACCACTGTTCAAGAAGTTGGCCTCGAGCTGAACTTCCTCCGTTGTGGTCAACAAGCCGTCGTACTGACCGCCTCCGTTGTTCCACTCGACCCAGTCGAAGAGGTGACACACGACTTCAGCACCAACGTCAGAACCATCCATGATGGCCACGTCAATCGCGTAGATGGTCATGTCGTTTACGGCATCGTATGGAACACCAGCGATGAAATCAACAGTACCGTCTGCTGGAGTCATTCCAACAAACTCTCCGTTGTCACGGCCGTACTGCAATTCCACCACATCGATGGCCTGCTGTGCGAGGTTGTCGGCTGGGTACTCGTCGAGGCTGTCAGAAGCCACAGAGTAGTCAAAGACGTATTCACCTGCGCCTGGCGCTTCCCAGCCCTGGACACGCAATGTGTCATTCTGGCCGTAAGCAATGTCAATACCTGTGCTCATGCCACCATCAGCTTCACTGCCATTGACCGCTACGGTCAACATTGTATTGGGCTGAACAGCTGTTCCGAGACCAGTCACGCCTACTGCGAGGTCAAAAACAGGCAACTGGCTTACTGGCCAAGTCTGAGCCTCCCAGAGACCCGTCGTCAGGTAGTCAGTAAAACTCACGTAGTCGTTGATGCGAACGTCATTGGCTGGAGTGTCAAACACCACCAAGTCGTCCACCATCCAAGCGTAGCCCCACTGGCCTACCCAACGCCAACGGAAATACACCGTGGCTTCGTCACCGGCGATGTCACCAATGTCAAAACGGGCAACGTGAGGGTTGGTAGACTCATCACCGCGCTCATAGGTAGGGAACACCTCATAGCGGGCAGCGACCGTATCGCTGTCAACCACCACATAACCGTCCTCGATTTCGAGGGTTTCTGGGCTGGGCCAGTTAATGCCGTCCAAAGAGATCTCCATGTAGCAGCGCTCAATGTCCGTGGTGTTGTCCCAGCAACGGTAGTAGTTCTCAAACTCTACGGTAACAAAGGGGTGACCGGTCAAATCAACGGGGTCGCCGATATTAAACCAGCAGTTCTCCACCCAGCTGGCTGCATAGGCTTCTTCTGCGCCAAACAAGTCGGAGTCGACCATGACAAAACCATTGTCAGCAGTGGTAGAAGAAATACCGGCAATGGCGTAAGGTCCGCTTGGTGCAGACGTGGTGCACTCCCAGTTGATGCCGTCGATGTAGTCGGTAAAACCCTCGTCGTTGGCGTTGGTGAAAGTGATGTTAGAACAGTCCGAGAAGTCATTTGTGTAAATGATATCACGGGTGTAGTCAACGTGCGTGCCTTGGGCAGCGCGGGCAGTTACGGCACGTCCTGCGAACTCGCGAACCGGTGCCTGAGCAAAAGCGAAGCTCACGGTGAGCATCGCAAAGACCAATGTGTAAAGGTGCTTCATTACGTGTTTGATGTTGGATTCGTGGGGCGAATATAGCCCCCGCAACATCGAACACAGCACATCAAGGGTTCAGGCGCCCATTGGCTCCATGTAGAGCTCAATGCTGGGGCACGTACACACCAAGTTTCGATCGCCGTGTGCATTGTCAACCCGCGCCACGGCTGGCCAGAACTTCCGCTCCCGAATCACCTTCACCGGGTAAGCCGCTACCTCCCGAGAATAGGGGTGATTCCAATCGGTGGCCGTCAGCTCACCCGCCGTGTGCGGGGCCATGACAAGAGGGTTGTCATCGCGCGTCCAACGTCCATCCTCGATGGCTTGAATCTCCTCGCGGATAGAAATCATGGCTTCACAGAAACGGTCCAATTCCTCCAATGGTTCGCTTTCAGTGGGCTCGATCATCAACGTGCCTGCTACCGGCCAACTGACTGTTGGAGCATGAAAGCCATAGTCAATCAATCGCTTGGCGATATCGGTGACTTCAATTCCAGCAGAAGCCTTAAACGGCCTGCAGTCCAAAATCATTTCATGCGCCACCTCTCCTCGGTTTCCCTTGTAGAGCACTTCGTAATGATCTTCGAGTCTGCGGCGCAAATAGTTGGCGTTGAGAATGGCCACTTCCGTGCTGCGCTTCAGGCCATCGGGGCCCAACAATCGGATGTAAGCGTATGAAATCAGGTGAATCAAAGCACTGCCAAATGGCGCTGCACTGACCGCATCGATGGCTTGCTCTCCCCCTACTGAATCCAGCGCGTGGCCCGGCAAAAACGGCTTGAGGTGCGCCGCAACACCAATAGGACCAACACCAGGCCCCCCACCACCGTGAGGAATGGCGAACGTCTTGTGCAGGTTCAAATGGCACACGTCTGCCCCAATGCGGCCAGGGCTGGTGAGGCCAACCTGGGCATTCATGTTCGCGCCATCCATATAAATCTGCCCCCCGTTCTTGTGCACCACCTTGGTCACTTCCAAAATGTGCTCCTCAAAAACACCGTGGGTGGACGGATAGGTGATCATCAAAGCTCCCAAACGGTCGGCGTACCTCTCTGCCTTTTCGGTGAGCTCATCGAGATTGATGTTGCCGTGCTTGTCGCATCCCACCACCACCACTTCCATACCGCACATCACAGCTGACGCCGGATTTGTGCCGTGCGCAGAAGAGGGGATCAGGCACACATTGCGGTGCGCTTCTCCCCGGGACGCGTGGTAAGCTCGGATGACCAAGAGACCGGTGTATTCACCTTGGGCACCACTGTTGGGCTGCAGGCTCATTCCAGCAAAGCCCGTGATCTCACTCAAGTACTTCTCCAATTCCGCCACCATCGTTCGCGTGCCCTTGGCCTGATCAGGCGGGCAAAACGGGTGGAGTTGGGCAAAAGGCGCCCAACCAATGGGCAACAATTGCGTAGCCGCATTGAGCTTCATGGTACATGAACCCAAAGGGATCATGGCGTGGGTCAAGGACAAATCCTTGTTTTCCAACTGCTTCAGATACCGCATCATCGCGGTTTCGGAGAGGTAGGTGTTGAACACCGGGTGATTCAAATAATCTACCGGTCTCAATTGCCCTCCCAACGGGGAAACGAACCCTTCCATATCGGGCAAGGTGACCACACTGAATCCAAGGACTTCGCATAAATCCTGGAAATCTTCGGGCAAGGTGCACTCGTGAAACGCGACGCCCACATGAACCCCGTCTGGAAAATAACGCAGGTTGATTCTCTTGCGTTCCGCCCGCTCCATGATGGCACCTGCATCCTCCATGGCAAAGACCACAGTATCAAAAAAGTGGTCATGCACGGGGGCATGTCCAGCTGCGCGCCCTGCATTGGCCAAAGCACAAGCCTGTGCGTGAATCCGTTCAGCAATAGAACGGAGCCCGCGTGGACCGTGATATACCGCATACATGCTGGCCATGACCGCCAACAAACTTTGGGCCGTGCAAATGTTGCTTGTCGCCTTGTCACGGCGAATGTGCTGCTCCCGTGTTTGGAGCGCCATTCGGTATGCCAACTTGCCCCTGCGATCCACCGAAGCGCCAATCACACGGCCAGGTACGTTGCGCTTGAATTCGAGTCGCGTAGCAAAGAAGGCCGCGTGGGGGCCTCCATAGCCCATAGGGACACCGAACCGCTGGCTGTTGCCCACCACGACATCAGCACCCATCGAACCAGGCGATTGCACCAAGGCGCAGGCCAACAAGTCGGTCGCTACCACCACACGCACTTCCATCGCATGTGCGCGCTCAATGAATGCATGCAACGGCTCCACACGACCCTCATCGTTCGGGTACTGAATAAAGACGCCGAAAACATCTTCCGCCAATTCAATGGCGTCCTCAGAAAGACGTTCAATGCGAATGCCCAAGTGCACAGCGCGGCTGTTCAGAACAGACCACGTTTGCGGAAATACATTTTCCGAAACAATGAAGCGGTCCACCCCTGCCTTGGCCGCTTTGCGGCTTCGCGCATTGAACAACATGGTCATGGCCTCCGCAGCAGCCGTCGCCTCGTCGAGCAAACTGGCATTGGCCATTTCCATCCCTGTGAGGTCGCAGACCATGGTTTGGAAGTTCATCAACGCTTCAAGTCGGCCCTGGGCAATCTCAGCTTGATAAGGCGTGTAAGCCGTGTACCAACCTGGGTTTTCAAGCACATTTCGGCGAATGACACTTGGCACCTCTGTAGGGTGATAGCCCATGCCGATGTGGTTGCGGAACAGCTTATTCTCCGAAGCCACTTGCGCAAT
>Ga0206125_10001588_pt1 | contig 26254 bp, 23 predicted proteins | sample Helgoland_Spring_4_FD_148598 | JGI IMG/M metagenome (GOLD analysis project Ga0206125, IMG submission 148598) | Pelagic subsurface seawater microbial communities from Kabeltonne, Helgoland, North Sea - Helgoland_Spring_Bloom_20160331_1 | ecosystem: Environmental > Aquatic > Marine > Epipelagic ... | reverse complement strand
CTTCGACATCGGACAGCGCCTTGGCAACACGCTCATAAGTTGCATTGATATCTGCATCTACAGGCTGCTCTTGCTTGTCTTTAAGTCGGTATTTTTTGTCCCAGATATCCAGTGATGCATCTTGCATTTTGATCTCTGGCGTTTTTTTGGCGGCTTTTACTGATTTTAGTTTCGGTGCGGTGCTCATTGATTGTCTGACCTTTTAATCGTCTCTCTCGGCTCACATACATGATGTTGCTGAGATTTTTATGGATATATAAATAGCAGCTGTCTAAATTACTACTGATTTCCTACTAAATTCCCGGGTTTTTGTTTTTATTCTCTGGGGAACTAGTGAACCAGTTTATCCTACATGGTGTGTCTTGCAAGCCCTAATCCACTATATCTTGTGTTTTTTTCTTAATAACCCGAATTACCGGTTTGTAAGTCATTGAAAAACTTGTGGATAAGTCGCGCAAAACCTTGCCGGTGGCGGTTTCGGTAAAAACTGACCGCGATCAATAAACCGGTCACCCTGTCTTTGCGTATAAATAAGCTGTTGGCAGAGATTAAAACAACAACGAATGAGAGCGTTGTGTCATTCCGGTGACTTGGATAAACTAGGCGCTTTATTGTGATTCACCCAAAAAGCGGTCTCCCATAGGGGAAACGACCGCAATCTGTTGAGGTTTTCCATGGATATTTTTGACTTCTCCGATGGCCGCGAAGGCTACTACGGGGAATACGGCGGCGTTTTTCTGCCTGAAATTCTACATGCAACAATTGAAGAGTTGTTGGTCTGTTTTCGCGAGTGCAAAGCGGATCCAAAATTCTGGCAGGACTATGTTGCATTGATGCAGAGTTATTCTGGCCGACCAACGCCAGTGACGCATCTGGAAAACCTGTCGCGCAAATTGGGTGGTGCGCAGATTTATGTTAAGCGTGAAGACCTTAACCACACCGGTTCGCACAAGGTAAATAATGTAATGGGCCAGGGCCTGTTATGTCAGCGTCTCGGTAAGCGCAAGGTGATTGCTGAGACTGGTGCTGGTCAGCACGGTTTTGCCACGGCGACCATGGCGGCGCGCTTTGGTTTTGATTGTAAAATTTATATGGGTGCAGTGGATGTGGCGCGACAGCGTCCCAATGTATTTTGGATGGAAAATCTTGGTGCCGAGGTTGTGGCTGTCCAAGATGGTCAGAAGACGCTTAAAGATGCGATCAATGAAGCGATGCGCGATTGGGTGACCAATATGGCCGATACCCACTATATTCTGGGTACCGCCTGTGGGCCTCATCCGTTCCCGGAAATGGTTAGCTGGTTCCAGTCGATTATCGGTTTTGAAGCGCGCGAGCAGATGCTTGCCCAGACTGGCAGATTGCCGGATCGTGTTTACGCCTGTGTCGGTGGTGGTTCAAATGCCATGGGCATTTTCCAGGCCTTCTTTGACGATGATAATGTTGAGCTGATTGGCAGTGAAGCCGGTGGTCAGGGTGTGGGTTCTTATATGCACGCTGCACGTCTGGCTTATGACGATGCTACTGTCGGCGTCGCTCAGGGTTTTAAAACCTATTTTCTGCAGAACGAGGAAGGCAATATGAATGAGACTCATTCGGTTGCGGCTGGTCTCGACTATATTGGTGTTAACCCGATCTTTGCTCATCTCCACGATAAGGGCAAGGTGCGCTTTGAAGCGGCCACCGATGTCGAGGTTAAGGAAGCGTTGCGACTAACTATGCGCACCGAGGGTTTGATTCCTGCGCTGGAGAGTACTCACGCTTTTGTCACGGCGATTAAAGAAGCGCCGACTATGGGCAAAGACGAAATTATATTGATCAACCAGTCCGGTCGCGGTGATAAAGATATCTTTACCATTGCCGATGCATTGGATGATGCTAAGTGGAAAACATTTATTAATGGCAAAGCGGATCAGTACCGCGCGGAGAATAACTAATGGCTCTGCAAAGCTTTCTTGCCGAACGTAAAAAAGATAAAGATCTTTTGGTGATGGCCCATGTGGTCTGTGGTTACCCTTCCTTTGAAGCCAATATGCAAGAACTGGAGATTATGGCGGAAGCCGGTGTTGATCTGGTTGAGTTGCAGTTTCCATTTTCTGAGCCGAGTGCCGATGGCCCACTGTTTGTAAATGCCAATGAGCAGTCTCTAAAGGCTGGCACTACGGTTGAGGACTGCTTTGAGTTTATGCAGCAGGCCAGCGAACGTTTTCCTTTTCAGCTGTTGATGATGGGTTATTACAACACTGTCTTTAAGATGGGTGAAGAGACCTTTGTTAAGCGCCTTAAAGAAGCGGGTGGTGTTGGTTATATTCTGCCGGATCTGCCGGTAGAAGAGTCTGCCAACCTGCATCGCCTGTCGGAAGAGGCGGGTATTGAGCCGATTATTTTGATGACGCCGACCAGTAGTGATAAGCGTCTGGCACAGTTGGGTGCGGTAAGTCGCGGTCTGGTTTATGTGGTTGCCCGCAAAGGTGTTACCGGTTCTAAAACCAATATGGGTGATGATGTGTTGGCGTTGATCGAACGCTGTCGTCAACATACCGACGCGCAGATTGGTGTTGGCTTTGGTATTAGTGGCAAGGAAGATATGGACTTTTTGCGTGGTTCTGCAGATATGGCAATTGTCGGTACTGCGGCATTAAAAACCTGGGAAGAGTCTGGTGCCGATGGCTTGCGCAAGTTCTTTGCCGAGTTGATGGCTTAGATAGAACTGACTCTTAACTCTCGGTTGCTACCGAGAAGCGCCAGTCATTAATCAGCTGGGATTTTATCTCTTCAAGGGGTGTGTAAGCACCCCAGTCTATTTTCTTTACACAGACCAGATGTGCGCCGATAGCGGAGCTGATTGGTCCTGCCCAGCAGGGTAGTAATTCGCTGTCGTTGTCGCTGACTAGTGATAGCAACTTCGCGGTAAATGCCCGACCATATTTCTCTTCTAATTCAGTCGACAATATAGCTCCGTAGCGATCGAATAGATCAGCTTCCCGAGTTGAGAAGTTGCCGAGTGCTTGCTGTGCTTTTTCAAAAACCTGACCCCCATACCGAGCGGTACTAAAGGTATCCACCCACAGCCAGAGTGTTGCGGGCTCCCGGTAACTATCGCGATTCTGTTGATAAAAACGTTCCAGCTGTTGTGCCGTGGGAATTTTTTGCGTGGTGACATTTTTGGTTAAACCGGCCAGCCGAGCTTCCATAGCATCCTGATCAATACTGCTGTCTATATCGGCGCCGATACCCGGCACATCAACCATGGTATTGCCGAATAGTTTGCTGTTGATACGGTTTTGTAGCTCTGCATTATCGGGATTGGTCAGCTGATCCATAGCCCAGTTGTCGGTGCTCTTATCGCCGCTTTTAAGCCAGTAGCCAAGGCTGATAAGCGTGCAGAAAATAATCATTACAATGATCAGCAGCAGAAAGAGTTGTCTGGGTGTTTTTTGTGTCACGGCAGTTTCGTTATCTAAGTTTATGATTTAAGGGTTTTACTGTTTAAAGATTTTTATCCAATCCCCAGGGCGCGGTTCGCCACTGGGATAATGGCCATTGATTATACGCAGATCATCTATCTCTGTAGAGTTCAGGTTAAAGGCCTTGCCGAGGGCATCAAAGGTGGTTGCGCCGGTGGCTTTTACATAGTGAATGGTTTTGGGTTTCTGACCGGCAATCTCGCGCCGCGAAATCGGCCTAAAGCTTTTAATTGATTCGACAAACAGTTTGTCGGCCTCGGCAAACTGTTCCTGCTTATCCACCTGACCGTTAAATACAAAGGCATTGAGTTTGTAATAGATCACCGCAATACGCTGGTCGGGCTGGTCTTCTGCGCCGGCCAAGATACCGCTAAAACCTTTTAGCCCAGCAGGAGAAATTGTCTGACCCTGATCAAGTTTTGACACCTTGAGGAAGTTGTAGAGATACTCCTCGGGGCTCTGTGACGTTCGTGCAATCGGCGTTAGGGAGAGCTGGGCATCATTGCTCTCTGGCACGCCCACCGAGCTGTGTTTGCTGACATCGTTGGTCTGTGTCCAGCCCTCGGGATAGTCAAAGCGCACGCGCAGCTGCATATTGTTGTAGCGCTCGGGTTTCTTCTCTTTGGCGAGAAAGTTTTCTCCCCAGATAAGCCCTTCGGTAAGTTTGCGGTACTCGGCTGCACCGTTGCCACGGGTCTCGGTGGATTGCACGCTCTGAGCTTTGCTAACCACGGTGCGCAGTCGTGAATCATTGCGCGGGTGGCTGGCAAATATGCCATGGTAGGTCTGCTTGCTGGCACCCTTGGCTTTGGCGCGGTCTTTCTGCAGCATTTCGTAGTCTTTCATAATCGATAGCATGCTGATCATCTCGCTAGGCTTGTAACCCAGCTTGGCCATATATTCGGCACCGGCTTCATCGGCTTCCAATTCGTTGCGGCGGCCGTGACCGCGAATAATCGAGTTGGCGTAGGCCATGCCGGCTTCGTAGACTTCACCGCTGCCGGAGAGCACGGCGGCAATAGTCGATAAGACCTGCGCGCCGATTGCCTTGCCCTCCTGGCCGGTGACATGTTTTTTGGTGATATGGGCAACTTCGTGGGCGAGCACTGAGACCAGCTGGGCTTCATTGCTAACATAGTTGAGCAGGCCGCGATTGACGTAGACATAGTTGCCGCGAGTGGCGAAAGCATTGAGGTCTTCTGAGTCGAGCAGGGTGAAGGTAAATTTCTTTCCGGCCATCTCCGACTGGGCGACGATTTCATTGCCAAGTCTTTTGATATAGGCATCCAGTTCTGGGTCATCGTAGATCGGGGTGGCCTGCAGCACCTCTTTATAGATATCTTCGCCGGTGGTTTTTGCCGCCAGTTGTACTGGCATTAGCAGGGCTAGACAGATGGTAGTCCACAGAGTCGGGCGAAAATTCGACAACAAAAATATCATCCAGCTTACTCTCAATTTTCCTCCCAATTTTGCTCTCACTTTTCCTTTCATTTTTTCACGCTAAAGAATGTCTTCAGCTGTTTGCCAAGGCTGCTGCAGGCATCTTTTTTAACCGGTGTTAACAGCGGAATAGGGGCCACGGCGCCAATCAGGTAGGAGGTGCCTGCAGAGTCTACCCGCAGTCGGCCCTTTTCGCTAAAGTCATTGAGGTCCCAGACGATAGCTTCATAGACAGAGCTTTTTTCCCACTGTGCATAGCCAAAACAGCCACCGCCACCGGGGCCTATGGCGCAGCTAATCGAGCCGCCCTGATCATGGGTTTGGGTTGAGCCATCGAGCCATACCAGATAGCGAACTCTCTGACTGTCGACCTGATTTTTAATATCCGGATCCTGCATCAGGCGGGTAAGGCGTTTAAGACCTTTGGGCGCTGTTCGCGGTTCAAACCAGGGGTATATAGCGTCGATAAACTGTTGCTCGGGCATCACGCTAATATCCGCACCTTTCATTTTGCCGGCAACACAGCTGATAAATTCCCGGTCAGTATCGTAGTGTCCCGCGTCTCTGCGTCCGAGGATAACCACAGATTCATCGCTGTTAAGCTCCATAACGCTGTTGTTTGGGCGGTATTCGTCAATAGTGGTGGTGGCACCGCAGCCGGTGAGAAGAAATACTGCTGTAACAAGGACAAAGATTTTATTCATTGTTCAGCCCCCAGCTTTTGCTCGCGCAGCATCCAGTTGTAGACGCTTGGAATACGGTAGAAGTCGAGAAGTAATTTGGCACCGGCATCGCGCAGGGCGATAACCGCGGCTTCTTCAATGGCATTGGTTTTCGACAGCATAAATGAGTCCGGCGTCTTGCCGTAGGCGGGCATAAACCAACTGTCGATCTGGTCGCCGTCGCTATTTTCAATATCCAGGCTGTACTTGATCCACACTTCATAGACATTCAGGTAGGTGTCAGAGGGTGTCGAGACCTGAACTTCCTGAACAGAGGGGGTGATCACCAGGGCGTTGTCCAAACTCACCTCCTCTCTGGAGGAGATAATTTCGATATTGCTAAACAGCCCTTTAAAGGCATTGCCAAGCATGGTGGTCTGGGCGGAGCCAATGTCGATACTGGTTTTTTTATTGGGTGCCGCGACATAGCCCCTAAATTGCTCGTCGAAAATAATTGAGGCGCTGACCGCTTTAGGCTTTGTGACAACCGTTGGAAACTGTCGCTCGGCTACCTGCACCTGTGCCGATGAGCTGCAGCCGGTAATGACTAGCAGGGCAATAAGGCTGGCAATAAGATGTATGTTAGTTATCTGCATAATTTTGATTCCTTTAATTAAGGCTGTTAAGGCCAATAAAGGTTCCCCCATTGTTATAGCTTAGCTCACGCATCAGAGCGGCGAATCGTATTGCCGAGGCGCTGGGTGATCCGCCCCGTGGGAAATGCACAGGAAAGCCAATCGCATGAATACGCACCAGCCGGTCGGCGCCGCGGTGGGCCTGGTTAAGATTGTCGATGGCTTTGACTATATTGCGAATCGAGCGTCCCTGAAAGTCGTCGCCCAAGGTGTAGATACTGATCTTGCGATCGGCTTTGTAGAAGGTTTGAATCGCTGCATTAATCCCTTCAACCGGACTGGAGTTGCTAAATGGCGCCCAGGTATTTAAGGTTTTAATGATGTTTTTGCGCATCTCCGGGCTATCCGGTATCCAGCGGCCACGGTAGGCGGAGAACATATACTGGCCCATATCATTGAGCACCTGCAGGCCTTTTACATCGGGATAGATGTCGAGAATATTGATCATCTCTTTTTTGACTTTTTCCCAGGCGGCAACCTGCATACTGCCGGAGGTGTCGATGACAAAAATAATATAGTCGCTGTCGACGGGAATACCGCCGATCAGTTTATTCTGCTGTTTAAATTCCGGGCCGAGCAGGCGCTCCATCTCCTCACTGAGAATCTGCATTACCAGTTGCAGCTGTTCTTTTTCGCGGGCCTGTGACTGGGATATCTGCACCGACTGTTTTTCAACACTGGCCAATTTGGCCTTAAGACGTGCCACTCGCTCGGTCAATTCGGAGAGCTGTTCTTTGCGGGATTTAAGCTGTTCATTGAGCACCACGGATTCACCGCGCACGTCAAATAGCTGCTCCTGATATTCTTTGACTGTCGCGCGCAGTTTGTTTTCTGCCTCTTCAAGGGCTGCGGGATCGCCGACTCGGGCTATAACTAATAGCAAGACAATAGCGCCAAAGCCACAGCTGATAACATCCAGAAATGAGATGCTGGCTTCCTGAGATGCACGACGTTGACGTTTCATGGCCAGTCTCGCGAGGGGGCAATAAAGGCTCCCTGAGTATTGAGTGCCAGCTGCCAGAACAGTGCGGCGGCTTCTGGGTCACCCTCCATGGGAAAGAGGATGGTGTTGACTGGAATACCTCGTGGCAGGCTGTTGATGGCAGCGGCGAAGAAGTCGCGGCGCTGGCGGCCGCTAACCATATATTTTTTCGGTGGCGCGGCACCCTGGGTTGGCAGGCCATCGGTGAGTATAAATAGGTTGTCCGGTTTTTTTTCAAAGTCGTTAATCGAAGCGATGGCATTGATCAGGCTGGTGCCATTACCTGGTGAATAGTTGCGTAGACCCTCTACGGCTTTTTCCAATGCCAGGGAGTCGGCGGCATCCAGCCATTCGCCTTCGCTGCCGATAATTGCCGGCTGTGCACCGGTGTTAAAGATATAGAGTTGGAAGCGGCTACTTGGAGGCAGTTGAGCCAAAAGCCATTCCGTGGTGCGCATGGTCCAGATCCATTTTGGTGACTGCTTCTTCTGGCTGTCGTCCATATTGCGCCGGCGCACGGCGTTGACCACGGTGTCGGCGAGCATACTCGCGGAACCATCGACTAGAATCATCACTCGCTCGCCGCCGAGTTTGAGACCGGTCAGGTACTGGCGGTTACCGTCGCCAAGAAATTCGCGGACCTTGTCGCCAAATTCCACCTCTTCCATCTGCGCGGTCTCTTTTTCCAGTTCCTCGACTTGGCGGCGCAGTTTGGCAATATCATCTTTGGGGTCGGCCTGAATACTTTTTTCCTGTTCCTGCAGATCGGTTATTACTCGATCAGAGGCACCTTGCGCAGTCACCAACTGCAGCTGCAGCTCCTTAAGGCTGTTAAGTAATTCGACTTTTTCCCGCTCGGCCTGACTTATATCCTCTTGCAGCAGATCCACTTCCGAGGCCAGCCTTGGGTCTGGCAATTCGATCTCGGTGGCGTTGTGGCGGAGGATTAAAAACAGCAGGGTTACCGCGCCAAAGCCGCAGGCCATAATGTCCAGAAACGAGAGACTAAAGGCGATATTGCGACGCTTCTTAGCCATTGCAGACCTCGATCAGCAGCAGCTGATAGTCGCCGATAAATATTTTTCCGCCGGGCTGGGCAGTCTCGGGCAATTCTATGCTGCTGGTGCTGTCGCGATGGATAATGTTGAGGCCCTGCTTATTTATCGATATAACCAGTGCGGCGCTCTTATCCACCAGCGGGGTAATATTGAGTCGCTTGCCATCCATGGCGATACTTAGCGGCTCGCTAAGTAGCCAGGCTCTACCCTGATAGAGCAGATGAGTTGCCGGGGTAGGGGGTGCGGTATCTGTACTGCGCCTGCCACTGTTAACTGGAAGCTCTTGAATCGAGGTGATTCGATGCAGATTATCGCTCTTTTCAATAAGTGACTGATGATAATTGAGGCAGTTATCAACGCCCTGGGTCTCGTTGAGTTCTCGGGCAGCACTAAACCCTGAATGCAGCGCTGAGATCAGTTTTGTGTTGTGGGAAAAGGTGATATCTGCGGCGGCGGTTTTTTTGATCAGCCGGTTTAAACTCTCCAGGCGACTCGCTAAAAGCAGTTCAATATCTTTTTTGCGCAATAGTATTTGCAGATCACCACGGGGTGAGGCGATGCTTAGATCGCATTCTGAAAGCCCGCCAATGCGCCTGCTGAGTCCGGGTAGCTGATCATAGATTGCCTGTTCACCCTCCGAGGTATGCAGTGGATCATAACGGTGATTCTTGATCGTCAGGTCGCGGATATAGCTGGCCAGGGCATTGTAGACGTGGCTGGCACCTATATCGGGAATAACCTGATGGGCTTTGATACGCAGATTGCTGCGCTCAAAACTGACTTGGCTGACAACCATCTGGTGCATCTGCAGGTCCACATACAGGGTCTGCTTTTCTGCGCCGTTGATCTCTTTAATCGAGTCTTCGAGATACAGACAGTCAGCGAGACTGCTGTCGACAATCGCCACTATGCTGGTTTTCAGTGCACCGGTCAGGCCCAGCAGCAGGGACAGCTGTTGATCGTCAAAGGTGCTTGGAACACTGAGAATTAACTGCTCTGGAGAACCGGCTTTGGTCAGCAGATTCTGCAGCTGTGCAAAGGCAATATCGGCGTGGTGGCGAGCCCAGTGCTGATCGCCGGGCAGCTGCGCCTGATTGAGTTGTCGCCAGTAATCGCGGTAGATATTTTGTGGCTGTAACCAGGCCTGCTGTTGCGCTGCCAGGCCGGTGATAATGCCCTGTTCGGTATGCAGTGCATATCCGGGTTCGCAGAACACCTCGCCGTCCTGAGTTTTAATCAGTAGCGCCTGGTCATTGAGTTCGAGAACAGCAGTGCTCATGGTCTATTTCGCTTTTAAAAAACGCAGCAGGTTGTTTTCACAGTAGGCGTGGGAGTCGAGCACCAGGCGCTCCTGAATCAGCTGTAGCTGGTGCATAAAAAACATCACCAGCATGCTGATCAGCAGGGCGATAAATGTTGAGTTAAAGGCTACGCCGAGGCTGCTGGTAACGCCGGCAATATTGCCCTGCATGGCTTCGTGAGCCTGTCCCAGTGCGGCGCCTATACCGCGCACGGTGCCGATAAAGCCGATGGAGGGAATCGCCCAGGTGATATAGCGAACCATGGAGAGTTCTGAATCGAGTCGATCATTTTCATTGCTGCACACGGTATTCACTGCATCGGTTGCCGATTGAACGCTGTCGGTGACCTGAAAGCGGGTGAGGGCGATTTGCAGGGCGCGGGGCAAGAGCATTGGACGCTGATCATCGGGCAGTGATTGCAGTGGCCTGGCCAGTTGGCTGGCATCTTCTGGCAATACCCTTGACCCTTCGCTGATGGAGATTAAGGGGCGGTTAAACATCTTTTGTTCGCGGAGGGCGCTGCGGGTTTTGTAACCCATAATGGCTAGGGCCCAGAACATCAGAATAAAACAGGCTTCCTGTTCGAAGTCTTTGATCACAATAAAGAATGAGCGCGGCACTTCATAGTCTTCGCCAGCGGCGGCCATTTCGGCGTGATGACGAATGGTGCTCTCGGCATTGGGGCGCACCACGGTGACAAATATGGCGTGGACAATAATAACCGCGAGTAGCAGGGCGATTAACTGGAAGAACATCTCATTGGTATGACTTTTCATTTGAGTATCCCTGATGCAAAAAAGTGGTTGTTAAATATCTGATGGAAGAGGAACCGGGAAGTCTTCGGAGATCTCTTCGCTAGGTTTAAAATCGTCGGCAGTTTTTGACTCTTCTGCAGTTTGGTCTGTCTGCCCATCGTTTTTAGGCTGCGGCTGTTGGGTCTGTTCCTCTGACTCTGCTGTGTCAGCCGACCACAGTGGTGTTGAAAAAGCAGTGGCCGCCAGAATTGTCAGTGCCAGCCAAAAGCTGCGGATTCTGCTTTGATGCTTGCTGTAACTGTTCATAGATCACTTCCAGGTTTATCGACATAACGGGCAATTCTAAAGCCCAGATCAATGCGCCCGTCGTTTCCGGAGTCGCGATAACTAAGGCGCAGCTCGGTACGTGAGGCGAGAGCCCAGCTGGCACCGCGAATCACATGTTTGTTGCCCTGTTGTGGGCCGCGGGGATCGACTTCTGGCTCACCGCGCCGGGGGCGGATATCAAAATAGTCATTGACCCATTCAGCGACATTGCCGCTCATCTCATAGAGCCCTTTGCTGTTGGCTTTAAAGCTACCAACCACGGCTGACACTGGATACTGATCATTGTAGTTGGGCAGGGTAAAGCTGATAAGAGCTCTGGCGCTTTGATCGGCATAGTTGTCGGTGACTTCCAGGGGCGGATAGAGATCATTGCTCCAGGGGAAGATATGACTTTTTGACTGCGCGTCGATTTTTGCCGCCCAGGCCCATTCCGCCTCGGTGGGAAGTCGGTAGCCATGGGCATCCCAGTTAAAGCCGACAATGCGACTCTCTTCAATAATATAGAACGGCGGCAGGCCCTCTTTGCGGCTCAACCAGTTGCAGAACAGTGCGGCATCTTGCCAGCTGACTCGGGCAACCGGCTGGTCGTTCATATCCAGAGTCTGTCCTTTGATTGCCGTCGAGCTGTGTTGATCTTTCCAGCGCCGATACTGGGCGTTGGTGGTTTCGTGGGTGGCCAGATAAAAGGGGCGTTTAAGGGCGACCGAACGCTCTGCTTCATTGGCGCGTCTGCCGGGCTGTCGCCGCGGTGCGCCGAGCATAAACTGCTGATCGGGGCGGAACAGTTTTAACTGGATACCCACTGAGCTGTTTGCCGTCGGAGGGCGTGATGCCCAGTAGGCCTGCTCTAGGGTCAGTAATTTAACGGTCAGTGCCTGCTGGTGCCCGGGCCTTGGAGTAACTGTCATCGACTTGGTCTGGTAGCCGGATTTCTCAACGCTGATGCTGTGTGGCTTGGCATTTAGGGAGAGAGTCTGGCTGCCGCTGCCCTGGCTTTTACCATCTACTTTAATCGTTGCATCTGCAGGGCTTACTCTTAGCTGAACTGTGCCTATATTGGGGGTCAGATCAACATTTAAATCGGCCTGTTGCTCGGGTTTTACGGCAATGGATCTGGTAGCTTTCAGGTAGCCTTCGAGAAACAGTTCGACTTTATGTTTTGTAAACGGTGCCACATCGACTAACAGGGGAGTCACACCTGAAAACTGCTTATCGATGGTAATACTTGCACCCTGGGGTGAACTGTTAATGGCCAGCTGGCCATCGGCAACAATCATTTCAATCAGTGGGTGCTGTGCTTTAGTGCCGGCTTTGACGGTGATCTGCTGTTGCAGGGTTTTATAGCCAGCGGCTCTAAGGGTTATCTGACTGCCGGTTTCCAGTACTTCGGCGGTGATCGGTGTCTGGCCAATCAGCCGATCGTCGATATACAGTTCGGCCCCTGCGGGAACTGTGGTGAAATCCATATGCCCCCACGCCGGTTGCAATGTGATCTCTACAGCCTGAGTTTTACCGAGACCTTCGATTTGCACTTCCTGCTGCAGGGGGAAGTAGCGGTATTTTCTAAAGTCGAGTTTGTGGGCACCGCGACTTATTTGCTCGAGAGTGCCGGGGACGGTGCCGGCCAGTTGGTCGTCAATGTATACCTCTATATCACTGAGGCTGGCATTGATCAATAGATTGCCCGGCAGTGGTTGTAGGCTGATATCGATCTGCTGGGTGGCCTGATCGCTGACCTCAATGGTTTTGCTCAGTGGGTAGTAGCCAGGTGCTTCGGCACTGAGCTGATGCTCGCCGCGCAGCAAGAGATAGTTATCGCCAATATGGAAGGTCAGACCGCTGATATCGACCACCGCTGTGGCGGGGTCGAGGCGCAGGATCAGTGCCCGCGCGGCAAATAAAAACACCAGAATCAGCACTGCTACCAGTGTAAACGCGGTGGTGAAAAGCAATGCGCCAGAGGGTCTGGTGCTGCGCTTCTGCGCTTTGCTTTGCAGCGGCGTAAAGTCGGTTGCAGTCAGTGGCGGGGTATTATTTTTGTCGACCATAGTTTTCTAATTATATCCGTCACATATTTCGTTGCTAGGGCTGGCGTGATATCAGTATGGCCCCTGAGTCCCTGTGATGTTTAACTTTTTTCGGTCTTATAAATAGCTCTGTTTAGATAGCCTCATTGCAGCTAATGGTAATCGGTGAGTCCAGGCCCTTGTCGGTCAGGGTAAATTCGATACGTACATCGCGATAACCGGCCCTGCTGCCGGCGACAATATAGCGGCCGGGTTTAAGGGATACCGAGGTTCTCTCAAAAGTACCCAGTCTGGCGACTCTAAACAGGGTGACATTGGTATTGCTGTCGGAGGACAGGGTCACTTCTACTGGTGTTTGCGAGGCTTTTATAATCTGTTTAAGGGTTTTAATCTGGTTGCTTAACAGCGGGCCGGGATTGGCAATTCCTGAGGCATCGCGCATGGTCTTTTGCGCTTTACGGAGTTGGCTGCTGGACGCCAGTGCCAGTGGGTCTTCGATAATCCCGCGAATTCGCCTGTCGAGGTCGGCGCGGACATTGACCGGAATCTGTTTGACTTTAACGTCGGTCAGGGTTGCATCGGTCAGCAGGAGTTTTTCATAGATAGATTTTGCCTGCTGCCACTGCTCCTGTTTGGCAAATTGGTCAGCGCGGGCCATATTATTTGTCACCCAGAGTTGTGAGCGACGTGTCTCCAGCTGTGCCAGCGCCTGTTTGACGGCGGGGTGGTCGATATAGACTTTGCCAGCTCGATTAAAGGCGGCTGTTGCCTGTTCGAAGCTGTTGTTGTCCAGTTCTCTAAAACCCTGACTCATATGCCCCCGAAAACGCTGTTCGGTTATTTTTTGCTCGGTTTTAGCCAGCGCGGCGGTGGCTTTTTTGTGCTTTGGATCCAGAGTTACTGCGCTGCTAAATGCCTTTTTGGCGGCGCTGAGCTGGCTGAGGGCGCTGTGTTTTTCACCCTGCTGCAGGGCTTCTATAAGCCGCGGTAAATTGGCGACTCGCTGGCTGAGTTGCTGTACTTTTTTATCGCTGGGTGCCATGGCGCTGGCCAGTTCAATATTGCTGGTGGCGGTGCTGAGAATGCTCTCTTCGATCGCATTACTAGCCTCGTCTATAGCCTTGGCGAGAGTCATTTTCCCCGTAGTTTCGAGATTACTGAGGCCGTCGAGGGCGCTCTGGTAGCTGGCCACGGATTTGGCATACTCTCCGTATTGATACTGCTGGTCACCGCGCTCTATCTGCTCCATTGCCTGCTTAAACTCGAACTCTCCCCAGAGTTCGACGCGCTTTTCCTGCAGGCGATCGCGGCGGGCAATAATCTCCGCCAAAAGAGTCTGCGCATCCTGGCGATACTTGGTTTTTTGCGCAGCTGTTGAGGGGCTGACCACGGTGGCGGATGCACTGGGGCTGGTGTTTTCGCTCTCTGATGAATAGTTGATCCAGGGTTCGGTAACGCTGTTTGGCAGTATAAAAATCACCGCGCTGGCCAGTAGCAGGAGCACAGTGATAACTATTTTCTGTACGCCGCTCTGATGGACACCACTTAGACGCGCACCACTGATCACTGGTTTTTGCCGGCCGTTGCTATGCAGGTTAAAAGCAGAGTCTACACTGGCCTGTTTGGCGTCTCTGGTATCCATGACTTAGGGTGTACTGCGTTCCTGTTGGTAAATCTTGCCCAACAGTTCCTGCCACTGTTGATACTGAGCCTGAACCGTGCCGGTCAGGGTGACAGTGCGGTCTTCCAGTTCGATAACCTGAGGGGCAATTTCTGCCTCGAGAGAGGAGCCCATCTCTGCCACTGCCTCGCTGTATTCCGAGGCTTTCTGTTTTTTGTCGAGGCCGGATTTGATTACAAACCCACCCACTGCGGCAGTCGCGGTGCCAGCGTCGTCAGCGATACTGGTGCGCGCTTGGGAGCGGCCGTAAATTCCTGCCAGAATGGCGCCAATACCGGCGATTACCTGTCGGTTGCCCTGGGCATTAAGCTGTCGCGCCTTGACCACTGAGTCGTAGGAGGAGCGGCGGAAATCCTGGTAGGCGAGGTGCATCTGCTGGGAGAATCCGTCGTAATAATCCTGCATGGTGTCGACATAGAGATAGTCGCGTTCGCGGATTTTGCGCACACGTATCAGAATGCTGTCATTTTCCGCTGGCAGTCGCGAGATACTCAACAGTCCTTTGCGATCTTCCTCGACATAGTTATCAAAGGCTTCGGGTGAGAATTTTCTGGCAAAACGCAGCTCGGAAATCGTGCGCAGATCCTCTGCCCGCTGGTCGCTGATCTTTTCCCGGTAGGCAAGCAGATCGTTGGCGATGCGGATAAACAGATTTTGGAATGGGTCGCCGAGGCTTTTTAGGCGGCGGTCGTAGGCGTACTTGCCGGTGGTCTGTTTATAGCGTTTTTTAAACCATTTTTTGCCGCTGCTATCGACCACTGCAATCTCCAGATCCATGGTCTCGCCGTCGGACTGGTGAATGGTACCGGTGATATACAGGTCCATTATCACATCGCTGTTGGGGGTGACTCGAATAGCCCCCCAGGCACCGCTTTTTTCCAATACTTTGCCGAGCTGATTGGAGAAGTAGATCGCCTCTGCATAGCGGACTTCAGGAAAGACGGTGTCGTTTTCATCGGTGAGATAGAGGCCGTCGTTGAGGGTTGGAATGCCGACATCCAAAAGTGTTTCTATGGGGAATGATCGCGACGGGGTGTTTAGGGTCAGGGTCGTCGATGAGGTTACTTTGTCGACAGCTGCCTGAGCTGTTGTCACAGATAATGTGCACAGTACAAAGCCGCATATTAGCGCGATGGTTTTACTGGGCATTGCGAAGAGGTTGCTGATTATCATAAGTATAAGCCTTGATCCTAACCTTGATTCTTTATACGGCGGTATTCATCCCAGAGTTTTTCCCTGAGTATCGGATCTCGCTCTTTGCTGGCTGCGTCACGAATTTGCCGCAAGACAATATCGTCGCCCTGACCATCGTCTATATCATCGGGAATTGGGATAATTTCGTTGCCGGCCTGTTCTTGGCCGGAGCTGCTGTTAGAAGCCTGTCCGCTTGGCGCTTCGGCACCACTGCCGTCTGCCCCGGGAGGTGCGCCCTCAGCGGCGCGCTGTTCTATTGAGGCGTTGCCCTCAGCACCGCCGTCACCGCCAGCTTCTTCAAATAATGGTTCGTCGCTGTCGATACCACCGCCGGTTCCGCTGGGGCTGAGTATATCGATGCTGCTATCGCCATTGCGGTTGCCTTCAGATAAAACAGTCTCGTCAAAATCTTCCAGGGATTCGTCGAGGGCTTCATCGAGTCCTTCTATTGAATCTCCGCTGCCGCCACTCTCTTCTACATTATCGCCTTGAGGGCTGCCTTGATTGCCTTCACTGCCAGCATCACCGCCACTGGGTGATGCTGTGCTGCCCGGATCTCCTCCCGGACTGGGCGCTCCCCCTCCTGGACTTGGTACTCCCCCTCCTGGATTTGGCACTCCCCCTCCTGTGCTTGGTACACCTCCACCTGAGCTTGAGCCATTGTTGGTTGGCGATGGCATTGAACAGGCGCCGAGGCTTAAAATCGCAGCGATAAGCAAGCTGGCAGCCACTGGCTTGGTAGAGCCAGTTATCTGCTGTTTACTGATTTTTTTATAAGTGATTATTTTCATCGCTGTTTTTATGATTCCTGTGCCTGTTTGCTCGAGTAGGAAAAAACAATACTGCTCTCGGTTGTTTCCCCATCCACAAGCCTGGGCCTAAAGCGTTTGCTGCGAATATCTTTAAGAATTGCTCGAACCTCATTCTTGCTGATATTTTCTGGTGGGTTGAGTATTTCCATTTTGCCTGGAACACCAGCTTTGGAAACCTCTAACGATACCTGCAGATCCGCTTTCGGCAATTTTTTGCCAGTTTCCACAGCGGTAAATTCTATGATGCTTGGTTGGCCAAACAGGGTCTCGGTCAGTTGCTGTGACTCTGCATTTGCCTGCAGTGATTCGTAGGCGAGTTTGTAAGCTTTGCTGGCAGACATACGCTGACCAAATACCAGATACCAGTCGCCGAGCTCTGCAATAGCCTGGGCTTTCTGCGAGTCGCTGATATTGTCTTGCTCTTCCAGTGATTCAACGACTTTTTGCAGAGCCGCTTTGCCGCGACGATAGTGCTGTTGCGAGGTGCTGTTGGGACTCTTTGCGGTTGAGGATCCGGAGTTGATGGTCAGGCCGGATTCCGAGGGCTCGCCATGCTGTTTAATATGGTTGGCGATAAAATAGTGCAGATGGCTGATTTTGCGGTATCTCTGAGCTACATCCGGGTCGTCTAGCGGTACGCTTTTTTTAAGGATACTGGTCATACGGTTGCTGAGGCGCTCAGAGATAACTAGATTCTGGTAGCCGCCATTCTGGCTTCTGTCGTTGTAGGTATCCATATACCAGTCGAGAAGTTCATCGAGTACTGGCAGCATTCGCGGATCATTTTCTCCGTAGGCATGGGAGTTAATTTCATAGAGATTTTCCAAGGCATTCTGGGATTCATCCCAGTTGCCAAGAAAGCTTTCGGCCTCGGCAATGGAGAGCAGGTAGGGAGTCTGGGAGAGGCTGTTAAGGCCGTAGTTAACGCGCTCAATCTGCATTCCGCGCTGATAGGCCTGTCGCGCTCGCTCGTATTCACGCTTTGAGAAGTGAGATTGCCCGAGGCCAAAGTAGAGGTCAGAAAGTTCTGCAGAATAGGCGCTGCGCTCGGCCTCTGCGGTTTCAATAGCATCCAGATAATCGCTAATGGGGTCACTTTCTGTGACCTCTGTGGTGATTGTTTGTGCGACTGTCCCAGAGCTTAAGGCTAGAGATATAAGCATACACATGAGCATATACATAAACATCTCGATGCTCTTTGCTGGGCTATAGTTGATCGCTCTGCTACTGGGTTTCATATTGCATTCCCAAATTAACTTTAAAAATTAGAGTGGGCATATCTCTGCCGGTTCCATTACTGGTAATTTTCAAAGCGGATTTCTTGGCTTTTGTATACTGCCTACAAAAACTGTTTTTAAAAACAGTGTGCGGAATTTATTTTTATTTTAGCTGCCGATGTTCTTTTATTCTTAGGCGTATATCTATAGTTTATACCCTGATGAATAAGATTCCATCCTATCGGTAAGTTTTTTCAGGTTGTTAAAATAGAGGCTATTTAAGAGTGCAGTTGAGTAGAGGATAGAAGGTGAATAAACCACTAAAAGGTTTGAGAGTAATTGAATTGGGACAGCTTTTGGCGGGCCCTTTCGCCGGCTGTATGCTGGGCTATTTTGGCGCCGAGGTTATCAAGGTCGAGCCGCCGGGAGGCGATCCGATTCGCAACTGGCGCGAGGTTAAAGATGGCACCTCACTGTGGTGGCGTAGTTTAGGACGCAATAAAAAATGTATCTCTCTCGACCTTAAAACCCCTGAGGGACGCGATCTGGTTAAACAGTTGCTGAAGACCGCCGATATAGTAGTGGAGAATTTTCGCCCCGGTGTCCTTGAAGGCTGGGGTTTGGATCCAGAGTCACTGCGGGCGGATAACCCCGATCTTATCTATGCGCGTATCTCTGGCTACGGCCAGACTGGCCCCTATGCAGAGAAAGCTGGCTTTGCTTCGGCCTGCGAGGCGATTAGCGGCTTTCGTTACGTCAATGGCTATCCGGGGCAGGCTCCGGTACGACCCAATTTAAGTCTAGGCGATACTATTTCCGGCCTGCATGCGGTGCTGGGTATTTTGATGGCGCTGCGTTCCCGGGATCGCGGAGATGGCGGTCAGGTAATTGATGTGGCGCTCTATGAGTCGATGTTTAACCTGCTTGAGGCAGTGGTGCCGGAGTACGATGGCGCCGATCAGATCCGCGAACCCTCTGGAACCACGGTGACCGGAATTGTGCCGACCAATACCTATAGATGTGCGGATGATAAATACCTGGTGATTGGCGGCAATGGCGATTCGATATTTGCCCGGCTGATGACTGCGGTTGGTCGTGGCGATATGGCCACAGATAGTAAGTATGCGAGCAATGCCCAGCGGGTTGTCCATGAGGCCGAGATTGATCAGTTGCTGAGTAATTGGTGTGCGAATCAGTCATTGGCGGCGGCAATGGAGATTCTCGAGGCGCATCGCGTACCCTGCGGTCCAGTCTATTCAGTTGCCGATATGATGGCTGATAAGCATTTTCAGCAGCGCGGTCTATTTGAGCAGGTGGAGATCAATGGTCAGCCTTTAAAGATTCCGGCAATTATGCCAAAGCTGGCCGATACGCCCGGTGCTACCGATTGGCCGGGACCGGAGATTGCCAGCCATACAGATGAGATTCTTCAGGGACTTGGTCTCGATGCTGATCAAATAGCCGAGCTCAAGAGTGCAGGGGTTGTTACCGATAGCGATTGATAGGGGTTATGGCGTTGCCGGCATCAATTCCATCAGCGCCAGCACCGTTGCCTGAACACCTCTGGTTACCGCGGGTTGCGGCTCAATTTTAAATAGCGGGCTGTGGTGTGAGGGGATAGGTGGGCCACCACTGGAAGCGGCCTGGTAGTCGGCAATACTGGTGCCGCCAACCGCAAAGTAAACACTGGGAATTGCCGGATCTGTGGTGAAGTAGGGGAAGTCTTCGGCTCCCATTCCCTGAGAACTCAGTGAAACCACCTGATCCTTACCGAGGGCATTCTGCCAGACGGCTTTTAATCGCTTGACCAGCGGGCTGTTGTTAACCGTGGGCGGTGTTGAAGATTTTGAGTAGATTACCTCGGGCAATTTGTCTTCCGGCAGTCCAGCCGCACGACCCATATTTTCGGCAATGCGTTTTATGCCTTTAAGTAATGTCTCACGAGTTTCCAGATTGGTGTTGCGCACCGTCAACTGCAGATGAGCGCGATCGGGAATAATATTGTGCTTGCTGCCGCCGTGAAAGGAACCGACGGTAATCACGCCCGGCTCTCTGGGCGGTAGTTCTCTGGATACCAGGGTTTGCAGGGCGACAACAATTTGGCTGCCGAGCAGAATCGGATCTTTACCGGCATGGGGCGACGCACCGTGGGCGCCAATGCCGTGGATAATAATATCCACACTATCCGACCCAGCAAAGGGGGAGCCTTCCTGAACATTGATCAGGCCGGCGGGCAAACCGGCGGCAACATGAAAGGCCAGGGCATAGTCGGGCTGCCCAAAACGCTGCCAGAGATTGTCATCCATCATCGCCTTGGCGCCGCGGATACGCTCTTCCGCTGGCTGGCCGATGAGCATTAGTGTCCCGGACCATTGGTCCATACGTGCCGACATCTGGCGCGCGGTGCCAATCAGGCTGGTGATATGCACATCGTGACCGCAGGCGTGCATCACTGGAACCTGTTTGCCGGTGATCGGGTCGCTCTGGGTTGCCTTGGAGGCGTACGCCAAACCGGATTTCTCTTCGATCGGCAGGGCATCCATATCGCCGCGCATCATTACCAGCGGGCCATCGCCATTTTTCAGGATCGCGACTAGACCGGTGCCGCCAACTTTTTCGGTTACCTCAAAGCCACTGCTGCGCAATTCGTTGGCAAGTTTTTTTGCGGTTTTAAATTCAATAAAACTGAGTTCGGGGTTGCGATGAAAATGGGTAAATAGTGCGCCGAGACGCTTGTCGTAATCCTGCTGTATAGAGGTGGCTAGATCGTTTTCATTGAGATCGGCATGGGATAGGAAACTGCCCAGAGTGAAAGATAGTGCCAGAACTAGTTGTGATACCTGCTTTATTTTCATAACAATTCCTAGAGCCTTTGCTTAATTATCTGGGCTTAATGTAATCAGTAGTGTAGATCAGTTCTTCCAGCACATTGCCGACCTGCTGCAAACTTTTCGCACTGCAGCGCTCAATACTGTCATCGCTGGTATGCCAGGATTGTGGAAAGGGGGAGTGGATTAGGTTGACCACTTTTAGACCTGCCTTTAGAAAGGGTAGATGGTCATCATGGATATAGCTGCCAGCGCGATCGACAAATGCTTCGGCTTGCTGTCGAGCGGCAATGCGCCAGATTTTATCCTGCAGCTGCGCTGCGCCATCCCGAGAATAGCGCTCTCGAGGAATAACCAGATCGCGGTCACAGACCATATCCACTATCACCCCGGATTCGGGACGATAGAAACGATTTTTGGCGACAAATTCACTGGCGCCAATGGAGAAGGGCAGGTTGTCGATATCGCCCATATCTTCAAGATCAAAAAATACCAGATCGACGATTAGCGGTGCGCGTTTAGTGCTGAGTAATCGGGCAAATTCCAGCAGCACCGCAACACCTGAACCGCCATCATTGGCGCCGATCACCGGCTGGGCTTTGAGTTCTATATTGCTGTCTCTGTCGGAGATCGGCCGCGTGTCCCAGTGGGCGCCGAGCATAATTCTGTTGCGGGAGGAGGCACTTTTATCGGTTGGGTAAAAGCTTGCCCAGATATTATTTCCCTTGAGACCGTGGCGCTGAAATGGCTGCACTACTAGTTTGTCTGCCTCTGGCAATAGCTGCTCGCGAATATAGTCGAGGGTCTGCTGTTTGGCTGGGTGGTCGATAATTCGCGGGCCGAAATCTACCTGTTTGGCAATATGCTGCAGGGCGAGTTCGCCGCTAAAAACAGGCATTTGCATGGCTTCTTTAGCGTTGCTGGCAAAACTCAGGCAGCAGAGGGTTGCTGTTATCCATTGCGCCGCTTTTGTTATACGCCCAGCTGTTTTCATGTTAGCTGGCCGCGACTGCTGCTTCTGTCTCTACTGGGAGTTTTATCTGATAGAAGCCATAGATAATGGCAATAATCGGACAGCAGATATTAAAGATCGCGTAGGGCGCATAGAGGAAGGTGCTAACACCGAGAGTGGCGGACATATAGGCACCACAGGTATTCCAGGGGACCAGGGCCGAGGTCAGTGTGCCGGAGTCTTCCAGAGTTCGCGACAGATTGATCAGTTTAAGGTTTCTTTTGCGGTAGGCATTGGCAAACATCTGCCCAGGAATAACAACCGACAGATACTGGTCGGCGGCGAGAATATTGGTACCAATACAGGAGGCGACGGTGGTGGTTATCAGGCCGCCGGCAGATTTAACTTTACTTAGTGCAGCCTCTACCAAGCGTTCCAATAGGCCAGTGCGCGCCATTGCACCGCCGAAGGCCATAGCATTTATAATCAGGCCGACAGTCGTCAGCATACTGCTCATTCCACCTTTCGAGAGCAGTGCATCCAGTGATTGGTTGCCGCTATCAGAGCTATAGCCGAGGAACATCGCACTGAGCAGACCTTTAAAGCTTGCCGCAATACCGTTAAGGCTGCTATCTCCTGCCAGTTCGATAACCGCAGTGGACTGAAAGGCAACGGCAAATACACAGCCAACCAGTGCGCCGACTATTAATGTCGACAGAGCTGGTTGTTTCTTGACTGCCATAACCAGCAGTAGTACCAGTGGCACCAGCATCAGCGGGTTGATGACAAAGGCGTCTTGCATAGCCGTTTGCAACAGTTCTATATCTTCTACCTGAACAGAGGATCCACTGCCTAAGCCGAGAATAAAAAATACGGTCAGGGCGATAATAAAGCTCGGCGTAGTGGTCCACAGCATATGTTCAATATGGGCAAATAGATCACTGTTGGAAACTGCTGCTGCGAGGTTTGTGGTATCCGAGAGCGGTGATAATTTATCGCCAAAATAGGCGCCGGATATTATCGCGCCGGCGCTGATTGGCAGGGATAAGTTTAGTGCTGCGGCTATACCCATAAAGCCGATACCCAGGGTGCCGGCGACGGTCCATGAGCTGCCAATGCTAAAGCCTACCAGGGCACAGACCAGGCAGGAAGTGGCATAGAAGTAATTCGGGGAGATTAATTCGACACCGTAGTAGATCATGCTGGGCACGGTGCCGGCGAGTATCCAGCTGCCTATTAGAGCGCCAACCATCAGCAGGATAAGGATGGCGTGAAGGGACATGGTAATGGTGTCGATCATGCCCTGTTCGATAACTTTCCAGGTCAGGCCGTTTTTAATCCCGATAAGCGCCGCTACTGCTGCGGAGATAATCAGGGCAACCAGGTTCGGGCCAAAGGAGTCGAGGCCAAACACATAGACCGTTCCTGCGAGCATTGAGATCAACAGTACAACAGGAATAAGTGCGTCGATAAGACTGGGTTTTACTACTGCTCTGGTCATGGGCGGCTCTGTTTTTATTATGTTTGTAATTAACCTGTTGCCCGAGTGTAACTTACTATTGTGCTGGTGATCTATGGCGGGAGTTTTAGAACTTGCGCTTAAGCAGAACTATATCGATGGCATTTTCCGCTAGCTTGGCGCGAGCATAGGCCATGCTCGATGAGTCGGTGTAGGGGCCGACCAGCACGCGGTGCCATTTCTCACCATTGCCGAGGTTTACGGTTTCGACGCTGGCGCTGAGGTTTAGCAGCAATAACTTAACCCGCAGTGCTTCCGCATCATTGGCATTTTTAAAGGAGCCGGCCTGCAACAGGTAGGAGAAGTCCTCTTCCGGTTGAATATCCTGGTTATCCGTTGACTCATTGCTGGGAACAATAATCTCGGTGTTTTTAAGCAGGGTGTAAAAATCGAACTTGAGTTCAGAGGCTTCTTCTTTGACGGTTTCAGTCACATCCTTAACTGCAGTGGTGGCTGTTGGGGCCGTCTTTAATAATGCCGGTGCAAAATTCATTAACAGGGCACCAAAGACCATACCAAAAAGAAAGGTCGGCAATGACGAGCCCTGTTTGGCCGGCTGCTTTTTGGCTGGTCTATTAGACGATCTTTTGTAATCTTGCGGCATTTATTTAGCTCCGATTGCGAGCGGGGATTGTAGGGGATTATTTTCCACAGGCAAACCTTCTAGTATGAAAAAATTCCACTATAGTTCCTGGGGGTCGACATCGATAGACCAGCGCACCTGTCGCGCTTCCGGCAATCGCTCAAGCTGAGGGCAGAGTGCCGATAGCAGCTGCTGCAAATCTCCGCGTCGCTGGCCACTGAGTTGCAATACAAAGCGAAAGCGTCCTGCGCGTTTTTCCATCAGCGCGGGAAGCGGGCCAATATAGCCAAGTTTGGGTGAGGGTGGCGCAATAGCTTCGGCCAATCCTCGTGCGGCCCTTAAAAACATTTCCGCCTGATTGGGGTTGTTTGACTCGGCGCGAATAATCGCCATCTGATTAAACGGCGGCAGCTGAGTCAGCTGGCGCTGGTCGAGGAGTAATTTGGCGTATTGGCTGTAACCCTGATTGATTAACAGCTGCAGCAGCGGGTGCTCCGGCTGGTGGGTCTGCAGCATGACTTTTCCGGCAGTCGATCCGCGTCCACTGCGTCCGGCAACCTGAACCAATAACTGACCCATACGCTCATGGCTGCGGAAGTCGGCACTAAACAGGCCGCTGTCAGCATCGAGAACTACCACTAGGGTGATATTGGCAAAGTGATGTCCCTTGGCAAGCATCTGGGTGCCGACAAGAATGCAGGGTTCACCGCTATTGGCTGTATCAAAGACTTTTTGCATCGCGCCTTTATTGCGGGTGCTATCGCGATCCACTCTAAGCACGGGCGTATCTGGAAAGCTGTCTTGCAGCCAGGCTTCACTGCGCTCGGTTCCTTCACCGGCGGCAATTAGCTCTCTACTCTGGCAGCTCGGGCACTGGTGAACAGTGCGCTGCTGGTAGTTGCAGTGGTGGCAGATCAGGCGACCGCGTCCGCGGTGTACGGTAAGGCGCGCATCGCAGCTGCGACATTCGGCCACCCAGCCACATTGATGGCAGAGCAGGGTCGGGGCAAAGCCGCGGCGATTGAGAAAAACCAGTACCTGCTGTTTTTGGCTGATGGCTTGCCTGATGGCGGCCAGAGTCGAACTGGCAATACCGCATTCAAGGGTCTCGGTCTTGAGGTCGACAATATTCCAGCTCGGCGGAGAGGCATTGCCTGCACGAGTCTCTAATACCAGATGTTGATAACGCTGCTTATTGCAGTTGTTTAGGGACTCCAGCGAGGGCGTTGCTGAGCCGAGAATAATCGGGATATTTTCCTGTTTGGCGCGAATAACCGCGAGGTCTCGCGCCGAGTAGCGAAAGCCTTCCTGCTGCTTGTAGGATTGGTCGTGCTCTTCATCGAGAATAATTAACCCCGGGTCTTTTAATGGGGTAAAGATCGCCGAGCGGGTGCCGAGAATAATCTGCGCATCACCAGATTTAGCCCGTGCCCAGGCTTCGAGTCTGGCCTTATCGGTAAGCCCGGAATGGAGGGTGACCAGCGGCACATTAAAGCGGTCGCGAAAGCGTTTCTCAGTCTGCGGGGTAAGGCTGATCTCGGGAATTAAAACCAGTGCCTGACGACCATAGCGAAGAATCTTTTCAATGGATTGCAGGTAGATCTCGGTCTTGCCGCTGCCGGTAACGCCATCCAGCAACCAGCTTTTAAAACCGTGAATCTCAATTGCGTCCATGGCTTTTTGTTGCGACTGATGGAGTTGCAGAGGCTGTTCTCTAAGCAGATTATCCAGCGCCACAGGTTGCGGCTTTTGCATGACCAGCTCTATCAGGTCTTTTTCTCTGAGCTGTTTAAGGGCTGCACGGCTGTGAGTTTCAAGCAATTTCTGCTCGCTGATCAGCGGCTGTTGAAGCAGTTCATCCATCAGGGCTTTTTGCCGCGGCGAGCGTTTTAGGGAATCAGGCCCGAGACCTTTGCCGAGTGTTGTGGCGCGCCAGTTGGCGATCTGTATTTCGGGCAGCTCACTGCCGCTGCGCAGCATTACTGGCAGGGTGCTAAACAGTGCATCGCCAATCGGATGCTGATAGTAGTTGGCGGCCCAGATAAACAGTTTAAACAGTGATTCTGGCAGCAGCGGTTGCTGATCGATTACAGCGCTAATCGGTTTGAGTTTTTCTACCGCGAAATCAGTGCTTTCCGGGCAGTCGATAACCAGCCCGACCACTTCGCGTTTGCCAAACGGAACGGCCACACGGCAGCCTCTCTGGGGCGGCGTTGCCAGCAGATTTTCCGGTATCAGATAGTCAAAGGTGCGGCGCAGTGGCGAGGGCACTGCGACACGAATAATTGAAGGCTTTGAATCCGCCATAATAAAGTTGAGAATTCCTTTTGTAACTGGGTTTATTTCTGCTAGAATCCGCGCTCTTTAGAAATGGCCTGCCGTGCCATACATGAGTTGGACTGTTTACACTTGGTTATATCTGGTTGCATTACTAACCAGCCAAACAGTTTACCAGCTTATAGATAAGGTGGCGGCATGCAACTTGGAGTATATGATGAAATCAGAGATTCACCCGGCTTATCAAGAATTAAAAGCAACTTGCAGTTGTGGCAATGTTATTACTGTAGGTTCAACACGCGCACAAGAACTTTACCTAGACGTATGTTCAGAGTGCCATCCGTTTTACACCGGCAAGCAGAAAGTTGCTGATACCGGTGGACGAATCGATCGCTTTAACAAGCGCTTTGGTTCTGCCAAGAAGTAAAGCTCTGGAAGACTGCTTTCAACAGCAAAATTCTGGAATACAAAAAATGCGCC
>Ga0206125_10001582_pt1 | contig 26291 bp, 25 predicted proteins | sample Helgoland_Spring_4_FD_148598 | JGI IMG/M metagenome (GOLD analysis project Ga0206125, IMG submission 148598) | Pelagic subsurface seawater microbial communities from Kabeltonne, Helgoland, North Sea - Helgoland_Spring_Bloom_20160331_1 | ecosystem: Environmental > Aquatic > Marine > Epipelagic ... | reverse complement strand
CCGTGTAAAAGTGGTTGAAGAGCCGCTGTTCAAAGGTTACCTTTTTATTAATATAGAAGAGAAAACAAGGGACGAGGTTTTTTCCTTTCCCGGCACGGTACGCTACTTATTTTGGCTGCGCCGTCCAGCGGTAGTTCGCGAAGAAGAAATCCATACCATCCAAAAATGGCTTGGGGAATACGATCACGAAGACATCGACATCTCAGATATTAAGCCCGGAGATTACGTGCGCATCACTTCCGGCCAATTCTCTGGGGAACAAGCCATTTTACTGGACCGCACCCACCACAAAGCCGTCGTTCAGCTCAAAGAACTGGGCATTCAACTCTCCTTGTCGCTTTCGAACAACGATCTACTTGCGCTTTAAAAAGCAGGCTCAATCGAGACAATGTTAGTAACGAGTAAAAAAAGTACTCGATAGAAACTATTGGCGTCGCTTTCTTCCGTAATTTTGACTTCCAAACCAATGCTTCGAGTGCCTTTATCCAACCATGTTGGTAGAAGCACTTTAGCCGAACCTGTGAACCAAAGCTACCCTTTTACAAAGGCGTTATGGGACTCACAGCGGCGAAGCCGTGAAAACCCAAAAGATTACGTTGGACCTTCTAGGACCTCTTATTACTTCTAAAACCCGCTTGAAGCTCTTACTGCGCTTCTTTCTCAATCAAAACTTGAGCGGGTACCTCCAAGGACTCTCCAAGGAGCTGGACGAAAACACCAACAGCATACGGGTAGAACTCAACCGCCTCGAAGCGGCAGGGTTATTGGCGTCTGAACTTGACGGTCGCCGCAAGCTCTACCGCGTGAACCCGTCCCATCCACTTACCTCGGATTTAACTTCTATTGTTCGCAAGGTCTCAGGCATTGATGCCTTGGTGGATCGTATTGCAGGAAGGCTACCGGGCTTAGAGCAGGTCTGGGTATGTGGGGATCTAGCCCAGGGGTTGCAAAGCGAGCACATTGAGTGTATTCTTGTTGGAGAAGCGTTGGACAGGGAGTACATTGAGCAGCTCTGTAACCGCGTGGAAGAGCTGACGGAAAAAACGGTGCAGGCTACCGTGAGTATGGAATTGCCCAAAGAACAGATGGGCCAATGCCTGCTGGTTTGGGCGCAAGAAATAAAGTAAATCAATGACCTACAGGAGCAATAATGTTAACCAACTAGAAATTAAAAGTAATGAGTAAAGATGCTTCGTATTGGAACAAATTTTATGCAGATGATGCCGTGGATATCCATTATCCCAGTCAATTTGCAGCATTTGTACGATCTGAAATTAATCGGGATTCCACCATCATCGAATTTGGCTGCGGCAACGCGCGAGACGCTGCTTTTTTTGCCAAGCAGGGATGTCAAGTAGTAGCGGTGGACAGCTCCAGTGAAGTCATCGCCAACAATCAAACAAACAATGTATTTGGGGACCGTCTCACCTACCTCTGTTTTGACCCCTGTACCGAAAGAAGTTGGGAGCATATCTTCTCCAGAGAGGAAAAGGTCATTGTGTATACGCGGTTTTTCATTCATGCGCTGACCAATGCTCAGATTGAGGTTTTTCTAGGGAACCTATCCAAGAGCATCAATACCCAGAGTGAGGTATTTTTTGAATTTAGAACCTCAAAAGACCAGGACCGTGCGAAGGAATTTGTCGGGCATTACCGCAATTACATTGACCTGGAATGGTTACACAGCGTGTTGGCCGAGCACAACTTTAGCGTCGACTACCAGGCAGAAGGAGTAGGTTTTGCTAAATACGGCAACGACGACGCCTACGTTTGCCGGATGAAGTTTGGCTTGAATCCTGACAAAAAATGACAGCCCGGTTGCAGGCATATAGGCCGTATTTTGCGGGGAAGAACGGTGGGCAGGACATAAAATTGACATGAAGAAAAAAGCAATCATAGTATCCGGATACTTTAATCCCATCCACAAAGGGCACCTAGAGTATTTTAACAATGCGAAGGCCATCGCTGATGAGCTCTTTGTGATTGTAAACAACGACCACCAAAGAGCGCTAAAAGGCAGTAAGGAGTTCCAAGATGAAGAAGAGAGGATGATTATTGTATCCAACATTAAATCCGTGGATCAAGTCGTTCTTTCAATAGATAAAGACCGTACCGTTTGTGCGACAATAGGAAAAATAGCAAGGGAATACGGTGAAAGCTATGATCTGGCTTTTGCAAATGGAGGTGATCAAAACAACGATACTATACCCGAACGCCCAATTTGCGAAAAAATGGGAATCGCCCTTATCGAGGGACTAGGAAATAAAATACAATCGAGTAGTTGGTTGCTCAAATAAAAAAAACGATTAAATAATGAATAATTTTTGGAAGGGTAAATCAGTATTAATCACCGGTGGAACGGGGTCTCTTGGAAAGGAGTTAACTAATTATATCATTAATAATTTTCCAGAAGTAAGAAGGATAATAATATATAGCAGAGACGAACAAAAGCAGTTTATCATGGCTCAAGAGTTTCCTGAATCTAAGTATCCTCAGATTAGATATTTTATTGGAGATGTTAGAGATTATGAAAGACTAGAAAGGGCAATGATGGGCGTTGACTTTGTAATTCATGCGGCAGCAATGAAACACGTTCATATTGCTGAATATAATCCAGATGAATGTGTAAAAACGAACATAAACGGTGCACAAAATGTTATCAATGCCTGTATCAAAATGAATGTTGCTCGTGTTGTCGCTCTATCTACTGATAAAGCCTGTGCACCAACGAATCTCTACGGTGCAACTAAATTAGCCTCAGATAAACTTTTTGTTGCCGCGAACAATTTTAAAGGATCAACAGACATTCGCTTCAGCGTAGTGAGATACGGAAATGTAATGGGTTCGAATGGTTCTGTGATACCTTTTTTCATTAAAAAGAAGAAGCAAGGAATTCTGCCTATCACAAACAAAAACATGACTCGATTCAACATAAGTCTCTATGATGGTGTAGAAATGGTAATACATGCGTTAGAACATGCTTGGGGAAGCGAGATTTTTGTTCCAAAAATCCCTAGCTATAAAGTTGTAGATGTGGCAGAGGCAATAGGGCCAGAATGCGAGAAGCCAGAAGTCGGTATTAGACCAGGGGAAAAAATTCATGAGGAGATGATCTCGCCATCGGATTCGTACAACACTTTTGACTTAGGTAAGTACTTCACGATACTTCCAACAATTGCTCCTTGGAATCTAGAAGATTTTAAGATTGCTAATAATGCAACAAAAGTACCTGAAGGGTTCAGCTATAATTCTGGTAACAATGAAGAGTGGGAAACTGTCGATTCTTTGAGAGAATTAATAGTAAAACATGTAGATTCGAATTTTGAAATATAATGAAACCAATTCCTTACGGTAAGCAAAAAATCACTCAAGAAGACATTGATGCGGTTGTAGAAGCGCTTAATTCTGATTATCTGACTCAAGGTCCAAAAATTAAAGAGTTTGAGGCAGCTTTTGCTTCATATGTCAATGCTAAATTTGCGGTAGCGGTATCGAATGGAACAGCAGCATTACACCTTTGTACTTTGGCACTGAATGTCAAAAAGGGTCAAAAAGTAATTACTACACCAATAACTTTTGCGGCTAGCGCTAACTGTGTGAGATATTGTGGCGGTGAAGTAGTTTTTGGCGATATTGATCCGGAAACATATTTGTTGGACATTCACTCGGTAAAAAAACTCTTAGAAGCTTCACCAAAAGGAACTTATTCCGGAATTATTCCAGTTGATTTTGCAGGTCGAGGTGTTAATCTTGAAGCTTATCGAGAACTCGCGGATGAATACAATCTATGGATAATAGAAGATTCTTGCCATGCTCCTGGTGGATCATTTAAGAAGGCGAATAACAGATATTCGAAATGTGGTTCTGGAGAATTTGCGGATTTAGCTATTTTTTCTTTTCATCCAGTTAAACATATCGCATGTGGGGAAGGTGGTATGATTACGACAAATGATAAATATCTCTACAAAGAGCTATTAATGCTTCGGACTCACGGTATTACTAAGGATGAAAGACATTTTTTAAATGATATTGAACTTGCCGTTGGAAATTTCACTAATAAGTCAACAAAAAATATAAAATATCCAGGTTGGTATATGGAAATGCAAATGCTTGGTTATAACTATAGATTGACTGATATTCAAGCTGCATTAGGAACTAGTCAATTAACTAAGGCAGATACGGGCTTAAAGCGTAGACGCGAAATTGCGGCCAGCTATTTTAACTTCTTTAAATCTAAAGAGTATATCTTAAATCAATCAGGTTTAATTGAAGGCCATGCGTATCATTTATATGTCATCGAGGTTAATGACAGAGAAGGTTTATATAATTACCTTAGGAAAATGAATATTTTTGCCCAAGTGCATTATTTTCCTATTCATTTAATGCCTTACTATAAAACTTTAGGATGGTTACCAGGGGATTGTCCAAAAGCTGAGCGTTACTATTCAAGATGCCTCAGTTTACCAATTTATCCGTCTTTAAAAGACGAAGAGCAGGTTTTTGTGACAAAAGCAATAAATGATTTCTTCACAACTGGACCTAACACTTGATTTAGAATGAAGTTCAGAAAAATAGCACTTGGTAGCGCACAGTTCGGATTAAAATACGGAATCAATAACAAAAAGTCGATATTGTCAAATGAAGAAGTCAGCAAAATATTAGGGACCGCTAGTTCTTCAGGGATTGATTTAATTGATACTGCTCACGGCTATGGTGATGCGGAATTGAAAATAGGAAATTATCAGGGAAAGACATTTAGAATTATTACAAAACTTCCTCCCGTTGACGATGGATATAATCAAGATTGGCTTAATAAATCCGTTCAAGAATCATTACAAAAATTAAAAAAAGAACATTTATACGGAATTTTATTACATCGACCTTCAGATTTGTTATCTGATTTTGGTCAAAAACTTTATGATGATTTAATAATTTTAAAAGAAAAGGGTACGATAAAGAAAATAGGAATCTCTATCTATGAGACGACTGAATTAGAAAGCTTAGTACCAAATTATAAGTTTGATATAGTTCAAGCGCCTTTAAATATTTTTGACAGGAGATTGATTACATCGGGATGGTTAAAAAAGTTGAAAGATCTGAATATTGAAGTCCATGTACGTTCAATATTTTTACAAGGTTTACTGTTGATGGATTCAGAAAGTCGTCCAGCTAAATTTAAACGGTGGGATGCTTTGTTTAGCGAATACGATAAGTGGCTAAAGAATAATAACATCCAGGCTTTAGAGGCATGTATTCAGTTTGCCCTTTCATTGAAAGAGGTAGATCAAGTTATTATTGGAATAGATAGTATTTCCAATTTGAGAGAAATTTTATCATTTGGCGAGCACATGAATTTAATGTTTCCCGAGAATTTGTCTTCCGATGATACGGACTTATTGAATCCACTGGCCTGGCTAAATATTTGAACATGAAAATAAAAGATTATCTATTAGATATTGAATCTGAGAGAGTAAAGCGGCGAAGATATTTAACTGGCCACTCTTTAGATATTCTAAAGGAATGGCATATGCTTGTTGATAACATATCTAATGAACAAGTTAAGACTAGGCTTAAAAAAGTAATGGCGTTTGCACAAGTTATAGATTATAGCCATGTGGGATTAAGTAGTAATATTTATTTTATGCACCCAGTTAGGGTGTCTTTAATGGCTATTCTTGTTTCACACAATGATAAGGACAAACTGAATAGTGGAATTATTGGGTTGCTCCATAATGTTTTCGAATTATCCGATCATAGTTTTGAGGACATAGCAGCACTTATTGGAGAAGATAATACCAACCAAATATTGGACTTAACGGTTAATAGAAAACACCAATGGGATTTACAGTATAAGTATGAATACTATTTAGCATTAAATAGAAATCCTCAAAACTGTAGAATTGTTAAGATTCTTGATAAACTTGATAATATGTATTTGCTGGATTTAAATGATAACGAATTAATTAAAAGAAAATATCTAGAGGAAATTGAGAAGTACATCCTCCCCATGACTCAAGCGGACATACCGGAGTTATACTCTTATTTCGAAACTCTATTTAATTTTCAAAATTCTAAACTGAAGAACGAGAATGTATGACAATTTAAAGGGTAAAGTCGCAGTTGTCACCGGTGGAAGTAAAGGAATCGGTTTTGCTATAGCTAATTTATTATCTAAGCATGGTGTTATAGTTGTGTTGGTCTCGAGGAACAAACAAAATCTCCAACATGCGGCAAGTATGTTAAGTGAAAACGTTGTAGAGTTTGATATTATTAATGGTGATGTTGCTAATTTAGAATTGCCTGAAATCGTTGTTAAAAGAACCCTAAAGAAATATGGCAAAATAGATATATTAATAAATAATGCATCAGGTCCGCCTCTTGGAAATTTTATGGATCAAAACGAAAGTGATTGGAAATCAGCAATTGACACTAATTTACTAAGTGCGATAAGGTTTTCAAGCGTGATTGCCCCTATCATGAAGGAAAATTCTTGGGGTAGAATTATTTCAGTCACTTCAACGTTAGCAAAAGAACCTTCTCCAAATATGGTTTTATCTTCGACTGTTAGAGCAGGCTTGTCGGCTTTCACTAAGGCTATCTCCACAGAGTTAGCAGAATTTAATATAACGGTTAATAATATATGCCCAGGAGGTGTTCTTACCGATAGATTGAAAGATCTAATCGAACAGCGATCTGAAATAGAGGGGAAAGAATCCAAGGAATTAATTAGAGACAGTCAACAAAATATTCCTATGAAGCGCTTTGCTACTCCCGATGAAATTGCACAAGCAGCATTATTTTTATTGTCGGATGGCGGCAGTTATGTTACAGGCGTAAGCTTAGTTGTGGATGGAGGTTTGACGAAGTCTTTTTAGTTATGTTTACAAAAGATATTTTTTCAGAAAACGTCCCGATTTGGCGTAAATTAAGTGAAAATAGGGTCTCTATTATATTGAAGATTTTAATTGCGGGAAGATTTTATGGACTTAATTGTTCAGAGAACTCTGATATTGAAGTTGAGTACTCTGGGTCTTTCGAAATAAACTCGAACAATTATAAAATACATTTTGAAGGGAATACATACATATTGAAAAAATGGTCTTCTTCAAAACACCCAAAAGAACTTAGTCAAATTTTGACGTTAATGACATACTTTAATTCTGCTGAAATGCCAGTCCCAAGAGCGATTTCTAATAATGCAGGGAGTATGCTTTGTAAAGTAAATCAAAATTATTGGAGTTTATTTCCATATATCAAAGGTGATTACTTTTCTGGCAATAATGGTCAAATTGATGTTATACCCAAAATATTGGGTGAATTTTATTTTAAGGGACTCAATATTCCTAAAGAATTAACCCCAGTTAAAGGTCCTAGTCATTTGACTGATGAAGATAATTGTCTTCTATTCAAATTGAACCAAGAACGAGGCAATTGGACGGATATACTAGGAGAAGAACTTGCTTTTTTACTATCAGAAAATTGGAATTACATTTGGAATACGTGGAATAAGCTGCGACAGGGCAACTTTTTGTTAGGATCATGCCGGCCCATTCATTTTGATTTACATCCGCACAATTTACTTGTCGATAAAAATGAAGTTACTGCAATTTTAGATTTTGAGTCATTTCAAGTATTCCGTGTAGGAGTTGCTATAGCTTTCAATGGTTTAAAGCAATGCCGCCAATATATTTCCTTGGGTGATAACATTAGTGATTCTCAGAAAATAGAAATTGGGAAAAAGTATATGGATGATTTGGTGCATTCTTTCCCTCAGGCCTCTGAGTTTCGGGATAACTTTTGTGAACTTGCACAGATAGAGGTATTAAGGCGTCTTTGTATCATATTGAGATTAAATTTTGACTCCCATTCAAAAGTTTGGAATAATGTGCTTCCTATACAGATAGATAATTTAAAGGAATGCACAAAATTATTCAAATAGTAATATGAAAATAGTTGCGATTGTTCAGGCTAGAATGGGTTCAAAAAGGTTACCCGGAAAAGTAATGAAAATGTTGAATGGTAAGCCTATGATTGAATATCAATTGAAGAGGCTCGCTAAAACCAAAAGCATAAGCAAGATAGTCGTTGCTACTTCAATCAACTTAGAGAATGATGTTTTATCAGAACATGTCTCTAGTCTAGGTTTTGACGTCTTTAGAGGAAGTGAAGATAATGTTCTTGATCGATTTTATGTTACGGCTAAGAAGTATGCGGCAGATGTAATTTTAAGGATTACCGCAGATTGCCCTCTCATAGATTATGGTATTATTGATCAGATGATCGAAATCTTTTTAGCTAATGATATTGATTATTTAACAAATGCGTTCCCGCCCTCTTTCCCTGATGGATTGGATACGGAAATCTTTACATTCGATGCCTTGCAACGGACTGCTTTAAGTGCTCAAAAGGTTTTGGAGAAAGAGCATGTTACACCGTATATGCGAGAATCAGGAGAATTTAAAATAATGAATTTCAGCAGTGTCACTGATTTTTCTGAAATGAGATGGACAGTAGATGAGTCTGCCGATTTTGAGGTTATAAAGGGTATTTATGATTATTTTGCACCACGTGTTGACTTTAGGTGGATGGAGATTGTCGAGTTATATAAGTTAAAACCAGAACTCTTTGAACAAAATTCAGCTATAGCTAGGAATGAAGGTTATTTTAAATCTAAAATCGATGAAATTGAGCCTCGAGTTCTCTTAAATTTGGATATCCCGTTTTTTCACCAAGGCACACCATTAGAGACAATTATCGATAGAACAAATGAATTTTTTGAAGAAATAGCGATTCAAGATATCTATTTGAAGTCCCAAATATTAGACCTAAGACATACTTCCAATACACTCGAAATTTCTCTAGAGAACAGTTTGGCGCGAGTAAGAGATAGTAAAAAGACTTTTACTAATTCTCAGATATTCGGTGAACAGGTACGAGATTACTGTTCTAGATTATTTCATGAATCGAGTTTGGAGGCTTTCATAAATGTAGTTCTTAGTGAAGAGTACTTAACATTTAATAATATTGATTCTAACTCATATGACGAACAATATGCCAAATTAAAATTTTACAGAGATTTTGCTAGTTTCGGCATTCTATTTCAAGGAGAAATTAACCTAAAATTAATTAGCGACAAAGACATGTATTATTTTTTGAAGGTATTGTCCTTAATAACAGCTTTGTCCAACCAAGATTTTTAAATTTTTGTCAAAATGAAAAAATTCACTAAAACGGAGTTTAATTCAAAAATTCATCAGTTAATACCGGGCGGAGCTCACACCTATTCAAAAGGTGACGATCAATTTCCTTCGAATGCCCCTACTGGTATCGTAAAAGGAGACGGCGCCTGGGTTTGGGATTTAGAGGGAAGAAAATTCTTAGATTGTAGTATGGGGCTTGGCTCAGTCACTCTAGGTCATGCTTTTCCGGCTGTTTCGAATGCTGTCAAGAAGCAAATTGACTTGGGTGTAAATTTTCAGAGACCTTCAATGGTCGAAATGTTGGCAGCCGAGAAATTTCTAAACCTGCTTCCCAATCAGGATATGGTTAAATTTGCAAAGAATGGTTCTACAGTAACAACGGCTGCTATAAAATTAGCTAGAGCTTATACAGGTAGGGATTTAGTAGCATTCCCCGGAGATCATCCGTTTTATTCTTATGATGATTGGTTTATTGGCAAGACGGAATGCAACAAAGGTGTTCCAGAGTCTACTCAGCAATTGTCTATGACTTTTAAAAGTTGTGATTCTCAAAGTTTAAGGAATTTATTTAAGTCGAATCCGGGGAAAATCGCTTGTATTATTTTAGAGCCCGAAAAATTTCACTGTGGATCATTTTGTAGTTGCAATAATAGTGTAGAAAATTATCTTAGGGAGGCCATAGAAATCTCCCATGAAAATGGGGCTTTAGTAATTTTCGATGAGATGGTTACTGGTTTTAAAACATCGTTCCCCGGAACTACAACCAAATACAATCTAAAGCCGGATTTAATTACATGGGGTAAAGGTATTGCTAATGGTTTTTCGTGTAGTGCTTTGACAGGAATTAAAGAGGTTATGAACCTAGGTGGCATATCAGCGATAGGCCAAGAAAAAGTATTTTTAATTTCCACTACCCATGGAGCTGAAACCCACGCACTTGTAGCCTTGATGGAAACCATCGATAATTACATTGAGAATAACATATGCGACGCTATTGCAATGAAAGGAAATTATATCATTGAAAAGACCAAGAAACTTATCAACGATTATAACCTCGGCGAATTTATCAAAGTATCGAATTCAACTTGGACTCCGGTTTGGACGTTTAGTGGCCCCGGGGAAATAGATGATGCCATTTATCGAACCTTTTTTCTTCAAGAAATGATTGAAAATAAGGTTTTGTTTCAAGGTGCTTTAGTACCGTCCGCGAGTCATGAAGAGAATGAGTTAGATTTCTTTTTGAAAGCATTTGAAAAATCCTTGGAAAGCTATCGATCATCTGTCAAGTTAGGTAATGTTCAGCAAAAATTGCGTGGAGAACCAATTAAACCAGTATTTAGAAAATATATATAGCATTGATCTTTTCTATTTGTCGAGCAGGTTTAATGTCAGGTTTAGGACACGTATTAAGGCAGCATGCGTTCTGCGAATTTATGGGTTATACAAGCCGCGTAGAGTTATTGATTTTACTTGACCACGGTGACCATAGTATAAATAAAGAGCTGATTAAATTCCAAAATTGGAAGACCTTTAATAATGAAGAGTCCCTGCTCAATTACATTGGAAGAAATTCAACTGTATTAGTTGATTATTACAATTGTAATGTTGAGCTTTTTAATACTGTTGCCAATTCTAAGAGTTGGAAGGTAGTAGTTTGCTCAGACATAGACTGGAATATCCCAGATTGCTCTATTTTAATCAATCATTTGCCAAATGTGAACATTCAACATTATTCTCATGCCAAGATTAAAAGCTATTTTTTTGGCCCAGAGTATGCAATATTGCGCAGGGCCTTTTATTTAAGGCCTATTCATAGGTCTTCAAACCGATTTCTTATATGCTTGGGTGGTTCAAGAGTAAGAATTGAGATTGAGTTAATATTAAATGCTTTGTTAAAAATGGGTGTATGTATTGACAGCATCGATATAGTTACTAGCGAGAATTTATCAGATTTGGGTGTGAAAAATTGCTACTGGAACTTGAATGATGTTGAAATGAGAGAGCTAATTGCAACATCTTTTGTTTGTATTGTTACTCCCGGTAACATAAGTTATGAAGTGTTCAAAGTTCATCGCAGAGCGATTATTGGCAGTTTGAATTCTAAGCAACTGGAAGTATCAAGGATGTTTCAAAAACTAGGCTTATCCGTTAACGCAGGAAAATGGCGGTATGCTGATTTTTCGTCCTTATCGCATTGGATAGATAAATCTAAAGATACAGTTCGAGCACAACATAGATTTTTCGGAGAATGCAAGTTAAGCGAAGTGAAAGAATTGTTTGAGCAATTAAATGCATAATTAACCCATTTAATATAATTTCATGAATATTAAAAACTTAGTTGATCAAATCGAGAAAGACGGCTATTGTATCGTACCCGATGTTATTTCAAGGGAAGAATGCCATGAATACAAGAGGCTACTTGAGCAATATTACGATGACTTTTCGCCTCATTATTTTAATCCGAAGGGAAAGACTGAGTATGGATTAGAGAATAAGAAAGATGAAAAGGTTGTTTTCAATCTGCACAACAAGGGGCTAGAATGGTATAAATTATTCGAACATGAGAAGGTATTGAGTGTACTTGATATCGTATTAAAGAATGGATCATATAAAAATTCAGAACCCTATAATTTGCTTAATATTTCAGCAAGAACGCCTCGTAAAAATGCTGGTGAGCAACAACTACATTTAGATAGTAACTTGCCTGGCGGTGACTTTCCATTAATTTGTGTGGTACTCTGGATGTTAGATGATTTCACGAAAGAGAATGGTGCAACTAGGATTGTTCCTGGAAGTCATAAGAATTTAACATATGCGGAAAACGGAAAGCGATATGACAATGAAATATTTGTAGAAGGCAAGGCTGGATCTGTACTGATTTATAATGCATCTTTGTGGCATGGTGGTAATAAAAACATGACAAATTCAACCCGTTGGGGATTAGTATTGGGATATGGAAGATGGTTTATCAAACCGTCGTTTGATTTTATTAAAAATACTCCGCGTGAAATTTTCAACCAATTGAGCGATAAACAAAAGCAATTGCTCGGATTTGACACCAGCCCGCCAAAAGATGAATTTACAAGAATGAGAAGACGTTCAGAAACTTTTGAAATACCTGATAATTATAAATTGCCCTAAAATGAAAAATGTAATAACGGATCCGAAATTCGGATATAAAAGAATTGATCCAATTCCAAGTGTTGAAGAGGTAGAGAAATACTACAAAGAAGATTTCTATTCCGAAATCAATCCTGAATTCAATGATTCATCTATTGAAACTCAGCTTTCAGACAAGTATTTCTTTAATTCTAGATGGGAGAGAATTAGACAGATTAGCGAATTGCAGCTTAATGATTTAAGCAATAAAAACTTGTATGACATTGGTTTTGGATATGCACAAGCTTTAGATTATTTCCATAAACTAGGCATGAAATGTTCTGGTATAGAGCCATCGGAAGAAGGGGTACAATACGCTAAAAATATCGGTTTAGATAATGTAAAATTAGCAGGTATTGAAGATGATGAATCGTATAAAACCGACGCAAAACAAGATTTAGTTTTATTAATAAATGTATTAGAGCATCTTCGAACACCATTTGATACATTAGTCAATGTACGTAACCATCTAATAGCAGAATCCGGTGTACTTGTCATAGATGTGCCGAATGAATTTAATGATTTTCAAACAGTGGCCAACAAAGAATACGAGCTTAATGAATGGTGGATTACTCCTCCGAAACATATTAACTATTTCACAAGGAAGTCTTTGACTCATCTTCTTGATATGGCGGGGTTTGATGTTTTTTATGCGGAAGCTTCCTTTCCTATGGAAATGTTTTTGCTATTTGGTGATCAATATGTCAATAATGAAAGATTGGGTTCAGAATGTCATAAGAAGCGTGTCAATTTTGAAATGTTAATGAGAAAACATGGTTTTGACGAAAAGCTAAATTCACTTTATCAACATTTGGCTGAAATTGAACTTGGACGTCAGATAACTGTATATGCAAAACCGAAAAATTAAATTAGAACTTAAGAAATTTTCCGAAGAGCATCTAGACAACACTTTTTTATGGATGCAAAATCATGATTTGAAAAGAAATTTTCTCATTCAAAAAAATATTACTCGAGCAGACCACGGCAAATGGTATCAAGATTACTGCAAAGATTTAACTCAAAAAATTTATGCGATATTCGCCGATAACATACATATTGGAAACATAGGTTTAAAGTACATTAATTTCGAAGCGAAATCAGCGGAAACATGGATATATATAGGAAATGTCAAATTTCATGGTCTAGGTTTGGCATATGATTCTTACATTTTATTGTTCGAATTGCTTTCAAGTGTCAATATTGAGTGTGTTTGTGCAAGGATTGCGCGTTTCAATGAGCCTTCGCAAAAATTATATCAAAGACTTGGATTTACTCGTGTAAAAGAAAAAAGTGAAATAATTCGTTTTGAGAATTCGAGTTTAGTTATAAATTTTTATGAAAAATCAATATTTGATAAAAAGAGATGAAAAAAATTTTGATTTTAGGCGCTAGCGAGCTTCAAATTCCGTTAATAGAAAAATGTTGTAATTACGGCCTGTTTACAATTGTTCTAGATAGAGATTCGAATGCGCCAGGAGCTCAAAGTGCTGATTTATTTCTTCCCATTAGTACAGTTGATCTTGAAGCGATATATAATTTAGTACAGGAAGAGAATATTAGTGCAATAATTACTACCTCTGAGTTTCCAGTACAAATCGTCTCGAAGGTTGCTTTACTTTGCGGTTTAATCTCTGCTTCACTAAGAGTTGCAGAATTATGTACGAACAAATATCTACAGCGTGCATTTTTAGCAGATACGGGTTTTAAAGTACCTCGCTTCAAATTGATTGAAAATATTCAAGAGTGTATCGATTTTAGTGAGAGACCATTTGTTTTAAAACCAGTTGATTCATCAGGAAGTAGAGGAGTAAAATTGATTAGCTCAATTAACGATATATCATGGTGGTACGGACAGTCTAAGTTATTTTCGAGTAGTGGTTTACTTATTGCTGAGGAATTCATCGGAGGTAGAGAGTTTAGCGTCGAGACTCTCAGTCAGCACGGAATTACATATATTATAGCTATCACAGAAAAGAGATTATTTGGGGGAAGTCGTGAATATTTTGTAGAGTCCTGTCATGTGTTACCGGCCGAATTGTCCGCGGAAGAGTACAAGTGTATTGAAAAAGCTGTGAACGACGTAACGAAAAGAATGGGTTTTGACAATTGTGGGGGACACATTGAATTAAAGTTAATAGATAACGATGTTTATTTTGTGGAAATCGCGTGTAGGTTGGGCGGGGATTTTATTTCTTCAGATCTCGTCCCATTGGCAACAGGTGTCGATATGATGAAAAATTTGATAAAAATTTCTTTAGGAGACCCCATAGATATAGAACATAGTGTTGAATGCTATGCTGCGATACAATTTATTAGTAATCTGAATTACGATAGGTGTATATCAGAATTAGCCTGCAAAAACCCATTGATTATAAAGTCCGAGGTGAAGGAGTTTCAGAATATAGAGCCACGCAATTCATTGGATAGATTAGGCCATATTATAGTTAAATCTGAAACAAGAAAGGAGTTGGAAGACTTCTTAGATAAGCTGAACTAAAGATTCATGAAAATATGAAAATAGACTATTTCGATTTTAATAAGGAACAAAATTTCGTAGTTGCGGAATTATCAGCTAATCATGGTGCTGATATCAATATAGCCTTACAAACCATTAAGGCTGCAAAGAGAGCTGGGGCAGATGCAATAAAGTTACAAACATTTACTCCGGATTCGATAACATTGGACTCAAGTGGTTCTGACTTTTTAATTAAGAATTCGTTGTGGCAGAATCGAACACTTTATGATTTGTATAGTGAGGCATGTACACCATATGATTGGCATGAAGAACTTTTCAAAGCTGCAAAGGACGAAGGTCTGATATGTTTTTCTTCACCGTTTGATAAAGCAGCTGTCGATTTACTTGAAGATCTAAATACGCCTGCGTACAAAGTGGCAAGCATGGAAATATCCGACTTGACATTAATTGAATACATTGCGTCCAAGCAAAAGCCAATAATAATTTCTACGGGAGTTGCAACAAAGGAAGAAATATCAAGAGCTATCAAGGCTTGCCACGATAATGATAATTATGAAATAATATTACTCCAGTGTACTTCGAGTTATCCAGCACCTTTTGAAGAAGCAAATTTGATTATGATTAATGAATTTGCTAATGAATTTAATGTTTTAACGGGACTATCAGACCACACATTAGGTTCTTTGGCACCTGTTGTAGCGACTGCACTTGGAGCTAAGGTTATTGAAAAACATTTCATTCTGAATAAAGATATTGGTGGGCCGGATGCTTCTTTTTCTATGGATGAAGCTGAGTTTAGCCAAATGGTAGGAGACATAAGGAAGGCCGAATTGTTAATAGGAAAGGTCGATTATGCTTTGACAAAAAAACAAATAGAAAGTCGTATTTACATGAGGTCACTTTATGTTTCTGAAGACATTAAAAAAGGTGAAATTATTACTGAGGAAAATATAAAAAGCGTTAGGCCGGGATATGGTTTAGACCCTCAATTTTATAACGATGTATTAGGGAAGAAAGTATCTAAAGACGTATTTAAGGGAGATCGATTGAATTTAAATTTTATATCTAATTATGAGAGTTTATAATGTTGCGTCAGCAACTGTAGTGTTAGAAACCAAGTCGGCTAAGATATTAGTGGATCCCTGGTTGGTAGATGGTGAGTATTACGGATCATGGCACCATTACCCGCCGTTAGAGTTAGATGCGAAGTTGTTAGAGTCAATTACACATATATATATATCACACATACATCCAGACCATTTGAGTGTTCGAAGCTTAGAATTACTCGATCGTAAAATTCCGGTGTTAATACATAGTTACGACTCAAAGTTTTTAAAGGCGAATATTGAAAGAATTGGTTTTGATGTTGTCGAGCTTCCAAACGGCGAATCGTATTATTTTACTGAGGACGAATACCTTACGATATATGCAGCGGATAATTGTAATCCAGAGTTATGCAGCAAATTCTTAGGATGTGCTCATGTTGAAACTAAATATCAATCGACGCAAATTGATTCGTTGATGCTTTTAACAGAGGGAAATAAAACTGTGTTAAATTTAAACGATTGTCCGATAGATTTAACAAGATCTGTCCTACCAGTTATTAATAAAAAATTTGGTCAAATTGATTTCCTATTGGTAGGCTATTGTGGCGCCGGTCCTTTTCCGCAGTGTTTTCAGCTGAGTGAATATGAGATGAAAGTGGCAGGGGAAGCCAAAAGTATGCAGTTTTTAAATCAGGCCTTGGAATATATTGAATTGATAAAGCCGAAATATTTCATGCCTTTCGCGGGAACTTATGTGTTGGCGGGTAAGTTGCATAAACTGAATAATTTCCGAGGTATACCAGAATTACATGAAGCGTTAGATTTTTTAAATAAGAATTGTGATTCGAGAGTCTCTAGCGGTATACTGCTAAATCAAAATGAATTTTTTGATATTACGGATGGGTCTGCAAGTAAGCCATATTTAAAAATTGATGTTAAGGAACGAGCAGATTATATTAGTAACAATTTGAAAAATATCTTACTTGATTATGAACGAGATGAAGTTGTTTATGATGATTTAGTTAATATGGCGGAAGAAGCATTCAGGAGGGTAATAAACAAAAAGAATCAAATCGGATTTAAGACTCGAACAAAATTGTTTATACAAATCGATGAAAGTAAAGATATCATGATGAATTTAGGAGAGGACAGTTCCATGGAAATTGTCAATAATGGAGTTCATCTAAATCAGAACGCTTTTGTCCGCATTTCACTGGATAAGCGTTTATTATTCAGACTTTTGAAAGGTCCTCGATATGCTCATTGGAATAATGCTGAGATAGGCTCTCATTTAAGATTTGAGCGGTATCCGAATATTTACGAAAGAGGACTATACCATATATTATGTTTCTCTCACATCTGAATCAATGACTGAGGACTTTTTTTAGTACTGCCAAAAAGTTAAAAAGTCCGTTTAATTTATAGTCTTTGCATAGGTGCTTTACCCTTAAAAAGTTGAAGAATTATTTTATATTCAAACTAGACACAAAAATTGAAAAAACCACTTAATTGATTTTGTTATATTGTTGTACGAGTTTTTTGATTACTTAAAATCTCAAGAATTTTAACTACCGTCATCGTTAACCATGTTTAGTGCAAAGGACTTAAATTTTTCATTGATTAAATACTTGAACTTTCTTGTCCTAGGCGTAAGAGGACTAATTATTGCTCAGATTTTAGGTCCGCATTATCTTGGAATTTACTCGTTATTCTTGTTATATCAGCAGTATTTTCAATATGGTAATATTGGAGTGCAGTATGCGTTAAATTTGGAATTGTCTAGAAGTGGACACAGCGACGAGTACTCAAATTATTTGGTGGGATCTGGATTTGTTGTCACTATACTCTCAACTATTTTTTTGTCAGTTTTATTTATAGGATTATCGACGTTTGAGGTTTCGCTGTTTAGCGAGGATAGACAATTTTTTCTGCTATTTTTATTTGCAAATACAGCATTATTTAATTATCAAGACTTATCAATCAATATTTTAAGAGTAAAAAATGAACTTTACACCATTGCTTTTTTAGAATTATTTTCGAGTATATTAATTCTCATAATCACCCAATTTTTTGAAGGATTAGAGCTAGTTAAAAATATTATTTTGTGGACATCTGTGGCACTGATGATATCGAACATTGTCCTTGTAAGACGTATTGGTCGTATTCATTTAAGTTTCAAATACGTCAGATATTTATTAAGTATTTCTTTTCCAATCTTATTTTATCACCTTACATTTAACCTCCTGTTTATGGGTACCCGCTCGTTTGTCGTTCGAGAGTATACATTAACGACCTATGGGAATTTTTCTTTTGCACATAGTTTGGTCAACATATTCTTATTGTTAACCAATACGCTGCTTTGGGTTGCTTATCCGCGAGTTGTTCAGAGCTTAGCTTCCAATTTTTCAAATACTGCTACTTTGATTAATTACATCACTAATTTGGGGCGAAAGATCTATATTTTACAATTGATAATGTCTATGGTTGCGTTTTCATTAGCGCCAGCCATATTTTATGTATTCCCTGAATATAGAAGTGCGCAGCAGTTTTACTACTTGTTGCTTGTATCTGCCGTTTTTGGTGCTATGACATATCCATACGTTACTTTTCTTCTCGCGCGAAGTAAATATTTATGTCTGGCTAGGGTGTCAGTTTATAGTGTTGTACTAGCATTTGTTTTATTCTTAATGCTTCATATAATGCGTCTTGACCCTATTTGGAGTGCTGTAGCATACTGCCTGGTTCTTTTATTCTATTATAATATGTTGGTATATGAGTTTATTAAATTTAATGAAATTAAACATTTTATCGGGGTGAACTTATATTCGCTTACTTTCCAGGCTATATTAGTTTTGATTATTTTCGCACTTGTGTTAAACTGGTTTGTTATGGCCAAACTTATAGTAATAGCCGCATGTATAGCTTACAAAGCGGATATCATAGACCTATTAGTTGGTGTTAAAAGAATTTATGGAAACAAATAGAAGAGTTTTGGTTGGTGTTTTTATTATTTCTTGAGAAGATATATTTTAAGTTGCGATGAGTCGATTTGAATAGAGACAAAATCTAATAACCGCCATTGACAAGCGACGCTGCTTTTAAAATGGCATCGCGTCAAATGAGAGTGAAATAATGAACGAAAAGTGAGTTTAATGGAAAAACTCACATTTTGAAAAATTTTAAATACGCGTAGAAAGAAACTACGTCAAAACAGTTTAATTTTAGAAACTTTTTGTGTTATGAGAGAAAAATTTGAAATATCTGGTGTGGATTCAACTGCCACAGATTTAAGTCAGTATGTTTCTATTTTTGAGGAGTATGGTGTCGTGGTGTTTAGGGGCTTTTTCGCCAAGGACACTAACTTTTGGAATTACTATAATGATATTAAGGAACTAGCGTTGACAATTGCGAAGAAGCATGGGGTTGAGATTAATCGAGCACTAACGTTAAATCGCATTCTAACCATATTAAGCGAAACAAATAGAGATGAAGTTGGAAATTTGTACGATTTAGGAACTCGTCCGATAAAGTTGTTATCGGGTGTACAGTTGAAAAGCTGTCCAACTATTACCAATTTTGTTAAGAGCATTATGGGTGATGCTGCCTTATTAGGTTTCCCATATCTTGGTGAAACATTGCACATTTTTCCTCCAGGTATAGAGAATACTAAATACAATCTGCCTATGCACCAGGATTATCCTTACATAATGCAATCGCCGCAGCAAATCACAGCATATATCAATCTAGGGGAGTTACAAGCAGAAAACAATGGGGGTATTAGAGTTTGGGCCGGAAGTCATAAAGATGGTATTAGCCCATCGACGATTGCTGAGGGTAAACATAGGGTTACAACGAATAAAGATTATTTTCAAGACAATTATAAGTCATACGACATTTCTTTTGATGTTGGAGATTTCGCTGTTTTTGATAGTCTATTGCAGCATGAGGGAATCCGAAATCTTTCGAATTGCTCGAGAGTAGTACAGTTGGTTAGATATTCAAATTTGATGAATGATACCAGTATATCATACTCATGGAAGTCAACTGATCCCAGAAATAGTAAAGGAATTAAATTTGAAGACGTCCATAGTTTTAGAGACTTGAATTAATCAACACCGGTGAAGTGAATGAATAAAGAATTTTTACTTCGTATTCATTAAAGATTTCCTTCGAAAAAGTAAACTATGAATCTAACGCAAGTTTTTCGTAGTAATACGGACTTTCCGGAAAAATCGTGTTAGATATTTACTGGATTAACGAGACTACTTTCGAGGGATAGTTGCTAGTATATGGCCAAGGTTTAATTAATATCAAAATAAATTGAGAATAGCTATGACTCAGAAATATACACCTCAGCAACTTTTAACATACTTCGTAAGGAGACAACTACCTTAATGAATGACTATTATATTGCACATCAAGTAAAACCATAAATGAAGACCGCTGATCAAAATATTTATTCATTTGTTCCAGAATTATGTATAGAGGATTTTAGTATCCTAGTAGATCAGAATGATCGAAATCCTAAAAAAGGAATTTTTTGGAGAATCTTAAGTTTATTCAATCAATTATTACATGAAATCAATAAATCACTCTTAATACGAAGAGCTGCTTTCCCGCCTAACGCTATTGTTTTTTTCGGACAGCACTACAATGAGTATGTTCCATATTTAAATCTTTTCAAGGGCTTGGGTGATTCTCGGTCAGATAGGTTTTTTATAATTGGTAACAGGAGGTATCGAAATGATTTTCCGTATATCAAAATATACCTTCATGCTTTAACCTATATTCCAAAAGCTATAAGAATGTACTATAAGGAAGAGGAGCTTTTTAAAAAAAACTCGTTTTTTTACGCGTTTGACCAGATTTGTTTGGTTTTAGCTTGTCAGAACGTCGTTCCTAAATATTTGAAGGAAGTTAAGCCCTCTAAAATTGTTATATCAAATCACAACTCAGTTTTCCACCTCGTATTAGCTTCTGTAGCACAAGAGGCTGGCATTGAAACAGCCTACATCCAACATGCCATATTTCCTAGAGGGAAGTTTAATTTTCCTCAGACGTTAAATCAAATTTTCCTAGATGGTGAATATTCAAAGAATAGATTGCCTACTGAGTTAAACAAGACACGTAATATTTATCTCTTTGGTTCTCTTTTTCAATGGGATGCGAACAAAACAGTTTCTAGAGTAGATCAGGATCAAGTAGCGATATGTACAAATTTAGCAGATGATGTGACATCTGTTATTACTTTAATTTCGAGCTTAAAAACCCTATTACCAAAATACAATGTGATTATTAGGCCACATCCTTCGGATAAAAGAGAACACATTTGGAATCAAATTAGTGAGGAATTTGATGTTAAACTTTCCCAGTCCTCAGAATCAATATATACCCTGTTGGGTTGCGTTTCCTTTATAATTGTGGGTGAAAGTAACGTTCATCTTGTAGCGCTTAATGCCGGAGTACCAAGTTACTACTATAACTTCAATAGCGTTCAGTTTTTTGACTGGTATGGCTTTATAAAAAATGGTTTGGTTATTGATATAACCGACCTAAATAAGTTTGTTCGGAGTGGTTTATATAAGTCAAGCCATGTGGATGTTTCGAAGTTGTTAATGTATAATATTGGATATGGCCCGAATAGATTTCCAATCGTTTGCAATTCAATTGCGACTGTTTTATTAGAAGGAAATATAAGTTATAAACATTAGTATTTTTCTTTATATTATAAATTATGAAAGTTGACAAATTGTTTTTTGAAAAAAATGGCTACACAATAGTTAGAAATGTTTTTGAGCGCGATGAAATCGAAGATCTTAGAAAGCTGGCGTATGAGTCTCTGGAGATTGATAAGAGCCATGGACGTGTTGTACGTGGCGAAGCTAGTGCCGCTGAACCGCGAAAAGACGTGTATTACACGATAGGTGATTTTTTGATTAAACCTATGAGTAAGCTGCTATTGGATCCACGTATAATTAAGATAGCGGAAAATATTCTTGAAGGTCAGCCAGCACATTTTGGAGAGAGCAACTACCAAATAGGCTTGGGAGACAGAGGCTTCCACAGGGACAATGTTGACAGAATTTATCCTATTGGTTCGGATTGGGAAAGGGATTATAGAATTATCAGAATAGGAGTCTATCTCCAAGATCATCATATGAGTAGTGGGGGCTTAAAAGTTCAGAGTGGTTCGCACAGAGCTCGTAGAGGTAAGAGATTAATAATAGATTCGAAAGCAGGTGACGTGGTGGTATGGGATTTGAGAACGTTACACTCAGGAAATGCCGTGCGACTGAAGATGTTTCCAAATCTTGCTTTAGGTTATAGAATTGAGAATTTACTGCCTAAGCTTTTAATTAGGGAAGAAAAAATCGAAAGAATAGGTTGTTTTATGGTTTTTGGGATAGAAAATCCGCACCTGGAAAATCATATAGAAAAGCACTACAAAGTAAAATTTAAAGAGTACATAAAAGTTCAGAATTATGCTGATGATATCATTGGTAAAAGCAAAAGTGTCGGCTTGAAGCTAATAAAACCTGAATTACCAAAAGAATAAAAATCCTAGACGAATTGGTGAAGACTATGAATAATCTTAAATATTTAATAGAAATTTTCATGAAAGAAATTTGGAAGGCATAGAGTTTTTTACAATCGCAGTATTAACATCGCTGTTATACATTATCCCGCTTATTAAGAAAATCAAACATGATTTATTTTCAATTATGTCTTGGAGTTTTTATAGTGTGTTTCTTGGAGTATTTTTACGTGCGTTGTATATAGCGTTTGAGTTATCGGACTTTGAAAAACTGAATAGAGTATTTTTATTGAACACGCCCATATCAAATTTAAATGCTGGGGCTTTTCTCATTTTAGCCGGTAGTTTTTTCTTGATATTGGGATATACGGTATGGCCGGGAAGTTTTAAGATAAGGCACCTTGGTTTTTTGGATGGTGGTTGGAATAAACGTAGGTATCTAATTTTAATATGTTCCTTATCTTTTATGTCAATTTTTGCGCTTCAGCATTTTATTAGTGTTCAAGGAGGACTAATCGGAGCCGCTCTTTCAGAGTATAGAGGTGTTGCAAAGGAAATTACGGAGGTTAAGACTCAAGGTTATTTACGGTGGATCATATCGTTATCTGGTATTAATGCGATGCTTACATTTAGTTGGATAATGGATAAAAAATGTGATAGATCTAAGTTATTCTCTAAAATTATATTTCTACAATCGCTATTAACATTTTTGTTTTTTAATTTTTTTGTCAGTCAGAGAACCGCAATTGTTTTCATCGTCATTCAAATTATAGCTATATATTATTATTCAAATGATTTGAAGTTGCCAAAGGCATGGACTGCTTTCGGATTATGTTGTGCATTGTTGTTATTTCAATTGATGTCTGATATTAGAGAGAGTTTTGGTAGTGAGAATTTGAATCACACAGAATTTAGTTTGATTAGAGCTTTGGAACCAGCTATTTTAGCGACAAATTTTATCGATATAAGTAAGACAACACACATCGTAAATGCAGTACCTGAAAAATTGCCATATGCATACGGCAGAACCTATAGTACCTTATTGCTTGCGTGGATACCACGTTCGGTTTGGCCGGCGAAGCCAGTTACTAATGTAGATAATACAATTGGCATTAAGGTATTTGGAGCAAAAGCGTATGGTTCAGGCGCAGTTCCCCCAGGATTGTTTGCTGAATTATATTGGAATTTTTGGTATCCAGGTGTTTTTTTTGGATGCTTCATTGTAGGAGCATTATTACGCAAACTTTCTTCTTTCTTTCGGAACAAAATGTCTAACGGAAATATTCGTATTATTTATGTCGCAAATTTTATGTTCCTAGGTATTGCAATATTGGGGAGTAGTTTTACTAGTGTTATGGTTGGTCTATTACAAACACTAATTCCAACTTTGATTTTTTTACGATTTATTATTTCTAGAAAAGCATTAATATGAGAAGAGCACTTATTTTAGGAGTTAGTGGTCAAGACGGATCATATTTAGCCAAATACTTATTGGCTAAGAACTATCAAGTATTTGGAGGTTCGCGAGATGCTGAGAGCAGCCATTTTGTAAATCATGAGAAGCTCGGAATAGGGGGAAGAATTAGGTATTTATCGGTCTCGCTGAACGATTTCAGGAGTGTTTTACAAGCAATAATGAAAATTCAGCCGGACGAGATTTATAATTTGGCAGGTCAAACATCCGTCGCACTTTCGTTCGAGCAACCAGTAGAAACGTTAGAAAGTATAAGTTCTGCAACACTTAACATTTTGGAGGCAATTAGGTTTTCCCAGTTAGATATCAAATTTTATAACGCTGGATCAAGCGAATGTTTTGGGAATGTTAGTTTTGCTGTAGATGAGGAGACGCCTTTTAGGCCCCGAAGTCCTTATGGAGTAGCAAAGGCTACTTCATTTTGGGAGGTGGCTAATTATAGAGAGGCTTACAATCTTTACGCGTGTACAGGAATACTTTTTAATCATGAGTCACCTTTGAGAAAAGATAGATTTGTAACTAAGAAAATCATATCCACGGCGTGCAGAATTGCAAATGGTTCTCAAGAAAAGCTGACGCTTGGTAATATTAATATCCAAAGAGACTGGGGATGGGCACCAGAATATGTTGAGGCAATGTGGATGATGTTACAGCAAGAACAGGCTGATGATTTTATAGTCGCAACTGGTAAAACGATGAGTCTTCAACAATTCGTTTACCTTGTCTTTGACTACTTAAATTTAAACTGGGAAAAATACGTTGTATTTGACGATAGCCTTTTAAGGCCAACTGATATAGAATTAGGCTTGGCAAATCCATCCAAGGCAAAATCATGTCTTAAATGGGAGGCAAAAACCTGGTCGGAAGTACTGATTAAAAGGTTAGTTGATTGTGAACTTGAATCAAAATTTGAATAAATGTCTAGAGTTGGATTAAACTTACTTTTTATCAATCCTAAATTGTCCGGTGGTTCTGTAACATATGCCAAAAGATTAACGGCTGCGATCGCTTTTGCAGATAAAGAAACAGAGTATTATATCTATATTCATCGTGGATGTGAAGTCTCAGACTTTGAATTAGGTGAAAATTTTATTGTAAGAGTTTTACCTTTTACATATTCAAGTGTTTATATGCGCTACATGTGGGAACAGTTTGTCTTACCTCTCTACTTAATTATAGATGAGGTTGATCTCATTCATTCCCTAGGCTATGTTACACCATTATTAACTAGAAAAAGAAAGATTGTTTCGATCTTGGATATAAATTTTCGCGGACATGGGGCTAATATGAAATTGACCAAGAGATTACTCTTGGGTTTTATGGTTAGGCTATCTGCGCATTTTTCAAAAAGGATAATTACAATTTCCCACTTTTCAAAAAATCAGATTACCGAACACACTCATGTGAAACCGAATAAAATAAAAGTCATTTATCTTTCTGGGTCAAAAGACACATTAGATCAAGGCGAACTCATTACACCAAACGTTCGGCAAAAATATAACTTGCCAGATAGTTACATCATAGCCTTTAGTAGTCCCAGCCCTCATAAAAATATAGTTAATCTATTGTTAGCATTGAAATTATTAATTAATGAGCAACCGAAATTAACTCTAGTGTTAGTAGGTCATCAAAGCAGTAGTAATGAATTATTAGAAATAATTCGAAAAGAAAACTTGATCAGAAATGTTATTTTTACTGGTTTTGTGCCGGACGAAGAAGTAAATCCTTTAATAGCTGGGGCACGAGTTTTTGTCTTCCCATCTAAGTATGAGGGTTTCGGTATTCCAATTTTGGATGCACAAAAATGCATGGTACCTATCGCTTCATCTAATGCCGGTTCTCTACCAGAAGTGGGAGGAGCCAGTGTCAATTATTTTGAACCTGAATTTCCAGATGATATAGCTAGGGGCATAAAGATGTGTTTTGAACAATGCCAATTTTCTAAGAGCCGAATAGAAGAGGGTTTGGCTAATCGAGCTTCTTTCTCATGGAATAAAACTGCCCTTGAGACTTTAGAATTGTATGATAGTATTTTAAAGGAAATAACGGTTTGAAAAAGATATTGATTGTGAATTGCGTGTTTGACCCGGAGCCTGTTGTGTCAGCGCAAGTTGGAAAGGATTTGGCGCAGGAATTAGGTAGGATGGGAAATACAGTCACGGTTATTGCACCAAGTCCTTCGCGCCCATTTGGTTTCGAATTTGATGGTAAAAGTGAATCAGAATATGATTTTGATTTAGTTAATTTAAAGTCATATGTCTACCCCCAGTCTGGAATTTTAGGTCGACTGATAGAGTCAATTTCATTTGGGGTCGTATCCTTTAAATATATTGTGAGTCATTCATCTAAAGTCGATATAGTCTATATGAATACGTGGCCAATATTTGCTCAGTTTGCTGTG
>Ga0206125_10001581_pt1 | contig 26312 bp, 21 predicted proteins | sample Helgoland_Spring_4_FD_148598 | JGI IMG/M metagenome (GOLD analysis project Ga0206125, IMG submission 148598) | Pelagic subsurface seawater microbial communities from Kabeltonne, Helgoland, North Sea - Helgoland_Spring_Bloom_20160331_1 | ecosystem: Environmental > Aquatic > Marine > Epipelagic ... | reverse complement strand
GTTGTAGTCGAGTGCAAACAGCACATCGGCCCGGTGCAAGATGTCTTGTGCTTTTCCCGGATCCCGATCAAACAACACAATGTCTTCGACCCCTTCCATCCAATCCAACGCCTCGTCGGGCGCGTCAGGCAGCAAGCAGGTCACGTCCTTGCCGGAGGACCTCAGGTAGCGGGCAAGGGCCAAGGATGTCCCCACGGCATCGGCATCGGGCGAGCGGTGGCTGGTAATGGCGACGGTATTGGCCCCTTCAAGGTGTTGGCGAAAAGCGGCCAGGTCTGCGGCGTCCACCATGCTGTGGACGGATTGCGTTGCATTCATCTGTTGCGAAGATACCTTGCACCCATGTCTGACACCACCATCGTTTCGCCCCTTCCCCTCCCCGATTTGTCGACAAAGTCTGCGCGTGTCCAATGGGTGATGGACGAACTCGAGCGTCTGTACCCTGAAGTGCCCGTTCCTCTGGACCATACCGACCCCTACACATTGCTTGTGGCCGTGCTGCTCAGCGCCCAATGCACGGACGAGCGGGTCAACCAGATCACCCCGGCCCTGTTTGCCCGGGCGAACAACCCCAAGGACATGCGGCACGTCCCCGTAGAGGAGGTGCGGGCCATCATCCGCCCGTGTGGACTCAGCCCGCAGAAGTCCAAGGCCATCGTGCGTTTGAGCGAGATCCTGATGGACGAGCACGGCGGCATTGTCCCCCAAGACATGGAGGCGTTGGAGCGGCTGCCGGGTGTGGGCCACAAGACCGCGTCGGTGGTCATGTCCCAAGCGTTCGGCGTCCCGGCCTTTCCGGTGGACACCCACATCCACCGGCTGATGTACCGCTGGAATTTCACCAACGGCAAGAATGTGGAGCAGACCGAGCGCGACGCCAAGCGCCTCTTCCCTGAGGACAAGTGGAACAAGTTGCACCTGCAGATCATCTTTTATGGCCGCGAGTACTCTCCGGCCCGAAGCCCCAAGCGCGACCGCGATTTCATCACGCGCACCATTGGCCGCAAGTCCGAAATCGCCAAGCTGAAGTAATCCTGCGCCATGGGCTTCTTCTCCAACGACTACCCTGAGCGCATGCCCTTTCTGGAGCGCATCGGCAAGGAATGGCGCTTCCGCAAAGCCGTTCGCCAGTCGGCCCGGAAACACGGCCAGCCACAGTTCGTTCTGGTTCACCCCGATTGGCCGAGCAAGCGCGCCAGCATCATGGCGTACGCCGACGCGCTCGGTTGGGCGGTCACCAACCGCAAGGACACGCCTGCCCGATACAAGGGGCAAGTCCGCATCCAGCTCGCCTTTGACGACCGCACCGAAAAGCGAGAGGCCCAGCCCGGCATGTGGAACGGCCATTGCCTGGACATCAGCAAGTCGACCCTCGACCGCCACCACCAGGCCGTCTTCGGCTACGGTGTCAATGTGGACCCCGCCGCACATAAAGGCCCCATGCTGGAAAAGTCGGAGGGCAATGCCGTTCATGACGGCAGAGAAATCCAGGGTCCCCTCTCCCAGGACCAGCTCCAGCCTGGCAAGGTCTACCAGCGCATCATCGACAACTGCACCGAAGGCGGCCTCTTCGAGGACCTCCGCGTGGTCATCATCCGAGGCGAGGTGCCGGTGGTCTACCGCAAGCGCAAGACCGGGGCGGTGCGATACACCAATGAGACCGCAGAAGTCGATTTGACGAAATCGCCCAAAACTGTCCTTTCCGAGTCAGAAATCGACCAAATCGTGTCGCTTTCGGCCAAAATGTGCGCCGATTTCGCAGAATTGGACGTTTTGCGTGACCGCCAAGATGGCCGGATGTACTGCGTCGACCTCAACCCCACTCCTTTTGGCCCTCCCGCCGGGCTGCCCACAGTGGACACAGAACGTGCGATGGCTGTCGCAAAACGCGTGCTGGTTGACCTCTTGGGATGAGCACCGAGGGTTGACGTCCACAAAACGCAGGAAGATCCACGGGCCAGAGGACGAACAACGGCCTATCTTCTCTCTGTCCTTGCATCGGCGGTTAGCGCTTTCGGTCTTCGAGCCAAACCAAAAGCACCTGCCATGCGCCGTTTTACCCTCTTTTGCTTCCTGTTTCCATTGGTTCTGTCCGCTCAGGAAGACTGTGACGTCTTCAACATCCAAGAGCTGTCGGCAGCTTACTTGAATTTTTCAGTCGACAGTACCATCCTTCAGTCCGATGGATCTTACGAGGTTTACCTCAGCAATGGAACCACATACACTCAGGTTCAAGGTTGCACAAATCCAGCCTATACCGAATACAACGCCAGCGCCAACACTGACGACGGCAGTTGCGTCACTTTCGTCTTCAACGGTTGCACGGACCCGGCCTACGTCGAATACAGCGCCAGCGCCAACACCGACGACGGCAGTTGCGTGACACTCGTGATTGAAGGTTGCACAAATCCAGCCTATACCGAATACAACGCCAGCGCCAACACTGACGACGGCAGTTGCGTCACTTTCGTCTTCATCGGTTGCACGGACCCGGCCTACGTCGAATACAACGCCAGCGCCAACACCGACGACGGCAGTTGCGTGACACTCGTGGTTGAAGGTTGCACAGATGCGGCTGCGGACAATTACGATGCCTCGGCCAACGTATACGATGGCTCCTGCATCTACTATGGCTGCGCGGACCCGGCCTACGTCGAATACAGCGCCAGCGCCAACACCGACGACGGCAGCTGCACCACGTTGGTTGTTGAAGGCTGCATGGACCCGGCTTACATGGAGTACGACGAGACGGCGAACACGGACGACGGGAGCTGCCAATGCCTGATCGTGGACCTCGCTTGCGTCTCCCCTGCAATGGACGGATACAGTTATGGGGTCGTCCAGATGGGTTGCCAATGCTGGTTTGCGGAGAACTTGCGCACGACGGTGTATGCGGATGACAGCAGTATTCCTGAGGTGACTGGCTCTTCGGCTTGGTCGGGATTGAGCACAGGTGCGCGTTGCGATTACAACAACGATGCTGCTAACGTGGCCGCATACGGCCGCCTGTACAATTGGTTTGCTGTTACGAATGTCGCGGGGCTGTGCCCAAATGGTTGGCATGTTCCTACGGATGGAGAGTGGACGGCATTGGAGGATTACATCACAGCACAAGGTTTTAACGGAACCGAGGGCACGGCCTTGAAGTCGACGTCAGGTTGGCTTTCTGGATGGGGCACGGATAACTTCGGGTTTTCGGCTCTTCCGGGCGGCTACCGCAACTACGTCGATGGCGTCTTCAACGATGCCGGGGGCAGCGTCCGCTGGTGGAGTTCTTCGCCCAGTGGCGGCCGTGCTTGGTACCGGGGCTTGCTCAACTTCAGTCCAGCCATCACCCGGAGCTCCTACATTCCTCGAACCGGCTACTCGGTCAGGTGTCTTAGGGATGCCGATTGAGCGAAGCGAAGGAGGGTTGATACTTTGAAACTTTGGAGGCCGCAGGCCGACGGGGAGTACATGCCAGATTTCGGCCGCAGGTCGAAATCCGGCGGCCGAACTTCACGGCATGTCTATTCCAAAAAAGCCAAGACATTCATCACCCTTGGCCAAGCGCCCGGATGGTGCGCATGGGGAGGAACATCCTGCCGCTGTCGGGCAGGGCGATGAACCCATAGCGCGCATAGAAAGTGGCAGCGCCATCGTCCAGCGGGTCGACCACGACCGCCATGGCGCCGACACTTTCATCGGACAACCACAGGCACCGCAGCAGGGCGTCCATCAACAGGAGCTCTCCCAGCCCTTGTCCTCGGCAAGACAGGTCCCGGGCCAAGCGTCCAAGGAGGATGACCGGAGCACGGTAGGACTTGGGCAGAGTCTTCCGCAGGGCTGCGGGCACTTCGGTGCGGGGAATGCTGTCGGTGGACAACGTGTAGAACCCCAGCACTTGAGGCGTGCCCTGCGTCAGGACAAAGCAGGCCGACAATTTCCGCCTGACGTCCTGCCGAGCCTGAGTCGCGATGTAGGCCGTCAGCGCTTCTGATTCACAACGAAAGCTTGCCCTGTCGTGGGTCTTGGCCAACAGTTCGACCCGCAAGTCATTCACTGGCCCTGCATTGCGCTTTGGTGCCGATCAAATGCCTGTTTCAGCGCTGCATTGGGTTTCACCTCACCCAGCACCGCCTCGAAAAACACGGCTTGGTCACGCTCGCTCACCAGGATTCTGTCGTTTTCTGCAATCAGTTTCTGGGCGTGGTTCTTCACGATGCGCAGGATGAAGCTGCTTACCGACTTGTCGCCACTCAGCACCTGGGCGCGCTTGAACATCGCTTTGTCCTGCGCTGTCAATCGAATCTCGATGCGCCCAGCTTTGTGGCTCGCATCGCCCATCATCGCCTGCTCCTTCATGACGACAAATGTACGGCGTTTGTCCGTACATAAGGCAAAGGCCATTCTGGTCGTTTTATCCATCGAGGCGCAATGACGAGAAGACCACAGCAGCGCGAGCGTCTCATCTTGCTCGCGTGCGATGTCAAGATGTTGGCGTCGTCCTGTCGACCAAGGAGGACCCTGCGCCCACAAACCGACCCCCAACACCGTTGTCGTGAGGCGCAATTTTCCCGAAATTGTGTGCATGACCCGAATCTGCTTGCTGGCTCTCCTCCTGAGCGCCGCTTTCTGCCTGCCTGCGCAAACCATTGTCCCGCCCTACAACCCGGACGTGGACCAAGACAGCGCCATTGGCGCCGGTGACCTGCTCGGACTCCTCCCCTTGTTTGGCAACTATTTCACCCCGAGTGAAGTCACGGTCGACGGACAGACCCTGACCGAATACATCGCTGCACTGGAGGAAGCCGCGGGCAACGCCACCAGCGACACCGTCACCATCCCCATGCTGTCCGGCACTGCGCCCGGCCAAATGCTGTACTGGAACGGCGCCGAATGGACGCTTGTTCCCACCGGCCAGCCCGGCGATGCCCTGCTGCTCGAGGGAGCCACGCCGACCTGGACCTCACTGACCCCAGAATTGTTGGGCATCGAGCTCGTGACGGGCTGTACCGATGCGACGGCCTGCAACTACACAGGCGCCACTGTCGAGGACGGCAGTTGCCAGTATTGGGACGACTGCGGCGTGTGCGGCGGTCCGGGCCCGGTGCAGGAATGCGGCTGCTCCCCCCTTCCCGAGGGCGATTGCGACTGCGAAGGCAACCAGCTTGACGGCCTCAACGTGTGTGGTGGCACCTGTTTGGAGGACGCGGATGGCGACGGCATCTGCGATGACGACGGCAACGACGATTGCGTGGGGCAGCCCGACGACTGCGGCATCTGCAACGGCCCGGGCGCCATCTACGACTGTGGCTGCACCGGAATCGCTCCCGGAGATTGCGATTGCGCCGGCAACCAGCTCGATGCACTCGGCATCTGTGGTGGCAGTTGTGCAGCCGATGCCGATGGCGACGGCCTCTGCGACGACGTGGACGATTGCGTGGGCGACTACGATGCGTGCGGCGTGTGCAATGGTCCCGGCGCCATCTATGACTGCGGTTGCGAGGACATTGCCGAAGGGGCGTGCGATTGTGCAGGCAATACCGAAGACGCAGTGGGTACCTGTGGCGGCAGCTGCACAGCCGACCTCAATGGCGACGGCATTTGCGATGACGACAGCCTGCCGGGCTGCACCTACGAGACGGCCTGCAACTACGATCCCAGCGCAGCACTGGACGACGGCAGCTGCGATTTCGACACCTGTTTCGGTTGCGACGATCCGACAGCTTGCAACTTCAGCGCCTTGGTGACCAACCCCAATGGCAGTTGCGTGTACCCGGAACCAGAACTGGATTGCGATGGCGCGTGCTTGGCCGATGCCGATGGCGACGGCGTGTGCGACGCCTTCGAAGTGCTGGGCTGCACGGACGAGGGCGCCTGCAACTTCAGCGAGACCGCAACAGACGACGACGGCAGTTGCACCTACCCCGGTTGTACGGACCCCAGCTTCTGCAATTACGACGCCGATGCGGGATGTGACGATGGCAGCTGCGCGGGCGGCTATCCGGCCTGTTTGGATCCTGCGGCCTGCAACTACGACGCCGAGGCCATTTGCGGGGGCGTCACCTGCGTCTTTCCAGGGTGCAACGACTCGCTGGCTGTGAACTTCGACCCATTGGCGGGATGTGATGACGGCAGTTGCCTCTTCGCTGGCTGCATCTACGAGACGGCCTGCAACTACGACCCGCAGGCCGACATCAACGACGGCAGCTGCACCTTCGGCGATTGCGACGGCTGCAACGACCCCGACGCCTTAAACTACAACCCCACCAGCACCAACGACGCTGCCTGCGCATACTGCGGTGACCCGGTATTCATGGATGGGTACGGTTATTCAACGGTCCTCATCGGCGACCAATGCTGGTTTGCGGAGAACCTGCGGACGACGGTGTACGGGAACGGCGATGCGATTCCGGCAAGTTTGACGGACGGCGAATGGGGCTCGACCACTTCTGGAGCCACTGCGGTGTACGGCGAGGGCAGCAGCACATGCTACAACTACAGTCCTGACATCGATGCCTGCGATGAGGCGCAGTCCTTGTCGGAGTATGGCCGCTTGTACAACTGGTATGCTGTGGACGATGCGCGTGGCCTGTGCCCGAGCGGCTGGCATGTCCCGACCGATGGGGAGTGGACAGGTCTGGAAGATTTCATCACCTCCCAAGGCTTCAGCGGAACTGAGGGAACAGCTTTGAAGTCTACATACGGATGGACTGAAAATGCTGGAGGTGGCAACGGCACGGATGACTTTGGGTTTTCGGCTCTTCCGGGCGGCCTCCGCGACTTCTACGATGGCTACTTCCTTGCCGGGGACTTCGGCTTCTGGTGGAGTTCTTCGCCCAGTGGCGGCGATGCTTGGTACCGGCTCTTGGACTACAGCAGTCCAGGCATCGACCGGTACTACGGCAATCCTCGAAGCGGCTTCTCGGTCAGGTGTCTTAGGGATGCCGATTGAGCGAAGCGAAGGAGGGTTGACACTTTGAAACTTTGGAGGCCGCAGGCCGACGGGGAGTACATGCCGGATTTCGGCCGCAGGTCGAAATCCGGCGACCGAACTTCGCGGCATGTCATTGCCTAAAAAACCAAGAAGCCACGAAGACTTGCCGGTCTTCAAACAAGCGTGGGATGTGCTGGTGGAACTCCACAGAACCGGGGAGGATGTGCCGCGTTCGTTTCGCTACAACGAGTTGCCCGTGATCAAGCTCCAAGCCATCGAGGCGGTTGCCACTGAGGTTCAGCTCAGGAGGTAGTCCTTCAGGGCGGTGTAGGTGGCGGAGATGGGGACGGCCTGTTTGGGGCGGTCGATGATGGCCGTGAGGCGTTCGGGCATCTCGGGGGCTTGGCCGATGATGGGGGCGACGACATCGCCGAACTTGCATGGGGCCGCCGTATGGAGGTAGACGCCGGTGGCGTCATGGTCTTGCTGGAGCGGGGCGTCGAGGGCCTGGTGGCCGATGGCACCGTGGGGATCGCAGACGTAGCCGCTGTCCTTGTGGATTTGGGCCATGCGCGTGCGGGTATCGGCATCGCTCAAGTGGAACCCTTGGACTTTGGCCTTGAAGGCGTCGAAGTCGTCGCCGAAGAGGCGGGTCAACCGCACGAAGTTGCTCGGGGTGCCCACGTCCATGGCGTTGGAGATGGTGGCAACGCTGGGGCGCGGTTGGTAGTTTCCCGTTTTGAGGTACTCGGGCACCACGCTGTTGGCGTTGGTGGCGGCGATGAAGCCCTTGCACGGCATGCCCATCTTGTGGGCGAGCAAGCCGGCGGCGAGGTTGCCGTAGTTGCCGGAGGGCACGCTAAAGAGGACGTTTTCGCCCAGCAGGTGCACGGTGCTGGCGTAATAGGTGGCCTGCGGGATCCAGCGGGCGATGTTGATGGAGTTGGCGCTGGTGAGCGGTCGGGCGGATTGGAGCTCGGCGTCGAGGAAGGCTTCCTTGACCATGGCCTGGCAATCGTCAAAGGCGCCGTCGACTTCCAAGGCCTGGACGTTGCCGCCTACCGTCGTCAGCTGCTGTTCCTGAACCTTGCTGATGCGGCCCTTGGGATACAGCAGGACCACATCGATGCCGTCGACGTTGTAGAAGCCTTGGGCCACGGCGCTGCCCGTGTCGCCGCTGGTGGCGACAAGGACGGTGACCTTCTTGTCACTGAAGTGGCTGATGGCCCGGGCAAGGAAGCGGGCACCGACATCTTTGAAGGCGAGTGTGGGGCCATGGAAGAGTTCGAGGGCGTAGCGCCTTTCGTCGGTTTCGACAAGGGGGAACGGGAAGTTCATCGCCTCCGCACAGATGCGCTCGAGGTCTGTGCGCTCCATGGATCCTTTGGCATAGGGCCGAATGATCTCCGGGGCCAGGTGGTGGGGCTGCGTGTCCTCGTCGCCCATCCAGGTCTCCATGGGGAGCGTGGGGATGTGGTCCGGGAAGTAGAGTCCGTTGTCGGGGGGCAGTCCGCGGAGGATGGCTTCGTGGAAGGCCGCCGTCTCGTTCTTGTTGTTGGTGCTGTGGAACTGCATGGCGGTCAGGCTTCGATGATGCGGGCGCCTTGGGCGGCGATTTTGCCCACGTGCACGTGGTGGTCCATTCCGTGTTGGAGGAAGACGGTGGAGATGGCTTGGCCGATGGCGTTGGCGGTGTCCTGGTCAAAGCTCATCCAATAGCTCGACGGGCCGCTTCCGCTGATGCCCCCGGCCCTTGCGCCGGCGTTCATGGCGGCAGCTTGCACTTCTTTGTAGTGCGGCTGGAGCGGGATGCGGTGGGGTTCGGCGAGCACGTCCTGGAGGGCAAAGGCGGCTTCCATGGCGTCGCCAGTGTGGCAGCAGTGCACGAAGTGGCCGAGCTGGGCCATCTGGTGGAGGGCGTCCTTCATGGGGACGTGGTAGGGTAGCACGGCGCGCGCCTCGGCCGTTTTGATGACGGTTTGCGGGTGGACCACCGTGAGGTGCCAATCGGGCGCGGGCAGGTGGTCAATGCGGCCGTCGGGGGTGCAGAGGCACAGTCCGCCAAACAGCGCGGGTGCGACGTTGTCGGCGTGGCGGGCGCCGCTGGCAACCTGCTCGCCGTCGAGGGCCAATGGAAGAAGTTCGTGGGGTTTTAAGTCTGCCCCAGCCAATGCAGCCACGCCGAAGGCAGCACTGGCAGCGGAAGCTGCACTCGACCCAATGCCGCTGCCCGGAAGCACGGCTTTGTGGATGGTGAGCTCGACTCCCCAAGCTACGTCCAAGGTTTGGAGCACGCTTTGGGCGGCCTTGCCGCTCACGTTGCGCGCCGGATCCATAGGGAGCCCGTCGCAACCGTGAATGGCGGCAATGGTCACACCTGGCGTATCGGTGCGCCTCAAGTCCAACCGCTCGAGTGGGCGCTCCAAGGCCAGCCCCAAACAGTCAAAGCCAACGGTGAGGTTGGCGACTGTGGCAGGTGCTGCGACGGAGATGTGCTCTCGGGGTGTCATGTGACTGCGTTGCGTGTGGTGTGAGATGCTGGTGTTATCGACTGGCGGCGATGCGGATCAGGTCGCCAAAGACACCCATAGCGGTGACATCGGCACCAGCACCGGCACCTTGAATGAGGAGTGGCCGGTCGGCATAGCGGTCGGTGGTGAGCAAGACGATGTTGTCTGTGCCTTCGATGTTGAAGAACGGGTGATCGGCGGGGACGGTGGTTAAGCCCGTCGAGGCTTGGCCGGTCTTTGCGTCGAAACTGCCCACATACTTGAGGCGCTCGCCCTTGGCATCGGCTTCCTTCCATTTCGCTTGCATGGCCTCCTCGATCTCGGGCAGGCTGTCCATGAAGGCGTCGATGGAGCCTTCCATCTGGCTGTCGAGCAGGAACCCCTTCCCTGCCACATCGGACATCTCCAAGGTGTGTCCGGCTTCTCGGGCGAGGATGAGGATCTTGCGCTGCACGTCCACGCCGCTCAGGTCGGTGCGCGGATCGGGCTCGGTCAAGCCGGCGGCACGGGCGTCTTCAATAACCTTCTTGAACGTGATGCCGCTGTTGAAATTGGAAAAGACGTAGTTGAGCGTACCGCTGAACATGCCTTCGATCTTGTGAATGCGGTCCCCACTTTGCACCAGGTGCTGGATGGTGTCAATCAAGGGCAGTCCCGCCCCTACGTTGGTCTCGAACCGGTATTCAACGCCCATGCGCAAGGCAAGCTGCTTGAGGCCCTCATAGCGTTCCTGTGCATCGCTGGCGGCGATCTTGTTGGAGGCCACCACGGCGATGCTGTGGGCCAAGGCCTCTTCATAGACCTCAGCGGCGACAGCACTGGCGGTGTTGTCGACCAATACGCTGTTTTCCAAATCCATGCCAGCAATGGCTTGAACAAAAGCTTCTGGCGAGCTGTCTGTTTGGGCCTCGGCCAATTGGGCCTTCCAATCGCCGGAAATGCCGGTGTCGGTGAGCAGCATCTTGCGGCTGTTGGACAGGCCCATGATGCGCAGGTCCAAGCGGCGTGCAGCGCGCAGGTCGTCGCGTTGGGCCAAGACCTGGTCGATCATGGTGCCGCCGACGTTGCCCACGCCCAAGCAGAAAATGTGCAGCGTCTTGACTTCGGTTTCGAAGAACGATTGGTGCAAGGATTGCAGGGCCTTGCGCTCGTGCTTGGCATCGATGACGATGCTGATGTTGCGCTCGGTGGAGCCTTGGCTGATGGCCCGGATGCTGATGCCATTGCGGCCGAGGGTGCCAAAGGCGCGGCCGGCGATGCCGCTTTGCTGGCGCATGCCGTCTCCGACAAGGGCCACGATGGCAAATCCGGATTCGACGACGAGCGGTCCGATGCGGCCCAGTTGCTGGTCAGCACCAAACTCTTCATTCAATGCCTTTTTGGCGCCGTGGGCATCGGCATCAGCCACAGCGATGGAAATGGCGTGTTCCGAGGAGCCTTGAGACACCAGGACCACATTGACTCCGGCCAAAGACAAGGCTGTAAACAGCCGGCGGGAAAAGCCGGGTACGCCGACCATGCCCCCGCCGCTGACGGTGATGAGGGTGATGTTTTTGAGGGTGCTCAATCCGGCCACGCCACGGTTGGAAAGTGGGGCGTCTGACCGCTTTGCTGGGGGCAGGATTTGGGTGCCGCTGCTTTCGGGGTCGTCCGTGAGCCGGACGTGCATGGGGATGTCTTTTTCCGAAAGCTGTGCCACGGTGGGCGGGAAGACCACCTTCGCACCGAAATGGCAGAGCTCCATGGCTTCGGCGTAGCTGAGCTCGTCGATGACGCGGGCCGAAGGGACCACGCGGGGATCGGCGGTCATCATTCCTGCCACATCGGTCCATTTTTCCAATACGGCAGCGTCGAGGAAGCAAGCGGCATAGGCGGCGCTCAGGTCGCTGCCTCCCCTGCCCAAGGTCGTGGGGGTGCCGTCGGGGGCGCTTCCGATGAAGCCCTCCATGAGGAACAAGTCTCCGTCGTCGAAGCCTGCATGGGCAAACCGGTCTTGCGAGGCGTGCACGTCGAGCCGCGCTGCGCCGTATTGGTCATCGGTGCACATGAGCTCGAGGGCGTCGAGCCTTTGGGGCTTGAACCCAAGGTCATGGCAATGGCCCCAAAGGATGGGAACCGACAGGCGTTCGCCCAGTCCGGTGAGTTCGTCGTTGGTCCGGGCACTGGCCTCGCGGAGCAGGTAGATGCCGTAGAGCAGGTCGTCCAAGTGACTCAGGCGCTCTTTGAGTTCGGCTTCAATGGCCGCATAGGTGCTGGAGTCCAGGAGGTCTAATGCACATTGGATGTGGCGGTCCCGGATGTCACGGGCCACGACGCGGTAGTCGCCATCGCCTTGCTGGGCCAGATGTCCAGCTTGCGTGAGGGCATCGGTAATGCCGCCCAAGGCGGAGCACACCACCATCGCGCGGTAGCCTTCGGTGCGCCGCTTGTGCAACAAAACGCGGCCGCACGCGCGGATGCGGTCAGGATTGGCGACGGATGAACCTCCGAATTTTAGGATCTGCATGGCAGGAGCCGTTTGGATACCACCCTACGCATAGGAGGCTGGGATGTTGCGGTTTGCGTATAAAATTTACGCCGCAAAGCCCGGTCAGCCTTCTTCTTTGGCAAACTTGGAGATGACCTCCATGCTGACTCCAGTGTTGGAGAAGCCGCCGTCGTGGAACAGGTTCTGCATGGTCACATAGCGCGTGAGGTCGCTAAACAGGGTCGCACAGTAGTCGGCACAGGCTTGTCCGTCGGCGTTGCCCAGCGGGCTCATGGCTTCGCTGTATGAGACAAATTCATCGAACCCTTTCACGCCACTGCCCGCAGTGGTGACGGTGGGCGATTGGCTCACCGTGTTGATGCGGACTTTCTTCTGGACGCCGTAATGGTATCCAAAGCTGCGGGCGATGCTTTCGAGCAGGCTCTTGGCATCGGCCATGTCCCCGTAATCGGGAAAGGTGCGCTGGGCGGCGATGTAGCTCAATCCGACCACGCTGCCCCATTCGCTGATGGCGTCGAGCTCCATGGCCGTTTGCAGGGTCTTGTGCAGGCTCACTGCGCTCACGTCAAAGGTCTTCTCGAGGTAGCTGTAGTTGAGGCCGGTGTAGTGCTTTCCCTTGCGCACGTTGGGCGACATCCCGATCGAGTGCAGCACAAAGTCGACTTGGCCGCCAAAGTGTTCCATGGCGCCTTCGAAGAGGGCTTTGAGGTCTTCTACGCTCGTGGCGTCTGCGGGGATCACGGGCGCATTGCCGCAAGCTTCGGCCAGTTTGTGGATTTCGCCCATGCGCATAGCGACGGGGGCGTTGGTCAAGACGATGTCGGCACCCATCCGGTGCACGGTCTCTGCCGTCTTCCAGGCGATGGACATGTCGTTGAGGGCACCGAAAATGATGCCCTTCTTGCCTTCGAGGAGGTTCATGGTTGCGTTCGTTGGAAACGCAAATCAAGCGGTTTCCCTTGAATTCCCTGCATCCTCGGGCAGTATCTTATCCGGGTTCAGTATGTGGACAGGGTCAAATGCGTCTTTGATGCGCCGCTGCAGGGCCAGTTCAGCAGGGCTAAACCGCACATTCATGTAGGGTTTTTGGACCCACCCGATGCCGTGTTCTCCGCTGATGGTGCCGCCGAGCCCCACGACCTCTTTGAAGATGGTGCGGATGGCCTCGGGCAGGGACTCGTCCCAAATGGCGTCGCTGAGGCTTCCTTTCAAAATGTTGACGTGCAGGTTGCCGTCTCCGGCATGGCCGTAGCAAATGCTTTCAAATCCATACGCTTTGCCTGTTTTTTTCACGGCCTCGAGCAGCGCGGGTAAATGACCGCGGGGGACGACGGTGTCCTCCTCCTTGTAGGTGGAATGTGCTTTGACGGCCTCTCCTACTTTGCGTCGGAGGTTCCACAGTTGGTCTTTGCCGGCGGCATCCATGGCCATCAGCGGCTCACTTGGATTGAACCGCTCCAAGCTCGCCGCGACCCGCTCCAATTGGGGCATGAGGTCTTCTTCCTGAAACCCGTCTACTTCGATCAGGAGGTGGGCTGCGGTGTCATCGGCCAAGGGCAATTGCCGATCGCCCGTGAAATCCATGGCCAGTTCAATGGCGGCCCGCTCCATGAATTCAAGCGCGCTGGGTTGGTTGCCATCGTGAAAGAGGCCCGCTACCGCAGCGCAGGCATCGGCAGCTTGGGAAAAGGGCACCAAGAGCAGGGCGTTGTAACGCGGCCAGGGCAAGAGTTTGAGGGTGGCCTCTGTGATGATGCCCAACGTGCCTTCGGAGCCCACCATGAGTTGGGTCACGTTGTATCCGGTGCTGTTCTTCAAGGTGTCAGCTCCTGTCCTGATGATGGTGCCGTCGGCCAGCACGACTTCGAGGTTGAGCACCCAATCCTTGGTCACCCCGTATTTGACAGCCCGAGGGCCGCCGCTGTTTTCGGCCAGGTTCCCGCCTATGGTGCAGGTGCCACGGCTCGCCGGATCGACGGCATAGAAGAGCCCCTTTTCTTGGACGGCCTCTTGCATCTCTTGGACGATCACCCCGGGCTGGACCACGAGTTGGTGGTGGAGCTCGTCGATTTTGAGAATGCGGTTCAGGCGTTTGGTGCTCAAGCCGATGCCCCCCTTGACCGGAAGGGCGCCTCCGCTGAGGCCTGTCCATGCCCCTGAGGCTGTCACGGGAATGCGCTGTTGGGAGGCCCATTGAAGCACCGCGCTCACCTGGGATGTGTTTGCGGGCAGGACCACAACATCTGGCAAAAACTGAAGGTCTTCGGTATGGTCGCGGCTGTGGGCATCCAAAAATTCAGGGGTGTCCCGGACTTCGAGGCCTGGAATTTCCGCAGCCAATTGCCTGCCCAATGGAGATTGTGGAGGAGGTGTCGAAGTACGCGTCGTCATGGGGGCTTAATTTGCCACACCGATGGGTACCGTTTCCCATCTTCTACCTGCGAATATTCACAACCATGCGAACGGCATTCTTTTTGGCCTCATTGGCCGTGCTTTCCACCTTCTCTTCCCTTGCTCAAAAGAACACGGTTCCCACTGAGCGCTGGTCCAACGAAAAAATTTGGTACAGTTCCACCTTCAGGTCTGAAGGCGTTTATGGCATCCGGTCGATGGCCGACGGCGTGCATTACACCAGCTTGGAATCCACCGAAGACGGCAATGCCGTGGTGAAATACGCTTACCGCACCGGAGAGGCTGTGGACACCTTGGCCAAGAGCACCGACATCTACGGTGGTCCGGGCCGCATTTCAGGGTATCAATTCTCTGCGGATGAGCAACAGCTTTTGGTGAGCAGCGGTCATGAATCGATTTACCGCCACAGCTACTCTGCCAGTTATCACGTGTACCGCATGGGCAGTGAGGACGCTGGTCAGCCACTGCTGGCCGATGAGGCCAAGGTGCGCTTGGCGACATTCTCGCCCACCGGCGACAAGGTGGCCTACGTCCGCGACAACAACCTCTGGGTGGTGTCGCTCGACAATGGAAGTGCTCCGGTCCAATTGACCACTGATGGCCGTTGGAATGAGGTGATCAATGGGGCGTCGGACTGGGTCTATGAAGAGGAGTTCGGCAAAGACCGTGGCTTTTTCTGGTCACCCAATGGCCAGCGCATCGCCTACTACAGGTTCGATGAATCTGCGGTGAGGGAATTTGGAATGCCCATGTACGGGAGCCTGTACCCCGACCCATACACATTTAAATATCCCAAGGCGGGTGAAATCAATTCCGAGGTGAGCATCCATGCAGTGGATGTCAATTCGGCCCGCACGGTGGAGCTCGCAAAAGTCGATGGTGACCATTACATCCCCCGCATCATGTGGATGGGTTCCACGGAAAACCTGATGGTGATGCGGATGAACCGCCACCAAAACAAAATGGAGCTGATGCGCTTCAACATGGGGGCTGCTGGCGAGGAGGCTCCCGAGGCGGAGATGATGTTTGTGGAGGAAGCGGCCACCCACGTCCCGGTGCAGGACAACTTTACCTTCTTGGGTGACGGCTCCTTCTTGATGACCAGCATGATGGACGGTTACAACCACCTCTATCACGTCATGGGAGACGACCGCAAGCCCTTGACCTCAGGTGCCTGGGACATCACTTCGGTGCACGGGTATGACGCCAAGAGAAAGGTGGTCTATTTCTCGGGTTCTTGGGCGGGGGCCACCCAGGATCACGAAGCCAAGGTGGACCTCAAGGGGCGCATGACGGTGTTGGACGAGACACCGGGAACCCATGGGGTGCGATGGAGCAAGACCTTTGATTACGCCATCCATGACCACAGCGATGCCGGCACCCCGCCGCGTTATGTGTTGCGCGACAGAAAGTGGAAGGAGATCCGAATGCTGCGCGACAATGCCGGGCTGCGCGAGACGCTGTCGAGTTACGCGGTATCCCCCCGTGAATTCTTCACCTTCACGGACGATGCGGGCGAGGACTTGAACTGCTGGATGATGAAGCCCACAGACTTCGATCCAGAGAAGCAATATCCGGTTTACGTGGCCATTTATGGAGGTCCGGGCGTGAATACAGTCAACGACAGCTGGGGCGGAACGACGTTCTATTGGCACAACTTGCTGTGCCAAGAAGGGTACATCGTGGTGAGTTGCGATCCCCGTGGCACGCCCAAGCGCGGCCGGGATTTCGAGCACAGCACCTACCTGCAGCTGGGCAAGCTTGAGACCGAGGATTTCATTGATTTGGCCGAACACCTCAGTGCCAAGGATTACATCGACGGCGACCGCATTGGCATACAAGGCTGGAGCTATGGCGGTTACATGACGCTGCTGGCCATGACCAAAGGGGCCGACCACTATGCGGCGGGCATCTCTGTGGCTCCGGTGACCAACTGGCGCTTCTATGACAGCATCTACACCGAGCGTTTCATGCGCACTCCACAAGAGAATGCCGACGGCTATGATGACAACAGCCCGATCAACCACGCGGAGAAGCTCAAGGGCGAACTCCTGTTGGTCCACGGTTCTGCCGATGACAATGTGCACTTTCAGAATGCCATGGAGATGGTCGATGCCCTCGTGGCAGAGGGTAAGGACTTTGATTTCTTTGCCTACCCCAACAGGAACCATGGCATTTACGGAGACAACACCCGCCTGCACCTTTTTGATATGATGCTGGACTTCCTTCGTGAAAACCTCTAACGGGAGGGTCGCACAGAGCGATTTCGCCCCTTATCTTGCCGCCAACACCTTATTCGAGAACCTTTATGTCAGATTCAAACGTGGCCAAGACAGGCCATCCACGTGGTCTTTACACGCTGTTTTTCTCCGAAATGTGGGAGCGCTTCTGCTATTACGGCATGCGCACCTTGCTCACATTGTACTTGGTAAAGTCCCTCATGAAAGGCGACTCTGAAGCCAGTATGATGTACGGTGCCTACACGGCTTTGATTTACGCAGCCCCTGTGTTGGGTGGTCGTTTGGCAGACCAATACTTGGGGTACCGCTACGCCATTTTGTTGGGTGCGGTCTTTATGGCCATTGGGGAGTTCTTGATTTTGGGTGGCAATGAGATGTTCCTGCTGATTGGTATGGGCGCCCTGATTGTGGGCAACGGCTACTTCAAGGCCAACATTTCTACCATCGTAGGAAAGCTCTACGAGGACAACGACCCGCGCAGGGACTCGGGATTCACCATTTTCTATATCGGCATCAATGTTGGCGCATTGCTGGCCACCACTGTAGTGGCGTATGTCGGAGAAACCTATGGGTTCCATTATGGCTTCGGCTTGGCAGGCATCGGCATGCTTTCGGGCTTGCTGATCTTTTGGTTGGGCCGTGAGAATTACGCTGCAGCCCCTGGACTTGACATCCGCGAGGCGGGCCATGAGATGAAATGGGGCATGAAGATGTACCAGGTCATCACCTTGGGGTCAGTGCTGCTGATTCCAGTGTGTTATGTCTTGATCCTCAAGAACACCTTCCAGATTGGTGAAGGTGAAGGCGCTTTCACCTTCCCGTTGATGACGGTGTTGCTGACCATGCTCTTTGTATACGTAGCCATGAGCCTTGTGAAGGCTGGAAAGGCCGAGGGTGCCATGTACCGCGACCGCATGGTCGCTTTGGTCATCTTCATGGTCATCAATGTGATTTTCTGGGCGTGCTTCGAGCAAGCTGGGACTTCATTGACCCTCTTTGCTGACCGCAACGTGGACCGCATGATCATGGGTTGGGAGATGCCTGCTTCAATGACGCAGTTCTTCAACCCGTTCTTCATCGTTCTTTTTGGTTCCATCTTCACTTGGATGTGGGTGCGGCTGGATGCCATCGGCAAGAACCCGTCCATTCCCATGAAGTTCTCGCTGGGCATTTTGCAGTTGGGACTCGGGTTTTTGGTCACGATCATCGGTTTGCAGTTTGTGGACGAGTCCACGGCTATGGTGCCCCTCTTGACCTTGTTGTTCCTCTACATGTTGCACACTACCGGCGAGCTCTTCCTCTCCCCGATTGGACTTTCCATGGTGACCAAGTTGGCGCCAAAGAACATTGCGGGCACCGCGATGGGAGGTTGGTTCTTGAGCTTTGCCATCGCCAATTATGCGGGTGGATTGATTGCGACCCTGACCGGCGGACACGGCGGCGGAGAAGTGGCTGCGGCTGACATGTCCGAACTGGAAATGAAAACGGCGGGATTGAGCCAGTACATCGACGTCTTCTCTACCCTTGGGTTTGTCTTGGTCGGATTTGCTGTTTTGATTGCTGTAATGAACAAGCCCCTCAACAAGTTGATGCACGGCGTGCGCTGATTGTTTGGCAGGGTTTTCACCTCTTTTACCGCCCCAATGTGCTTCTGGCCATTGGGGCGGTTGCTTTGTTGTGCGATATTTACCACATGATGCGTCCCTTCATCCTCAGTTTGGTCTTGCTCGCTTCCAGTGCTTCACTGTTCGCGCAAGGCGCTGCCATCAATTGGATCTCGGTCAATGACTTGGAAGCGGCCCAGGCCAATGAGCCTCGGAAAGTCATGATTGATGTGTACACCAAATGGTGTGGCCCATGTAAGATGATGATGCGCAACACCTTTACCAATGGAGATGTCATCTCCTACATCAATGAGCATTACTACGCGGTCAAATTCGATGCAGAAGGGCCTGACCCCGTAGAGTTCAAAGGCAAGACTTTTAGCAACCCTTCTTATGTGCCAAACAAACCTGGCCGGAATGGCGTGCACGAGTTGAGCAGGGCTTTTCAAGTGAGGGCGTACCCCACCATCGTGTACCTCGATGAAGAGTTGGAAATGATCGCTCCGGTCAGTGGATACAAGAGCCCGCAGCAGTTGGAGCTGTACCTCCGGTTCTTCGAAGATGCATGGGCCCCAGGAACTTCTCAGGAAGAATGGGACACATTCCAACAGTCCTTTACCCCCACTTTTGAGTGAGTTTGACCGGAGAATCCGGTAAAAACCGCAAAGACTTCCGGCCCGCCCTCGCAAGAAGGCGGGCCGGCGTGTATTTTCGCGCCACGCAATGAACGTAGATACGATGACCGATACCGCCCGCCTGACATTTGAAGACAAGGAAGTCGAACTGCCCGTTGTTCGCGGTTCCGAAGGTGAAGTGGGCTTGGACATTTCCAAGCTCCGCGGACAGACCGGCTTGGTGACCTTGGACAGGGGCTTTAAAAACACAGGTTCTACCACCAGTGGAATTACGTTTTTGAACGGCGAGGAAGGGATCTTGCGGTACCGTGGATACGCCATTGAGGACCTTGCAGAGAACACCACTTTTATGGAGGTCGCCTATCTGCTTGTGTACGGTGATTTGCCCGATGCGGAGCGTTTGGCCTGGTTCAACAAGAGCATCAGCAAGCACACGCTTGTTCACGAGAACATGCGCCGGTTCTTCGACGCTTTCCCGATGGGAGCACACCCCATGGGAATGTTGAGCTCCATGGCTTCTTCGTTGTCCACTTTCTACCCTGACAGCCAAAACCCCAACCGTTCAGTGGAGGACATCGACATGACGATCCACAGGTTGATCGCCAAGTTGCCTACCCTGGCTGCCCAGTGCTACAAGCACAACATGGGGCATCCGACGTGTTATCCGGCCAACTCCCTCTCATACACAGAGAACTTCCTCTACATGATGTTCGGCTTGCCGACTGAGGATTATGAGATTGACCCCATCATCGATGACGCCATCAACAAGCTGTTGATCCTCCATGCTGACCACGAGCAGAATTGCAGCACTTCTACGGTGCGCATCGTGGGCAGTTCACAGGCCAACCTCTACTCGTCCATCTCCGCGGGTATCTCCGCTTTGTGGGGCCCCTTGCATGGTGGCGCGAATCAGGCTGTGATCGAAATGCTCGAGCAGATCAAAGCCGATGGTGGCGATTTGCAGAAGTGGATTGACAAGGCCAAAGACAAGACGGACAGTTTCCGCCTGATGGGTTTCGGTCACCGTGTCTATAAGAACTTTGACCCGCGTGCCCGCATCATCAAGAAGTCTGCAGACGAGGTGCTGGCTAAGTTGGGCATCGATGATCCCGTGTTGGACATCGCCAAGAGGCTCGAGGCTGTAGCGCTGGAGGATGAGTATTTCGTGCAGCGCGGTCTCTATCCCAATGTGGACTTCTACAGCGGCATCATTTACCGCGCCTTGGGCATACCCACGGAGATGTTTACGGTCTTGTTCGCGCTGGGCCGTTTGCCAGGTTGGATTGCACAATGGAAGGAGATGACGGAGAACGGCGAGCCCATTGGACGCCCCCGTCAAATCTATACGGGCCATACAGACCGCCCTGTTCAGCCCCTCGAAAAGCGTTGATGTTGGATGCAGCACTGAAGGAGGGCGTCTCCCTTTCTGTGGACGACCGTGGAGTGGCCTACCTCACTTTCGCACACCCCCGTTCCAACAGTTTGCCGGGAGCCGTTCTGTCTGAATTGGCGGCCACTGTTCGTGAATTGGGACTGAGGTCCGATGTCAAGGTGGTGGTGCTGGGCTCTGCCGGCGACCGTGCATTTTGTGCCGGCGCATCTTTTGACGAATTGGTGGCCATCTCAGATGAGGAGGCCGGCCTTGCGTTCTTTATGGGATTTGCCCATGTGATCAATGCTCTGAGGTCCATCCCCCAGTTGGTGATCGGCCGGGTTCAGGGCAAAGCCGTTGGTGGTGGTGTCGGGGTCGCGGCAGCCACTGACTATTGTTTGGCAACGCAGCACGCAGCCATAAAGCTCAGCGAATTGGCTGTGGGCATAGGGCCATTTGTAGTGGGACCTGCGGTAGAACGAAAGTTGGGGGTCTCTGCCATGAGCCAGCTTTCGATAGACGCTTCTGCTTGGCGTTCGTCGGAGTGGGCCTGTTCTCGTGGCCTCTATGCAGAAGTATTGGATGATATAGCAGCCTTGGATGCAGCAGTGGATGCCTTGGCGGGAAGGCTGGCATCCTCCAATCCAGAAGCGATGTCTGCCCTAAAGCAGGTCTTTTGGAGCGGAACAGAAGCATGGGACACCCTGCTTGCAGAGCGTGCAGCGATTAGTGGACGTTTGGTTTTGAGCGACTTCACACGAGATGCGATTCAGCGCTTCAAGGCGAAGTAAGTCTGTTGTAGGAATTGCACACCCTCGGGTTGACGACCTGAGTATTTCTCTTTCAATATCCCTTTTACTGGCACCATCTTGCTGGTATGCAGAAGCAGAAGCAAAAGCGGCTCCGTTGGGACCGCATTGCCTTGGTTGGAGGTGTGGCGTTGGTGGCAGCTTATGGTTTAGCAGCCGTAGTTCCTGATGGTCAAGACTACGACGGTTCCGATTCAGAAGGCCGTGTTGCCACGGTATTGTCACCGGAATTGGAAGCCAGTGGTTCTGCCGCAGTTCCCGCAGAACCCGTGACCGAGAAGGTGCTTCCTGCACCGGCCAGGGAAATCCCTGCCCGGGCTAAAGTTGAGGCCGCTTCTGTAGGGCCGATCCCTTCAGGGCCATTGCCGAGAAAAGGCATCGCGCCGTGCAGCTGTTCCAAGTACACCATGAAGTTGGCGCGCAACCCTTACACGCAGCATCAAAAGCGGGCCCGCAGCCTGCCTGGGAGTTTCTTCGTGAAAAACGAATCAGAGTTGCAGGCGGGATTTGGCCGAGGCGATTTGGTTCGGGTGCCCACTGTGGGCAATGGATATCACTTGGACCGACTCACCCACAGTGAGCCGTTCCTGCTGCCTTCAGCATTCAATGTGCTGGAAGACATGGCGTCCCGATTTCAACAAGCCATGGAGGGCACCACCGATGAAGGGGCCTCCATTCGGATCACCAGTTTAACCCGGACCCAGACCCAGCAGCGCAAGTTGCGCCGTCGGAATGCCAATGCCTTCAACGGTCAGAGCACCCACAATTACGGCGCAAGTTTTGACGTGGCATTTATCGATCGTCCTGATGAGTCCGTAAAGTGTGGCGGTCCTTCTTGGGCACTTCAGTCCATCCTGCAGGACATGCAAAAAAACGGGGAGATTTTGGTGATACCAGAGGGCAACTGCATGCACATAACGCCACGAAAATCATGAGGTTGGCGTGGTTCCGGTTCTTGAGTGGTCTCAACAAAGTGCTCCTTCCAAAGATGTACCGCAAGCCTGACCTTGAGCGGCTTTCAGGCATCGACAAAGCCATCATTGGCTGGAAGATGTGGGTGACTTACCGGCGTTTGGATGCCGAAAGTGCCCACCAAGTGGTCCACGCAGAGGCGAGCGCAAGGCAGAGCCACAAGGCGTAAATCCAGGGGCTCTTCCCTCCTACTGCGGCTGCGGCGGGCACGAAAGTGACGTCGACAAGCCAAGCCAGAGCAAGTCGCTTCTTGCTCCAGCCATTGTTCCACAGTTCCCCGACAGCGGCCAAGGCAGCAAAGACCCAGACCAGGACCGATGCCAATTGCAGCGGCGTCAGGCTGTCCTTGGCCTCTAGGACCAACAAGGCCACGATGAGCAGCAACAGCCATCTCGCGATCAGCAAGGCAGCAACCGCATTGCTCGGGCGTGGGTCATACTTTTCTTCTAGACCACTGATGGCCGGTGGGGCTTGTCGTCCTCCCATGCTATCAGGGTACCATCCTGGGGCTGCAAACAAAAAACGCAGCCTGTCTCGCCAATTTGGAATGCGCTTCAAATCGTTCCACAGATCCACTACCGGTTTCCATTGTGCATGCACTGGATTGAAGGTGTCTGTCGGCCTAGTGATGCCGTAAGTGGGCTTGACCAATTCCTTCTGAAAAGTGCCAAACATGCGGTCCCATACAATGAAAACTCCAGCATGGTTGCGGTCAATGTATTCGGGATTCCGGCCATGGTGCACCCTGTGGTGTGAAGGGGTGTTCATGACCCATTCTAAAGGACCTAGGGTGTCGATGAGCTCAGTATGGATCCAGAATTGATACAGGAGGTTCACCGCCATACAGGTCAGAAATATTTCAGGAGGGAATCCGGCGAGGGCAAGGGGCCAGTACACCCACATGAGCAGCACCTTTTGCAGCACGCTTTGCCGGAGTGCAACGGCAAGGTTGTAGTCTTCGCTTTGGTGGTGAACGACGTGACCAATCCAAAGGATATTGACGCCATGACTGAGTCTGTGTGCCCAGTAATAGGCCAAGTCGGACAATACAAAAGTGGCCACCCAAACAGCGGGCGTGGCCTGCAATTCCCATGGGCGCCATGCTGTCGTGAGGTGAAACATGGCGGTGTAGGCTGCTACGACCAAAACTTTGGAAAACAATCCGGTCGATTGGTCCATGATGCCGCACCCAATGTTGGCGAGGCTGTCACCTAACCGGTACAGGCCGCGGCCTTTGAGTTGGTCCCAGGCCACTTCCAACCCTATGAGGGTGAAGAAGATGGGGATGGAAAGCACGATTAAATTCACGGAGCTTAAAAATAGCAAGGAGAAGCGCTCATTGTTTGTGCAGGTGTGTGGATGTCATTGTTACCTTTGCATCACCACAGGAGAGATGGCAGAGTGGTCGATTGCGGCGGTCTTGAAAACCGCTGTACCGCAAGGTACCGGGGGTTCGAATCCCTCTCTCTCCGCTAAATTCAAAGCCCTATGTTTCAACAAGCGTGGGCAAGCAGTGTATCGCGCCTCTCACCCCCTGCTAAGCCATGGGTGAATTTATTGGATCACGTTGAGGCGGTTGCGCTTCACATGTGGGAGGAGCACTGCGTTGAATGCGCCCCACCGGATTGTTACGCGAGTTGCAAGCTTTTTGAAGCGAGGGCTGACCTCAAGTGCGCCAGGTTTGTTGAGGGCATTGTCCCAAGCGACGCTTCAACAGGCTTGGAGGGGCTTTCCCATGAAATTCGATTTAGACGGTGGGCTAAATTGGAGACCAAATGGCCCGAGTTTCCCCGTTTGTACCCTGTTCAGGAGATGTTGAGGTTGGGGAAAAGGCTGAACCGTTCTGAGCAATTGGCAAAGGGAGTGGCCAATCTATTGACGTCTGTGGACCGCTACAGAAAAGTTCAGGGTGCTCAATATGCTTATCATCAAAAGGTGTTTCCGAAATGGGCTGGTGCTGACAGTCATCAGTATTTTGATGGCTTCTACATGGAAATCTACTCTGAAGCGCGGGCCAGTTTTACTCTGGAATTGATCGGCACTGCAGGCACAGTTTTAAGGCACGCTTTGGAATTACAGTCAGGTTGGAACCGGACTTTTATTGACCGTGAACAATGGCCAGAGAAGCCTGGAGAAGGGCTTTTAAGGTTGTCCAATAACATGGACAACGAAGTGTCATTGCTCATTTCTGCATTGCACTTGGTGCGTTGGAAAGACCGGCATTCTGCGGCAAAGCTTCTCATTGAAAAGGAGCGGCAGCAGTCTGAGGTTTTACCCAAGATTAAGTGCGTCGTTTTTGATCTTGACAATACGCTTTGGGAAGGTGTCATTGGAGATGACGGTCCAGAAGGAGTCACAGTCCGTCAGGAATCAGTGGACTTTATTCGCGCCTTGGATGCAAGGGGAATCATTTGTGCAGTAGCCAGTAAAAACGAAGCTGGAATTGCACTCGATAAAATCGAAGCGCTTGGGCTTTCTGATTTCTTGTTGTTCCCCGAAATCAATTGGGGACCAAAGAGTCAAAGCATTCAACGCATTGCCGAAGCGATGAATGTTTCATTGAACACCTTCGCTTTCATAGATGACAATGCGTTCGAACGGCGCGAAGTCTCAGCTGCACTTCCTATGGTTCGGGTGTTCCCGGAGAATGGGTTGGGTCAATTGTTGGCGAAAACCGATTTTGATTTTCCGGTGACGGAACAAGCGGCCAAAAGACGGCTCAGTTATTTGGCTGAATCCAAGCGGAGGAAGATTCGGTCTGAAGCGGGGAGCAGCGCTGATGCTTTTTTGCGCAGTTGTAATATGAAACTGACCCTTCTGAACCCAGCGATGCATACCGAGCGATGCCTCGAGATGATCGACCGGACCAATCAGTTCAATATTTCTGGAAAGCGGTATTCCAAGGAAGATTTTAACCGTTTGCTGCAAACAGATTTGCATTGGGCATGGTCCGTAAGTGACGACTACGGTGACTATGGAACTGTAGGATATATGAGGGCTGTGCGAGAGCCTGATGCTTGGGTCATCAAAGATTTTGTAATGTCTTGTCGTGTGGCTCAAAAACGCGTTGAGGAGTGTTTGTTCTCTCATTTCAGAAGTGAAGTGAGTGAAGGTCTTCCCCTCATTTTAGAGCTTGTCAAAACAAACCGGAATGATGCCATCATTGGCAAACTTGCTGAAATGGGCCAAGCCTCTCTTTTCGATCAAGGTCTTTCTCGGGTTGAATTAAACGCGAAACTCGAAGGTGCAGATGTGATAGAAATCGTCAAGCAGGGTCATGGGTGAGCTTTTGATCATAACCAATGCTGATGATTTGGGTCTCAACAGTCAAGTCAATGCCCAAGTCGAGGTGCTGCATCAAAAGGGGGTCCTGAGTAGCGCGACAATCATGGCCAATGGTGGAGCCATTCACGAGATAAAGGATCTCCACGATAGAAACCCGAACTTGGGATTGGGTGTCCATTTGAATGCTACAAACTTTCGGGCATTGACGCCCGCAATGCGTGAAAGCGTATTGTGCGACGTGTCGGGTTCATTTGCTTCAAATTTCAGGGATCACAACAGATTTGGGCTGTCTGATGTGCTGGCCAAGGAATGGATGGCACAGATAAAACTTGTGCAGGGCATGGGCATTTCCATCGACCACTTAGACTCACATCATCATGTCCATACTTGGCCTTCCGCACTTCCTGCTTTGAGGAGGGTGTCGAGAGAAACAGGCATTCCTTGGGTTCGCAATACACGGAACATCGTTCCAATGGATGAGCTGGTGGGTGCCAAGTCAAAGTTGAAATATGCCGGAAAGAGCCTATGGACTCTCACTTCTAGAATGATGGGAATGAAACTTACAGATGGTTTTTGTAGTGTTTGGGACTTCAGAAGATGTTTGGAGGAGGGTGATGGTGTTTTTACAGGGCTGAAAACGATTGAATTGATGTGTCATCCTGGTGACTTGGGGAACAGTGAATACATAAAAGAGGCAGATTGGTTGGCTGAAGGGTTTTTGAAAACGTTGAAGTCAGGCTGGTCATTGGCGAGTTATAAGGATTTAGCGTGACGAGAAATTGGCGCATGTGCGCAACGGGCACCGGGGGGTTGAATCCCTCCTTCTCCGCTAAGAATAGACCCGGTCAATGAGGCCGGGTTTTTTATGTGAGGTGCTTTTTCAAACCGTGTACTTCGTACACGAATACGTTGATTGTCAGCAATTTGCGTGAAATTTGCGCCCTGAAATGGGCACGAATGTTCCTGCTTTGATGTCCTTTGCAGGATGACCATAGGAGTTCCTACAGAGATCAAACCTTCAGAGAGCCGGGTGGGCATGACACCCGCGGGTGTTTATGAACTGACC
>Ga0206125_10001578_pt1 | contig 26378 bp, 29 predicted proteins | sample Helgoland_Spring_4_FD_148598 | JGI IMG/M metagenome (GOLD analysis project Ga0206125, IMG submission 148598) | Pelagic subsurface seawater microbial communities from Kabeltonne, Helgoland, North Sea - Helgoland_Spring_Bloom_20160331_1 | ecosystem: Environmental > Aquatic > Marine > Epipelagic ... | reverse complement strand
TAATCCAAATACAGTTGTTAATAAGGCAACTTTAATACCTACAGCTACAACTCCTGGAGAAATATCATTGGCTACAGCAATGGCATCAAAAGCTCCAATCATACCAATTACAGTTCCCATAAATCCAAGCATCGGTGCTAAAGCAATAAATAAAGACAACCAGGAAATATTTTTTTCTAATAATCCCATTTGAACGCCTCCATAACCAATTACAGCTTTTTCGGCAGACTCGATACCTTCATCAACTCTGTCTAAACCTTGGTAAAAAATAGACGCTACTGGTCCTTTGGAATTTCTACAAACTTCTTTTGCTGCTTCTACACCACCAGAACTTAAAGCCTCATCTACGCTCGCCATTAACTTCTTAGTGTTGGTAGTAGCCATGTTTAAATAAATAATTCTTTCTATTGCAATTGCAAGACCTAAGATAAGGGCTACCAATACAATTCCCATAAAAAATGGACCACCCTCAATAAAACGTTGTTTTAATACTTGGTGAAAAGTTTGTTCAGCGACCTCAGCCTCTTGTGCAAATACAGATTGAATAGCTCCAAAAAACATGAATCCTGTTACTGTAAGGATATTTACTACTTTTTTCATCATCTTTGTAATTAATTTTTTAATAATTTTAGTGTTACAAGTTGTAACTATGTTGTTACATTAAAACAAAAATTTAGCTAGAAAAATTAAATATAGAATTAATTAATCTTCGCTATTTTTTATTTCGACGACCAAGTAACAAAAAATAGTTGGTTTCTTAAAAAAAATTAAAAAGTTTTTACAAACGAAATGCCAAAAACAAAAAGATTTAACATAAAGACTACTTATTTGTTATTTCACCTCGTAAAGATTGCTCAAAACAATGTGCAAACTTATCTTTTTCAACACCTACACCCAAAAGATACATCAATTTGGCAATAGCAGATTCTGTAGTCATATCTTTAGCGTCTATAACTCCAATATTTTTTAACAAAGAACTTGTTTCATAATGTCCTGGCAAAACAGATCCGCCAACGCATTGGGTAACATTTACAATGTAAAGACCATTACTTATAGCGCCAGAAAGTAGGTCTATAAATTCTTTGTTATTTGGAGCATTTCCAGCCCCGTATGTCTCCATAACTACTCCTTTAAGATTGTTTATTGTTAAAGTGCTTTGTACAACAGCCATTGGAATTCCTGGAAAAAGTTTTAAAATAGCAATATCTGAACATAAGTTCTTCCTAACTATTAATTTTTTGTCATACGTGGGCTCCTCTAATAAATCTTGATTAAAATTAAGATGAACACCACTCTCTGCCAATGGAGGATAATTCATAGAGGTAAAAGCTTCAAATTGTTCTGCACTTAACTTGGTTGTTCTATTTGCCCTATACAATTTGTATTCAAAATACAAACACACTTCACTTACAACTGGAAGACCGTCTTCGTAGGCACTTGCAATTTCTATGGATGTAATTAAATTTTCTTTTGCATCCGTTCTCAAATAGCCTATAGGTAACTGAGATCCAGTGAAAATAACTGGTTTTGTTAAATACTCTAACATAAAACTAATGGCAGATGAAGTATAAGACATGGTATCAGACCCTGTTAAAACTACAAATCCATCATGGTTTTCATAATTATGCTCAATCATTTCTGCAATTTGAACATAATACTGTATGTTCATATTTGAGGAATCTATGGGTTCATCAAATGAAAGAGAGGTGATATCACAGTCTAATTGTTTTAATTCAGGTATATTTTCTAAAATCTGACTAAAATCAAATGCTTTCAAGGCTTTTGATGCATAATCTTTTACCATCCCGATGGTACCTCCGGTGTAAATGAGTAGTATTTTTCGTTTACTTGTCATTTTGTCACTATTTTTATGAAAAAATTTAATTGGAATACTTTATGATGTAAAAGTATCAAAGAAAATTGAATACTCATTTTTAATATTAAAAATATGATAGAATTTTATATAATCATCGGTGCTATAGCTCTTGCAAGCTGGGCGGTGAGTAATACTCTTAAGAACAAATTTAAAAAATACTCAAAAGTTCATTTAAGAAATGGCATGTCTGGTGCTGAAATTGCAGAAAAAATGTTAGCAGATCATGGCATCAGAGATGTTAAAGTGGTGTCTACCGCAGGAATGCTTACAGATCATTACGATCCTAGAAATAAAACTGTAAATCTTAGTGCTAGTGTTTACAGTCAAAGAAATGCGGCGGCAGCCGCTGTAGCAGCTCATGAGGTTGGACATGCTGTGCAACATGCAAAAGCTTATGAATGGTTAACTATGCGGTCTAAATTGGTTCCTATGGTGAGCGTTTCTTCAAGATTTTCTCAATGGCTTGTTTTTGGTGGATTAATTTTAGGTGCTGCTTCAGACAATACTGGAATTGGGTTTTATATAGCTATTGTAGGTTTAGGTTTTATGGCCTTAGCTACAGCATTTAGTTTTATTACCTTACCCGTAGAGTATGATGCAAGTAATAGAGCTTTAGCCTGGTTAAAAAATAAAAATATGGTGAGTCAGCAAGAATATGCTGGATCTAAAGATGCTTTAAAGTGGGCTGCCAGAACGTATCTAGTTGCTGCTTTAGGTTCTTTAGCAATGCTATTGTATTGGGGACTTCAAGTTTTAGGTAGTAGGGATTAAAAACATTCTTTAGATATTAAAAAAAGCTTCGAGAAATCGAAGCTTTTTTTTTAATCATTTAACTTTAAAACAGCCATAAACGCTTCTTGAGGTATTTCTACATTTCCAACCTGACGCATTCTTTTCTTTCCTTTCTTCTGTTTTTCCAATAATTTTCGTTTTCTAGAAATATCTCCCCCATAACATTTAGCAGTTACATCTTTACGCAATGCTTTGGTAGTTTCTCTAGCTATAATTTTTGCTCCAATAGCTGCTTGAATTGGAATATCAAACTGTTGCCTTGGTATTAATTGTTTTAATTTTTCAACAATCTTCTTTCCAATTGTATAGGCGTTGTCTGCATGTAATAAAGCAGAAAGCGCATCTACTGGTTGACCGTTTAATAAAATATCTACACGCACCAGTTTTGATGTTTTCATTCCTATTGGATTGTAATCAAAAGAGGCATACCCTTTGGAAACTGTTTTTAAACGATCATAAAAATCGAATACAATTTCTGCCAACGGTATGTTGAAGGTTAATTCAACACGTTCTGTTGTTAAATAGGTTTGATTGGTAATCTCTCCACGTTTCTCAATACATAAACTCATGACTTGACCAACAAAATCTGATTTGGTAATGATAGAGGCTTTAATGTAGGGCTCCTCCACTCTTTCTAATCTTGAAGGCTCAGGTAAATCTGAAGGGTTATTTAATAAAACAATATCCGTTGGATTCTTTTTTGTGTAGGCATGATATGACACGTTAGGTACTGTTGTAATCACTGTCATGTTAAATTCGCGCTCTAAACGTTCTTGGATAATTTCCATGTGTAACATACCAAGAAATCCACAACGGAAACCAAACCCTAATGCAGCAGAACTTTCCGGAACAAATACTAGAGAGGCGTCATTTAGTTGTAACTTTTCCATGGAGTACCTCAACTCTTCATAATCTTCTGTATCAACTGGGTAAATTCCTGCAAAAACCATTGGTTTTACATCTTCAAAACCATCAATAGTTTCTGTGGTGGGGTTTTGAGCGTCTGTAATGGTATCTCCAACCTTAACTTCTTTGGCAGTTTTAATTCCTGTAATTAAATAGCCTACATCACCTGTTTTTACAGATTTTTTTACTACTTGATTCAGTTTTAAAGTACCTACCTCATCAGCAAAATACTCATTGTCTGTAGCCATAAACTTAATCCGTTGTCCTTTTTTAATTTCACCGTTGAGAATTCTAAAATAGGTTTCAATTCCTCTATAAGAATTATATACTGAATCAAAAATTAGGGCCTGTAAGGGTGCATTAGGATCTCCTTCTGGAGCAGGAATTCTGTCTATAATTGCAGCTAAAATATGATCAACTCCAAAACCCGTTTTACCACTGGCATGAATTACCTCTTCTGGATCACATCCTAGCAAGTCTACAATATCATCTGTTACCTCCTCTGGATTTGCTGAGGGTAAATCTACTTTATTCAAAATTGGAATAATCTCTAAATCATTCTCTAAAGCCAAATACAAATTTGATATGGTTTGTGCTTGGATGCTTTGTGCTGCGTCTACTATTAATAATGCTCCTTCACAAGCTGCTATAGAACGAGAAACTTCATAAGAAAAATCTACATGCCCTGGAGTATCAATTAAATTTAATATGTAATCTTCTCCATTGTGTTTGTAGTCCATCTGGATAGCATGAGATTTAATAGTGATCCCACGCTCACGCTCTAAATCCATATTGTCTAGTAACTGATTTTGCTTTTCTCTATCGGTTACCGAACCTGTATAATCTAACAATCTATCTGCCAACGTACTTTTACCATGATCGATATGAGCGATAATGCAAAAGTTTCTAATATTCTTCATTCGTTACATTATTTTAAGGGTGCAAATATAAGTGATTTAAGAAGTAGACGCAATAAAAACATTTTCAGAACAACATTCAGATTTAAAAATATTGTCTACATATTTAAATAAAAAATAAGATCTTAGTAATTCAATTTATTTTATCTTAAAATACGCTAATAAAAACAATTATGAAGGTGAAAATAATCTTGGGAATCTTTGGAGTTATTTTAATACTCTTTATTATTTCTCAACTCTTTTTTTTAAACAGTCAACGGAATATTGAAACCTATGCTTTTAAAATAATAGACACTTATGAAACCATTCAAATCCGGCAATATGAAGCGTCTTTATTTACTTCAGTGGAGATCCCTTCAAACAATTATCGAAAAACTTCTACTAAAGGATTTTCTGTTTTAGCGGGTTATATTTTTGGTGGTAATAATAAAAAAGAAAAAATAGCTATGACCTCTCCAGTAGCCATGTCTTTGAAAGATGCTACTACCATGATGTTCCTGGTACCAAAAAAATATACAAGAGATAATCTACCAACACCAAATGATTCAAGTATAGAATTTAAAGATGTGCCTGAAAAAAAAGTTGCTGCAATTTCTTTTGGTGGTTGGGCTAATGATTTAAAAATAGCCTCTTTTAAGAAAAAATTAATTGACGCTTTAGAATCTAAAGAAATACAATATACTGATAACTTTTACTTTTTAGGATACAATGCCCCTATGGAAGTATTTAATAGAAAAAATGAAATCATTGTTGAGTTAGAATAGGTCAATCTATTCTTGCCACTCAGCTATAAATAAATTGGTGTCTCTTCCTCCTCCATTATTTCTGTTTGATGAAAAGGCTAACCATTTTCCATCATTTGAAAATACAGGAAAAGCATCAAATGTTTCACCATGAGTAATTCTTTTTAAATTCTTCCCATCCAAGTCAATCATATATAAATTAAAGGGAAAGCCTCTTTCTGCCTCAAAGTTTGATGAAAATAAAATTTTCTCTCCAGAGGGGTGAAAAAACGGGCTCCAATTTGCATTTCCTAGATCCGTTAATTTTCTTAAATCTGACCCATCTGAATTGCAGATGTACAATTCCATTTCTGTTGGCTCAACTAAGCCTTGAGCTAATAAATCTTTGTATGCTTTAACTTCCTCTTGAGACTTTGGTCTTGATGATCTGAAAATTAGTTTTGTTCCGTCTGGTGAAAAAAATGCTCCGCCATCATATCCTAACTCATCAGTTATCTGTTTAATATCTGAACCGTCTATATTCATAGTATACAACTCTAAATCGCCACTTCTAGTTGAAGTAAATACTATTTTATCTCCTTTTGGAGACACTGTAGCTTCGGCATCGTATCCTTTTTCATTTGTTAATTGATTTACAATATTCCCTTCTAAATCAGAAACAAAAATATCATAGCTGTCATAAATTGGCCACACATAACGGCCATTTTTCCGAAGTGGTGCCGGCGGACATTCTTCACCTCCTAAGTGAGTAGAACCGTATACATAATGCTTATTATCTGGCAAAAAGTAGGCGCAAGTTGTTCTCCCTTTTCCAGTACTTATCATTGGTGGTACTTTCTCTGAAAAAGTTTCATTAATGTTCATTAAAAACATTTGATCACATTCTACACCCCATTCTTTATTATTAGATTGAAATATTAATTGTTGATCATCAAAACTCCAATATGCTTCTGCATTATCTCCTCCAAATGTAATTTGACGAATACTTTTAAAATGTACTTCTTCAGCAAAAATGAGTGAATCATTCCCTGCAACCAACTTATCTGTTTTTTTTGAATTTGTATAGGTGCAGCTAATACTAAGAAAAGTTAATACTAAAAGTGATAATACTCTAAATTTCATATCGTTGTTTTTAATGCTTAATTTTGAACAAAAATAATACTATTCTTATGAGAAACTTTTTAATATTCTTCTTTTTAATTTCTTTTTTTTCTTGTTCAAATCATTTAGTTGAAAAAAGCAATATTAAAGACGATGTTTCTTTTTTAGCTGATGACGCGTTAGAAGGAAGGCAAACAGGAACTGAGGGAGAGAAGAAAGCTGCAAATTATATTGCCAAAAGATTTAAATATTTGGGGTTAACCGCCAAAGGAACCAAGAATTTTGATCAAGAATTTTCTTTTATCCCAAAAACAGATCCCCATACTGAAGTTACATTTACAAAAAATGAGGATGGAACCATAACCGGTAGAAATGTGATAGGGTATATAAATAATGATGCTAAAAACACCATTGTTATTGGAGCGCATTATGACCATTTAGGATATGGCGGTGACGGCTCTCTCTTAAGAGACTCTATAAAAGCAATTCACAATGGAGCTGATGACAATGCAAGCGGAACAGCCGTTATGTTAGATTTAGCTAGAAAGTTAAATAACACTAATACCAATAATAATTATTTGTTCATTGCTTTTTCAGGAGAGGAAATGGGATTACTTGGATCTAATTACTTTGTGAAAAATCCAACAATCAACACCAAAGCTATTTCTTATATGATTAATATGGATATGGTTGGAAGATTAAAAAAAGACAGTGCACTAGCCGTTTATGGCACAGGAACATCTCCAATGTTTAAACAAGTTTTGAAGGCTCACAACACTAAATTTAAATTGATTGAAAATGAATCCGGAGTTGGGCCAAGTGATCATACAAGCTTTTATTTAGCAGACATCCCTGTTTTGCATTTTTTCACAGGGCAACATGAAGATTATCACAAGCCAGGTGACGATGCTGATAAACTAAACTATCAAGGAATGGAAACCATTTCTGAATACATATTTGATGTTATCTCTGATCTTGATGACAATGGAAAATTAGCATTTAGAAAAACTAAAAACGAAAGTGAAAGTACTCCAAGATTCAAAGTTGGTTTAGGAGTAATTCCCGATTATTTATTTGATGGAAAAGGAATGCGAATCGATGGGGTTTCGGAGGGAAGGCCAGCAGAAAATGGAGGACTTCTAAAAGGTGATGTCGTAATTCAATTGGGAGAAAGTATTGTTACGGACATGATGAGTTATATGAGAGCTTTATCTGTTTTTGACAAAGGAGACAAGACAACTGTGAAGGTAAAGCGAGGAAATAAAGAGGTGCGTTCTATCATAGAATTTTAATCTTAAAATTTTTACACTAAATTGCAGAAGTACATAATACCATTGTCCAATAAATACCTTAAATTCAAAATGGTTAAATTTATGAAACAAAAAAACCTTCTCTTAGGGCCTATATTTCTTCTTTTTTCTTTTTGCAGTTGTACTACAGCTGTCATTGAAGAAGTCATCATTACGGAAGCTATTACCTATAATGCTGATGTAAGTTTTATTATAACTAACAATTGTCTTCCATGCCATGCTGGTGGATTTCCCTCTGCAGGCTTAAACCTTGAGGGATACACAAACGTGAGAGCATCTACTGAAAATGGAAATCTATTGAGTAGAATCAATAATGTTTCTAACCCTATGCCACAAAGTGGTCTGATGGCTCCAGATTTAATTGCTACCATAGAGCAGTGGGCGGAAGATGGTTTTATTGAAAATTAAATATATAACTCATGAAAAAAGTTGCGCTAGTTCTATTTTTATTGATAAGTTTCTCAACTTTTGCTCAAAAATATTATACAAAAACAGGAAACACTCAATTCAAAGCTTCAGTAGAAGCTTTTGAACCGGTAGAAGCCACAAACAACAGCACCACAGCAATTATTAATGTAACTACTGGAGAAATTGCCTCTCTGCTTTTTGTGAAAGCTTTTAATTTTAAAGTAGCGCTAATGCAAGAGCATTTTAACGAAAACTACATGGATTCTAGTACTTTCCCGAAAGCAACTTTTAAAGGATTGATCTCTGATTTTAATCTCCCAGATATTTCAAGTACTGAAAAAAAATATCTCCTTAAAGGAATCCTAACCATAAAAGGTGTTGAAAAAAAAATTGAAACACATGCAACGTTTTCACAAAATGAAGATAAGCTACTAATGGAAGCTTCTTTCGGTGTTCAACCAGAGGATTTTAATATTAAAATACCCAAAATTGTTAGTGATAAAATAGCAGGAACAATTACTATCTCTTTAGCCTATGAGTTTATCGAAAAAAAATAAGTCAATCATTACTTTTCTACTCGTTTTCAGTCTTATTGGTTTTGCCTTTTATACATATGTCATGCAGCCCCCTACCATAATTGAAAATAAAAAAATAGACTTTACAGGTTCTGCAGATGAATTACTTCTCAGAATCACAGATCATACTGAAGAATGGCAAGATAAAATAGTTGTTGTATCTGGAGAAGTAACAAGTTCAGATGATAAGGGGATTATGCTATCAAGAAAAATTTACTGTCAACTAAAACAAGTGACTGACCTTCAAAAAATAAATCCATCAAATAATATTTCTTTAAAAGGAAGAATTATTGGATATGATGATTTATTAGAAGAATTAAAATTAGATCAATGTATTATTCAATAAGCAACATCATTATGTTTAAAAAAGACCTACTTATTTTTTGTGCCTTTTTATTTAGTATCTCTAGTCTATCTGCTCAAGACGATTTACTAGATGAATTAAACGAGAATACCACAGACAGCTCCTATGAAATGCCAGCATTTAAGGCCATGAAAATTGGAAATCTTCAATCTACAAAAATGGCAGATCAAGGGGATTTTTATTTAATTGTTTCACATAGATTTGGCCCTTTGAAAGATGGATTTGACACTTTTTTAGGTTTAGATGAAGCCAGCACTAAAATTCAATTGTTATACACTTTCTGGGAGGGAGTTCAATTTAGCATTAGTAGAGAATCGTACAACAGAACCTTAGCTGCATCAGCAAAAATACGTTTGGCAAGACAATCTAAAGATTTTCCAGTAAATCTCGTAACTTATGCAACGGTAAATAGAAATACATTAATTGATGAAACTATTTTCCCAGATTTAAAATCTAGTGATCGTCAAAGTTATGCAACCCAATTATTAGTATCTAGACGATTTTCTGACAAGTTTTCTTTTCAACTTGCTCCAACATATATTAGAGAGAATCTTCAAAATTTAAATGTAGTGCCAGAAGAAAAATTTAATCAATTTGCACTTGGTTTTGGCGGACGGTATAAGTTGAGTAAACGTATAAGCTTTAATGCAGAATATATATATAATATGAGTAGAGCAGAAAGCTCACCTTTTGATAATTCGTATGCTTTTGGTCTAGATATTGAAACTGGCGGACATGTATTTCAATTATTATTTACCAATTCACAATCTAGCAATGAACCAGGGTTTATGAGTAGCGCCGAGGGAGATATGGTTTTTGGATTTAATGTTGTAAGAGTTTTTTAATTATTATTTGGATTAATCAGTTTTGGACTCTGACTAATAAAAACACTAATTTTGCAAAAAAATAATGTAGCTTGGTAAAAATAGACACTATAGAACTTCCAGATTTTCCACTATTGTTAGCTCCAATGGAAGATGTAAGTGACCCTCCTTTTCGTGCTTTATGCAAAGAAAACGGAGCCGATGTTGTGTATACTGAGTTTATTTCTTCTGAAGGATTAATTCGTGATGCTGCAAAAAGTGTCATGAAATTAGATATTTATGAAAAAGAACGTCCTGTTGGGATTCAAATTTTTGGAGCCAACCTAGATTCAATGTTACGCTCTGTTGAAATTGTAGAGAAAACAAATCCAGATATTATTGATATTAATTTTGGATGCCCAGTAAAAAAAGTGGTCTCTAAAGGTGCAGGTGCTGGAATATTAAAAAATATTGATTTGATGGTTTCGCTTACTGAAGCTATGGTAAAACACTCCAATTTACCAATTACAGTAAAAACTCGTTTGGGTTGGGATCATGACTCTATAAAAATTGTAGAAGTTGCAGAAAGATTACAAGATGTAGGTTGTAAAGCTATATCTATTCACGGAAGAACCCGTGCTCAAATGTATAAGGGAGACGCAGACTGGAAACCCATTGCTGAAGTAAAAAATAATCCTAGAATGCATATCCCTGTATTTGGAAATGGTGATGTAACAACTCCAGAAAAAGCAAAAGAAATGCGCGATGTCTATGGTCTAGACGGAGCTATGATAGGAAGAGCTTCTATTGGGTACCCTTGGTTTTTTAACGAAGTAAAGCATTATTTTAAGACAGGTGAGCATCTCGCTGGGCCAACAATTTCAGAAAGAACAGAAATGGCTCGTCGTCATTTACAAATGGCAATCGATTGGAAGGGAGAACATCTCGGAGTAGTTGAAACCAGACGACACTATACCAATTATTTTAAAGGAATTCCGCATTTTAAAGAACATCGCTTAAAAATGGTTACCTCAGATGACCCAAAAGATGTATTTACTGCCTTTGACGTGGTTCAAGAAACCTTTGGAAATGCCATGATTCCAGCATTTAAATAGTATTATTTTTTACCACAATACTATTTTTAATTGCAGCTATCTCTGTTAACTTTTTGGTAGATATATTAATTGGGTAGGTTATACCAATATACAACCACTTTCTTTCATATAAATAATACATTTTTATTCTTTGAAACCTTTTCTTATTTCTTGAAAAAAAATATGATTTTTTTTCAAAATCACCTAATCTATCTTTTCCTTTACTTTTTTTTATTGAAGACATCAACTTTTCATTAAAATTCGGTGAGCGAAAAGATCGTAATCTTCGATTGAGATCTCTTTTAGGGTTTTCTGAGTTGTGAACATACATAACAATAAATGTCTCAGATTTGACTTCGTTATTTTTAAATGGGGAATGATAAATCACCTCCTTTGCAATAGGCTCTAAATAACTACGCCAACCATAAGGAAAATTTACTGAAAAATCATTAGTGTCAAAAACGTAAAAATCTTCTTTTTCAACTATGGATACTCCTAAGTTTTTTAGCAAATTTTCACCGTTATTTGGGTATAGCTTAGAGCTAGTAGTATTTTTAGAAGAAGTACAAGAGAAAAAGATAATAAACAGAAATAGATAAGGAGGTTTCATAGATTCCAATTTTATTTAAATTTAGCTAAAACTATTTTATTTATCAATAAAACCTAATGAAATTCTACTACTAGCTACCTTAGCTGCTAAAAAACCTAATACTGTAATGGTGGCAATTACAATCAAAAAATTAGAATCCCAAGGCTACCGCTTGTATTTGCTAGTAATAACACAGTTAAATATTTTATATACACACAAAACCACCTAAATTTCTTACAATGGTTTTCTAGCTTCTTTGTGTTCTTACCTGCCTGCGGCAGGCAGCCGCTTAACGCCACTAGTTACAAACAAGCGGGAGCCTTTAGATTAGAAAACAGAAATAATCACTTAAATTAAAAATATAATGATGATGATGTAATTTCTGGATATTTATCAAATAACTCAGGTAAAGTCAGTATATCTAGATTCAAAACGGGGATTATCGGAATTCAAATGAAATTTCTGGATATTTTTCAAATAACTCTGGTAAAGTCAATATATCCAGGTTCAAAAACTTACAAATAGCAGGTATTTTTTTAAATGACTTGCTGTCATTACTAGATTCCGTTTCCTCGGAAATAATAATTACGTTATCCGATTTATTCTCCAAAGCATATAATAAAAGTTTCGCATCCGCTAACTCTAAAAAAGTATTTTTCCTATTTTCAAATTCTACAGTTGAAAGTTTGTTTTTAGCTGAACCATTAATGAAATTATGTTCCATTTGTTTAAAAAATTTAGGGGAAGGTAAAAGGTCAGTTGTATTTACTTGATTTTTTTTAAGTTTTAAATAATCCAATTTTTCTATGACTATGCCTTTAGCTGTATAAAAAGACTCTTGAAAAACTTTATCCAAGACAATAATCTCTTGATTTTCTATCTTTGATTTTATAAAATCAAAGAGCACATTGTTGTTATCGAATGGTAAATAATAGCGAACCAACGACAAAAGAGAACTTGTATCGACCACTACAATCACTGTATGTATTTTTCTAATTTATCAGGTTTAATATTGAGCCTTTTGCACACTTCATATTCGTTTAAAACTCCTTCGTAAAATGCTGTTTGAATGGTTGAAATTAAAAGAGGAGATTTTATTGGTTGTGGCGCTGACCCTCTTTGTTGTTTTCCTTGAGCTTTTTCTAATTCTCTTACTCTTTGAAGTTCTGCTTGTCTTTCTTTAAAGGCTTCTTCAAATTCTGATTTGACATTATTATAATTAGATGGAGATATTTTTCGGTCAAGTAATAATCTTGTAAAAAGTGCTATTTGACTTAAGTGAGTTCTTTTTGAAATTCGTTCGATAAGTTCAAAATGGTAATCATTTTCTGGTCTAGCAGATTGAATTTTTTCTATTGTATTTGCCAAATCACCAGCTAGAAAATGAAAAGAAAAATCATTACACCAACGTTCTATAGACGAAAGATTATCATTGGCTAAATGTTCAATTTCTAATTTTTCAATTTCTTCCTCATTTAGAAGAAAATGTCCTAACTCGTGAATTAAAGTAAAAATCTCTCTCCGAAATGACATTTGTTGTCTTTTTAGGACAATGACATTCGGATTGAGAAAAAAGCCATCAATATTAGCTTTTTCTTTTTGATTCCAATATTCTACAAATTCAAAAACTAAGATATTATGCTCTGCGAATTTTGAAATCAATGCTTTCAAGAATTCTTTGAGATTATTAGTAAAATCAGGATATAAAACTTCTCTTATATCTTTAGCTACCTTTTTTGGGTCGTCTGAAATTTTATAAATCTGAAACGATCTTTTAAACTCCATATCTGATAATTTGGCAATTGCAGATAAAGAAATTTTAAATTCTTCAAAGTGGTTTACAACTTTTTTAGCTCCAATATTTAAATCAGAATTAAAGTTCTGTTTTCTAAAAAAAATACTAGCTTCTTTAGATGTTTCTGGAGCTTTTGGGTCTAAATAATAATGTAGACCTTTATTAAATACCTTATCAATCCTTTTTAAATGGCTTAGTTTAACTTCCTCAATAAGAATATCATCAACAGTTATCTGATTCTTTAACCCCTTACTTATCAGAACTAGAAAATCGTCTAATGAAAATTTATATAAATTCAAAAGATGCTTTAACCTTGATATGTTTTGATTAATTTTCAAAAAAAGTTTCTAATTTAGTTTTCAAAGATAAGAGTATTTTTTACACTTGTTTACAAATCATTAAACCCATATAAAAGCCACTATTAACAGGTAAATATTCCCTGGTAACAAAGCTTTATGTTATCTTATCAAAGATCAAAAAAATAAATAGTTTGTTTACAGGTATAAATACCCATTTTTTAGGATTATTTAGAGAAAACTAAAAAGACTATTTATAAGAAAAACCTATGCCACTAGTTGCAAACTAGCGACATAGGTGAGATAAACTAGGACCAGCTGGGTGGGAAGATTAGGCTTCTCTTATTAGTGGAAATAATTTTCGCTTCCTGTAAATCAAATCTTCAGAAAAAAAATTAGTTGTTTTATCAAAAATTAAACAAGAAACATCAAAATTTTCACCTGTTTTTAAGTAAAACCTTGTAAAATGATACTTCCCAAAGTATTGAAAATCGATTCTTTTGTCGTAAGAAAAAGTAGTTAACCATAATTCTATTTTCTGAATATCGTTTATAGCAAATTTCAAAACTTTTCCATTATTATCCGAATACTCAATAATATCATTATCTATTTTTAGTTTTGTTTTTCTACCATTAATAAAATGATTAGAATATAGATAAATCAACGGAAAACCAAATATCATAAACCAACCAAATAAAAAAGTTCCTAAAAATACTTTTAAAGTATTGAAAATACCATTGAACCCTTGTAAGTAGGTCATTATTGAAGTCATGATTACAAATATTGTAAATGGAGGAAAGAATATTTTATAAAAATACTCTTTCTTTGAATACAAGTTAAATTGATATTTTATACACATGATAGATTTTTTTTAAAAATATTAACCGATCGCGCGGATTTGTAATCCGTGCGTTTAATAAAACACTTCTAATCTAATAACTTTTAATTCATTATCCAATTTTGTGTAATTTCTTACTGAACTAAACACATGATCTTCTGACAAGCTCTTAACGGCACGGAATACAATTCCGCGCTAGCACTCTTGTGTGGCATATCCGCGCGATAAGGTCATTCTAAGACCAGCTGGGGATAACTTTATGTCAAAATAAAAAAAACATTAACTATGATTAATAAGATTAGCAACATGTTAGAATTAAATTGAATTTTTTTCATATCGTCTATATTTTTTTTTCTAAACTGTTTTATTATTCTGTCAATTCTCTTTTCAATAAAAAAATAATCAAAGATGAAATATGGAATAATAAAAAGAGTAATAATAATTTTACTATTTTCCTTTAACAAATTTATGTAACCTAAAAATTCAATTATTTTAATAAATGGGTATATAAGCAAGATTAACATTTTACCTACCATTAAATATGAAGCGTAAAAATTTGCATATGTTAGATCAGTGTATAGTTTTGAAACCATTTTGTGGCTTTTTAAATAATTAAAAAGGTAAATATTTTTTAGTGTTTCCATTATTTATTGTTTTCAAGGTATTCTATAAGTTTATCTGCCGTTGATTCCTTTTTTTTAGGCTTATAAAGTGATGGGATATAATAGGATAAGTGATAATATTTGAGGCTACTACTGTCTATATCTCCAGCAAATATACCTCCAAGAACAGGAAATAGACCAGCTAAATAAGAAGCTGTACCTCTTACTAAATATCTCTGATCTTTATTTATATATGAATCAACATAGCCACTACCCAAACCTACAAGATTCAATACAGATAAATATCTAGTAACACTCTTAACTCTTCCTGCATTTCTCATAAACTTTCTTCCTGAAAAGTATTTATTACCATTTAAGCTGGAGTTACTTCTATACAAGCCATATATTCCTTTTTTACTATATAACAGATTATTATTCACAAACAATTTATTAAGTTCATTTGCACTACCAAATGTTAGAGAGCCAAAGAGTGAAATCTTGGAGGCTAATTGCGTAAAATTAGATTTTGAATCCGAATCTGAACTAATAGACTCATAAGTTAAACTAATTCCCGAAGTAGTAACTGTCATAGTTCCGTCTCCGTTTTCAGTAATACCATCACAACAACCAACTCGACTAGAATCATAATACACTTCTCCTTCATATTTAGCCCCTTTCTTTATTGCTCTTTCTGCCTGAGCTCGTGGAATCACTTTTTTAGTATCATCTGGCATGGTTGCTACATAGACTATATTTTCTTTTGTGCTTGGTTCTGTTAACCTTCCACTAACTCTAGGTCGATTGTATATAGGTGGATTTCCTGGACCATTTGCCTACTGAGGGCAGCACTATTACTTATATATTTTCTTTACAGCTACCAGAACTAATTTCCCTTCTAATTCTTTTTTTTCTACCAATACTTTTGTGTCGGGAACAAATTCCCACTCTTCATCTTCTGGGTCATAATTATGATTTAAAATTTTATAAATATTTTTTTCCAACAGAATAGCTTGAACTGGTCTGTAAACTTTAGTTCCTTCTCCTAATAACTGGATGTATATATTTTTATTCATTTTTCTAGTATTTAAACCCTGGCCCTCCAACATGAAGAACCTCTCTTGTAACATCATCTACAACTACTGATTTCCCTGTAGTTGGATGCACATATCTAGTTGCAGAATTACTCTTATTCACATTATTAACTGCTTTGAATTTTTGCCCTTTTGCTATAGCTTGAGTTATCTGTTTTTTTGTCCATCCTCTCTTAGCAAGTTGAGAAGCCCATTTTGCACTTGATTTAAATGTTCCAAAAACCCATTTAGTTCCATTCTTAAAAATTAAACTTCTTAATAAAACTAAAGCAGACTTCAATTTGAATATACCTCCAATTCCAATATATTCAAAAATACCAGCTCCGCCAACTTGTGTTTGAGGAGAAATTATCATCGCCTCCGTGTTACGTAAAGGATAGTAATCATCATAAAATTTTGTTCCAAGGATAGAAATATAAATATCTCTTATTGCGCTTTTTGCTGATTTAACAACAACTTCAGGGAGTAATACTCTGTCTGAGTCACCCTCATTTACTTCATCACCCTCTTGTGCTGTAGATTTTGCTTTACTCCCTTCTGATTCTGTTAACCTTCCACCAACTCCATCGGCACTGATATAAGCACCTGCTCCAAATTCATAATAGCCTCCTGCTCCTTGTCTTCTTTTAGATCTAGACTGTTCATCACTCCTCTCTGCATGCATCCCATCTGGATCTATCATGTTTATAGGATTGTTCCAAGCATAGGCATACGAAGATTTATCTATCTGTGAAGAACTACCCCCTAACGGATCTACATTAAAAAAACGTCCAAGACTTGGGTCATAATTACGTGCGCCATAATCATACCACTGTAATTTTTTATCGTTTATTACTTCGTTTTGCAATTCTTTGCCGTTGTATTTATAATTATTTTGTACACCTACTACAGTATTGTAAATATAACCATCTAGTTTTAAACCAAAAAAGCGTATTCTTAATCTATTGCATAAAAACTCGTGTTGAGCTTGCCGAAGTAAACTACTCTAATTACTTAAAGTAGCTTTCTATACTATTTATTTTCTAACGCGTAACGGCACGGAATACAATTCCGCGCTAGCACTCTTGTGTGGCATATCCGAGCGATCGGGAAAATAACTATCTTAAAATATTATCCTAGTTTGGAACGCTATTAGAGAAAACTATATACGCTATTAAAACCGATATAAGTGCGAAAATAATTACACCGATCAATCCATTAAAGAAGCCTTGAGAGAGCCCTCCATTAGAGTCTTTATTCCCTGACAAATAATCTAAACTTTTTTCATATCCTATTAATTTGAAAAAAAAGTATCTAAAATAAAGACCTATAAGATTTGTTATTAATACCTTAAAAATTAACTCTATTATAAAATTCATACTACTAAATTTGATTTTTGTTATTTCAATTTAAATAATATCATCCCTCCAGATATTTGATTATTGTAAAAATCAATGCCTTTATTAAAGATTCTATTTGTCAAACCTCTTGCTTTTGAAGATAATCTAGCTAAGTTACCTTTAAAAGTGTATGAAAATTGAGAGGCATTAAGTCTATTTATATATCCTAGTCCTTTTAAAGTTTGACCTCCTAATGCTGCGCCCCTTACAAAAGGCGTTATAGTTGTTAGAGTGTTTACACCATTGTCTAAGTGTTGACTACTTCCCCTAACAATACCTGAGCCGTCAATATTTGTTAATTGCCCATCAAATGGATTTAGAGTTTGAGCAGTTACATAAATATCATTTGATAAACTATAACTGAAATTTGCTAAAAAATTATCTGAATCCGACCAAGCATTAGCCCAATTATAATCTGATTGTCTCATTATAGCAGGTTTTATGTTACGTAAAGGATAGTAATCATCATAAAATTTTGTTCCAAGGATAGAAATATAAATATCTCTTATTGCGCTTTTTGCTGATTTAACAACAACTTCAGGGAGTAATACACTGTCTGAGTCACCCTCATTTACTTCATCACCCTCTTGTGCTGTAGATTTTGCTTTACTCCCTTCTGATTTTCCAGCAATTTCCTTTACTACACCAGTAGTACCATTTCCAAAATACCCCATAATACTAGCGCCAGCTCCTAAATCTGTATAATGTAGTGCCTCACGGTGTCTTTTCAAATTACGAGCTTTAGTCTGTTCATCACTCCTCTCTGCATGCATCCCATCTGGATCTATCATGTTTATAGGATTGTTCCAAGCATAGGCATACGAAGATTTATCTATTTGTGAAGAACTACCCCCTAACGGATCTACATTAAAAAAACGTCCAAGACTTGGGTCATAATTACGTGCGCCATAATCATACATATCTAAACCAAGTTCTTCTTGGTGTTCCATACCATTGTATTTATATGGATGTTCTCTACCATTCACAACATTATTGTACCCTTTATGTTCAAGTCCAAATGGATAATAGATACTCTCCTCAATAATCTCGTTGGTGCACACCAATTTAGAACATTACTCTATTGGACTATTTTCTCATAAAAATCATCATCTACATTATCGCTAATTTTTTCTATTGTGGATTCATGTTTAAAATTAGTAGACTTAACTAATACTGAGACATAATATATGTTCTTTTCTTGAGATTCTTTAAACGATACTGTAAATGTGTTAGATGTATCTAAATCTGCTTCATTTTTCAAAGCTTTGGTTGAATATATTACATAATTACATTCATCTATCCATTTAATTTTTTGAAGAAATAAAGTGCCTAATATTTTATTCTCTTCTAGCTGAATTGTATCATTTCTTTGGATAATGGTTTCGCCAAAATTCTTGTCTACTGAAATAAACACTCCTTTTTTTATTCCTTTACAATTATTAATACTACCATTAAAAATTATTATAGAAACTATTAAAATTAAATTATTCATATTATCTTTTCTATTTCTTCTGATAAAAGATGTATTGCTAATAATATTAATATTATCGCTCCTCCAATAGAATTATATTTAAAACCTACTTCATTGTCTTTGTCTCCAACAATCACAAACTTATATATAAGAATAAAAACACCAGTTATAAAAAAAATTATTCCAATTATTAAATTCCCTATATCCATATTATTGTGAGGGATTATTAACCGTCTTCTCTTTCACTTTCTCAATGACAGCAGGTACAAAAACTTCTTTATATAATACAGTACGAGCTTCTTTAATTACTTCAACAACTGGTGCTACTTTATCTAACTTTAATGCTTTACTAGCAACTTCAGTCCCTATTTCTACTACTGCATCAGTTACAACCTTATTAGTATTATTTTCACTTATGTCTAATTGAGCTTCACCAATAGCTGCTGCGGTACTTATTGCACTACCTACTCCTGCAATTGCAGGAGCAAAAGGACCTGTTAAAGGAGATGCTACAACCATCGCATCACCTAACAATCCCTCGGCTTTAAGAACTGATCTTTCAGATGGTGCTCCAGGTAATCCACTCATTACTATTCCACTAATCATTTTATCCTTACTTGCACTTAACTTTTGTTGATTTTCAACTTTACTTTTTTGATTAGAAGTAGGTGTTTTCGTTTTAATATCATTAACAACAGTTTGTTTCGCTCCTGTTACAGCTTGTTTTAGCCCTGTATAAGCTTGTTTTAGCTTACTATAAATCATTGGCATTGTTGCCTCTAAACCTTCTAATTCATTATATTGAATAACTTTATTTTCAGCAAAATTATAAGTTCCATTATAGTAATAATCTTCAGCTAAAGGGTCAATATTATGAAAACGAGCTAATGAAGGGTCGTAATTTCTATATTTAAAACCATACCAATTTAAACCTAAATCATCATCTAACATTTGTTCTTGATAACCTATCTTCTGCGCGGTACTATTCCCATTAGAATTTACTACATTATTATACCCTCGATGTTTCAACCCGAAGGGATAGTAGTTTATGCGTTTTTTTTCTTCGCATACCCTTTTTTTAGAGTGTACTATCTCTAAAAAGTTAAAAAAATCAGTATTGAGTCTCTTGCATCCCATTGGACTACAATATATAAATTTATGATTGATTCCACGCCAGTAAAACCCAGTTTTATTGCAATAAATCCTCTGTCTTTTACTGGCTTCCTTTTCCTCGATATGTTACATAAAACGGGTTATAATACTTGCTCGCTCCATCAATGCCGTAGTTATAACCAGTTTTATGTAAAATACTTCCTTCGCCCGAACTGCCAACGCTTTTGCTTACTCGGATGAACTAACGCCTTTCAGTTGTTCCATTTTAAAAAGCAACGGAACTCCAACAGCTTCAGCCGACCTCTGTTCCGTTCCTTTTTAAAACGTTTTATCAGTTGTAAAACGTTCCGATAATAGTTGAAAAAGAGGTTGGTAATGCGGTGGATTTTCAACTATTATTGGAATGAGACAAACGATAGTGCGTTCAGCTTGTTAGTTCTGAAGTTTCTTTTTTAGTTCGGATTTGTGCGGTTGTGATGTCGGATATTTTACATAATTTACATTATAACGACAGTTTTTTATCTTTCTAAAATAACAACACTAAAAACTGTGCGAAGCGGACTTATAATGCCAATTATGTAAACATAGCTTGGGGTAAGTTTTTATGCATAGATTTTTACTTGGCGTAGCTCTTTGCTTTTTTCAAGCAATGTGCTACAAGTGCGTTGGCGCATAAAAACTTACATTGCATTGGCGAGCGGAACAAAACAGGACTGAAAAGAAAAGGTACAGTGTACCTTTTTTAAGAAGTGTCAGTTGAAGTGATGGCAAGAGGATTTTGAGGAACGATAAAACTGGGTTTTGTTTTGTGGGGACTTTTCAACTAATCGGATGGAAGTTGTTGACGATTTCGTGTAGATTTTCTAAATCATCTTGTAAGTATCTTTCGGTTGAACTTATGTAACGATGTCCTGCTAAATACTGAACCTTTCGCAAGTTGTATTGACCTAACCAATTTGTAATTACTGACGCTCTAATCTGCTTTATATTCTCTGCTTTTTGATTGTACTTTTTCAGCTTTTTAATAATCTGTGAAGTGAGTACATTAAATCGTGTATTGATTGGGAAGAGTTGTTCATTATCATTTTTTATTCGCTTTTGTAATAATGGCAATACTTCGTTTTGGTATTCTATAAATTCCATTATTTGCCAAGGTTTTAACTCTAATTCCCTTGCGTTACTTCGTCTCGTACTTGGAACATAAATTTTTCCTTTTGAGAGTTGTAGATGTTCAGTTTTTAACTTGCTCAAACTTGTAGTATTCAAGCCTTGATAAACGATTAATCCTGTTATTAATTTACTTCGCTTCGCTGTTAATCTGTGATACTTGTCTTTTATGTTTTCAGTTTCAAAAGAGTAATATAAATCCTCTAATTCGTCAGCTTCCAATAAATCATAATTGATAGTTCTTTTTGCTCCTTTTACGATGGTGTTTTCTATTGGATTATCGCTTCTGTAAGCTTCATCAATCAAGTAATTAAAATAGATTTTTATGCTTCTTAATCTGTGGTTGATTGTCTTTTTACTGTTCCCTTTTCGAGTAAGATATTTTATAAATTTTAGACTGGTTTTATAATCTATTTCTGTTGGCGAAGTGTGATTGCGTTTACACCATTTTTTAAAGAGTTCTATTTGTTTTTGGTTTCCTTTGATTGTGGTTTCGCTATAATCTTGTTCCTTTAAATATGTGCTGTAATCATTCATTTTCAATGGTTTTTAATAAGTGTGTATAGATTTGAGTGGATTCCAGAGAACTATGGCCTAAAAAAGTTTTTATGCTTTCTAATGGCACTTCTTTTTGTAATAAATGTGTTGCAATGCTATGACGTAAAATATGTAATGTGATTCCTTTTTCTGCAATAGTTTTATTATTGGTTGCTTGGACGATTGCCTTTAATCTGTTGGCAAAACTCATTCCCTGCATTCGTGTTCCGTTCTTGTTTACAAAGAGAGCTTCACTTAAATTGGATTGATAAAATTCTGGTCGAGCTTCATAGATATAATCTTCCAGTATTTCTGCATTCTTTCGGTTGATTGGTACGAACCTTTCACGATAGTTTTTCCCTTTTCTAACAAACACTCTTTCCTTATCAAAATAGATGTCGCTTAAATCCAAGTGTACTGCTTCGTTTCTTCGTAATCCACAACTATACAAAACGGTTAAAATGGCTTTATCCCTTAACTTAAACCTACTTTCGCTATGACTGTATTCTGTGGCTTTAAACAGTTGTTTTATTTCTGATTGAGTAAGTATATTTAGTTTTTCCTCTGTTGGTTGTTTCTCTGATTTTAGATGTATGTTGATTCCTTTATGGTTGTGATTCTGTAAATATTCCTTGAACTTCTTTAAAGCTTGTTGGTGTTTATTGAGATAGCTTTTACTTAAACTTCCGCTTTGCCTTTCGTTGGCTCTTTGTTGTAATTCTTGGTAATATTCTTTTACGATTTTAGTAGTAATTTGATTGATATTTCTAATGCTATTTTGCTCTAAATAATAGAAGAACTCCTGTAAATGGTTTGGTAATTGGTAAACTGTACTTTCTGCATAACCGAGTATATCCAACCACTCTTTGTAATTGGCAACCAATAGTATAAAACTTTCGTTGTATAACTTTAATTTTTTCACTTCGGTATGTGTTTTTTAGGTTTTTGTTGCGAGTTGCTGTAATTGGTTGATTTACTTTTTGTTAACCTCGCAACTAAACTACTTGCGACTTACTTGCGGTTTGCGAGTTTATTTTGGCAACACAGTTCTGTAAAGCATTGTTTATCTGTGCTTTTAAATTGGTGTATTCGTCAACGTCCACCACTTCAAAACAGTAACTTTTGGTTTTTGCTTTCTTGATTCTGCGTATGTAATCCTCTAATAATAATTGGTTGTTGTAGTTCCTCAATGTACTTTCCTTGATGCGTAGATTTCTTCTAATTTCAGCGTTTGTAAAAGTGGTTTGATTATTCACTTTTAAGTAAGCTTTCAAGCGTTCTAAATGATTTCTGCAAGCTCCTGTAATCGTATCACTTTTTCGTAGTAAAACATCAATAATCAGTTCGTTTGCTTCTTGTATATCTTCGATGGTCGTCTCGATATACATTTCCCCAGTTTCTTTATCTGCGGACATTGTCCGCTGGTATTGTTTGTAAAATGTAATCGCTTCAATAAATTGTAAATAATGTGAGTTTGTACGTCTTGGTTTAAAAACTGATTTAGGTAATTGTAGATATTCTGCAAAAGGATTAATAACCTTTATTGGTTTTAGAACTCGTTGTACATTTTTTAGTAATTCTTTGGCTTTGTATTCTTCATCCTCATTTACTTTTCCTGCACTAATCAACCGTTGATAATCCATTATTTTCTGGTCTTGTTCTTCACTTTCATCGATGTATAAAAGGAAGTTCCTGTTTGAGTTATCCTCGTAAATGCTTTCCTGTGTGGTACAACCTGCAACACTTACAGGACCTTCAACTGTTAGATGTATGGTTTTGGTTGTTCCTTTAGTGTCTTTATGAACTACCGTTTTTGTAATTCGTTTTTTAGATTGTAATTCTCGTAATGGATAGAGTACAGATTCCGCACCATCTAAATCCTCAATCAATATTAATTTGTGTTGTAATTCTGTTCGATTGAAGTAATAAAAGGCGTTTGCAGATAAGACAGTAATTTCTACTTTATCTTCTTCCGGAATAAGTTCCGCAACCTTACTTTGCAAATGTGTTTTACCAACTCCAGAGCTTCCCAAGCTGATGCAATGCAATGGATTATTTGTTTTGCGACTTGTAAAGATTAAATACATTGTTTGCCTGTTGTATTCTTCACCGATTACACCAGATTTTCCAATAAGTTCGTTGGTTCGCTTTAGTAGATTGGGTTTCTTTAAAAATGTAACTGCTTGTTTTTCCTCTGTTGCTGATAGTTCTTTATAGTATGGTTGGTTTTCCTTTTCGTATTGGTCAATCAATAAAAACCTATAATTCTCTAATTCTTTGGTTAAATCCTGTAATGTTCTACGTGCTACGCTTGTTCCAATCTCCAACCGTTCTGCTATTTTTCGAGTAAACTTTTCTATTTGATTGTCGTTGTATAAATCTATTGAGTGCCTTAAAACATTATGCGCTTTGGGTTTCTGTATGCTTATAGTTACTCGTAAACTCTCTAATTTATTAAGTTTGATTCCGCCTAAAATATGTGTCTCTAAATGCTTGGTTGTGTATTTGTAGTTATTCGGGTTGGTAGTATCTAACATTGTTGATAAATTTTAAAATGATAAACATATATGGCAAATGTATGAGATTCATTTCATTTAAACAACAAACAATACTAACTTATGATAAAAAACTATTGCTATATTTGCCTAAATAAGTATTTAATACATCACTTTAGATAGATATGTTAGACATTGGAAGCAAAATAGCAGAGTTGCGTAAAGCAAAAAAATGGTCGCAAGAGGATTTAGCCAAAGAAGTTGGTTCTTCTCGTGTGATGATTGGGAACTACGAGCGTAATTCTAATACACCATCGATTGATATTATTTTGAAGATTGCCAAAGTGTTCGATGTTTCCGTAGATTATCTTGTAGGCGAGGGACAGCTCTCAACCTACGATAAGGAAGTTTTAAAACGTATCGAGGATATTGAGCATTTGCCAGAGGAAGATAAAAACCATCTTTTCTATGTTATCGATAACCTTATTAAAGCTGTAAAGCTTAAATCTATTGCATAAAAAAACCACCTCGTTAAAAGGTGGTCTTTCTACTATTGTTTATATATTTTTATTGGGATTTCAAGGTTAGATTGTCAAATAATATTTGATTCTTATCTATAACTAAAGTATCGTTTACCATATTGTAGATTACACCATATTTGACTTTACCTTTTAATTTTTCATCCTTTAAAATAGTTGTACAATTCAAATCTATATAATTAGGTATTTCCCTATACTTCTCACAATCAATACAATCAATATTATTAATAACTAATATATCTGCTTTAAACCTTGTGGGCTTAAAGTTTGCATCGTGTGTCTTAATATTCATTCTACTGACTTTGTAAGTAGCATTAAAGCCTACACTTTTATACTTTTCAGGTAACTTATCACATAAAAACTTTTGATTGACCTTACATAGCGTATCGTTTATAAATTCTATTGCTACAACCTTTTCTTGATTAGAAGCACGATATTCTTTCCCTACTAAATCGTATGATTTACAAGATGCTATAAGTAGCACGCATATTACTAAAAATCCTTTTTTTAACATCGTTTACTAATTATTATTATTTATCGAACCTGCACTATAAATAGGAATAACATAGGTTCCTAAATTTCTTGCACTTCTATCAGTATAAAATTCTCCAATATCTAAAATCATATTAGTATTAATCTGATTCATTGAATTAATATTTATTAAAGTTCCTGGAACAACCTTTTGTGCATTTAACAATGTCCTACTTATAATGTTTGTTTGGTCAAAATTATGTGTCATATATCGCAAATTACCATCCCAAGCAAATTGAGCTCGATAAGCACTAACTTCAGTATCAAGTCCTTGTGCTCCGTGACTTTGAGTTATTGCATTTATTTCCCCACGAGAATGCTGTCCTCCGTGTCTTGTTTCGTGCAACTTTTGCCCAGTTTTTGAACCTGTAAACATCGTAACAACGTTATCTCCTTTATCATTTGTTCCTGTGCCGACTGTTACTGGTTTACCTTTAATTCCTAAAGATTTCGCTTCCTTACCATTAGTATTAGCATAACGGAATTGAGTGTCCTCATTTGCCCTCATATCCTGTATATCTTGAGATGATTGAGTTAATTCTGTTGCTCTATCTCTTAAATCTCCAATATCTTTTCCTTTAGCTTCTAATTTGTCCGCTTTTTTATTCAATTTTGCAGCTCTTTTTTCTGCTTTCCGTTGAAGTCTTGCTGCACGTTTCTCGTCTTTACCTTCAAAATATCTTCCGTCAACTTCTATATTGTAAATAGGATTATTTGCTGTAAAAACATAAGGCGAAGTTTTTAGATACCTTTCAGCCAATGGGTCAATATTCGTCCATCTCGCAATCGCTGGGTCAAAAGCTCTCCAACCAAAGTCGTAAGTATTTCTCCCAAGTTCTTTTTCTTCTTCTTTCCCTTGAAAGGTTTTGTGATTGTTTTCAACACCATTGACTACATTGTTGTACCCTTTGTGTTTGAGTCCAAAGGGATAGTAGTTTATGCGTTTTTTTTCTTCGCATACCCTTTTTTTAGAGTGTACTATCTCTAAAAAGTTAAAAAAATCAGTATTGAGTCTCTTGCATCCCATTGGACTACAATATATAAAT
>Ga0206125_10001576_pt1 | contig 26395 bp, 25 predicted proteins | sample Helgoland_Spring_4_FD_148598 | JGI IMG/M metagenome (GOLD analysis project Ga0206125, IMG submission 148598) | Pelagic subsurface seawater microbial communities from Kabeltonne, Helgoland, North Sea - Helgoland_Spring_Bloom_20160331_1 | ecosystem: Environmental > Aquatic > Marine > Epipelagic ... | reverse complement strand
CTACCACTAAATAAATTATTTAATGCTTGAATTTTATTTATTGGTAATTTAGGAGTAAATTTAACTTGTTTTGATTGTAAAACACCTGTTGGTAAAGTTGAAATAACATATTTTGAATAATATGTTTTTTTATTTGTTTTAATCATTACACAATTATCTTTTTGTATTATACTATTTACTTTTGAATTTAATTTAATTTGAATTCCATCTGATAATTGTTGAATCATTTTTCCAAATCCATCTTTTATAAATTTTCCATTTGGTTCCCATCCATCAAATTCTAATGCTGGCATAATATCAGCATTCATTGAACAATGCTCAAATGAACGAACAATAAGTGAATTAATAAGTGATTTATCATAATTATATTTTTTTGAAATTAATTCAACAACATTTGTAACAGTATAGTCTGGATTTTTTTTACCATATTTTTTTATATTTTTAGGCATATTTGCCAATATTTTTGAAAATAACTTATTATCTTTTTCATTTAATTTTCCATTTTTTTCTGTATAGATTCCCATAGACTCATTACTTTCTAAACTATCATTGTTTAAATATTTAACATTATAATAATTTAATATATCCTCTAAAATTTGATATTTACCTTTATGATGTAACCAAGACGCACCTAAATGTATTTCACCCATTTCTTTTGTTTTTATATCATGAATTCTACCTCCAATTCTATTTCTACCTTCTAATACTAATACATTTTTATTATTATACATTAGATTACGTGCTGCTGTTAATCCTGCAGCACCAGCACCAATAATAATTACATCATAATACTTTCTAATTTTACTTTTAACTAATTTAACTTTAAATATTTCACATACTTTTGATTTATATTTCAAACAATTGTAATTATGTTTCTTTATTAAACATTTTTTTATATTATTAGTCATAATAATATAATATATAATAAAAATAATCAAAAAAATTTATTTTATAAATGACGTACAAAATATGACATATTATTTAATTCATATGTCCATCAAATTTTATTTCTAAACTCGTTGATGATTTTCTTATGAACATTAATACTGTTGACATATTTGTTTTGATTCCATCATAATCTATATCATCTTTACTAATAGTTATATTACTATTATTTTGAACTAGAAGTAACATTTTGTAAAGCATTTGCTCCAAATGCAATATTCCTAATACCAGTTTTACATTCTTTAAGAGCATTTGTTCCAAATGCTATATTACCACCTTGTTTTTCTTGCTCTGAATTAGCATCTAAACCAAATGCTAAGTTTGTTGTATTTGTAGATTTTTCTTTTTTAGTCATTAATTTTTTATTTGTATTAACAGTCATATAATTTTAATTGAGAAAAAAAATTATATATCGAATTAAAAAATGTATTTTAAAATTATAAACTATATAAATTATTTATTAATTTATATTTAAATTAAAAAAGAAATTACTTTATACTATTTTTTTAAAATAACATTAAATCTGGATTAAATTAATTAAACCCTCCTCTTAGTCTTAAAACTCGCGATTACCCAATGTTTCCATTGGGGCTAGACTGTATCTTAAGCATTCATAGAAGTTGATTAAACTTCTCCTGCCCACAACCGTTCAGTCGTTGAAGGGCTTCCATATACTAATCATAGCGTACTTAGGAAGTCTCACTGCGGATTGCCCATTTCAAAACATTTGTTTATCATATTTTACCTTATTACCATTGGGAACAGGAATTACCTGTGTTCCTTTATAAAGTTTCCAATATAAAGTGGTAGTAAAATCTTTAGGGGTTTCCCGCTACAAGCTGTGTTGCCATATATATTTATGACTAGCCGATGCATTGACTCATCGACTCACCCATTTTTAGTTCAGGTGAAGTGTTGATTCTTTTTGAATGTTATAATCTGATAAAGTTCTACCATCTTCTAATTGTTTGCCAGCGAATATAAGCCTTTGTTGGTCAGGCGGTATACCTTCTTTATCTTGAATTTTAGCTTTAATATTGTCGATTGTATCTGACGCCTCGACATCAAGCGTGATTGTTTTACCTGTTAGTGTTTTTACGAAAATTTGCATTATATACTTGTATAAGATAATTAAATTTTAAGTATGAAATTTTTAATGATTTTTCTAATTTATTTAATTAATGTCGTGAATAATTATATTTTATATTTTTAACTAAAAAAATTAAAATTGTTAAAAAATTATTGAAAATTGATTTAAACGTTTATTTATAAAAAAATATATAAGATGTCTAAATATTCTTGCGAACAATGTGGAAAAGATTTTTCACAAAAATCTCATTATGATTCTCATAAAAAAAGAAAAAATCCTTGTGTAAATTATGCTAATAAAATGCAAGATAAAATAGAAGATATAATCAATAAAAAAGTTGAAGAAAAGATTAATGACTTAAATTTAAATAATTTAATTTTAGAAAATGATGAATTAAATAATCAAAAATGTATTAATATTACTACATTTAAAGAACTCTATGAATTTCTTCAAAAATATGACGAAAATAATATAATTTCATGGTTAGAAGTTCAATGGAAAGGAAAAGATAAACAAGAATCATTGTTAAGATTATTTGCTGGATTAAAGTTAATACCAAAACTAAATAAATACATAAATTGTAAAGGAAATTTTAATCTTAAAACAATAGTCAAACATAGTTCTATTAAAGATGTATTCTATGATGAAAAAAATAATTTTATAAAACTGAAAGATAAAGGAGATAAAAGTGATTTAACATTAATAGATAATGAAAATGATAAAATAGTTGTTGCTACTAGTTCTAAAAATAGAGAAAATTCAAAAAATGAAGGTATTGGTAAATATGATATAAGAGATCTTGATAGTATTTTCAAAACAAAATATGATAATTATGATAAATTAATATTTTGTATTTGTACAAAAGATGCTTCTATTTTTAAAAATAAAGTATCCAATTGTGAAGAATGTAATAAAGATATAAAAGATAAATTAGAAAAAGAAGATACTATTATTATTGACTGGAATGATCTTAATCAATCATATCATCAATTTAAGATTGCTTATAAAAATAAATCATTAAACACAATTATTAATTCAAATAAAAATGCATTATGTCTGAAAATGCATCAATATCTTGGTGTATTGAAAACACTAAAATTAAAAAATAATGATAAAAATAAAATTTTATGGGGACATATACAAAGAAGTGGTAAAAGTTATATTATAGGTGGATGTATTATACAAGATAGTATTAAAAAAGATAATTGTAATTATTTGGTTATTACTACAGCACCAAACGAAACGATTGAACAACAAACAAAAGTATTTAATTGTATTCAACTTGAAGATTTTAATATTGTAGTATTAAATGGGGAAAATAAAAAACCTAAATTAACCCAAAAAAATATTATTATTTGCTCAAAACAATTTTTACAAACAAAAATAGACAAAAATACAAACAAAAATATAAATGAAAATGATGAAAAAAAAATTGAAGAAAAACCTAAAAGTATAGCATGGTTAAAAAAATTAGAATTTGATATGAGATTTATTGATGAAAGTCATAATGGAGGTACAACTGAACTAGCACAAAAAACATTAGATTTTTATGGAAAAGAAGCATTTACGGTTCAAATTACAGCAACGTATTCAAAACCAATTCATGATTATAATATTTCAAAAGATTGTTGGATATTATGGGATTTAGAAGATATAAAACTTTGTAAAAATATTGATAATGAAAATAATATAAACCGATTAATACAAAAGCATGGAATTGAAATAAATGATTTAATTACAAAATATTCAGTATCTAATATAATAAATGAATATTCAAATTATCCTGAATTAATACTATTGACAAATGAAATTAAACCAGAAATAAAAACAAAAATAATAAATAATACAAATGATAATAATTATGGATGGTCTCCAGATGCTTGTTTTCTTCTAAAACAAGGTTCAGAAAAAGATGAAAATACAAAAACAAATAAAATAATAATAAAAAATGAATTTCAAAATGAACAAGAAAATTTAAAATTATGGTATAATATTTTTGGAAAAAAAGATGAGTTTGGAATTCCTGATACAAAAAATTACCCAGATAATATTGTATTTATGAAGCGAATCGAAAAAATATGTAAAAATCCTTCAATTAATTCAAGATTTATTGGTGAAAATGATTATTATAATGAACCAATGATTATAATGGCATTTTTACCTCAAAATAGTATTGATAGTATATCAAAAGCAACTATAAAATTATTAGAAACCCATAATATTATTCCTGAATATGAAATTATAAGTATTAATAGTAAAATAACAACCAATCCTAAACAAAATATTGAAAATGCACGTCAAAAAGCAAAAAATGATGGGAAAAAGGGGGTTTTAGTATTAAGTGGAAAACAATGTAGTTTAGGTGTTTCCATTCATAATTGTGATATTGTAATATTATTGAATAATAGTATGAAATTTGATATGATATATCAAATGATGTTTCGATGTATGACGGAAGGAAAAAATAAAAAATGCGGTTTTGTAATAGATTTAAATATTCATAGAGTAATTGAAACATCTATAATTAATTATGCATCATTAATCAAAAATGATACTCATCCAAAAGAAGCTACTAAATACATACTTCAAGAAAGACTAATAAATTTAAATGCGGATCATTGGATGCCATCTTTTGGAAATTCTATTTCCAAAATAAATGATTTATGTAAAAATGTTTATGAAATCTATTCATCCAATACTGAAAATGCACTTAACCATTATTTAAATCGTCTTCGTTTTAAACAAGTATTACTTACAAAAGATGAACAAAATATATTTAATATAATGTTTAATAATTCTATATCTTCAAATCATAAAAATGACATTATTTCAAAATTATTGGAAAATAATGATACACAAGAAATTAAAAATGGAATTGAACAAACACAAGTACAAAATATTGATATAGATTCAGTAAATTCAGATGATATAATTGATGAAAAAAATATAAAAAAAATAAATTATATGGATATTTTAAAACATATAATACCTCTTGTATGTTTATTAACTATTTATAATGAAGAAACATCATTTATAAATATGTTTAATATTATTAATAATGATAAATATATTTATGATATTTTAATTGGACAAACAAAAAGTTGGTGGGGTAAATCAATTGATTCAATAGTAATTGATAAATTTATTCATGTTTATATTAAATATATGAAAGATGATAAAGAAACAAACCAAATTATACGAACAATAAAAGAACTATTTTTAAAAAATATAAAAAACAGTAATGAACTATCTAATCTGATTGATAAATATCTAATTCCACAAGAACTTGAAAAGAAAAATAATGCTGAAGTACCTACACCCCGTGAATTAAGACAAGAAATGTTAGATAAAATACCAACTGATTTTTGGAAATCGACTAAAAAAATATTTGAACCTTGTTCAGGAAAAGGTGGATTTATAATTGATATAATAGAAAGATTTATGATTGGATTAAAAGATGTAATTAAAGATGAAGGAGAAAGATATAAAACAATTGTAGAAGAATGCATATATTTTTGTGATAAAAATTCAACAAATATATTCATTTCTAAATTATTGATTAATCCTCATAATGAATACAATATAAACTTTCATGAAGGTAATACATTAGAATTAAATATTAAAAAAAAATGGAATATTGATAGTTTTGATGCGATAATTGGTAATCCTCCTTATCAAAAGAATTTTGAAAATAAAAATGGACGTGTTGGTGGAAGTAGTTTATGGTCCGAATTCATCAATTATTTAATAGATAAAATTGTAAAAGATGGTTTATTGCTATTTATTACACCGTGCTCATGGATGACAGGAGGTACAAATAAACAGAGTGGAAATATATTGAAAGGTATTTTTCAAAAAAATACGGTATTATATTTGAATATTGAAAAATGTAGTAAATATTTTAAAGTTGCTTCAACATTCTCATATTATTTGATTAAAAAATCATTTGAAGATACTGATTTTGAATGTGAAACATATTACAAAAAAAATATTTATAAATCCTGCATAAAACAAAGTACATTTAGGCAATTAGCAGTTATACCTAAGTTATTTACTAATGAAACTATAAATATAATTAATAAAGTAGAAAATAAAAATAATAATAAATTCAATTTTGAAAGAAATTATGAATTAGATATTCGAAGAATTGAACGATTTACAAATGATGGAAAATATAATATTCGACATAAAGTAGTTGATATTAGAAAAAGCAATTATTTACAACAAGGATGTATGAATAAACATAAATTAATAATTAGTATGCCTGGATATATAAAACCATTATATGATTATGAATGTGGATGCAGTGATGCTACATTGTATCATTTAACAGAAAATAAAACTGAAGCCGAGTATTTAATAACTCTTCTTAATTGTCCATTATATTCATTTATTATTAATAACTATAGAGAACTAACTTGGATTAAATAATCATAAAAATATAAATAGACTATGTATATCACCTAATATTGAAAATATATATTCCTATTTTGACCTTACAAAAGAAGAAATAAAATTAATTAATAATTCAATTTGATTTTTTTTAATTTATAAATATCTATATTTTTTAAATTATTCAAACAATATTTTGGATCGCTTTCGTTTGATTGTTTTTGTTTTCTGTTAAAATTCGCATGTATGATGTAATGATCTCAGGAATAATTTGACTCAAGTCAATCTCTTCAACTATGTTTTTCAACTTGTTTGTCAGTTTCATATTTAATGCATCATGAATATCCTTATCTTTCTCTGTTTCAATATTAATTAATGTACCATCTTTTTTACAAAAGAAAGTTCTTTTAAAATCATCAATATTTTCATCAGTAAAATCAAAATCAATTTCGTAAAAACAAATCTTTAATTCTGTTTTTTTGATACAAAATTGATAATCAGGATTAATCAACTTAGCAAATATATAATAAGCAAGCTGAATAGAAACATAATCTGTAGCATATCCTGTCCAAAACGAGAGTTTTTTAATGTCTAGTTTATTAAATTCAATGACTAGTTTTTTTGACAAATTATGGTTTGTTTCATTGGCAATAAAAGAATTACTAAAATGAATCAAATCAAAAGAAAACGACTTTCTAAACTTAGAAATATATTTGTCGTAAAGTTGATTGCTTAAATCTTTTGATATATCTAAAGAGGCTACTGTGTTAGGAAAAACACAATAAAGAACAGCACAAATACAACCCATACTATAAGTTATTTAATAATAATCACAGTATGTATTAAGTTTCGATTTTTTAAAAATTGATTTTTTTTATATTTATCAAATAAATTAATAAATAATTATGTCAGCTGCAACACCTACAAGAAAAAATACATTTATATATGCACGCGTAAGTGGAAATCAAACAAGGATTAATAATAACGACCCTACTTCTCCATTTATTTCAAGTGAATATCAAATTAGTAGATGTATATCATATTCAATTAATAATTTAAATGTTAATGGTGCATCTGTTATTAAAGAAGATAAACCTTCATTTAGTACAGAGATGTCGCAACAAGTTGATTTATTTGAACTATTAAAAGATAATAATATTCATATTATATTTTTAAGAGTAGATAGATTTTCTAGATGTTTTTCAAAAGCACTTGAGATAATTAATAGTATTATACCTTCAAAAAATATAACATTATATTTTGTAGAAGAAAATATAGTATATAATAAAAATAGTACTCAAGGCGTAAAGCAATTATTGACTGAAGCACTAATGAAGGCATATGTGGAATCAGACAACTTGTCTAGAAGACAAAAAGATATTAATTCTCATTTAAAAAGTAAAGGACATGAACTTGGACCAGCCCCTTATGGGAAAAAAATAGCATTTATTAATGGTATTCGTACAAAAATTATTGATGACAACGAATCAAAAATAATAGATTTTATTAAAAAAAGTTTTTCACCAAAAAAATTTAATAATAACACTCCTATTTCATTTCGTGTATTAAATAATATGATGATAAATTTAACGGATGATAATGCTATTAAAAAGAAAATTAAAGATGTTCCAATACAAATTTGGAATACTAAAGTTACATCTGAAATGAATCAATTAGATGCTGGTTTTGATGCTGAAGACATTGCTTTTATTTTGAATGATAAAGGAATCAAAAAGAGAAATAAGGAATGGACAACAAATTCTATTTCTAATATTGTAAATAATTTAAAAAGAAAAAGAAATGATATAGAACAAACTGTTACAGTAGATAATAATACTTACATTGAAGGATTAAAGAGAAGAAGAACTAAAAATAAAAAGATTTTTAATGGAAAGACTGGACAAGCACATGATTTACTTCAGAATCAAGTTACAAATGATTTTGAAACTTCTACTATTTAAATATTTTTAATAAATTATAATTTTAATCTTAAATATTTATGTGATACATTATGATATGTTAAATCATCATCAACTTTTAAATTAAATGATTCATTTACGGAATCAATTACACAATCTATTTCAAATGCGTGTAATCTATTTGTTTTAGATATATACATGTGAATAAAATATCCTACTTTAGTCCCTATTTTATAATCTTTTTGTTTTCCAAATTTATATTTACGTAATACTTCTTTTATCCAATGTTGATAGTAAAATAATCCTTCTTCAGATGATTCATTTAAATCAATCATATATATTATAAATAGTTATTTTAAATTAGGTAATACTGTAAGCAATTCCTTCTTTATTATCAAAAGATTTTTTCAATAAAACTTCCATTGGTTCTTTTTCATCTTCGGGACCACTATAACTGTAATTAATTTCACCACCATCTGTACTTCCGTTGGACCCTCCATGATATTGTTTCCAAGTTGAAGGAACAATGGGAAAATAATCATGAATTATTTTCGCATAATTTTTATTATATGTTACTTTAATTTTAATACTTACCTTTTTTTTATCTGAATTTTGAATAAAATTTAAAATATCATTTACATGTGTATTTTTATTAAATTCTCGCATTGTACCATTGGGAAATTCAATTTGAAAACAATCACATTGATTATCATAAAGTATTTTCCAATTCCATTTCTTATATATTTTACCTTTAATATTGTATTTCACAAAATCATCATCATGGCGAAGATAGATAGAATCAACCATTTCCATATCAAAAGCACGTGTAGCATTTTTATTAAATTTAGTAATTTCATAAGGAACTACTAAATCACCATCGCCAAACATCTCTGGAACAATTAATTCATCATTTTTTCCAATATAATAACGGCTATGAGAACGATTTTGACTAAATTGTAATGAATTTCCAAATCTATAATTTGTTTCATTAATATCTCCAATTCCAATAGAAATCAAAAATTCCTTCTTTTCTTTGTCTGTCTTTTTTTCATTCATTTTATCTTCTAGTCCATAAAAATCACCATAAATTAATAAATCATCATAAATTACTTCAAAATCTTCTTCACATACACTATCTTCTTCATCTGATTCATCTTCATTATATGAATTAGTCATGTTAATAGTATCTTTAAAATCTTGAAAATTTTTTTCTTTTTCATTTTTAAGTTTGTTAATTTTTTCTTTTTGCTGATTTTCTTCTTTTTTTTTATTTAAATAAGTATCATAAAGTCCTTCATCTCTCATTCTTTGTAAAAGTTCATTCTTTTTTAGACCAGTATAATGTCTGATTCCAAGAAATTTAAATATATTTTTAATTTCAGTAACTTTTAATTTATCCATATTACGAATATATTTATAAATTTTGGGAAAATATTTCAATTTTTTATTCATAATTATTTATTTCATTTGTATATAATATATTATACAGATTTATTGTTGAACTATCAATAAGTTGATATATGTATTTAGCATCTGTTAAATAATTAAATATTTCATTATTAATTTCAATTGAATCTCCAGTAATAATAGTATTATATATAGTACGTAATAATTCTAATTCTTCTTTGTACCTTATATATTTCTGTTTATCATCATAAATTTTTTGTATAGTATTAATATTGTTTTCAATAAAAGTAAATAATTTATTGACAGACTTTATATGTTCAATACATAAATTACAGTTTCCGTTTATTTTATGCTCATTAAAAGTAGAATCATAGCAATTACTGCAGATAACATGTGAATTAACATTACTGTCGTCCCGATTACAATTAAGTTCATTATTTGTCATTTTTTTACTTATTTTGAAATACAATCAATTTTTATTTTCCTTTAATTAACCAGGAGCTAGATTGAATTTTATCTCCAAAACCATCTCTCAATTCAATGCCACGTTCAGCACAAATTGGTCCTTCTGGAATAGTATTATTATTTTGATCTCCTCCATTACAGAAATAATCAGGTTTTGGTTCAACAGTTTTTAATGTTTGACAAACAGTTCTGTCAGTATCTATTGATTTGACGACATAATCCACGCATTTAAATTCTTCTATAATTTTCATTCTTTCGTCACATGGCATAAATGGTTTTCCTTTTTTTAAAGTAGCTTGTATATCATTATTAACAATAACCATTAATTTATTGCCAATCTTTTTAGAAAATTTAAAGTATTCTAAATGTCCAACATGAATAGGATCAAAATACCCACTTACACAAACTATTTTTTCTTCCATTATAAAAATAATTAGAAAAAAATATTCAATTATATCCTAATAACAGTATTTAAAATTTCGTACATTCATAAAAAATATGTAGAATATATTATGATTTTTAAATATATATCAGGTAACAAATTTATACATGCATTTCATAAAGGTTCGGCTATTTTAAACCAAAATAAAATTCCTATAATAAATTATGCTGTTGAAAATAATATATCACAAGATATTATCCAACACGAATTTTATCAAATTAGTAAAAATATTAATAATAATTATAAAATAGCATTAAAATTATCATTATTTAATTTTGATATAAATATTATAAAAAATGTTATTGATTTATTTGTTAAAAAAGATGTAAAAATATTAATTGATGCTGAAAATGAAAATTTACATGATATCTATAATGAATCATGTAACCAATTAATGTGGGAGTATAATAAAAATAGAGTAAATATATTAAAAACATATCAAATGTATAGAAAGGATTCATTGGATTTATTAACACATGATAGTAATTATGCTAAATATAATAATTATTATCATGGAATTAAACTTGTGCGCGGCGCATATCACAATGAAGATAAAAATAAAAAGAGAAATGATGATTATGTATTGTATCAAAATAAAGAAGATACTGATATAAATTTTAATCAAGGATTATTACATATTTATAATAACCCAATTAATAAGTATTCAATTATTGCTTCACATAATAATGAATCAATTAATTTATGTCATTTATTAAATAAAGAAAATAAAATATTTGAATATGCTCACTTATTAGGAATGAATGAAAAAAAATATACTAAATTAGTTAATGAAAAAGAAAATATACATGTATATATCCCTTACGGACCTTATAAATATATGATACCTTATTTAACAAGGCGATTGTATGAAAATGTAGATACATTAAAATATATGTAATATTAATAATTTTTTTATAATCTCATCTAATTAATTAGATTCATCTATATAATTATCATAATTTAGTGCTATCCATTTTCTTATTTCGAAAAATCTTGCTTTTTCTTTGCCCATTAATGCCTTTACAAATTTAACAGGTAAATCATTTGACTTGATAAAATATTTTTCTCCTTTAGTATAATAATATGCTTTAAATTTTCCATTAATTTGATATGTCACAATTCTATTTGACTTCATTTTTAATAATTCTTAATTAATAAGTATGAATCGATTTTTTAATGATAAAAACTTGGCTTCTTCTTTTGTTGTTTTTTATTCGACACATTGTTATAATTAATTTTTTCAAATTTTTCTATATTTACTTCATGATTATTTTCACAATCATTACAATTATTTTGTACTAACCAAGCACATCCAAATAGTCCAACAGCATATAGTATAGGTAATATCATATAAATATTGATTTATTTTTACATAACATTTATCTAAAAAATAAAAACACCCCCTGCAGGATTCGAACCTGCAACCTCATGATTAGAAGTCATACGCGCTATCCAATTGCGCCAAGAGGGCTCTGAAACTATATTTATATATAACTATTTTTTTAAGTAGATTAAATATTATTTATTTTTAATAATTAATCTATTATTTATTAATTCAGGTAGTTTTTGTCTATAATATGTATTATCATAATATTGAGGTAAATCATAGTTTATGTAAAAATTATCATATTTATCTTTATAATTCTTTAAACAATCTTCAAAATTACGCTCTTCATTTAGAAAGAAATAAATATCCCTTCTTAAAAATGGTAATCTTTTTTGAACTTCTAAAGATTCAATAATTCCAGTCTGAAAACAAAATGTACAAATGTTTTTATTTTCATACCAATATACTTCATCTTCAAAATCACTATCTTCTTCTTGTTCAGGTGTTGGTATAATTCTTTTTTTCTTTTGATGAGTAACAATATGATTTTTATATGTTAAGAAATTAAATATTTCATTTAATATATTAACGTCACATATTAATGTATTTTTAAATGTAATACATAAATTATTAAATTGATATTTATAAAATTTTTGATGTTGGACATTTAAATTATTATTACAAGAGTTACAAGTATCCATAATAATGTAATAAATTATATTTTTAAATTATATTTATTTTAAAAATAAAAAATAGATATTATAAATAATATTTAAGCAAAATCAGGATTCCATTTTTTAACATAATTACAAATAGAATTTATATTTGGATTTGTAATATTTATATTAATCTTTGAATGTTCAAAATCAATAATCCATATTTTCCCATAATTATTTTTGTCTTCTATAAAATTATAGCCTGTTATATCTGGATATTCAATTCCATGTAATTTTAATGTCTTTATTATATTTACTATAATTTCAAATATTTCATCAGGTACATTCTCCGCATCTTCACCATACATATCAGATACATTCATTCCATTAATTTTTTCCATAGTCATTACTTTATTCTCTTTATCATAACTTATTATTTCTGGTACATTAAATAAATTTAAATTATATACATACTTATGCATATTAAATTCATTTTCTTCAACATTTTGTTTGATATAATAACTGTTCATAATTACTTTTTATTAAAGTTATGGTAATTAATATTCAATTTGTTTTATTTCTTTAAAATCAATAAAAAAATGAATATACTTAAATTTAAAAATATAATATTATAATATGAAATCTTTATTTATTTTTAGAAGAGATTTTCGTTTAATAGATAATAATGGCTTAATAGAAGCTTGTAAAAATAGTACTAAAGTTTTATGTGCTTTTATATTTACCCCGGAGCAAGTAAAAAATAATGATTATTTTTCAGATGCTAGTTTTCAATTTTTATTAGAATCTTTACAAGATTTAAATGAAGACTTACAAAAAAGATTGGGTTCTAATTTGTATTTAATTTTTGATACAAATATAAAAGCTTTGAAACAAATAAAAAAAGATTATGATTTTAAATCTGTTTATTTTAATGAAGATTATACTCCCTATGCAAGAAAAAGAGATGAAGAAATTGAAGATTGGTGTATAAAAGAAGAAATAGAATGTCATAAAATTCATGATTATTTATTAGCACCTATGGGAACATTTTTAAAGAAAGATGATACTTATTATGGTGTTTATGGTGCTTTTAGAAAAATAACTAAAGGATATAAAATTGATAAACCAGTTAATTATAAATTTGATAAAAAAAAATTTATGAAAATAAAAAGTCCAAAAAAGTTGGAAGATATGGATTCTTATTATGTTAAAAATGAGAATTTACTTATTCGAGGTGGAAGATCTAGGGCATTGAAAGTATTACTTGATGTTGGAAAATTTTCTACTTATGATTCAACACGAGATATATTGGATTATAATACAACACATTTATCGGCGTATATTAAATATGGTACTGTAAGTATTAGAGAAGTTTATCATAAATTCTTGGAAAAATATAATGAAGATTTTGGAATTATTAAACAGTTATTTTGGCGTGAATTTTATTTTTATATTGTTTATTATAATCCAAAAGTATTAGATGAAGGAAAAAGTTTAAAAGAAAAATATGATAAAATTAAGTGGAAAAATAATCCCAAATTTATAGAAGCGTGGAAAGAAGGTAGAACAGGTTATCCAGCTGTTGATGCTGCAATGAGACAATTAAATACTGAAGGATATCAGCATAATAGAGGTCGTTTAATTACAAGTGCTATTTTAATTAAAATATTACATTGTGATTGGAGAATTGGAGAAAAGTATTTTGCTCAAAAGTTAGTTGATTATGATCCAGCAGTAAATAATGGAAATTGGCAATGGGGGTCTGGTTCTGGTGCGGATAGTCAGCCTTATTTACGAATATTTAATCCTTGGACTCAATCGAAAAAATTTGATTTAAATTGTGTATATATTAAAAAATGGATTCCTGAATTAAAGTCAGTACCTAATAAAGAAATTCATGAATGGGATTTACATTATCATAAATATAAAAAGATTGATTATCCAGGTCCAATTAATGATTATAAAGAAGCAAGAAAAGAAACACTAGAAATGTATAAAAAAGGAATTTATTAATTTTTATTTCAAAAATATAATTATATTAAGTATTTAATAATTTATCAATACGGTTACAAATGTATTCTTCCATTTTTTGAAGAGAAATACATTCATATAATGCATGACAATAAATAGATTCTTCATTATAAATATTTTCAAATGAAAACTCATCACAAATTGTAGAATCATTCATCAATATATTTTTTTCGTATAAATACTTAGCAAAATACATATCTTCTGGTGTATTAATATCATCATTTTTGTAATTATATTCATTTGTTATTTCTTTCATTATATTAACATTTCTTAATGATGTTCCACCGTTTCCATTATAAATATCTTTTAATTGTTGAATATGTTTTGGCCATTGAGCACCAATATAATTATAATCTAAAAATTTATAATCAAATTTTTTAAATGCTAATGAGTCATATTGGAATAATAGGACAAAATCTTCATTAAATTGATTCCAAAATTCATAACTTTTTAGTAAGTTACTATAATTATTAATATTTTCGATTTTTGGAATAATATTAATTTTATATTGAATATTTAATTTATTTAAACAATTTTCATAATGAATACTATTATTTTTAGTGGTAAATATAGTTAAATTCCAATTATTATCAATACTATATAAAAATAATATTAAAATATATTGAAAAATACTATCATATCTGTCATCAATAAAAAGTAAAGTATATTTTTTACTTGTATGATATGTTAAGTTATAATTAATTTTTTGTAATAATTTGTGAAAAAGTATTTTATTTTTATAAATAATATATTTAAAATATTGATAATTATTTTTCAAACCAAAATATATCCAATTATATTTTAAGAAATCTATATTTTTAGATGTTAATTCTAAATTAAATAAATTTTCATTGTAAATAGAAGGTTCAAAATTAGGATATAATTCATTTATTTTATGAATTATTTGAGGGTTGATATAAATATTATCTTTATGATTTCTAGAAAATTTAATATTTTTAAGATTTAGTTTAATGAAATTATTTGTATTTTTAAAGATTTGAAAATAGAAACAGTGATTTTTATTATTAATTATTTTAAAAAATATATTTAATGGTTCATTTTTTTTATTTTTGATTTCAATAAAATAATTATTTAATAAATAATGAATATTATATACTAATTGGGGTTGAGGATTTAGTATGTGAAAATATAAATTATTTTTAAAAAAAAATATATTTGATGTATATTTTAATTCATTATTCATATTAAATTAAAATATTTAATTAAAAAATATAATACAAAATATTTGTGGTATTAATTTATGGAAATAATCGTTTATGTATTATATTCAATCGGAAATAATTTTAAAATTAATCATTACTACAAAATAAATATACCAAAAAAAATTGGTGAAGGTACTTATGGTTATGTATATAGTATAAATAAAGATTTGGTAATTAAAATATTTAAAAACTATAGTGAATTATATGAAAATGATGAAACAAATCTATTACCAAAAAAAAATGAGAATAGAGAAGTAAAATTTTTTATTGATTTATTAAATAGTAAATATAAAAATAATCAACATTTAATTAATATAAACGCTATAGGTATAATTAAATATATTAATGGTAATAATTTAAAATTAGTAAATAATTATTGTTTAATTTTACCTAAATGTAATTCAATTACAAATTTAATTAATTTATGGAAAATGCCATTAATTAATAATAAAGATGGTAAAGAAATTGTATTAAATTTTATGAAAAGGTTAATTGAAATAGAATTATTTTTAAACAAATATTTTAACATTACCAATCTGGATATTAAATTAAATAATTATATGATTCAAAAAAGTAAAAAATTAAATATTGATAATATTTTAGCAATTGATTTTGGTTTAGTAATACAGAATAATAATATAAAATATGACTTTAAAAAATATTACATTTGGCCATGTGGTCAAGATATAAATATTAAATACGTTTCACCTTATTCAATATGTATTAATGCGTTAATACTATTTTTAGGTGAAAACAAAGTTAAAAATAATGATAATATATATAATTTGAATTATTTGAAAAAAGACAAAGATTTTTATAATATATTTAATCAAAGTTTATCATTAAAATTAAATTGCGAAAATTTACAGAAATTAATTCATGAATATATGAAGAAAAATAAATTTAAACATTAATTGTACCATAATTTTTATTTTTTTCATTCATTTCAATATTATTTTCATTTATTACTTCATAATAATTTGGATATGAATGAAGTAAATGTTGATATGAAGGCATAACATGTAAATCATTATTATTCACTTTTATTAATATTATTATAAGGATAATCAATAATAGTAACAAAATAACTTGATAATAATCTATATTTATTTTTATATTTTTATTATCATTTTGATTAGGTATTGGTAAAATATATTTTTTATTAATTAAATTTAAAAAACTCCATTGATAACTTGATGATTCAACATCAAAATTCCAAAATATCCATCCACTAGAATTTTTTTCATATGAATTTGTAAGTTGTTCAAATAATTTTTGTGCATAATATTTTTCTTTCTCATCAATATTATAAATTTTATTTTTTGTAGTCAATGTGTCAATTAATGAAATATTTTTATTTAGATGGATAGGAATTGATGTAGGACACATTCCATCTTTAGTTGGAATTGAATTTCCACTTCCTAAAGGTCCATATTCCACTTTTTTAATTTGATTTATATATTTATCTTTATGTGGGCATTCTTCAGTAAAACATTCTTGTAATGGATATCCATATTGATTATCCATAAATCCATTTAACCACATTAAACAATTATCCGTTGCTAAACTAAATTCCCCGACAATAATATCAAAAACACTATAGGGTTGTTCCCATTTTTTTGCTCCTTCAATATAATCATTAAATGGTATAGGTTCTCCCCATGCCATATATTGATGAGTATCTAAGTAAATTTTTATTTTAGGTTTTCCGTCTTTTTCTAAAAAATATGCATTTGTCCATTCAGAAGGTCGGAAAGAATCATGAAAAATAAGTACTTTATTATTAAAATTTTTTGATTTTAATTTAAACATATCATATACATTCTTATAAAATGTTTTTAATTCGTTTAATGGAGTAAATTCCCATGGTTCATTTACTGGTTCTAATGCCCAAAATGATTTTTTATGAATATATTTTGTTAATATTTCATGAATAACAGTTAATGAATAATTAATATTATCATAATTAATATTATTGTATTTTTTTAATTCTAAATTATAATCTCCAATCCAGTCAGCGGAGCGATGATTCCAATGTTCAAAATGTAGTATATTATTTTTTTTTTTAGTAATAATATTTTTAGTTAATCCACTATTATCAAAACCATTTTGTGAATCTTTCATGGCGTGAAGGTCTAAAATAATATTTAGGTCAAGTTTGTCACAATAATTAAATAATTTATCTAAATAAAGTAAAGAATTGTCAAAACATCTAATATTATTTTCAGTAATATTATATACTTCATAAGGAATAAACATCCAATCGGCGATTGGTATTCGAATGGTGTTAATGCCGTAAGATTTTAAGGTATTTAATTTTTCAAAATTAATCCAATTATCCCAGTGATATGTAAGTTGTCTATTTGCTTCTTTAGGTCCTAAATATTTACAAAAATTATAAGAATCAGATACAACGACAGTATTTAAACCAATAAATTGATAAAAAAGTGATGGGTTTATATATGGTTCTAAAACAAAATATGAGCCAATATTAACACCTCTAATTTTATTGGATTCAATAGTAAAAAAAAGAAATAATAAAATAAAATAAAATATCATTAATAAAGAAAAATAATAATTAAATAATCATTTTTATACAAATTTTTTTATTATAATATATTAATGAATAACGCCAATGTCAATTTTAAAGCAAATAACACAAAAAAAGAATTATTAGATATTATTTCAAGATTAAAAAAAAGTGAAATTATATCTATGATAAATGAACATAATAAAAATGTAGTAAATAATAATAATGTAGTAAATAATAATAATTTGAATCTACAAGTAAGAAAAGAAACTATAAAAATACCTGAAAATTTAGGAAAAATTAAATTTAATAATAAGAGAGGTAAAGATAATAAACAATATAAAGGAGTTTAAAAATATTTTTAATAATATAATTAATATATTTCTATATATTAATGATTGATAAAAAAGACAAAGATGTTATAAATAGGTCTGTAGTAAGAATTTTTTCGGAAATTATTTCAATTAATCCATTTATACCATTTGATGAAATACCTCCAAAAAGATCACAAGGTACTGGATTTTTTATTGATAATAAAGGATATATATTAACATGTAGTCATGTAGTAGAGCATTCAATTAATATATTGATAGATATTCCAAATATATCAACAGAAAAATTTCAATGTGAATTAATACATATAATACCAAAATTTGATATTGCTTTATTAAAAGTAAAAAATTATAAAAACAAATATTTTGTGGAATTAGGTGATTCAGATAAATTAGAAATTAGTGATGAAGTTTTTGCGGTTGGTTTTCCAAAATCTATTAATTCTAATGGAGGAAATAATATTAAATATACATTGGGTATTATTAGTGGTCATCAAGAGGGATTAATACAAACGGATACTCCAATAAATTCTGGTAATTCAGGGGGTCCTTTATTTAGAAAAAATAAAGTTATTGGGATAAATTCAAAAAAATTAATTGGAGATGATGTAAGTAATATTGGATATGCTGTTCCTATAAATTATTTTAATCATATTAAGGATAAAAAGTCAATCATAGTTCATAGACCATTATTAAATTGTGTAATAAATAATACAAATAATAAAATATGTGAGCATTTGACAAATAATAGTGGTGTTTATATATCAAAAGTTTATAAAAATTCAATATTTGAAGATATAAAAAAGGAATTTATATTAACAAAATTTGATAATTACAAAATAGATAATTATGGTTATTTAGAAAAAAGATGGTTAGGTGAAAAAATACATTTAAAGAATATATTAAATTTTTATAATGATAATACTAAAGTTAAAATTGAATATTTTATTAATAAGAAAAAATACAATAAAGAAATAAAATTTAAACCAAATAGACCAACAATATATAGAATGTTTAGTAATTATGAGAATATAGATTATTTAATTATAGGTGGTGCAATATTTATGAATTTATATTTAGATCATGAAACAAGAATAAACTCAATACATAATGCAAATGATTTTTATGAAGAAAAGGTATTAATTACCTATATTTTACCTAATACACAATTTAATATATTAAATAATATTGAAATAGGTTCTGTTATAAAAAAAATAAATGATACTCAAATAAATAATTTAAATGATATACGAAAAATAATAAAAAAACCATTTAAGATGAATAATTTAAATATACTGAAAATACAAGATAATGATAATAATGTAATAATAATGGAATTAAAAGAAATAATAAAAGCTAATAAACAAATAAGTAAATTATATCGATTTAATACTAAAAATATATTATAATATATGAAACTTATTTTATTACGCCATGAAAAAAGAGAAGATTATCCAGGATTTTATTCAAATTTAACTAAAGATGGTTTCAAAGATTCAATTAAATTAATCAATAAATTAAATAAAATTAATATAAATTATATTTATTGTTCTCCTTTGGTAAGGACATTACAAACAATACATCCATATTGTATTAAAAATAAGAAAAAAGTATTTATTGAGTATGCATTACATGAATATAAACATAATCCATATTTTTTAATTGAACCTCAAATATATGATATAAAAGATATAAATAATAATTTTTTAACAAAAATATCTGATAAAAAATATAAATCAAAATTTAAAAAAACAGATTTTGATTATTTAGTATTAGAAACAGAGAGTCATTTAGAGAAACGATTAACACAATTTTTAAATACAATAAAAAAGAATAAAAAATTAGAAAATGAAACAATATTACTAGTAACACATAAAGGTGTTATTAATAAAATTAAAAAAATGTATAATCTATGTAATGATATGGATTGTGAATTTGAAAAAGGTCATTTTGAAATAATTACCATTTAATTTTTTTTAAAATAAATTATTATTTATTTAATTAATAATTTAAGCAAATACATTATCTCCTACATATAATCCTTTTTGTTTATTATTAGTTTGACATGATTTTTTATCATTATTATTAAATTTAGCATATAAATTATCACCAGCATACATTCCTACCATATTATTTGTTTTTAAATTACTTCCTTGAGCAAATACTCTATCAAGCATGTTTGGATATGTGCATTTATCTTTGTTTCCACCATTGTTTCCACCATTGTTTCCACCATTGTTTCCGCCATTGTTTCCACCGCTTCCATCATCATTTTCTTCGTCAAAACCACTTTCTTCGCCATTAAATATATTTTTACTTTCATTTTCTGGTTTTTTACATAAACCATTTTCTTTGATATATTTATCAATATCTTTTTTATTTATATAATTATTTAAATCAGGGTGTTCATCAATTTTATATTGATTAATTAATTTACATTTTTCTTGTTTTGGACAAACAGGGCAAACAGGACAAATGGGACAAATTGGACATTTTGGACAAGCAGGGATTTCACTTTTTAAAATATATTTAGATTTATCAAATCTTTCACAATTAGGAATTTCACTTTTTAAAATATATTTGGATATATCAGGACAAGATTGTATCATATTTTTAGTGGCGTATTTACTAACATCGGGGCAAGGTGGAATGCTACTTTTTAAAACATATTTATCAATATCTTTATTGGATAAAATATCAGAATTTTGACAATTTTGATTATTTTTTTTGTTACAAGTAATTTCTTCTTGATCACATGGTGGCTCAATTGGTTTAGGTGTAAAAGGTGGTATATCATCTTTTTTGGTACAACTTTCTGATTTAGGGGCTTCATAGCTATTATTTTCGGGTAATCCCCATTTGTATAATTGGGAAGCACCTTTTTTTTGGGAAGTGGTGGAACTTTCACTTACAAAATTTTCCATAAGGATTTGATTTTTTTGATTAATATTTAGTGGTGATTCTTGACTTAAGTATAACCCAAGAATTATAAAAAATATAAATAATATAATTCCATAATATAATAAATCATTACTCATCTATACTTAAAATAAATATAAAAAATTTTTGTATTTTATTTTTTATTCTGGAATATTACATCCCCAGCAAGGTATTTTATCTTTCTTAATATATTTATTAAAATCTGGATGTTGGTCAATATTAAATGACGAAATATTACAGTAATCATTTGGATTTTCAAAGAATTTTCTAAATTCTATACATTTTTTATCATTTTTATATTTTGGATCCCAGCAATAACAATTATCGTCTTTATCATAATTAATATGACAATAATTACTTATTATTTTTTTACATTTTTCATTTACTTTTAAATCTTTATAATTTTCAACATTCCAATTAACATCAGAACAAGCTCTACTATTACATGGATTTAATTCATTAACAGTATAAGGACAAAATTCTTTATATTTATTTTTATCACAAACTAATTCTTTAGGTATGGGACAATCAGGGAAATTATAAGCATACATATTTCTAGCTTTATCTATATCAGCACTGAATATTTTTTCACCAGTAAAGAAGTCTGAATATATACCATTTTCAGGAATATAAACAACATATTTTCCATTTTTCTTATATACTTTAGGACATTTATCATTTACTTTACATTCTGTATTAGCACAATACATTTCATCATTATTTGTTTTACAATAATCATTACAAGAATCAATAACATTTTTACAATTATTTAAACAATTTTTATATTTATCAATAGAACTTTGAGTACCATTTAAAAACTTTTTACATAAATTATTACAGTCTTTGAGGCAACTCATTTTTATTTTATTATCATTGTTGTCATGTGTTTCTTCATAACTTTCTTCTTCTGCTGTTTGAAAATTTTCTATATATTTATCATAATTATTTACTAATGGAGAGTTATATTTCTTAGTATCATAAATATTATCAAATGTTACATCTAATATATTTGGTTGATTATCAATATTTTTATTTTGACTGGTAATAAAATATTCTCTAATATTTTTTAATTCTGTGCTATTGACGATTCTATTATAAACTGCTATGTGATATAAATAAATATCTAAGTTTTTATTTTTGTTTAATAATATTGGTTTTTTATTTAAATATATTTTATCAATTTTATGACTTAATATATTTAAATTATCATTATAAATATTTAATATATTCCCATCGTATAAAACAGTTATCATTGTTTTACTATAATAATTTAAAGGTTTATCTGATTTAATCTTTTTATTATTTTGTAATAAATATAAATAATCATCTAAAATACCTATTTCAAAAGCGTATTGATTATTTCCTTGAACACTTAATAGAATTCTATTAAATTCGTCATTTTCTTTAGTTAAATTACCTTCTACTTTTGATTTTAGTTGATTGTTATTTTCTTGTTTATTAATTGATAAAACCAAAGTAAATTTCTCAGAATTTAATACATTAGATGGGAAACCTTCAATTTTACTATTAGTTAAATAAATATAATCTTCATTTTTTTTGGGTATGTTACTTAAATACATATCATTATTATTTCCACTTAAATCATGTAATATATTATTATTAGAGTTATACTTGATACAATCAATAAAACAAATTAAATCTCTATTATAAATGAAATTAGGTGCACTATTTAAAACTTTAAATAGAGATATATCTGTTAAATATAATGTACAATCTTTTTGTTTATTATTGAATGTAATTATTTGTTTATCAAGTACATTTTCATTAGAATTATAAATAACTTTAACATGATACCAAACTTTATTATTTCCTAAATCAACTTTTTTTATGATATTATACTGAATTTTTGGTAAATAATTACTATAATCTTTTGTTGGCATTCTAATTTTTATGAATGATTCAAAATTAAATTCATTAATATTTTTATTTTCTAAGTTAATATAAAAAAATAATAAATATGTTGAATTTATACTATTATTACATGAAATTTCATAATATGAATTAGTTTTTTGGTTTAAACTGTATTGAGACTTTCCTGGATTTTGACAATTAACAATTTTATTGTATCCTTGTTGATTTATATAATTATCTAAATTTTGTTTATTATCAAAACAATTATTTTTAATTAAATTGTAATTCACATTTAATTGATTATAGTTATTTTCAAAATTTTCAGCATCTTTTAAATTTATTTCCCAATTAGCCTTTAACTTTAAACTTTTCTTAGTATTAAAATATGCCAAGAATAAAATTAGTAAAATAAATATAAGTAATATTATTAAATAATTATACATAATTATTATTTAATTAGATATTTATTTTAATTTTTAATGAGATTTATAATTTTATAAATAATTTAATATATTATTCATTTTATTTTCTATATTATTCGATTCTTTTATGTTATCTTTACGATAGTTAGAATAAAAATATATATATCTTTGATTAAAATCACCTGTCATTTTTTTCTCAGCACTTGTAATATTAGGAGAACTTATCCAATCTTCAAAATAGTTAGTAGCACCATTTTCTAATTTTAATTCATCTTTACTAAAAACAATATTTGGTTCATTATAATCATATTCTATATTAAAGTTTGTGTTTTTATGTAAAAATACAAATGACATAATGTTATAATGATTTCCTAGTTTATTTTCATTTAATTCTTCTTTTAATCTTCTGAATTTTAATCCTATCAATACTTGATTGTCTTTAGTTAATTTAATATTATAAACTTGACTATATCGTGACCATACATATTGGGAATTTGCAAAAGTGAATGCTCTTAATAATTGAAAACTAACAATATTATTATATTTTTCTTTCAGTTTAGGTAATTTTTGTTTTTGATATAAATTTAATTCATCATAATTTTTATAAATTCCTGTTATGGCATCATATCTAAATTTATAATTTGTTATATTTTTAACTGATGGTTCAGAATACATTAACCCACTAATATTAGAATGTATTTGGTCATATTTCACCATTTCTTTAGCAGTAGAATTTAAATCTCCTCTCATAAATTTGAAAATAATAGAAGTTTCTGATTCATCATTCCCCTTTGATATCATTTTCATAGTTGGGATATTTTCTGGTAAGTCTATTGGTAATCTCATATCACTTCCTAAGTTGAAATTAGCAGCAAATATATATTGATTACCATTTTTCTTTTCTGTAGTAATTGTCCCATTATAATCGACATTAGTAATTTTATATGATTGTCCTCTATAAAACATAGTACCTGAATTTATATTTTTTATATTAAATCTAATTGTATTTACTGCTGTTTTGTTATTAATAAAATCACTAGTATTAGATGTCCAATTCCCATGTAAAAAAGTTGGTATTTGATTTCTATTAATTTTTTTTATACCAGTTAAATTAGTATCTACTTTAAAATTAGTAGAAAAACTTTCCATTATATTGATAACTTTTTTATTTTTCATTCTAAATAATAATCCATAAATAATAACTATTATAAATATCATTATGAAATAATATAGGTAATTCATAATTATAAATGATAAAAAAAATTAATTGATTTATAATATTTATTAATATAATTATTGACTCATAGTATCATTTATTTTCTTCAAAGTTTTTAATAATGTTTTAGTATATAGATTTGATGAACTGCCTTTATCTAATGCTTCAGTTATATTAAATCCTAATATAATCCATTTTCCTGAAGGATTTATATCATTTTGTAAATAAATTTCTTTACCAAAATTATTAAATTTATTACCTTGTCCTGGAATTAAATATTTTTTCGGATGATAAGTTCTTAAATTACCACTCATTAAAATATAATCGTTTGATATATTGTTATCAGTGTTAGCTGAATTACTATTATTATTTTTCATATCCAAAGAATCAATTATAAATGGATTTTCTAAGATTAATTTTTGTTTATTACCTCCTTTATATAAATTTAATTTTGTTTTTCCTTTTTCAGAATCAAATTCAGCAAATTTTTCAAATCTTCCTTCTTTATTATACATATTACTTGTACCCAAAACAAATGAACAATCATTAGTATATGATGGCAGTGTTTGTTTTGTAGTTTCATTTTGTTCAAAGTTTAATGTCCAAACAGTTGGATGTAAAATTCTATTAGATTCTTTAATAGATATATCTCCTTCTAAATTTCCTATAACATCATACATCTTTTTTAACATATTATCTTGATTATCATTTTTTAATTGAGAAATTTTTGATTTCATTTTATTATATTTTTCTTTAACATCTGCATATTCTCCATTACATTTAGATAAAATAGTATTAAAATTATCTGTTCCTCGTTGATTTTCTATACAATTTGTTAAACGTAATGATTTTTCATCCGAAATATTTTCTCTATATGAATTTAATATATTATTATTCATAAAAGGAAACATCATATCTAATTTCGTTGTTAAATAATTTTCACCATCTTTAATACCAAAGAAATCAAAATTTAATGTTTCGACATTAGCTAAATTATCTACATACATTACGATTGCTGAATTATATTTTCCACTTTGAAATCCCTCTAAATGATTACATAAATCTAATAAATTTTTTGTATCTTCTTCTTTCTTAAAAAGTGGATATACTAAAGAGGATTGATTTTTTAAATACATGTCATATTTTGTTTGACATTTATTATAATTTTGTACATTACTTAAACGAG